>Ga0208940_1003209_pt1 | contig 14144 bp, 9 predicted proteins | sample AD_JPNNA6_MetaG_FD_184445 | JGI IMG/M metagenome (GOLD analysis project Ga0208940, IMG submission 184445) | Active sludge microbial communities of municipal wastewater-treating anaerobic digesters from Japan - AD_JPNNA6_MetaG (SPAdes) (version 2) | ecosystem: Engineered > Bioreactor > Anaerobic >... | reverse complement strand
TCAGTTCTATGGACTTTTGGAGGAGCACTCCAACCCCAACCTCCCCAACGAAAGTTATTTCTTTCAAATATTTTTATCCATTCGTCAGGCCAAATTGACCAAGGATCTGTACCATTATTAAAATTAGTAAAACAGCTTGCAAGTTTTCTGTCTAGTCTGTCATACATTTTATATGGGTCATCCGGCTTTAAGTTTTTTAGTTTTTCTAGTCCTCTTTGATATATTGGACACCATTTTTCAATTGTATCTCCTTTTTTTGATTTTGATAGTGGAGTTTTAAAATCCCAATTACTTCTAGTCATAAAATCAACTGCTAAACCATTGACATGCATGTCATAAGTAATTTTTTTAAGTGGTTCTCCGTTTTTTCTAGAATATCCTACACCATTGCCAATTTTTTGAGAAACTAAACCTGCTCCATCTTGTTTTCCAGCGAGATCTGGTACTTCTTTATTTTTAAAATCTTCCATGTAACGGAGAATACCTTGTATTTCAGGATCAGTACTGGCTAAGATTTCGTCAGAGACTTTTTCCCAAGCACTAGCACTATATTTATTCACCTGTACTTTGAATAAATTAAACATTTCAACAGTTTCTAATTCTGGTTTTTTTCCAATTTCTAAATGAAATTTTTCCATTAGACATTGTTCATTAACAGTTTTACCAGAAATACTGTCTTCACCTTCAGCATATGTTACTGTAGATTCTAGATTAAAATATTGAGTTTCTAAAGCTTTAAATCCAACTAAATAAGGATTAATAGTATAGAGAATTGTATAAGAACCAACTGCTATTAATAATCCTATTATAGATTGTCCAATTCTTTTTTGAGCTGCTTTTATTTTGTCTGGCGAACCACCTGATATCATCCATTGAATACCAGCAACTATTATCATAAAAACAGCTAAGATACTAATAGCTATAACAGAATACTTGTAAACAGCTACAAGATATTGTTGAAAGAAATCAGTTTGAATAAATGTTTTTCCATCTTTTTTTGTTATTTTAAGTCCACCTGTAAAGTTTAATCCAGGTATGCGTATTTGTAGAGTAGGTTGAGCTACCATTCTGTCTATTTCATTGACTGTTAAGGAGACAGGAGTAGCTGTGTTGTTGGATGTATTATTTAAATTTGTAATAGAACCTGTTTTGTAAATTTCAGAAATTTTTTCAAACATTAAATTATGACCTTCTTTATTCATGTGTAATCCATCTGACATAGCATAAAAAGGATTCATTTTATATTCATCAGCACTATCTTTAATAATAGAATAAATATCTACAAAATAATCAATTCCTTCTGGTTTCCCTTTTAGCCATTCGTGATTTTTAATAATATTATCACCCCATCTTTGATTCCAATGTTGATATTTTCCAAAAGGTTGGGCACTTATAACTATAACAGTTATATTTTCTTTTTCAGCATCTCGAAATATTTCAATTAAATCGTCTTGGCTTGGTTTTAATTCTTTGGCTAATCCATTTAAACCAGCATAGATGATTAATTCACTAAAACCTTTTCCTTTGACATTGTCATTGAATTGATTTTTGAAATATTTAGTAGTTTGTCCACCTTTTGCAAAACATTCAAAGTTTTTATCAGGATAAGCTTCTCTAAGCTGGATTACAAAACCCTTCCTATAAGGAAGATCTTTACAGCCATGAGAAAAACTAGAAGAACCAATTATTGCAACTTTTGGTTTGTTAGCAGAGACTTGTTGAGGAAATATTATGAATAAGATTAAAAAAATAATTGTAAGTAGAATTTTCTTCATATTATTTTATTTTTTATCACCAAAAAGATTATTAAGTTCACTAACTAAATCATTGGTAGAATTTATTTGTTTATTATTCAAAAATATTGTTGGTATATTTTTGATACCAAGCAACTGAGCAAGAATTTTATTTCTTTCTAAATAATTTGAAGTTTCTTCATTTTTAAGACATTTTTCAAATTTTCTGGTATTTAAATCTAATTTATTGACAATAGCATTGAGTATAGAAGGGGATAATATTTTTTCATTTTCAAAAACAAATATTTGGAATGGCCAAAATTGTTTTTGTTTACTGGCACAATAAGCGTATTGATGAGCTAAAATTTTGTTTTCATCAAAATTATTTAAGAGAGTATTTTTCCAAACCAATTTAATTTGAGTAGGGTATTTTTTTAAAAGATTTTGGAAAAAAGCTAAATGTTTTTTACATTCGGTGCAATTATAATCTTCAAAAACTATAATTGTGGTAGTAGCTTTTATGTTTCCATAAATAGGATCTTGAGAATAAATAGGAATATGGAAATTTTTTACCATTTTTGCTTTTTCATATACAGAATCACTAGGTAATAAAGGTTTAAATTGGTAAATCAAAAAAACTAATAATCCTAAAGATAAAATTATTACAGGTAAGAAAATTAGCCAAAGATATTTTTTAGGAATCATAATTTAATAGTTAATAATCCAGTTTGATTTTTATCAGTAAAGTATAACATTTTTTCATCTGCACTAATAGAAATAGTATCAATAGTATAATTTTTATTACCAGTAGAAATTTCAGTTTTGGTACCAGTTTTTAGATCAATTTTATAAATATTATCATATATGTTGTCAGCAATAGAAGGAGCAAAACCACTACCGATTGGCAATGTTCTAGGAACAGCGCAGTAAATAAAACGACTATCAGCAAAAGTACATTTATTTGTCCAAGTATTTATTTCTAATGAAGTTCTGTTGTATCCCATATTATTGACTCCTGTGTCAGTAATCCATAATTCTGGTTTGAAATCATTATTTGCATTATAGACACTATAAAGTAATTTGTCACCAGTTGGCGACCATTTTGTTTCTAATCCATAACCTTCTACAATAATGGAAGGAAAATTTTCATTATTTTGTCCAATAAATAAAACTTGCTGTCTATCTTCACCAAGTGGTTCTCCAGTTAGAGACATGGCCACAAATTGTCTGGTAGGGGACCAATCTACAATTACTTTGTGAGCATTTTCTCCCATATGTTCTACATAAGAAACATTTTTACCATCAGGGTCAGAAGTTATTAACCAACGATTTTCTGGAGCTAATCCAATACTTTTGGCAGCTATTTTGTCACTTTGGTTAGAAAAAGAAAAATCTTCCCAATAAGCTGGTAAAGTAACTTGTTTATTAGTATTGAAATTATAATAAATATTGGAACCATCAGGATATTCAAGAATAGCTTCATCTGAAGTAGGCGCCCAATTTATATTACTTATATTATAAAATATTTTATCACTCATTGAAGCTATTGATCCATCTTTTAAAACACGATAAAATTTTCCATCACTTTCATTATAAAAGTTAATATTACCTGAATTATCAATTTTAACACCTGATACAGGAGAATCTATTTGTCTGGTTACCGCATCTGGAGTAGTTATTTCAGTATAAATTTGACCAGATTCTGGTAAAGTTTCAAATTGTTCAGTAGGAGTAATACCTGTGCTTTCTCCGGCAGTTGGAAGTTGTTCTCCTATTTGACTAGTCGGAATTGTGTCTTCTGGTAAAGTAGTGGTGGGAACAGGTTTTTTATAAAAAAATACTCTATACAAAAGGTAACCAAGAACAATACATACTAGAATAAATACTATAGCGATTATTAGACGCTTTTTTTTCTCAGTCATATTTTTAATTATTATTTTGATTATTATTAAATTGAAATAAAGCTTGATTGCGTAATTCATCTAATTGATTTTGAATCTTATCTATCTTATCATTACTTTCCAATTGTATTTTTTGTATTTCTTCTTGATTGTTGGCTATTTTTTGATCAATTGCTTTTATTTTTTCATCTAATTCTTTTATTTTTGCTTTTATTTTAGCAATTTTTCTGGAAAAATCATTAAAATATTTTAGAATTAATCTACCAGCAAAAGCGATAACAGGTACACCAATTGATGCGCCTATAATTGTAATTGTTATTATTAAACCAATTAAAAATATTATTAGACAAATAATTGTCATAAATAATAATTTTGTACTTTCAACAATAATCTTTGATCTTTCTATTTTTCTTGATAAATCATGTGGTATTTTTGATAACTTTAATTTTTTTATCATTTTTTCATAAGGTTTGATCTTTTTTTCTGCTTCTTTTTTTTCTTTTTCTAAATCTTTTTCTAATTTTTTTATTTCTTTTCTATTTCTTATTTCATTTATACTTTGCACAATACCGGATCTTTGTTTGGTTTCTCCTTCTCCTTCTCCTTCAGGCTGTCCTTCTTGTGGCTGTCCTTCTTGTGGTTGTCCTTCTTGTGGCTGTCCTTCTTGTGGTTGTCCTTCTTCTTGAGATTGCTGTCCTTCTTCTTGAGATTGCTGTCCTTCTTCTCCTTCGGGTTTTTGTTCTCCTTCAGGCTGTCCTTCTTGTGGTTGTCCTTCTTCTCCTTCGGGTTTTTGTTCTCCTTCAGGCTGTCCTTCTTGTGGTTGTCCTTCTTCTTGAGGTTGCTGTCCTTCTTCTCCTTCGGGTTTTTGCTCTCCTTCTTCAGGTTTGTCTTTTCCTTCTTCTCCTTCAGGTTTTTGTTCTTCTTCAGGTTTGTCTTCTCCTTCTTCTCCTTCAGGTTTTTGTTCTTCTTCTTCAGGTTTTTCTTCTTCTTTTGGTTTATCTTCTCCTTCTTCTCCTTCAGGTTTTTGTTCTTCTTTTGGTTTATCTTCTCCTTCTTCTCCTTCAGGTTTTTGTTCTTCTTCAGGTTTTTCTTCTTCTTTTGGTTTATCTTCTCTTTCTTGAGGTTGTTCTCCTTCAGGTTTTTCTTTTCCATCTTCAGGCTGTCCTTCTTCTCCTTCAGGTTTTTGTTCTTCTTCAGGTTTGTCTTCTCCTTCTTCTCCTTCAGGTTTTTGTTCTTCTTCAGGTTTGTCTTCTCCTTCTTCTCCTTCAGGCTTTTCTTCATCATTTTCAGTTGAAGCATCTGTTTGTTCATCTATGGAATTATCTGGATTGTCTATACCAAAATTATCTAAATTTTCTAAACATTCATCATCTGTATTTTCTTCTAATACATCTTTAGAATCTAAATTCGCTAAAATTTCTGAAATATTATCAGCAATGAATTTTTTTATAGTTTCTTCAGTTTCTTTTGGTAGTTCAATTCCAAGTTTAGACAAGACTTCAGCTAAAGGTTGAGTAATTTCATTTTCAACATTGTTCGTAATTTCATTTTCAATATCAGATGAATTCATACTATCTGTTTAATAATGATTTGGTAGCTTGTAAGATTTTTTTACAATCAAGATAATACTTTTTAATTTCTTTTTCTAGTTTATTTTCATCAGTAAAACCAAATTTTTCTAACATTTCTTGATTGAAAATTTCTATTTGTTCAGCTCTAAGTTTAAATAATTTTTTAAGTATTTCTTTTATTTTACTTTCATTTTTTACTCGGATATATTTTTTTATTTCAGCTTTAAAATAATCCATTTCTTCTGTAACTTGTTTTTTCCAAACATCAATTGGAACATTTTTGTTATGTTTGGTTTGTTGTTGACTTTTTTTTAGAGCCACCGCCCATTGTCTTTCAAAATCATTCATAAATTTTAAGACAGTAAATAATTATTTTCTTTTTTGATTAAATTATAAGTTTTTTTTCTTTTATTTTTTTGTTCTAGAATGTTTATTATTAATTCGTCTATTACATCGTGTAAATATTTTTCTATATTTCTAACACCTTCATATTCATTATAAGTTTCTTGGGTGAGATTGTCCAAAATATCAGGACTAAATTTAATATTAAGAGATAGTTTTTCAGTAAGTTCTTTATTTATATTGATAAGATTTTTTTCAATAATTTTTTTAGTGGTTTCTTTACTGATTGGCTCAAAGATAATAATATTATTTAGTCGATTTAATATTGCTGGAGATAATTCATCTTTTAATTTGTTTAAGATATTTTCATTTCTAATTTTAAAATTTGATTTATTTTTAGTAAATCCAATACCAGAAGAACGAAATAATTCTCCACCTAAATTGGTAGTCAAAACTATGATAGCATGTTTGAAATAAGTTTTTTTACCAGCACTGTCAGTTAATTCTCCTTCATCAAGAATTTGTAATAATAATTTAATAACATCAGGATGGGCTTTATCAATTTCATCAAATAAAATTATACTATAAGGATATTTTTTTATTTCATCAGTAAATTTATTTCTTTCTTTATGTCCAATATAACCCACAGGAGAACCAAGTAATTTGGAAGTACTGTGACTTTCGGAAAATTCACTCATATTTAATTTTATCAAGGTTTTTTCATCATGATACATTTCTTTAGCCAAGATTTTAGCCATTTCAGTTTTTCCTACTCCGCTCGGTCCAACAAAAAGAAAAGAAGCTAAAGGTTTATTTTTTTTATTGATTCCTAGTTTAGCTTGAAGAATAGATCGAGTAATAGTTTCAATAGCTTGATCTTGACCAATAATTTCTTTTTGAATTTTTGTAGGTAGAGAACGAATTTCTTCCCATTCATTAGACAAAAGAATTTTTTTCGGAATATTTAATTTATTGGATAAAACATGAGCAATCTCTTTGGAAGTGATAGTTTGTTTATTATTTTTTTGTTTTGTAGCCAGAATTTCTTTTTCTAGTTTAGAAATTTTTCTTTTAATAATTTCAATTTTATTTTTATATTTAATAGCTGATTCAAAATTTTCTTGATCAATAGCTATTTCTTTTTGATTTATTAAATTTTCTTTTTCTTGTAAAAGTTGATATTTTTTTTCTTCTTCTTTACTAAAAGGTTGATTGGCTTTGGCTGAAGCACAAGCTTCATCAATTAAATCAATCGCTTTGTCTGGTAAAAAATTATCATGAACATAACGAATACTTAAATTAACAGCTGATTCTATAGCTTCAGTAGTTATTTTGGTATTATGAAAATCTTCATAGTATTTTTTTATGCCAGTGAGAATTTGAATTGTTTCTGCAGGACTTGGTTCTTCAATAAAAACTTGTTGGAATCTTCTTTCTAAGGCAGGATCACTACTAATATGTTTTTTGTATTCATCAAGTGTAGTAGCACCAATACAGTGCAGACTACCTCTAGCCAAAGCAGGTTTAAGTATATTAGCAGCATCCATTGCTCCTTGAGAAGAACCAGCGCCAATAATATTGTGTAATTCATCAATAAAGAGAATATAATCTGAAGATTTAGTGATCTCATCAATTACTTGTTTGAGTCTTGATTCAAATTCTCCTCGGTAAATTGTACCGGCAATCATCATAGTAAGATCTAGAGAAAGAATTTTTTTATTTTTTAGTATATTTGGAACATCACCTTCAATAATTTTTTTGGCTAAACCTTCTACAATAGCAGTTTTTCCAACTCCTGGCTCACCAACTAAAACTGGATTATTTTTTGTTCGTCTAGAGAGAATATTGATTACTCGTTCAATTTCTTTTTCGCGTCCAATAACTGGATCAATATTTTTTTGATTTTTTTTATCAGTTAAATTTTTGGTAAAAATATTTAAAATATTGAGATTATTTTTTTTGGATTTTGAAGATGCAGTAGAGCTATTTTCTTCAGGAGTAGGAGATTGATTGGGAATGACATTTTCTATTTCATTGAGTATTTCAGACACTTCTTCAATTTCTGGAAAATTTGAAGTACTTTGAAGGACATTTTCTATTTCATCTTCAATTTCTTCTTTATTTAATTTAAATTTATTTATAATATTTTCTATTGTTTTATCATTGGTATTGATAAAAGAAAAAAGAAGATGTTCAGTACCAACATGTTTATGACCACGATTAAAAGCTGTAACCATAGCTTTTTCTATAATTTTTTTGGAATTTTCGTCTAAATTTGGTACTGTAGTAGTATTACTTTCAGTTTTAGGAATTTGTGATAAATTATCTATTAAATTATAAATATATTTTTTTTCAATATTATATTTTTTGAGAATTTCATTGGCAATAGAACCTTCTTCTTCTAAGAGAATTACAAACAAATGAAGTGGAGAAACTTCAGGATTATTTAAAGAAGTAGCCAAACTCATAGCTTTGGCTACAATATTTTTTAGATGAGTAGAAAAACGGTTAAGAAGTTGTTCAGGATTCATAGATAATTAAACTCACTAAAAGTAAATTTCTTGCTTTTATTGTAATATTATTATATACTTTTTTTATATTTTTAGCAAAGAATTTTATGTTTTCAAAACACATTTTCAAAGCTTATGATATTAGAGGCCTTGTTCAAGGTGAATTATCAGAAGAATTAGCTTATAGACTAGGTCGAGCTTTTATTGTTTTTTTACGAGAAAAAGGTCAAGATTTAAGTAATAAAAAAGTTGTTATTGGTAGAGATATGCGTTTGACTAGTCCAGTTTTTTCTGAAGCAGTAATTAGAGGATTTTTAGCAGAAGGAGTAGATTGTGTAGATATTGGATTGTGTTCTACTCCACTTTTTAATTTTACTTGTGCTCATTTTGCTGATCATCTTGGTGGTATTATGGTTACAGCTTCACATAATCCAGCAGAATATAATGGTTTTAAGTTAACTTTGGGAGATGGATTGCCAATTGGTTTAGTTACTGGTATGGAAAGAATAAAACAATTAGTTTTAGAAAATAATTTTGATTCTCAAATAAAAAATGCTCAAAAAACAGAATTTGATCCTTATCCAGATTATGAATCAAAGATTTTTTCTTTAGTGGAAATAGAAAAATTAAAAAATAAAAAAATTGTAATAGATTTTGGTAATGGTATGGGTTTGGTTACTTTTGATAAATTATTAAAGAAATTACCAGTAACAGCAACCTATCTTTATCCTGAACCAGATGGTAATTTTCCCAATCATGAAGCCAATCCTTTGAAAACAGATACTTTGGTAGATTTACAAAAAAAAGTATTAGAAGAAAAAGCAGATTTTGGTTTTGCTTTAGATGGTGATGCTGATAGAATTGGTTTGGTAGATGAATTAGGTCAAGTTGTTCCAGCTTCATTTGTTGGTGGTTTGATTGGTTTAGAAGTTTTACAAAAGCATCCGGGAGAATTGATGTATTATGATTTACGCTGTTCACGAGCAGTAAAAGAAGTGTGGGAAGAAAATGGAGCTAAGACTGATATTTGTCAAGTTGGTCATGCTAATATCAAGAAAATGATGAAAGATAATCAAGCTAAATTTGCTTCAGAATTATCTTTACATCTTTATTTTCATGATACTTATGATTTAGAATGTCCAGAATTATCTTTTTTATATATATTAAAAATTTTGTCTAAACAAGAAAAAACTTTAAGTCAACTTTGGCAACCATTGAATCGTTATTTTCATTCAGGAGAAATTAATTTTGCAGTAGAGGACAAAGAAATGATAATGAAAAAGATAGCAGAAAAATATGTTGATGCAGAAATAAATAAATTAGATGGTTTATTGTTTACTTATCCTGATTATTGGTTTAGTATTCGTACTAGTAATACTGAACCAGTTTTGCGTCTCAATTTAGAAGCTCATAGCAAAGAAAAAATGGTAGAAAAAGTGGCAGAAATTAAAGATATTATAAAATAATTATTTTATATAATTTAATTGGTTAAAATTTGTATCTTAATATTAAAATAAAACTACCAGATTTTAATCTGGTAGTTTTTTATTGTTATGAATAATAATTAAATATTTTCAGTTAGTAATTTTTTTGGTTGAGATTCTCTTGTTTTTCTTTGATAAACTTCAATAACTTTAGGAATTAAATTTTTCCATAAATAATTTTCTTCTATAATTTGTTTATTTTCAATACCAAATGATTTTTTTTCTTCATCATTTAAATTGATAAAATATAACATTTTTTCTTCTAAATCTTGAACATCATTTTCTTTGAAAATAAGATTATCATTAGTATTAAGTTCTAAATGTTCAGCAATATTTGTCAATAAAACAGGTTTTCCATGAGACATAGCTTGAATAACAGTGATTGGTAATCCTTCGTTAAGTGAAGGATGAACTAAAGCTAAAGAATTAGCATATAATTGATCAACTGTTTTTCCTGATTGAAAATCTGTAAAAATTATTTGATTATTAGAGCTAGCTAATTCATGTAATTGACGAACATAATCATCAGTAAAAGCAGAACCACCAACAATAGCTAATTTAAGATTTTGAATAGTTTTATTTTCTGGATTATTTTTTTTCAAATTATTGAAAGCTTCAATTAAAATATGAGCACCTTTGTGAGGAATAAGACGAGAAATCATAACTAAGTATTCATCTTTTTTCAAACCAAATTGAGTAATTTTATCAGAATCTGTTTCTTCAATAGGATTGATACCATTAGGAATATAAATTGTTTCTTTATTGTATTTTTCTAAACAATATTTTTGTAAACCTTGAGAAATTACAATTGTTTTGTGAGGAAAAAAACAAGCTGTTTTTTCACCTAAATGTAAAATCAATTTTGCTAAAGGATTCCATTTTTGATGATAACGATCAATACAATGAAAAGTAGTTATCACCAAAGTTCGCGGAGCAAATATTCGTGGTATCCAAGCTAAAAGAGAAGGACCAACTCCATGATAATGAATAACATCAAAATTATTTTTAATAGCATGAAGAGTAGCAAAAAAAGTATGAGAAATGGCATCTAAATGTTTAGTACGAATACTTGGTAAGTGTTTAATTTTTATTCCAGCAAAAGACTTTTTTTCTTCGGGAGTATACCATTTTCTAGCGTAAACTGTAACATCTTGTCCTTTTTCTACCAAACCTAAAGATAAGTCATGAACATGACGTTCTATTCCGCCTTGAATGGCTGGGATTCCTTTTTGTCCTATCATGGCTATACGCATATGTTTGATATTTAATAATTTAAATTAAGTTTAAATATATTTTATTGCCTTATTTTATTCTTTAATTATTATAAGATTATTAGGCATTTATTTTGTTTTTTTAATTTTATTTATCTTTTGGCTAAAATTAGCCATTTTTTATTTCTTCATTAAATACGAAGATAACACAGTAGTATAGCATACTTTTGAAGTTTTGTCAAGAGTGCTTTCTTTTTTATATTAAATATGACATTAAAAACATAATAAATAAGATTATTTTATTGATTTTTAATTGTTTTATTATTATTGAAAATAAAAAAACTCCGACATTATATCGGAGAGTTTTTAAGAGTATTTTTATTTATTGAATAACAATAATTCCTTTTTCTTTACCTATTTGATCATTGGGAAGAGAGATGTCTATATTTGGTATAGTTTGAGTAATTGATTCTTGAAGATAGTTATCTGTACCAGTTAAAGTTATATTTTTTAATATTATTGGTGTAGTGCCAATCATTTCTGAAGTAGGTGTTAAAGATAATTCAAAATATACTCCAACTTGGGCATAGGCAGGTAGATCGGCTAATGTCCAATTTATTTTTTTTCTAACAGAATCATAAGAAATATCTTGACCATGACTAACACTACTTTTACCAGTTAAAAAAATATAATCAGGTAATTCAGCGCTAAGATTGAGATTTTTTATTTGACTAGTAGCATTTTGTATTTTTAACATTGCCCAGTATTTTGTTTCTTTACCAACTCTAGCTGGTAAAGGACCTCTGCCAATTTGATCACCTTCATTAGTATAATATCTAGTTTCTGCTTCTAAACTTAATTGTGTGCCAATAGCAATACTAGGAGATTGAGCTGAAAGTTCATATTTAGCAGAAGTAATATTTTCTAATTCAGATTGAAAACGAGGTGAGAGATTTAAAGTTTGATCTACTCCACCTTGTGGCCAGTAAACAATAGGAATTTGAATATTATATTTGAAAGAATCATTTGGTTTTATTTCACTTAAAGCTGGGAGATTATTTTTATCAATGATAAAAGCTCCATTACTGATTTTACCTAAATTTAATTTATTAATACGAGCAGAATCAATTAGTCCAGAAATAAGAGGTATTTCTATTTGAGCATTAGTAAAAGTAATGTTACCAATATTTTTTATTTCCATTTCTAAAGTGGCGACACCTGTTGGTTTTATTTGTTTCAAATTATTTTGCCAAGTTACAGAGATCTGCGCTTGAGGATAGGTGAGGGCTAATACTTTACTAATTGTTTTTTGAGGCACAGAAGATTCGTTGACAGTAAGATTAGGAGTAAAATTGAGAGTAATTTCTTTTTGGTAATTTTTAATATCAGTGATAATATCTGCTGTTAGAGAATTTTTTTGTTTTGGAGATAATTCAGAAATTGTCCAAAGATTATTTTTTGTTTCTCCATTATCAGTTTGGATATTAGAAAAATTTATTTCTTTAGTACTAGGTAATAAAAGAGAAATACCATGAAGATTTTTTTCACCAATATTTTCTAAAGAAATAGTGATTGGTGTTTTTCCTTGTGATAAAATTTTATCAGAAATATTTATTTCCGTATTTAAAACAGAATTACGCAAAGTTTTAATAAAAGCAACAGTTTTTTGTTCTTTGACTTTTCTAGAATCTTGACGATAAGAAAGTACAGCAGTGATCAATTCATTGGTGTCGGGTGTGCCATATGTCCAACCGGAAATAATAATAGAACCTTCATCATTTGGTTTTAGATTTGGTAATTCAAAAATGTTTTTTGATTTATTATATTTGGCAGGTTCTATTTTTTCAATGAGGAAATTTTTTGGTAATTTGAGAGTTAAGATAGGAGAAATTAATTTTTTATCACTTTCATTTTTATAAGTTATTTTATAATCAATATAATCACCACTCATAATTTTATCTTTGGAAGGATTGATATCAAGATAAACTAATTGATCAATGTTGGGATGGTAATTGAACCAAAAAATAGTAACGCCGATCAAGAAGATGACAAAAGCTAACAAACTCATGTCAAAAATAAAAAGTTTTTTAGCGTGAGTAAAATTGAGATGATAATTTTTTTTATAATTCATTTTTGCCCAATGGATAGGAGAAAAAAGAAAAGTTAAAAATTTTTTAAATAGAGTGGGTTTGGTAAAATATTTTTTAATAAATTTCATAGAATTAATTTTTGATTTTGTATATAGATAATTATACCTGTTTTACGCTAACAATACAAACGATAGTATAAGAAGCAGATGTTTGTTTACTAATAAACAAGATGATTAAAAAGTTTTAAAAATTTTTTTTATTTTATTATTATATTAAATATAAGATATATAAATTTACTAATTTTAATTTTAGTTTAAGTTATTAGTTTTTTGAATATTTTTAATGATTTTAAGATTTTGTTTTTTAAAATAAAATAAAAAACTACCAGATTTTGGTAGTTTATTTTTTTCTTTTTTTGAGACTTTTGGCGCTAGGGGAATAAAGAGTGTTATTGATTTTCCATTTACTTACATATTGACCAATACCTTGCTGATTGGTTTTATTTTTAACAGTAGTTTTCATTTGTGACCATTTGACTAAACTTTCAAAATTTATTTTGTATCTACCGGCTACTACTACATAAGTAATTTCTTGATTTTTTATAGCTCGACGAATTGTTTGAGCATTTACACCAAAAAGTCGGGCAGCTTCGGAAACAGAGACACGAATTATTTCTTTTTGATTTTTTTGAGTAGCAGTTTCACTCATAGATGTATAAATTAGTCTATACAAATTTTAATATTATTAAATATTTTTGTCAAGTTTTTTAAAGATTATTTGTGTATAATTGTATACAATAGTCTATACAAATAAGATTTTTATTTACTTATTTTAGATTATAGACGAATAAGTAAGATATAAAAATGATTATTAAGATTTAATATTTTTTTTAGTTTTTTATTATTTTCTATAAATAAGTGATAAATGAGGAGAAATTAAATTTGTTGAAATAGTTTTTTGTGATTTTATTTGACAGACAAAGTTTGTATTTTATTAATATGAAATAAAAAATTTTGTTTATGCACAGATGTTTGTAAATTTTGAATTTATGTGGTATAATAATTTATATCATACAGTATTTATAGGGTGTACAAAAAGTGTAACACTCTTTTAATTTGTTCGTCTTCTATTATGAAGAGAAAGATAAATGAAAAAATACTATTATATAAGATAAAGACAAAGAAAGATCCAGAAGCATTTGGACAGCTTTATGATTTGTACATTGAAAAAATTTATAGATTTATTTATTTCAAAGTAAATAGTAAAGAAGAAAGTGAAGATCTTACTAGTGCTGTGTTTTTG
>Ga0208940_1003192_pt1 | contig 14215 bp, 13 predicted proteins | sample AD_JPNNA6_MetaG_FD_184445 | JGI IMG/M metagenome (GOLD analysis project Ga0208940, IMG submission 184445) | Active sludge microbial communities of municipal wastewater-treating anaerobic digesters from Japan - AD_JPNNA6_MetaG (SPAdes) (version 2) | ecosystem: Engineered > Bioreactor > Anaerobic... | reverse complement strand
CCAACTGGAAGCTTCGCTGATTCGTTCGGCCCAAGCGCTGACACGGCTGTGTTTGGTGCTGGCCGTTGCCACGCTCTATCTGGTGGCCCAGGGAACTGAAGTTGTGGCCCACGGCAAACGACGCTGGGTAGACCCGCATTGGTTTCGAGGGAACAGCTACTTGCGCATCGGCTGGCAGTGGGTGAAGACCGCTCTCTATAAACAAGGCCTGGAATTGCTTACCCATGTGCACCTTTCGGGTAAACCCGATCCCGAACCCTCGCGGGCTTCTAACAAACAGTTCCACCAACGCCATCAACGTCAACTCCAGGCGATCTCTTCTAACCTTTGCGCCTGACTTTTGTCAGTCAACCAGGCCTGACACGAGTCAACCGCGCTGAAGCGCACTGTTTGGGGACGTATCAGCCCTGGGGGACCAGGAATTTCAATTTCTGATTCGTGAAATTCGTGTTCATTCGGGGCCATTTTCCGAGGAGGTATTGATGAAAGGTCTCATTCTCAGCGGCGGCAAAGGCACGCGCCTGTACCCGCTCACCTTCACCAGCGCCAAACAATTGATCCCGGTAGCTAACAAGCCCATTCTCTTTCGCGTGATCGAAGCCATCCGTGACGCGGGAGTGACCGAAATCGGCATTGTGGTGGGCGACACCGCGGCGGAAATCAAACAAGCGATCCGACGGGGCAACAAATGGGGCGTCGAAATCACCTACATCCAGCAGGAAGCTCCTTTGGGGCTGGCTCACGCCGTCAAAATCAGCCAGGATTTCCTGGGGGATGACCGCTTCGTGATGTTCCTGGGGGATAACGTCATTCAGGGAGGCATCTCCCCGCTGCTCCAGCAGTTCGCGGCTTCGGAATGGAACAGCCAGATCGTGCTCACCGAAGTGAGTCACCCTGAACGCTACGGCGTCGCCGAACTCAATGAGGGGGGGCAGATCATCCGCCTCGTTGAGAAGCCCAAAGTCCCGCCCTCCAATCTGGCGCTCGTGGGAATTTACATGTTCGATCCTCACATCTTCGAGGCCGTGAACGCGATCAAACCGTCCTGGCGCGGCGAGTTGGAGATCACCGACGCCATCCAGTGGCTGGTCGAGCGGGGTTATCGCGTCTTCCCCTACATTCACCGGGGGTGGTGGATTGATACGGGCGAGCCGGGCGAGATGCTCGAGGCCAACAGCCGTGTGCTGGAGGAAATCACGCCCGCCATCGAGGGGTACGTGGACCGTGACTCCCAGGTGGATCACCGGGTGACGGTAGAGAAGGGCGCGGAGATCATCAACAGTGTCGTTCGCGGCCCCGCCATCATCGGGGAGAACACTCGCATCGTCAATTCCTATATCGGCCCCTTCACTGCCATCGGCCCCGAGTGTAGCATTCAAGATAGCGAGATCGAGCGTTCCATTGTGCTGGAGTACAGCGTCATCGAATCGCTGCCAGCGCGCATTCAGGATAGCCTCATCGGACGGCACGTCAGCCTGCAGCGCTCGCCCATCCGCCCGAAGGCACTCAAACTCACGTTGGGGGATTACAGCCAGGCAGGGCTGCTGTAAATCAAAGGAGCACATCGGCAACGGCGGGGTCGAGTCTTCGATCCCGCCGTTGTTTTGTGCCCCGCAAGGGCCCGGAAGCCGCGAAGTTCTTATCATTTTCTAAACCTGGACTAATGAAATTCTAATCTTTCTTGCATACAATCAGGGCGAAAAAGGCGGAAGAGCCGCGAAGGCGGACTCTCGCAAAAGTAACTCACTCGATTGCAAAGTCAGTCCATGCTTAGAAAAATATCACATCACAATCAGGAGGTGACAAAATGTTACAGCGTCAGTTCAGAGGAATGAGCCCAATGTGGCGTGAGATGGAACAGTTGCGACGGGAGATGGATCGCCTGTGGGGTGAGTTGGCTGCCCCGTTTGAAGCGCCGGCCCTCCGCGGCTATCCCGCCATGAACGTCTGGATGAACGAGAACGGCGCGGTCGTGACCACGGAACTGCCGGGGGTCCTCTCGGACAACCTGGACATCAATGTGGCGGACAACACTCTGACCGTCAGCGGCAGCCGCAAGCCGGAAGAGCTGGAAGAGGGGGCGACCTATCATCGGCGCGAACGCGCTTACGGTACCTTCACCCGCAGCTTCCAACTGCCCTTCAAGGTGGATCCTCAAAATGTGGAAGCGTCGCTCAACAACGGCATTTTGACGATCACGCTGCCGCGCGCCGAAGAGGACAAGCCGAAGAAGATCGCCGTGCGGGTCAGCTGAGGTCGCTGCCCGCCATATCATGCAATTCCTAGATTAACGGAGGTGCACCATGGCTGAGGAAACCAAAGAACTGCAAATGGAGCAGGCTAAAAAGCAAGAACTGTTGGAAGGCGATGCCGAGCGGACGCGCTCACGGCTGGTGTTTGTGCCCCGCGTAGACATTTACGAAGGGAACGACGCGATTGTGGTGCTGGCGGACATGCCGGGCGTCGCGCCGGAAGCGGTGGACATTACGCTGGAAAGCAATGTGTTGAACATCAACGGCTACGTGACGCCGCAGTACCCGGAGGGCTACAGCCTGGCGTGGGCCGAGTATCGCATCGGCGATTATCAGCGCAGTTTCACCCTTTCGGAGGAAATTGATCAGGAGCGGATCGAGGCGACGGTAAAGGATGGCGTCCTGCGGCTGGTGCTGCCCAAGGCCACGCCCGCCACTCGCAAGATCGCTATCAAGGGCGCCTGATGGCGCTCTCGCAGAGGCGTGGACGCCTCTGCTCTGATGACAAGCGGCCGGATGCTCTCTTGACGACTTGAGTGTCGCTGATTCAGGACTATCAAAGCGTTAAAGGAGGTGAAGGATATGTCAATCTTAGAGCGCAATTTCTGGAAGCGGGAACGCCGCCCGCGGCGCGAGGCAGAATCTACGGCCCTGGCCTCGCCGCTTGAGGAGCCGGAGCGCCTGTTCGAGGACTTCTTCAACAACTTCTGGCTGGCGCCTTTCAGCCCGTTCGAGATGACATGGGGCGAGTTCACCCCGCAGGTAGATGTCATTGAGAAGGAAAAAGAAATTCTGGTGAAGGCGGAACTGCCCGGCATGAGCGAGAAAGACGTTCAGGTATCGCTCGCGCAGGACGCGCTCACCATCAGCGGCGAGAAGAAGACCGAAGAGGAACATCGCAGCGGCAACGTCTATCGCATGGAACGCAGCTACGGCGCCTTCAGCCGCACCATCCCGCTGCCGGTAGACGTGGACATCGAGAATGCAGATGCGACTTTCAAGAATGGCGTGCTCACCATCACTCTGCCCAAGGTTGCCGCCGCGAGAGAGAGCCGCAAAATCAAGATCAAGGCTCAGTGATCTGCCTGAGCCTCACGCAAGGGGCGAAGGAGTGGCTTGCCACTCTCTCGCCCCTTTTGCATTCCAGATCGGAGCTCCAGTCGGGAAGCCTGGCCTCACTGCTGTTGATGCCGCAGGCTGCGCTCCAGTCCCCATCCCGCGCCAGCGGCCAGCAGCGCCAGCGCCAGCGCGGTCGGCCATTCTCCACTGAACAGCGCCCCCAGGGCGCCCAGGGCCGTTGCCACCGTCAACGCGCCGAGTCCCAATTTCCAGGCCAGGGAAAAGCTGAACTTCCACATGGGACGCCTCATTCCCTCATTCGTAGTGCTGGAAGCGCAAGGTCCCCACCAGCGCGAAGACCAGGGCGAAGCCCAGCAGGACGCCCACGTAGGGCAGCACGCGCTCCACATCCGCGCCGCGCGCGAGCAAGTCCGTGTACGCGCGCATCGCCCACGTGGAGGGCAAAATCTGCACCGCTTGCCGATAAAGCGGCGGCGTGATCTCCATCGGATACCAGGCGCCGCCCAACGCCGCCATGCCCATGGAAAGTCCCACTACCACGCTATTCGCCTGGCCCCGCGTTTTGACCACGGTCGCGAGCAGGATCCCCAGCGAGACCGTCGCCAGCGCAAAAGCGAACGAGACCAGCGCCACCGCCAGGGGGTCGCGCCCCCAGTTCACGCCGAAGAGCACCGCGCCGCCGACAAGTAAAATGGCCATCTGCAGCAGGCCCAGCAGCAGCCGTCCCAGCAGCTTCCCCATGAGCACCACGCCGCGCGAGGTCGGCGTCACCAGCATCCGGCGCAACGTCCCGCCGAGACGCTCGTTCACCAGCACCTCCGCCGCGCCCAGCAGCGTGATCTGCACCCACGTGACCAGTTGTCCTGCCGAGGCCTGTTCGGCGCTCGAGGCCATGGCGTTCGCGTCATCGGCGAGGGTGACGCCCGCGGGCCAACGCACTGCCGCCACCGCCGGGGGTTGCTGCACTGCCGCGAGCGTGTCCTCCAGCACCTGGCGGAAGAAGGCCGTTTCCGCCGCCGGCGTGTCTACGACGCCAGCAGCGCGTGCCTGCTCCAATCCCTGCTGCGCCACGAGCGCCGCGCCGCCCACCCGTCCCTGCGCCGCGCGCACCGCCTGCTCCACGGCCAGGCTTGTGCTGTCGTCAGGGCGCGTGTGCAGGGTGAGCGTGACCGTGTCGCCGTTGAGGAGGGCCGCGGTGAAATAGGCGGGGATCTCCAGGCCGTAGCCCTCCTCTGGCAGCGCTTCGACCCGCTCCGGCTCCAGGTTGGCCTCCGACAGCGCCGCGAGGAAGGCTTCCACCAACGGGCCTTGATCTGCGGCCCGCACGTACAACGGAATGCGCAGCTCCTGCGGCGTCTCCTCGCCCCCCGGCATCATCCCCCCCAGGCCGGCGCCCACCGCCGCCGTGAAGAGCAACGGCAGCACTAAAAAGAAAACCAACGCGATGGGGCTCGTAAACTCCATCCGAAATTCGTTGCGGATCAGGGCACGTAAGCGTTGTATCATCATAGTTCTCCCCGAAACTGAAAGTCACGGGCCAGAGCCGCCGCGCGACTCATCTGAATTGCCGCCGGAAACCGAGCACGGCGAGCGAATAGTAGCAGGCGGTGAGCAGCAGTGCGCCGCCAAACAACGGCAGGACGTCCGCCAGTCCGTGGCCGCTCTGCAGTTTGGAGAAGATTTCGATGCCCCACGCCTGCGGGGTGATCAGGCTGAGCTGTTGTACCCACGTCGGCAAATTCGCGCGCGGGAAGAAGCTCCCCGACAGCGCTGAGCCGACGAGGGTGACGGCGCTGCCGATAGCGCTCGCCTGTCCCGCCGTCTGCGCCCACGCGGAGACGAGCGCTCCCACCCCCGAGGCGCAGGTCACCAGCACCAGGAGCGCCAACGGCACCAACAGCGGATGTCCCCAATGCGCGCCGACCAGGCTTGTCGCGCCCCAGAGGATCAGGACCTGCAACAATCCCGTCAACACGACGCCCGCCATCTTCCCCACCAGCACGCTGAGAGGGGAGGTGGGGGTGATGAGGAGTCGCGGCAACGTGCCCCACTCGCGTTCCGCCAGCAACGTCCGTCCGCCAGCAGTGACCGCAAACATCAGGAAGACGATGGAGAGGCTGGTGGCAGAATAATCCAGCCAGTTGAAGCCCCGTCCGCCCGGCGCGACGATTTGCAGGCGCACCGGCAGCGCACTCATCTGGGGCTCCTCGACGGTCGCCGCGTCGAACGCGCCGGCCGACAGCCCTGCCCCCATGTCGGCGCCGCTCGCGATCTGGGCCGCGACGAGGCGCGTCATGATCACCCGCATGCCCTGCGTCTGGAGGTTCATGATTTCGATGCCCTGCGTCACGACGCTCTTGACGATGGCCGTGCTGATACGCCAGTCAGGGCTGGCGTAGAGCTCGACGGTCACGGGGAGCGCGGCGTCTGAGGTCGGCGCCAGGGCAAAAATCCGCCCGAGCTCCATTTTCTGAGCGTCGGTCAACGCCTTGAATTGTGCTTCATCCATGGCCGTCAGATCGAGGCCGAGGGTTTGCTGCGCCTGTGCGGCCTGCGGGAAGGCCCGGTCGCTGAAATCCTCCGGGATGATGACGAGCACGGCGACCTCGTCGCGTTCGACGCGCGCGCGGGCAGCGGCTTCATCGCTCACGGGCTCCAGGGCAATCAGGTCCTGCACTTCCTCGGAATCGAAAACATCCACCAGGGTTTGAGACAACGTGCCGCGATCCTGATTGAGCCACAGCACCGGCACATCGGAGAGCGTCCCGCCGCCACCGCCGCTGAATGCCGCGCCGATTGCCAGCGTCAGCACCAGCGGTGTCACCAGCATGGTCACCAGCATCCCCACATCGCGGAATGCCAGCCGGACTTCTTTCAATGCAAGCGTCCATAGTTTTTTCATTGTAAGTTCCTCGAAAGTTGCGGATTGCAAGCTGAAAGCTGGAAAGTACACGTTGCGAGTTGACTCGTGACTCGCCTTTTCGCTTTCTCGCCTTTTCGCCTTTTCGCCTGTTCGCTTTCTCGTTCAATCCCGCAGCGCCCGCCCGGTGAGATGCAGGAAGACGGTCTCCAGGTTCGGCTCGCGGATGTCTACCGTGCGGATGCTCAATCCCAGGCCTGCAGCCTGGTCCAAGGCGAGGGGGAGCGCCGCCTGCGCCGAGCGGACGTTGAGTGTCACCTCGCCATCGCTGGCGCTGGCCTGCAGCACCTCCTCCATGCCGCGCAGCGCTTCGACCAACGCCGCGCCGCCCTCTTCCTGATGCAGCTTGAGGACGAGCGTCTCGTGTTCGCCCACCTGCCGCGTCAATTCCTCCAGCGTCCCCAACGCGATGAGCTTGCCGTGATCTATGATGCCGATGCGATGGCTGAGCTCCTGCGCCTCTTCCATGTAATGGGTGGTGTAGAGCACTGTCGTGCCGTTGACGTTCATCCTCTTGACATAATCCAGGATGTAGCGGCGGCTTTGCGGGTCAATGGCGACCGTCGGTTCATCCAGCATCACCAGGGGCGGGTTGCCGAGCAGGCCGATCGCCAGGTTGAGGCGGCGCTTCATGCCGCCGGAGAAAGTCTTGACGCGCGCCTTCGCCCGATCGGTGAGGTCCATCAGCGCCAGCTTCTCGGCGATTTCACGCCTGAGTTCCGCCCCGCCCAGGCCGCGCATTTCGCCCCAGAAGCGCAGATTCTCCTCGGCGGTGAGGTCGTAGTAGAGCGCCAGATCCTGTGGGGCGACGCCGATGCGCTCGCGCACTGCCATCGGCTCAGCTTGCACGTCGAAGCCGTCCACGAGCACCCTGCCGGACGTCGGCGCCAGCAGCGTGCTGATCATCGAGATCGTCGTCGTCTTCCCCGCGCCGTTGGGACCGAGAAGGCTGAACATCTCCCCCGCATGGATCTCGAACGACACATCGTCCACCGCATTCGGACCGGCGGGGGTATAGCGTTTCACCAGGTTTTTCACTTCGACCAGGGCCATGATTTGCTCCTTTGAAAATAGAGATCAGTGAGTCAGCAAGTCAGCGAATCAGCGAAAAAAATCACTTGCGTGACAAAGGTACCGCCACTGACTAAAAAACGCAAGATTCTCTGGCGATCCTTGAAGATTGAGAATCAACTTTTGCCCCTATCCCCTGGCTCCTTTCCCCCGCGTTGCGCGGGGGAAAGGAGAAACTTTTTTTGTGGGGTTTTGCAGGCGGGCTACGCCCGCCTGCAAAACCCCCTTATTTTTTTCCCCCTCCCCGACGGCGTATGCGCCGTCGGGGAGGGGGCAGGGGGTGGGGCAAAAGCTACAGGCCACAAAGGTTCCTCTATCGCAGCTACCTGGCGCCAGGCTGAACAGTCACCGCATATTTTCATGCTTGGATGATGTGTGCCAGCACATGGCGTCTCTTTTGAAGATAAATACGTGCCCATGTGCTCACATGAACACGTGGGCACCCGGACACCTGGACACGGCATTGTACACGGCGGGCCAAATCAAGGGACGAAGAAGAGCGCCACCGCGGCCAGGCTCGCTATCACCCAAACAGCGCGATTCCAATCCCAAATCCGTCGCCCGTTGAAACTGATCAGGGGGAAGAAGGCGACGACCGTCTCCAACAGCGCCAGCATACGGCTGATTTCCAACAGGGGCGACAGCAGCGACGCCATCCCCGGCGCTACTCTCCCACGCAGGGCCGCCCAGCTCCCCCAGGCGAGCAGCAGCGAGGCCAGCGTTCCCGCCAACGCCATCGGCCCGATCTTGGGCAACAGCTCGCGGTAGCGCCAGCGATCCTCCACGGGATAGAAGCTGCCGGTGAAGGGAAAGTAGCCGCCAAAAAGCAACGCCAGTGCTGCCACCAGCGTCGCGCTGGATTCCCACGCGCGGAAACGCACCGCCAGCCCTTGCGCTTTCGCCGCGAGCCACATCGCCAGCGAGCGCGCCCCGAAGACCACCAGAATCACCAGGGGGATCGTCCACAGATCCGCGAGCTCGAAGCGCCCCTGGCGCCAGATCGCCAGCCAGAGCAACGCCACGTTGACGAGCCACGTTCCCAGCCATTGGAGCAGCGGACTATCGGGCCGCTCCGCGGCGGGTTTGGCCCACAGGAAATGCCCCACATCCATGAAGTGAAAGGAATGCCACCAGTAGGGGAGGATGTCCCACCCGTAGCGGCGGAGTTGTTCACCCATCGAGAGGATCGAAAAACCGCGCGTGGCGAAGAGCTTGCTGGAGCTGGTGTTGTAGCCCTCCACGCAGGCCGACACCTCGTCGCAACCCTGCGCGGCGAAGAAATCCAGCGCCCCTTCGATCAACCCCTGTCCCGCGCCCAGGCCCCGCGCCTCTGGATCGGTGAACACCCAATAGACGAAGCCCACCTTCCGCCCCTTGGGCAGCGTAAACGTTTTGAGCACCGCGCCGCCCACGATGCGCCCTTCGTGCTCTGCCACCAGCACGTCCTTGCTCCACGAGAAAAACAGCCAGGTAAACGGCGAAAACGCCCGCCGCATCACCTGTTTGGTCGCGGCTTTCTCCCCTTCACGAATGGGTCGAATCACAAGTGAGGTATCCATGTTTGATCCTTTCGAGTCAGAAGTCAGCGGGCGTCCCCGCCTGTACGCCGCCACGAGGGAGTGCCCGATCTCGGTGGCATGACGCCAGAGGATTCCTGGCTACTCCTGCAAGCCCTTGCGCCACAGAATCAGGTACAGGCCGATGGCGATCAAGACGATGGGCCACCCCTGCCCGGCATATTGCAGCACGGTCGTCATGGGATCGCCGATGAGCAGCGCGCTGCCAATGAAGGCCATGATCCCGCCGGGGATGAGGGGCCACCAGGCGACTTTGCGGACGAACAGCGCCGAGGTCAGCGTGATCAGCGCCCACCCCAGCGCGAAAGCCAGCAGGAACAGGCCGCCTGCCGCCTCGCCCTCCAGCCCGTTGAAGGGGCCTTCCAGCAGCACCACGCCCGCGCCGATCCCCATCAAAATGCCGCCGGGGATCAGGAAGCCCACCTTCCGGTTTACACTGCCCCACACCAGGAAAAACAGTCCCAACGCCAGGGGCAATGCCGCGCCGAGCTCCCATCCCGTGAAATTGCTCACCAACATCCACACTCCCACACTCACCAGCACCACGCCCCACACCAGCTGCTGGCGCTTCTTTGTGTCCTGAACCGGCACCTCGTTGCTCATTCCAACCCTCCTCCTGCAGAAATCCCGAAATCCGTGGCGAATGTCGCGCGGACTCTAGTTCGCCTCGCGTCTGGATGACGAGCGTACTATACCATGGCAGGACGGGAAAAGGATGGCCCACAGGTCACGGTTGGGGTCATATTGGAGCGTGTGACGTCACAGCGCAGCACGATTTTGGGGCGCCGGCGTGAAGAGCAGCTCCCCGGCGTCCCCTCACAGCAACCCCAACTCGCGCGCTTTGAGGGCCGCCTGCGTGCGGTCGCGTACTTCGAGCTTGGCGAGGATGCTGGTGAGGTGATTCTTCACCGTACCCTCGGCGATGAAGAGTGTGGTAGCGATTTCCTTGTTGCTTGCTCCCTGCGCGACCAGGCGCAGCACCGCCAGTTCGCGTTCGGAAAGGGCTGCGACTGGCGCTTCAATACGGGGGGCCTGTTCCACCAGCCGCGCGAATTCCGCCACCACCTTTGTCGCCACCGAAGGCTGGAGAAAGGATTCACCGCGTGCGGCGGCGCGCACCGCCTCGAAGAGCTTGGTCGAGCTCGCGTCTTTGAGGAGATAGCCGAGGGCGCCGGCGCGCAGCCCCTCAAAGATGTCTTCATCATCATCGAAAGTGGTCAGCACAATCACCCGCACGTCGGGATAGAGCGCGTGCAGTTGTCGCGTCGCCGCGACGCCATCCAGCACCGGCATCCGCAAATCCATCAACACCACCTCGGGCTGGCAGGTCGCGCACAGGCGCAGCGCCTCTCCGCCGTTGGCGGCTTCCCCCACCACCTCGAAGTCGGGTTGCGTGGCGAGCAACGTCCGCAGCCCCTCACGGAACATCGCCTGATCATCTACCAGCACAATGCGAATGCGGCCCATCCCCTCCCCCTCGAATGGCGTGAAGCCGATCTCAACGGGTCGCGACTCCCCTCTGCTTCAGCCACGAATTCTCGTCCGTTTCACATCGTCCCTTGCACTCTATGCAGATGCAGGCAATGACGCCCCCCTCAAGGCATCTCTGCTGCAGGAGGGACACCTGACCTTCAGCAGCGCATGGGCCCGCCTCAGGCCCCATCCTCAGCCAGGGTGCATATTGACGCTGAGGTCATTCCAGAGTGGGAAACCAGGCCTGCAATGTGCTCCGCAATTTATCAAACGCGCGTTCGTGGGCCTGCAAGCTGACCGTCTGTGCAAGCTCACGGTAAATAGCAGGTGAATGAGGTTTGCGGGCTTCATGCAACGCGGCAAGCAAAGCTTCCTTGGGCCGCGTTGGCTTTCCATTCGGCTCGCGGTCGCAGCGCTCCAACAGGCGCGCCAGCCTTTCTTGTTCCAGGCCCAACACTTCAGGGACATGGGGAGAACGTGACCAAACCCAGACCTCCAATTCAGGGTCCAACACAATTGCTGCCGCACGAGGTTGCTGCGCTTCCGTCAGCCAACCTGCCCGGCCCAGGCGATCTTCCAGGTCAGCTTCCATTTCTGAGGCAGTCTGGCGCTGTTCCTGTCCCGAGCCCTCACGATCCAGCAACACCAGGGCATAGGCGGCCAACTTCGTATAGGATCGCAGCAGATCATGAGCTCGCCGGAAGACTCCCGCATCCCGGCCCGGATCACGGATAACTTTGCTGGTTGGCGTTCGGATGCCAAGAGCTTCGGCCCGGCTTTCAAGTAAGGTGCGCAACGCCCACTCAGCATCGGCGTCGGCAACCAAAACCACCAGATCGTATTGAAAACTCGGGATGGTTCAGAATAGGTTAACACTTTCACGATCTCATAAGCTTGCCACGAGCGGCTACTTCAGGGATAATAGCAGGCATCCACTTTCACCTATGACAGGAGGTTGCGATGGCCGAGTACCGTGTTCCCGAATTCACCTCAGAGCAACGGCTTAACGCGGCGCTGCAGATGCTCATGCCTTTCCCCGACCGCCAATGGGGGCGGGTCTCCGAATTGGCTTCTCGGTACGGCGTCTCGCGTACCTTATTGTACGAGATCCGCGACCGAGCATTGGAGGCCCTCGTGACGGCTCTGCTGCCCCGTGATGCCGGTCGACCCGCTCAGAATACCACGTTGACGGTGGACAAGGCATTCGTTGATCGCACGATCGCCATCCTGCCGCTGCTGACCGGTAGTGTACGGAATATTCGGCTGGGCCTGCAGCTGCTCTTAGGCGTTACCCGCTCGGTAGGCTACATCAGCGAGACCCTCACGGCGGCTGGCGCACAGGCGGCGGCCTACAACCTGGCACTCCGCGTGCCCCTCCCTATCTTGGGTGAAGCGGACGAGATCTTTCAAGGCCGACAACCGTGCCTCACCGTGGTTGACGGGCGCTCGTTCCTGGTGCTGAACCTGACACCCGCGGCGTCCCGTGATGGGACGACGTGGGGGGTCACCTACCTGGAACTGGTAGAGCGCGGGATGCAGTTCCAGGATCTGGCCTGCGATGGCAGCACCGGACTGCGAGCTGGCCTGCGTGAAGCCGAACTGGCAATTCCCTTGCGTCCCGACCTGTTTCATCTCCTGCGCAACGCCCAACGCCTCAGCCGGCGACTGGAAAGCGCCGCCTACAAGGCCATCGAGACCGCCGCGCGGGCCCGCCAGGCGGACCTGGAAGCGCGCGGCCTGCTGCACCGCCATGGTCGGCCCCTCAAAATCAGCGTGCCGTGGCCACAGGCACAGCTCCAGGAAGCCCAGGCCATCGCCCGCTACGACAATTGGAACTGGCTCCTCCGTGAAATCCGCTTGGCTCTGGAACCCCTCACGCCAGCCCACCGCCTCGCTGCGGCAGCAGAGACCCAGGCTACCCTGGAGACAGCCTTGGCCTTGCTTCGGGAACTGGACCATCCGGATATCACGGCCTTCGCGGCCGACCTCCAGAACAAACTGCCCGAACTCCTTGCGCCTCTGGAGTGGCTGGAGCAACAACTGACGCCGGTGCTCAACGGGCTAGATGCGGACACTCAAGCGTTTATCCTCTGGGCCTGGCAGCACCGTCAAGAACTGCACTTGAATCTCGACGCTGACTTCCCTGAAGCCCTCCGCCCGCTCATGCATACCGTAGCGGAGATCTTGGAACTGTTCCATCGTTCCTCCAGCCTGGCAGAATCCTTGCACAGTTGGCTACGGCCCTACTTGCAGATTCACCGGGGGATGCCCAAGTGGTTGCTGCCTTTATTGCAACTCTGCTGGAATTACCACCAGTTCGAGCGGGGCAAGCGCGCCGGCAGTAGCCCTGTGGAACGGGCCGGGGTGCAAGAGGCGCCTTCCCTGGCGGAAGTATTGGGGCAGCTATTCGGCTCCCGCGGGGCGGCCCAGTCAGCTTAATTTTTCAAGGTACCAAAAGTGTCAACCAATTTCAGCCCTTAATTGAACCATCCCTCCAACGGGCGTCGGAATCACTGCGACGAAATCATGAAATTCAGGCGGTGGTGTGTCCAGGTATTCTGGACCTCGTGGCAATAGAGAATACAACAGCAAACACATTCCCAGAACAATTACTGTGGTCAGGAATGCCTTAGATAGCGTCGCTGGGCGTCTCATTATTGTCCTCACTGTCCCAGCTGATAGCGATAATACCAGATCAATGGGCTGAGTTGATCAACATAGACAGAGTGCTGAGGCACTCCACCGTTTGCATATCTAGTTGCTCCACCAAAAGCAGATCCAGGATCTTCGTGATAACGTGTAAAGACTGCTCCCATCTCTGCTTCAGTCATCTGCCCATTGACATCCAGACTTCCCACTCGCTGATCCGCATACATTCGCAAAATTGCTGAAGCATACATAATGTTGGTGTCATTCTCCACCAGCATCACGTGGCGTTCTGACGCAGAGCGCGGTATAGCAGGAAAGTCATCGCCCCAATAGGCTTCTGCTTGAATCGCAGTCGCTGCGTGAATCTGTCCAATTCCCGGCCCAAATGAACGCCCGCCTAACAGCGCAATTCCATCTTGCGACCGTTCCAAGGCTCTTGCAGCGCCTATGCCTATTATTGGGATACTTCCCCACTTTCCTGCTAGCCAAATTGCTGGATCAATAATCGAATCATACCAATCTGTATCATAGAGAACTTCTGCGGCTAGGACTCCAGCCACAAATTCGATTGGTAGTCCAAAGTGTTGCCCCCAAGTGGTAATACCGCTCCACTGTTTCTCGGAAAATCGATAATGTTGTGGAATACCTTTGAGCGGTACTACGCGGTCTGTATTAGGAGACAATCCCCAATTGCATTCATCGTCTATGCACTCCCGATGTCCACTCGGATCCGTATACCTGAGCGGATTGTTGAGCGTATACGCGTACCGGTTGAGGCTCTGCGGATTCCCCGGCTGCGGCACGAGGGTATCCGCCTGCAGGAACCGTCCCAGCGTGGGGTCGTACGGCCGCGCACCGTAGTCGTAGAAGCCCAGGGAGGCCTCCTCCCGCTGGCCGGTGAAGCGCCGGTCGGTGGGCAAGCCCGTCCCTGCCAGTCCGGGCCGCGTCACGCCATAGGGAGAGTAGCGGGTGTCGCTGTCCGTGATTTTAGTCCCGCTGGCGTTCGTGGCAAGGCTTGCCGAGCCCAGATGGTCGCCGTGCAAGTAGGTGAGGGTGCTGCCGCGGCGCATGGCAATCCGCTGCCCACCGAGATAGTAATACTTGGTGCTGAGGTTGCCGCTCACATCCTTTTCGTACAACGCATTGACGTACACGGTGGTGCGATTCCCCCACACTTCGATTTCCACCCAGTG
>Ga0208940_1003191_pt1 | contig 14217 bp, 8 predicted proteins | sample AD_JPNNA6_MetaG_FD_184445 | JGI IMG/M metagenome (GOLD analysis project Ga0208940, IMG submission 184445) | Active sludge microbial communities of municipal wastewater-treating anaerobic digesters from Japan - AD_JPNNA6_MetaG (SPAdes) (version 2) | ecosystem: Engineered > Bioreactor > Anaerobic >... | reverse complement strand
ACCTCGCGGAGATGCTCTCGCCGGATTTCGCCAATTTCGCCGAGCAGCTCCATGCCTTCGCCCAACAGCACGGTCTGGCCGCCTACGATCGCTCGCCCCGGACCTGGGAGTTGCCACGGCTCTGGCATGCCGGCCTCGCCACGATGGACTGGAAGGGCAAGCACCTCGTCGACCTCGGCAGCGAGATCTCGCCGTGGCCCTGGTGGATCGCGAAACAGGGAGCCAAGGTCACCCTCGTCGAGATTCGCCGCGACTGGGTTTCGCTCTGGGAACGGCTCCGCCACGAGCTCGATGTCCAGGTCGAGTGGGTGTTCACGGAAAGCGACGCCATCCCGCTTCCCACGGGCTGTGCCGATGTAGTTTCCTCCGTATCGGTGATCGAGCACCAGCAGGACAAGGCCCGGGCCATGGCCGAGCTGGAAAGAGTCCTCCGCCCCGGCGGCACGCTGGCGCTCTCCTGCGACATCTTCGAGCCCGGGTTGGGCATGACCTACCCGGAGTGGAACGGCCGCGCCTTGGGCGCCGCCGAGTTCGAGGACCTGCTCGCCCGGCACAGCTCGCTGCATGGCACCCGCCCGGCCTCCACCTGGAACTGGCCCGACGTACAACCATTCCGCACCTGGTTCCGCCGCACCGCTCCACACCACAACTACGCAATGGCCGCGGTGGTGCTGTCGAAGCAGGCTCCCGCCGCTCCCGTGCCATCGGTAGCAGCTCGCCACGCAGTGCTGATCTCCCAACCCGACGACGTCGCCGGCACATGGGCAGCCGCGCGCTGGGTCGAGGCCTGGGTGGCCGGAGAGCCACACCGCCGCTTCTTCTGGATCATCCCTCCATCGGAGACGGCCCGCCTGCTCGAATTCCTCCCGCACGCCAGCCTTCTGGCTTGCGACACCTCCGTCGCACCTCGTGTCGCCGCCCGGACGCTTGTCACCCAGCCCGATGCCGGTCCGGTCCTGCTCACCTGCCCCATCTGTCATGACTCCGATTGGACGGAGGAGACCCACCGGCAGCTCCTCTGGTGGCGCGACTTCATCGCGGAGCTCGGAGCCGAACTGGCGCTAGTCCCATCAGGCTCCCCATCGTGGGTCGCCGCGATCAGTGTCGCCGCCAGCGGCGCTTCCCGGCGGATCGGCGACACCTTGCCGCCGGATACATCGGCCCTGCTGCAACATGCCGTGGCCGCCACCACGCTCACCAGGCCGCCCTTCTCCGAGACGCTTACCGGCGGGCCGGAGTCGGTTGCTCAGGCCCAGGCCAGAGGATTCCTAGCCGCCGGTGCCGCAAAACCGGCGACGGTCCAAGCCCGGCTCGGCCGCACCGGACCCGTTCTGCTCCTCACCGCCGGGCTGGACCCGTGCTGGCCCGCCTCACACTGGGAAGCGCTGGCCGCGAATCTGCGGGCCCACGGCATCACCGTCGAGGTGTGCGACCGCGACGCCTGCAGGGACGTACCGATCGCGCGCTTGCGCGCCGCCTCCGCCGCCATCTGTGCCGAAGGCCCGCTGGCCCAACTGGCTGCCACGCTCGGGCTTCCCATCGTGGTGATCTCGGGCGGAGCGGAGCCAGGGCGTTGGATCTCCGAACACTCGAACGTCAAAACCATCCAAGGTCTCCCCCCCTGCCGTGGATGTGGCCGGGACTGCCTCCTGTCCCAGCCTGTCTGCGTGAACGCGATCACCGTTGAGACTGTCGCCGCCGCCGTGGAGGCATTGCTCGGGACAGGTGACGCCTCCCCGGTTGCAGTCGACATTCCGCTCCCTCCCGAGGTCGCCGCGGACCAGCTCCATGCCGTTGCGTGCCGGCGCCTTCGCCATCTCGTCGGGGCCAGGCATGCGGCCGAGCGGCGTCTCGCCGACTGCGAACGGGAACTCGCGGAAGCCGAGCTCGCACAACAGGCACTGCGCGCGGAAAACCTGCGCCTGGGACAGGAACTGCTGCGGGTCGGTGACGAGTGCCAGCACCGTCTCGAACATATCCATGCAGTCGAGGCCCGGCTGGCGACGTGCGAACAGAACTGTGCTTCTCGGCTCGAACATATCCACGCGATCGAAGCACGACTGGCCACCAGCGAGCGGGACGGAGCGGCCCGGCTCGAGCACATCCACACCCTCGAAACCGCGCTGGCCGAAAGCGAGGCCGACCGCGCCGCCCGGTTGCGCCATATCCATCTCCTCGAGTCACGTCTGCTCGCGCAGGCCGAACCTCCGCCCACCGGCCCCGGCACGCCGTCCGCCTAGGACCGACGACGATGGAATGGTCCGTTGTCATCCCCGCCGGCCGACCGGGCGCAGCTCGCGCGACACTGGACTCGTTGCTGGCGCAAACCTCCACCCCGCCCACCGGCTGGGAGGCCATCGTCGTCACCCCGCATCCCGAGGACACGGCGGCGGATCCTCGTATCCGCTATGTTGTTGTGCCGCGACTGGAGATGCCCGGCGTGATGCGCAACCTCGGCGCCGCCCAGGCCCGCGGCCGCTGGCTGCTTTTCGTCGACGACGACATCTCGCTGGCCCCGGACTTCTTCGGCCGGCTCCAGCACTTCATCGCGGGAGCGGAGAAGGCCTCCGGAGCGCCGATCGGAGCCATCGGCCCACGCCTGCCCGGGCCCGACGACAGCTTCGCCGGCCGGCTCACCGACCTGAGCAATTTCTGGTCGCAACAGGCGTTGACCCCCGGCGACCGCCCGTGGCTGTACAGCGCCACCATGGCCATGCCGGCAGAATTGTTCCGCGCGCTGGGCGGTTTCTCGCCCCGCCTGAAGATCGGCGAGGATGTCGATCTCACCCAACGCGTCCTGCACGCCGGCCATCGGGTCTGCTACGATCCGGCGTTGGTCGCGTGGCACCGCCACGGCCGGGTGACCTTTGCCCGCATGGTGCGCTATTTCTGGGCCAATGGAGGCGCGGCCCCGTTCCTCCATCAACATTGCGACCACCCCCGCTGTTTCAGCATCCAGACCGCGGTCCGCCACGCCTGGCGCGACGCCCGGTCGAACTACGCCATCAACCACGAGTCGGTCGCCGAAATCTCGCGGATGATCTTCGGGGTGTTCATGAACTACCTGCTTTTCCAGCTCTCGGTGGAGTGGCACCACCAGCAGGGGCTGCTCGCCGGCCACCGGTACGCCACCCTGCCGGCCGCCACCCCGAGCGATCGCCGCACCCTGCAGGCCTTGGCCGACCTGCAGAATGGCCGTGGAATCCGCGGGTCCTTGCGCTATCTGGGAGCCATGTGGCTGGACCTTTTCGACCCCGCCCGGCGATGAAAATCGGCATCAACATGTACCACCTCGTCCCGGAGAACGGGGGTGTCGTGCAGTACGTATTGACGCTTCTGCAACACTGGCCCCGGCTCTGCCCGGGCGACCCGCTCGTGTTGTTCTGCTTCCCGCGCAACACCGCCCTGCTCGAAGCCGTGCCAGCCGTGTTCGAACGCCGGATGCTGCAGGACCAGGACGAGATCGCGCGCTCCCTGGCCGGCATCGACGTCTTCTTCTGCCCGTTCACCGCGCTCTACCCCCGGCCCCTGCCGCTGCCGTCGGTGGTCACCATCGTCGACCTCCAGGAGCGGTTCTTCCCCGAGTTCTTCTCGCCGGAGGACATGCGGAACCGTTTCCACCACTACGACTGGTCGGTCGCCCTGGCCGACCACATCGTCACGATCTCGGACTTCTCCCGTGAGAGCATCGTCCGGATCCTCGGGGCCGAGCGGCGGCGCGTCACCCGCATCCACCTCTGCCCCGCCGAACTCCCGGAAACGGCCGCCCCGCCGGCCGCATGGAAGCACGAGGGGGAACACCCGTTCCTGCTCTACCCCGCGAACTTCTGGCGGCACAAGAACCACCGGAAGCTCTTCGCCGCCCTCGCCCAGCTCCGGGCCGAGGGCATGCGTATCCCGCTTGTCTGCACAGGCGCCCTGCTGGGCAAGGAAGCCGAATGGCTCGCCGAACTCGCACAGCTCGGCATCCAGGACCAGGTCGAGCACATGGGACTGATCTCGCGGGCCGAACTCGCCTGGCTCTACCGCCGGACCCGCGGTCTTTGCTTCCCCTCCCTGTTCGAGGGTTTCGGGATCCCGGTGGTCGAGGCCATGCGCAGCGGCACCCCGGTAGCCTGCTCGAGGACGACGAGCCTGCCGGAGATCGGGGGCACAGCCGCGTTGTATTTCAACCCCAGAGACACCGGTTCCATCGCCCAAGCCCTCGGCCGCTTCTGGACCGATGCCGAGCTGCGCGAAACCCTCGTCCGCCGGGGCCGCCAACAGTGCCGCCAATTCACGGCCGAACGGCTGGTCCGCGCCCACCGCGAATGCTTCACCCGGGCGCTGCGCACCTATTCGGAGGCGCGCCATCGGCGCAACCTCGCCTGGGTGGCCAATCCCGATCCGCCCCGCGAAAACCTCTCGGTCCACGAGCGCCTGACCGCCGACGAACTCCTGCGCACGCATCCAGTATCCAGATTCGAACGGCTGCGGCGCCGGCTCGCCCACCTGCTTTGCCCATGAACGCGACCAGCCCGGAACCTCTGCTGAGCGCCGACCAACTGGGGAAAATCTATCCGTTGGCCGAGGAGCCGTCGGATTGGCTGGTGGCCACGTTGCTGCGCCGCTTCGCCGCCACCGGGCCCGCCGGCTGGCGCGCCCGGCTGCTCCGCCGGGCCGACCGCCGCGCCCCCCTTTTCACCGCGCTCAAAGACGTGAGCTTCGACGTGCGGCCCGGCGAAAGCCTCGGCGTGATCGGGCGCAACGGCGCCGGAAAAAGCACACTGCTCCAACTGCTCGCCGGGGTCATGCAACCGACCACCGGCACGCTTCGGCGCCGCGGCACCTCAGCCGCGCTGCTCGAGCTCGGCAGCGGCCTCAATCCGGATTTCACCGGCCGCCAGAACCTCCAGCTCATGGCCCAGCTCAGCGGAGTTCCAACCGGCGACATCGCGCTGCATTGCGAGGAAGTGGAAGCGTTCGCCGAGATCGGCACCTTCATCCACCTGCCGGTCAAAACCTACTCGACAGGCATGCTGCTGCGGCTCGCCTTCGCCGTGCAGACCTTTCTCCGCCCGGATCTGTTCATCGTCGATGAAGCGCTTTCCGTCGGCGATGTCTTCTTCCAGGCGAAATGCTCACGCTTCTTCAAGGAACGGATGGAGCAAGGCATGGCCCTGATCCTGGTCACCCACGACCTCCCGACCGTCAAAGCGTTGTGCCAGCGCACGCTCGTCCTGCATCAAGGCCGCCCCATTTTCCTGGGCGACAGCGCCGAGGCGGTGGCGCGCTACCACGAGGTCAACCAGGCGCGGAGCACCGCAAAGACCACGGGCGCGCCAACAGACGAGCCGGTGGCGCTACCCTCCGGCGCCGCGCTGCGAAACTGGACAAGCGCCGACGAGATCGGCAGCCGGGAGGCCGAGTTGATCCACGTCGACATCTGTGACCTCTCCGGGCGTTCGCAGCGGGAATTCCTCGTCGGCGAGACGCCCTGCCTGCGCTTCTACGCCATCGCCAAGCAGCCGCTGGCCCACGTGCACTTCACCCTCCAGATCGGCGACCGCCACGGGCATGTCCTCTACGCGGTCACCACGATGCACCTGCAGAGTTCGATCCCGCACATGGAGCCGGGGCGGCTGTACCGCTGCGACCTGGTGCTGCGCCAAAGTCCCGGTATCGGAGATTTCATCATCGACGCCGGCCTCGGTCTGGGCGACCGCGGCGACGGGGCACCGTTGCACCACCTCCATCGCGTCGGCGGCATCGCGGCCCTGGCCTTCCGCGCCTCCAGCCCGACCCCGCCCTTCCTCGGCCCCGCCAACTACCAGGCCGAAGTCCGCTGGGCCGAAGACGCCGGATAGGCCGGCGCGGTCGACCGGGCGCCTCAATAGCTCACCCGGTAGCTCGGGCTTTCCTCGGGCTTCTGCCCGCGCTTGTCGTAGAGGCGAGTCGTCGCCGGATTTGCATGTCCAAGCCAGTCCTGGACGAGCGCGATGTCGGCCCCATGTTCCAGGGCGTTGGTGGCAGCCGTCGCGCGCAACGCATGCGGCCGGCTCATCGCGGGGTGAAGATGCGCCACGCCGGCATGGCGTGCGATCAACTCGCGGATACGAGCCCGGGTCATGCCTTTGGGCCCCGATGCGCTCGCGCGGCGGGAGGAGACGAACAACGGCGCCGACAACTCGGCCCGGTGGTCGCAAGTCTCAAGATACGCATCGACCGCCGCCACGGCCTTGGGATGGGCGGGGATGTACCGGATCTTTCCGCCCTTGCCTTGGACCATGAAAGAGCGAAAACCCCGGCGTTCGGCGAAATCCCCCACCCGGAGCGCACACAGTTCCGAGGCGCGTAGACCGTGGTAGAGCAACACCGCCAGCATGGCCCGATCCCGAAGCCCACGCCCGGTGGACACATCCGGAGCCTCGAGCAACGCGCGCGCCTGGGCATCCGAGAGCGCCGGCGTCTTGCCTTCGTTCGCCCCCTCCTTCGGCCGGGAGACCCCGTCGCACGGATTGTGGATGATGGCGTTTTGCTCGCAAAGATAGCGGAAGAGCGAACCGACCGCCGACAGTTTCCGCCGGATCGAAGCGGCCGCGAGTTTCTGGGCGGCGAGCTGCTTGCGCCAAGCGATCACGTGGGCCCGCGCGACCATGCGGAACTCCTCCGCCCGTTGCAGGCCGACAAACGCCATGAACTGGGACACGTCGCTCCGATAGGCCGCCCGGGTGTTCGGGTTCTGGATGTCGGCGAACCATTCCACCTCCGGCGGAATCGCCGCCAGGACATGGAAATCCTCCCGCGTCAGAAGCGGAGCCGACGCGGGGGCGATGACGGGCAGATCCGGGACCATGAAGCCCACGCTACAAGGGCAGAAAAACACCGCCAGCATTATCGGCCATAAAATAGGTTATGGCCGATAAGAGCTCCGCGAACGGTCTCACTCCTACACGATTCCCAAGGAGCACACCTCGAAGTGAGGTATGCTCGCAAACTGCACCATGATGATTGGGCTGCCCCGTACCTTGAGTCCGTCACCCACCCGGCACCACAATCGGTTCAGTCACGTCGACCCCGTCGCGGACTAGACGCCCCCCGATGCTCTGCGCCGGCGCCTCTTGGCCTGACGAACCGGAACCGGCCGCCATGATCAACGAGATGACTCCGCCCACATCGACAGGCTGGTTGTTGCTCTGGGCCAAGCTCCCGCCGGTAAGGGTCGCTTGGATCTGGCCCTCGGAGGCAAACCGGAGGAAAGGCAAAGCCGTACCGGACGCGGTGATGTCGTGGAGCCGAACAGTTCCGATGTTCTTCACCGTGCGCGCGACAATGCCGGTCGGACCAGCACTGGTTCCGAAGGCCACGTTGCCGAGATACAGTCCACCCATCGTACCGCTTGGGCAGACAATGCCCAACGCACCCACATCCGACCAGCCGTCGTAGGGAACGTCGGGCAGCGTCACGCCGGGGTTGTTCAACCGGCCGACCGAATAGATCGACATGTGCGTCGTGGCATCGGCTCCAACGAGAATCACCGTCGGCTTGCCCTGATAGTAGACAATGTCCGGTTGGTTGTAGAGCAATGGAGCCTGAGGCCCGGTCGCATTGGCTAGACAGACAGTCACCGCCCCGGCACCCGAAAGTTCGACCTGTACGATGTCGGAGTCCTCGTCGAGGAAGGAGATCCGGGCAATTTTGCCCGCCTCCGCGGTGATGGTGCCGGCCGCGCCCGTCAGGAGGAACTGGTCATAGATGTTGCCATTGGGATGCACGATTCCTTGCCACTCCGGACGCGTCTCGACCGCGCCAGCCGTGCGGCCGGTCGGGCGAACCCCGACCACCGCCGGGAAGGTCGACGTCGTACCTCCGTACGAAGACACCTCCGCCACATACAACCCGGCGTTCTCCGGCTGCACACTATCGATCCGGAGTTGGTGCGCCGTGGCTCCAGAAACGACTTGTCCGTTCCTCATCCACCGGTAGCCGCCCCCCGATCCATCAGACATGACGGTCAACGTGACCAATGCTCCTTGGGTAACAGGCTGATCCTCCGGCTCTCGCAAAAGCTGCGGTGGCACGAGCAGCTCCACATAGGCCATACTGCTGGTCACGGAGCCTACCTCGTTGCTGATCTGAACCTTGTATGGCCCTTCATCACTCTTCTGGAGGCTCTCGATCACGTACTGCGGTCCATTTTGTCCGCCAATCAGCGCGGTCCCATGATACCACTTGTAGGTCAATGGCGCGCTCCCTGTGGCCACAACCTCCAACACAACTCGTTCGCCCTGATGCGCGAACTGGCTGCCCAGCTGCTGGGTGATTTTGGGCTTCGACAACACGCGCAGTATGAACGGCTGGGCTATGACTTCACCGACCGAATTGGACACCTTGATCGTGTATTCTCCTGAGTCCGACTCTTGCAGGATAACGAACCGCAGGTTCGACTTTGTCGCACCGGCGATCGGCTGCCCATCCTTGTACCACTGGAACGCCCAAGGAACCGCACCGCGAACCGTCACTTCTAGGTTGATCGTAGTACCGGCAATCACCGTCTGCGACTTTGGCTGCGTCACGATGCTGGGCGGCTCCAAGACTTCGATCTCCGCCGGCGCACTGACAACTGAACCAACCTGATTGCTCACCATGACGGTATAGGCACCGGCTTGATCGGACGTCACATTCTGGATCACCAGCCGTGAAGCCGTCTCGCCCGGAAGATCCGAACCATTACGCCTCCACTGGTAAAGCAGCGACGGCGAACCGGCCGCCTCTACCGCGAGTTCGACCGTTGCTCCGATCGCCACTGCGCGTGAAATGGGCGGCTGCGTGACACTGGGGGGCTCGAGAACAATCACCTCCGCATCGGAGCTCATCGCCTCCCCGGCCGAGTTCACAACACGAACCGAATACATCCCGGCATCGACCAGTTTCACCGCCACAATGACAAGGTCCTGCGAAATCGCGCCGACAATCGGGGCACCGTTCTTGAACCACTGATAGGTCAACGGGGGCGTACCGGTTGGAACGCACTCCAGGCGGATCAAACCACCGACCGCCAACGTCCGTCCGACCGGTTCGCGCATGAACCCAGGTGGTACCACCGGCGCCGATTCACCGGGCAGCTCAAGCTGGAACTGTCGCTCCATCGTCGCAGTGCCCTCGACCAAGGAAACCGTCACGGTATAAAGGCCCGGCGTGGGCACGGAGACATCGGCCTGGCCACCGGCAATCGTTCCCAAAGTCGCAATACCTGGACCAACGACACGAACCCACTCGACCGGCTGTGCCGCACCGGGAACCCGCCCATCCGCTTTCCGCAACTGCAACACAGCGGCATTCTGCGATGCGGCTGCGACAACCAACTGCCATTCCAACATGCTTCTGATCGCCGGTTCAGCGGCAAGTGTCGCCATCTCTGCGGGGTGAAGCTCGCGGCTGTAGATTCGAACATCGGCCAGCCGGCCGGCCAGTGCGCGGTTGCGCTCGCCATTGTTACCAAGGTAACCATCGCCTACCACCAGATCGGGAACACCCTCGGCACCCGACTGGGTCGCTCCAGTCTTCAATTGCCCGTCGAGGTACAACGACGGAAGATGGATTTCCCCCAGCGTACTGTCGTACGTAGCTGCAAAATGGTGCCAGCTGCGATAGCTGAGTAGATCCGGCGCCGTATGGTAGACGCCGTCGTTGCCCGACCAGTTGGCGAGAAACTTGACGGTCCCGCGATTACCATCGGCAGCCCCGCTCGTCGCGCACCCTGCAAACAAATAGTAGGAGGAGAAATGCAGCAACCGGGGGAACACGCTGTTTCCTGCCGAATCGAGATTGATCCAGCCAGCCAACGTCACCTTAGCCGGTGCCGGCGCCGTGAACAACGCTCCCGCTGTCGTTCCATTGCACCGCAACGCCGCCAAATCGAACGGACCGGCGTCCAAACTCGAGCCATCCACAAGCGAGGCGTTCCGCCCTTGGCCCGACTGATCGATCGCCACGCTGCCCTCGTCCTCGAAGGTCCAGCGCGCGAGGAGCCCGTCTGCGCTCACCCGACTATCCCCGACAACCACGGTCCTCTCCACAGCAGCGACGCTGGCACCGATGGTGGCTGTCGCGCGCAACTGGTAGATGCCCTCCGCCGTGAACTCGGCCCGGGCCATCCCATCGGAATCGCCGGGAGTGAAGATCACATTCCCGGGACCGAATGCTTTCGTCCATACGATCGGCAGAGATCCGATATTGTCCCCGCCCACGCTTCGGTATCCCGAAGCAGCCAGCTCCACGGAGCCCAGCAGCGACTCGACAGCGATGACATCCGCCAGCGGCGAAACCCACTCCACGACCGCATCGGGCACCTCCGGCATGATCAGCTCCTTCAGATCCAGCATCCCGCCCGAGATAACCCTACTCTCGAGCGAACTTCGATAAGCCGACCGAGTAAGCAAACGGCTTCTGATCCCGAGATAGTCGAGCGACGGCTCCGCCGCCTTCTGCAATATCACCGCCCCGGTGACATACGGAGCGGCCATCGAGGTTCCGTCCATGACGACATAGCCACCACCCGACCTGGCGGACAATATCCCCGATCCTGGAGCAGCCAAAAGCACCGAGGACTCCCCCCAGTTGGAGTAGTCGGCCAGGCCATCGGCCAGATTCGTCGCCGCCACTCCGACGATGTTGTCGACCCCGTAGCCCACCGGATAGGTGCGGATGGCCCCGTCCACGTCGCGAGCATCGTTGCCGGCCGCCGCTACAAACAACAGACCCTGCTGGGCGGCCCGCTGGATCGAGTCGCGCTGCGTGCTGACCGAGGTCGTCGAACCGTAGGAGTTGTTGGCGACAACCACCGGCTCTCCGCGCTGCTTCAGGTTGCTCAAGTAGTCGAGCGCCTGAATCACCGACGATGTCGCCAAGTACTCGTTACCACAACGCAACCCCAGAAGCTTCACCCGCCAGGCCACACCGGTGATGCCCAGCGAATTGTTTCCCCTCGCTCCGATGATGCCGGCGACATGGGTTCCATGCCCATGCTCGTCGCTGGGGTCGCTGTCGTCGTCCGCAAAGTCCCAACCCTTGATATCGTCGACCAGACCGTTGCCATCGTCGTCACGCCCGTTGGCCGCCTCGGCTGTATTCGTCCACATGTTGGCAGCCAGATCCGGATGGCTCGCATCGACGCCCGAATCGATTATCCCAGCGATTAGCTCCGCCGACCCGGTTGTCCGCTCCCACGCCAGCGGAGCGTGAATCCGCTCCAGCGCCCAAAGCGACTTCGCATCGTAATCGTTGGGCACCGCATGGGAAAAATGCAGGAAGTCCGGCGAAGCGCCCCAGGCTGGATCGCTCGCACCTACTTTGCCCACCGCCTCCGGAACACCGTCGAGCGAAACCGGCCCAGGTAAAAAGGCCCGCACGGCCGGCGAAAAAGTGTATTGCGGCCCAGCCCGCAATCCGTGCGTGGCCAATGCCGAGGCGAATTGCTCGATCGTCAGGTCGTCGGGCCGCACGACGAGAATACTGTCGGCCACCATCGCCTCGATCTGCTCTCGGCGAACACTCCCATCCACCTCGTTCCGGTAGTGCTCGACCACGCGCACATTCCGGAACGGCCCCGGCACACGCAACAAACGCCAACGCTCGAACCGACCGGACTCCTGCGGGAGTACTCGTTCGTCCAAAATCTCCGCATGCGGAAACTCCGGCACTGGATCGTTGCCGACCAACACACCCGCCACCGGACTCCGGTCTTCGGCCGTTCCGGCCAAGACCGGGTCATGGACCGGCGCAGACCGGCCGGCATCGTCGAACCGCTCGATCGCGGTTGGGCGCTCGTGTCCCTGGCGCGGCAGGAGCGCGAGGCTCAGCGCCAAGCCGAGCAGGATGATAGACAGAACAAAAGGCCTGGCTTTGCGCATGGTGCTTCAAGAACAGATGCGCACCACTAATCCTCAAGTTGTTTTCCGCCGGTCCGCGCGCCGCGCCGCTTCGAATGCCGCAAGAAAATCCCGGCTGTTTTCGCCGAGCCGGGAGGCCGCAAACTGTAATGCCGCCTGAATCACGGTTGAGGTTTGCACATGCTGCTGCCCCTCCTGCACGAGAAACAGCGTCAAGGACCGGAGCGCATCCCGGTCCGGAGCCTTCAAGGTGATCGAGGTACGCTCCAGCCACGCGCCGTTGCCGCTCTTCGGCGGCTGCACCGGCGGATGCCGTTCCACGATGGCCGAATCGCTCCGCACCACCACCGGCGGCGGAAGCACCGGCCGCTCGGCCACGGCCATCACGGGCGCGGGGCCGAGCTCCTGTTCGGTGGCCTGGCGACGCAGCGAGGCCAGCAGGCTAATTTTATCCGGTTTTTTCATACACTTTTGCCTCCGCTCACTTCATGATCTCCAGGGCCAGATTGAGCAGCCGGTCCCGGTTGGCCCCGGTGACCGCCGCCAGGCCCAGCATCTGCGAATTCTCGAATGCCGCGGCCAGCGGCAAAGTGTTGCGCAACAGCGGCAGCGCCAGATCCCGCGCCACATCGGCATCTTCCTGACGGCCAACCAGGGTCGCCTGTCGCACCTTGTTGAAAAGCACATAGGCGCTCGCCCCCGGCCGGAGCTGTTCGCGGATCAACCGCGACATGGGCAGGCTCGCATGCACACTGACCAGGCTTTTCTCCGCCACGAGCACCGCCTTGTCGACTTGGCCGACCAGCGCCGACAACTCCGCCTCGATCCGCCCGTCGGTCCGCATGTATCCCGGTGTATCCACGACAACACACGAAGCGTTCGGTCGTTCGGCCAGCAGCGGCAGCTTGAACACCGAGCGGGCAAGAAAGGTGGCGGAATGCTGCGGATCCCGGTCCTCGATCGCCACGTCGTAGCCGGCCTTCTCCAGAATGGCGGCCAGGAGCAGCGCGAGCGTCGTTTTTCCCACCCCGCCCTTTTGATTGAAGAAAGCTATCTGCATAGTATTACTTTCACACGGAAATACTAAACACCAGTTCGCCGTGCAAGCTTCTCCCGGCCTGCCGCGGTAATTTCCCCGATCAGGGCATCACCCCCAGCCCGCGCAGGCGCCCGGCATACGCCCTCAGCTCCAGCGAGTCGCTCGGGATTTCTCCATTGAAACCCGCCGCCTGCATCGTATCCAATATTTCGTCCTTACGCCCCCGGTCCAGCTTCTCCATGGCCTGCTCCACCCGTTGACGCAGATCATCGGAATCGACCGGGGTCTCCCGGCGGACCTGCCGCGCGATGGTCTCGGGCAGCACCGTCTGCCGCGGCAACGCATCGCCCTCGATCTTGAACCAGTAGCGCGCATTTTCACCCCGGCCACGGCGCACGAACACCACATTGAGACCGGTCAGCTCCAGCACCTCCCGCAGCGGCCGGCGCACGCAGAAATGCAGCAACGCCCCGGTCTGGCCATGGCCGCGATAGGCATCCGCCGGCACCCCGAGCACCTCCCGCAGTTCGGCCAAAGTCATCAACCGCGTCTCGGTCGTGCGCCCGGCATAATGGCTCGCCATCGCCAACTCCCAAATACGCAGGGCATACTGGGAAGAAAATCCGGAGATCAACGCCCACGGCGCCCGGATCCAGCCCATCCGCTGCTCCTCCAGAGCACGCACGAACAAGGCCGAGATCTCCCACTCCACCACCGAATTGTTCTCCTCCCAGCGCAAGCTGGGGATCGGGGACACCCAACCGTCGAGCGTGCTCAGGCCCGGCCAATTCCACGTCCGACCGCGCAACGCCATCAGTTCCTGCCGTAGCACTTCATCATTTCGGCAGGAAAGCAGATCACGCAGCACCTCGACAGGGCATGAATAGATTGTGCCACGGGCAAACCCGGCCCCCTGCGCGAGAAGAATCAACGCGCGCAGGGCTTTCGTCTGCACCAAGCCAACTGGCGGCGCTCCCTGTGCCACTTCGCGCAACAGTTGCAGCGTCTCGGTTTTCGGGCTCTGCGTTTTCGGTTTCTTAGGCATCCACGCGCAAAGAATAGATGATTGGATCAATCGTTAGCAAGGAACGATTGATCAGTTAACGATCGACCCTAATTACAAATCCATAGATCTAACCATTTCGCTCTCGCCCCCCAAAAACAGCCCATTTCGTCCATAGTGTCACCGGTCACTTCAAAACCAGCCACCTCGGGTCGGTTCAAAACCAGCCACTTTGGGCGGCGGGTTTTTGATAGGAGTTGAGGGTTGGAGGACAAGCTTCGAGCGGAGCGCGGCAGGATCTTGCC
>Ga0208940_1003170_pt1 | contig 14294 bp, 8 predicted proteins | sample AD_JPNNA6_MetaG_FD_184445 | JGI IMG/M metagenome (GOLD analysis project Ga0208940, IMG submission 184445) | Active sludge microbial communities of municipal wastewater-treating anaerobic digesters from Japan - AD_JPNNA6_MetaG (SPAdes) (version 2) | ecosystem: Engineered > Bioreactor > Anaerobic >... | reverse complement strand
GAAATAATGAAACCATTGATCGAGCAGATCATCCTCATAAGCGCAATAAGCATAGTCCTTTTGGTTTTTATCAGCGGCTGCATTATGCCCGGCTGCATTCAGGGATCTGGAAGTTATGCTTTTGAGAACAGGACGGTTGACGACTTCAGCAGCATCGACCTGGCGGGAATCGGTGATGTCTATCTCGTCCAGGAGGAGAAGCATTTGAGAATTGAGGCAGAGGATAATATCATTCAATATATGAAAACCGATGTTTCTGGCGGAAAGCTCACCATATATCAAAGGGCGGACTGCATAAATCCCCATGAGCCCATCAAGATCTTCGCCTCCACCCCAGTGCTGGAGAGCATAAGCATCAGCGGCTCTGGGAGGATCATCAGCCGGTCCCCTATAGAATCTGATGCTCTCAGCCTTGGCATGAGCGGCTCGGGAAGCATGGAACTGAACATCCTCTGCCAGGATCTTCGGGCGACAATATCGGGCTCGGGCGATGCCCTCTTGAAGGGCGTGACAAAAGACAGCGATATTATGATCAGCGGCTCGGGGACGATGCACGGCTATGATCTTATGACAGACCGGTCTGATGTAACCATCAGCGGCTCTGGAATGGCTCAGGTAAACGCCATGGATGAGCTGAATGCCCTGATAAGCGGCAGCGGAAGCGTTTACTATAAGGGCAATCCCAGGAATGTCAGCCAGATGGTCAGCGGCTCTGGAAAGGTGATCGTCTCTGAAGGGTGATCGTTCGGAAGAGCGATATCTCCGGAAGATGGGATGATGATGGGATGGGAATGATGAAAGGGAATAGCAATGAGAGCTAATAAAGTTGGATGGCTCCTCGCTATTTGGTGTGGGTTCGTGCGCTATTCACAGGAATTCGACATTTTTTCATGATCCTCTGTGCGCTCTGTGACTCTGAGGTTTTTTTCCGTAACTACCATGTGTTTGAATATTCAGCTACGAATATTAACCGCAGAGTTCGCAGAGACGTGAAAATTTGCCTTATTACCAGCACTTGAAAAAATAGCATATTTCTGAGCGAATAGTCGTCTCCGTTCGTTCGTCCTCCGTGCGCTCTGCGCCTCTGCGGTTTTATTCCGTATTCCGTAAACCACCAGTGTTAATTATCCCGCTACCCACTCGATACAGCGAAGAGCCAGTTGGATCAATTTAATCAGCTCTGCCCGCTTTTCTCCCTTCAAATAGATCTGCTCCCGCCCATTCGCATTGAGTGTCCCGGCAGAGCTCTATCAGTTTCTCTGGAAAGGGCTCGAAAAAGGTCTGCTCCTTCAAATACTCCTCATCGAAGCGGGCAATCCAGCTCTGCAGGATGGAGAGCGGTGCGCTGAACGGAAGCTTCTTCTGCTTGTACTTCTCAATGCTCTGCAGAAAGAAGGCTTTCTCGGCAGAGGATAGCTCATGGGAGAAGTATCCCAGGGAGTGCATGAGCACATTGGCTTTGGAAGTGTACCTGGGAGGCCTCATCAATGCCATTGCCAGATGCTCATGGTACTCTCCCAGGAGCTTTGAAATATCCTTTCCCTCCCGGTTGGCCACTATATTTCCCAGGACCTTCGCCTCCTTCTGGCTGTGTGCTGCCAGCAACAGCTTGTTGGTGGAATGAAAGCGAATGAGCTTTGCCATATTGACCTCTCTTTCCACCTCTCTGTAGGCGGCCAAGGTGAAGATCCTGGTCAGAAAATGCTCTCTGAGATTGTTGTTTCTCAGCCTTCCCTCATCCTCAATGGCCAGATCTGGAAAACTCTTGACCACAGCTCCTCCGAAAAAGCCAGCTGCTTTGGTTGCAGTGCTTGGACCGTCCGGGCTGGAGTAAACCTTGATATCCTTCATGCCGCAGGATGGCGAGCGGAACTTCAGAATGAATCCATCAATTCCAGATAGCGAACAAAGGAAGCTCCTGGAGAACGATACCATCCTATCGGTCACATCCAGACCGGTGGCCGGTTGGATGAGCCTGAGCTCTCCCTTAACAGACACAATCCGAATAGAGCTTCTGGGAACTCCAAGGCCTATCTCCATTTCCGCGCATACCGGGATGAAGTGGGCATGAGGCTTGAGAGCTGCTACAAAATCGCTCGTTATCATGCTCCCGTCATAGCGGCAGTGATCAAACTCTATGCATCTGCTTATAACTATATTCGGCCTGGGAAAGCAATTCATTTAAAATTGACTTATGAGCTGATTGCTATTAATCATTATCATCACACCGACGTCGAATCTCTCTGATATTTCTCCAGCTCCCGAGCCAGATCCTCTTTTCGAAGTGGTTTGCTGATATATCCGTCCATTCCTGCTTCAAGGCATTTTTCCATGTCACCAGGCAGGGCATAGGCGGTGAGAGCTATGATCTTCAGTTGGCTCTTAGGCCAGCGCTGGCGGATGATACGCGTAGCCTCCAGACCGTCCATCTCCGGCATCCTCCAGTCCATAAGTACTACATCGAAATCGTGCTGCTCCAAAGCCAAAAGGACCTCTGATCCGTTACATGCTGTATCCGCCCTATATCCCAGTCTTTTCAGCATCTTCTGGGCCACCCACTGGCTTGGCATATCATCCTCGGCCAGGAGTATTCTCAGAGGGCTGATCTGAGGTTTTTCTTTTTTGACAGGTTCTTTTCTTATCTCTTTTTCAGAGCTGTTGGGAAGGATGTCAGACAATGCTCTATGCAGCTGAGTTGGTTTGAGTGGTTTGGTCAGATGAGAATAACCGTCAGGCACCTGCTTTCCCCGGGTGGTAAGCAGGAGCAGAGGCATGGTCCTCATGCATCTTTGGATCTCCTCGGCCAGTTCCAGGCCGCTATTGTCCAAAAGATCCGTGTCCAGTATAGCGATATCAACACCGCCCCGCTGAATGCACTGGATTGCCTCCCAAGCAGATGAGGTAATAAGCGGAATCATGCCCCAATCACAGATCTGTTTGCACAGGATACGCCGGGTGGTCTCGTTATCCACGATTATCACAACCCTTCTGCCTATCATCTGGGATGTTGCTGCCGGCGAATCGAACTTTAGTTTCACTGCAGGCGCTCTGATGGTGAAATGGAAACTGGAGCCTGTACCCTCACTGGACTCCGCCCAGATTCTTCCCTTCATCATCTCCACCAGCCTCTTGGATATCGCCAGTCCCAGGCCCGTCCCTCCGTACAGCCTGGAGGTCGACGGCTCCATCTGGCTGAAAGGAAGGAATAGAAGCTTCATGCGATTCTGTGGAATGCCTATCCCCGTGTCCCGAACCTCGAATTGAATCACATTATCGCCATCGACCTCCTGAGCTGAGACTGTGACCACGACCTCGCCCTTATCCGTGAACTTGACTGCATTGGAGAGCAGGTTTCCCAGCACCTGTTTGAGCTTGGAAGGGTCGCCTACGATCATTTCAGGAACGCTTTTGTCGATTGAATAAGCCAGGTTTAGGCCTTTATTAGCGGCATTGATCCCCACCAGATCCAGGGAATCTTCAACACACTGAGCAATAGCGAACTGACACTCCTCCAGAACGGTCTTATTGTTTTCCATCTTGGAGAAGTCGAGGATATCATTGATCACTGTTAAGAGGGCGTCGCCGTTGGTCTCAATTACCTCGATGCAGTCTCTTTGTTCTGGCGTCAGCGGCTCCTCCAAAAGGAGGCTGGTCATTCCTATTATGGCGTTCATGGGGGTTCTGATCTCATGGGACATGTTGGCTAAGAAATCCGATTTGACTCTGGCTGCCTCTTCTGCCTCCCTCTTTGCTTTTTTCAGTGCCTCCTCTATATGCTTTCTTTCGGTCAAATCCACAGCCACCCCCACCAGACCGATGAGCTCTCCCCGGCCATCTCTTATGCTGCTAAAGCACTGATGGAAGGGCACAGTGCTGCCATCCTTCTTCTTGAAGTAGAACTCTCCATCCCAGTTGCCTCTGTCTTTGATAAGGTCTGAGATCACCCTGTTCATCTTGTCAAGTCCCCATTCCGGCACTACGGTCTCAGCGATATTCTTGCCCATAGCCTCCTCCGACTTCCAGCCCAGGAGGGTCTCTGCAGACTTATTCCAGTAGATTATATTCCCTTCCAGGTCTGTTGCGATCACAGTGTTATGGACCTGCTCTAAAAGATCGGCTTGGAAGCGTATCCTCTCTTGGGCCTTCTTTATATCGGTGATATCTCTTATTATGCCCACAATAAGCCATTTTCCATCGGAATCAATGATGGGTATCCTCTTGATGAGAACAGTGGCTGGAGCACCTGGAGAATAGGAATGGATTTCCTCAACTACAGTCTCCCTGCGGCTGTTAAAGACCTCTTCGTTTCTCTGCCAGTGGTCGTCTGCCATCTCCCTGGAGAAGCAGAAATCGTGCACCTCCTCGCCTAAGAGATCCTCTTTAGGGAGGCTCATGAGCCTGCAAAAAGCGGCATTGACGAGCACCAGACGATGTTCTCTGTTTATGACAAATATCGGATCGCTGATGGAGTTGATTATCATATCCAGATAGTCTCTTGATCTCTCGAGAGCTGAGTTTGCTAGCTCGAGCTCCTTCGTCCTCCAGGCGACTCTTTCCTCCAGCTCCATCTTCGATCTGCGAAGCTCATCGTCGTTAAGCTTATGATCGGTTATATCCTTGATAACGGCAAAATATGCTATGGTAGAGCCGGATTCGTCAAGCTGGGGTATCAGGGTTATGTCCTGATACTTCAGACGATCTCCTGAGGGGAAGGTTATGCAGGAGATCACCTCCTCACCTGAGAGGACCCGCTGGATGAGAGGAAGATATGTCTGGTATATCTCCTCGGGCAGGATATCGGAGATATGCCGGCCCACCATCTCTGAGCTATCAAGGCCCAACCAGTTGGCGTAGGATTGGTTGACGAAAAGGTAGCGCTGATCCGAGCTGATGTGCACGAGCATAAATGGCAAGGGACGATTGTCGCTGGCAGGAGCCATGGTATTCTCTTCAGGGTCCTGTTCTGCAGATTGAAAGGATTTGGGCTTTTCATCTTTTAGATGGGGCTGCAATCCCAGGGGGGATTCATTATTCTGGGCATTTGCTGAATCATTGGCAAGCAGTGAATCAAAGACCGCCTTTGCCTGTCTCAAGGGATCGTACAGAATCTCTTCTGAATTGCTTTTATCGCTAAAATCCCATTTTTTAAGGTCATTAAGCCTATCCTGGATATCGGATATCAAGCTTAATACCTCGTTGCTGGCAATTCTGCAGTTCATAAACAGGCACCTATCCGGAGACACATTATTCAAACCGTTTGAATATAAGATATTTTCGATCGCATAATCAAATACTAAATAAATTTTTAATTGCTTCAGGATACTCCGAATACAGGTCAGATATTTTCTAGCTAATAAATCTCTGTCTTGAGCCAGAAGTTCCTGTCGACCTGTTCTTAGACTGCGCCGGATACTGGATACCGTTCTTATTAGAACAACGGCCAGAACCATAATATCAAGGGAATTGCCACCGCGGTGACGATAATAGATAGCGGCAGGCCCATATGCCAGTAGTCGCCGAACTTATAGCCCCCTGGCCCCATCACTAGAGTGTTGGACTGGTGGCCTATCGGGGTCAGGAAAGCGCATGAAGCGCCAATGGCTATCGTCATCAAAAAAGGATCGGGAGACGCACCGATGACCAGGGCCGTGTCATAGGCGATTGGAGCCATGAGGACGGCTGCCGCTGCATTGTTCACCACATTTGTGAGGACCATTGTCCAGACCAGCAGGACAGTCAAAATGACCGCTGCGGGAAACTGGCCAAAGACCTGCAGCAGGTTCCCGGCAAGCAGCTCCGCTCCTCCGCTGCTCTCCAGAGCCTGGCTGACGGGAATCATTGCTCCCAGGAGAATGATGATCGACCAGTCTATGCTCTCATAAGCCTCCTGCAAAGTCAGGATTCCAATCAGGACCATGACCGTTGCCGCGCCGACAAAAGCAACCTCCACGGGAAGCAGGCCCAAAGCTGAGCCGATGATGGCAAGAGCAAAGATGACCAAAGGCAGAATCATATTTTTTGCCTGGCCCAGCTTTAGGCTGCGCTCTGCCAGCGGCAGGCAACCCAACAGTTCCACAATTCCAGGCAGGGAATCCGCTGAGCCCTGCAGGAGCAGAACATCCCCTGGATGAAAAATGATCTGGCTCAGGCGCTTCAGGCTTTTGGAGTCGTGGCCGGCCACAGCGATCAGATTGACACCATAGTGCCGACGCATGCAGATGCTGTTTGCGGATTTTCCTGCCAGAAGGGAGCTGTTCATCACCACTACCTCCATCAAGCCGATCCTCTCTGACTGAATCGCTCCTGCCTCCTTTGAGCCCACCAGCTCAAGATTGGCGGATTTGAGCAATTTGTCCAGGGCATCGACGTTGGTCTTGATGATCAGAATGTCATCCGGCAAGAGAGCCTCACTACCATTCAAATCCGGCAAGCATTGCTGTTCTCTCCATAGTCCCAGGAGCTGGATATCAGATCCTGCTGCAGACAAAAGCTCATGGATGCTCTTGCCCGATGTCATCGAAGTCTGGGGGATTCTCACCTCGGTATAGTAGTTTTCAACCTCAAATTCCTCTTCCCCGGAGGCCTGCCCCTGGCGTATGGGGGTTAGCCTCCATCCTATCAATGAAATGAAGACCAGGCCGACGAATGCTACTCCCAGGCCGACGGGCGTAAAATCGAACATAGTGAATGGCTGTCCAAGATTATCTGCCCTGAAAGTGGAGATGATGATGTTAGGAGGAGTTCCAATGAGGGTGATCAGGCCGCCCAGAAGCGAGCCGAAGGCCAGGGTCATAAGGTAGAGGGATGGCGAGCTGCCGCCGGAGCGAGAGATGCGGATGCTTAAAGGCATAAGAAGGGCCAGGGCACCCACGTTGTTCATGAATCCTGAGAGGAGGGCCACCAGACCGGTCAGGGAGAGAGCCTGACTATTGACTGAGCGGTTCGACTTCGAGATATGCCGGAAGATGAATTCAATTAAGTCGGATTCCAGAAAACAACGGCTGATTATAAGCACAGCCGCTACGGTAATAACGGCAGGATGAGCAAAACCGGAAAACGCCTGGCTCCAGGGCACGACGCCTGCAATGACCGATGTGAGCAGTGCCATCATGGCAACCAGGTCGTAGCGCCATCGCCCCCAGATGAAAAAGGCAAAAGCAATGGATATGATAATAAAAATTGCGGCCTGATCTGAATCCATTGTTCGTTATTAGCACGCAGAAGGATTTATTTTTTTTGTTTAGTCAGATTTTTTTAGAGGGCCCAAGAATGGCAGATAGATATCATAGACGGAACCATCTGAGCCGGATGGGCTCAGGCGGAGATCAGTCGTGAATAGAATCATTGGAGCGCCCTGATCCGAGCCCCTTCATTTCGGGCTCTTGTGATCATGACCTCTCCTCCCACAGATCTCATTACATCATGAGCTGCGGACTCGATGTCTCTTGTCTGGGTATCGGTGATGGCATAAACCGTCGGCCCAAAGGAGCTGAGGCCGGCGCAAGCAGATCCCGCTGCTCTCATCTCTTCCATCAGGCTGCGCACCAGGGGATGCTGGAGCATTATCTCGATCCTCTTGAATCCGATCTCTTGAATCCGGTTTATCGCCGCTCCAAACTCATCCAGATCCTCTTCCACCACAGAAGGCAGTATCCTCACAAGGATCTGGTAGCAGAGCTCATGAACTTCGGCTGGAGGCAATGGGCAGTACTTTTTGAAGATATCCGCCTCCTGCTGGCCATGAGCGCCCCTGGGAACCTCGGGTATTGCGAGCAGTATATTCCAGTCCTGGGGAAAATCGTGGCGAGCTGTCGCTCTCGCCGGGCGAATGCCTGATGAGACAGACGAAGGCCTGAAATCCGTCTTCTCTCTGCCCGGTCCAAAGGTGTGCCCTCCATCGATTATAAAGCCGCCCATATCGAAGGCCGCTGTCCCGATCCCGCTTGTTCCGCCGCGGTTGATGGTCCTGGCGATCTCCCGCACGCCAACCTCCTTATGATAAAGCTCGCAGATCGCTTTTCCTGCTGCAATGCCAAGCTGCGTTCCCCTGCCCAGGCCCACATGCATTTTATAATTCTCTCTCAAGGTCAGCCGCGCTCCTCCCAGGCCAAAGCGTTCCATTACTGCCTGGGCGGCAGCCTTAGCCCGGTCGGCATTTTCTCCCGTGACCAGGAGTTCATTGCTTCTCTCCGCTTCAAGCAGGATCCCTGGCTCGTCCAGTGTGATTCCTGCTCCACCATCCACGCGGCCGGATGTGCCAGTCAGATCGGTCAGAGTCAAATGGATCCTGGCTGGAGTCTCTATCACCACTCTATTGGCATCCTGAAAACTGTTGTAGGGGAACGTCTCCTCAATAGCTATCAGCGGTTCTCCTTGCCGGATGATTTTATAATTGCGCTGGAGCACTAGCTCCTTTGGAAAGATGTTGAAGATCTGGCCCAGCTTCCTGTCGGCCTGCAGGAATCCTGCACTGTTAATTTCTCGTCTGGACTCGATTTTGTGCTTTTTCAGGATGACTCCAATTGGAATATCTGCTCGGGTTAGGTCGTCCCGAAAGCTATCCTCCAGCCTTTTTAGAGGCGTGTGAGATACAGCATAAATGAGAGTTTCGCCTGTCCCTGCCTTCTTCAGCTTCACCACCCGATAGTTGACATCTTCTCCGGGATTCAGGTTCAGCTCTTTTGCCACCGCTTGGTCTGCAGGGATGATCTCTTGTGCTAACGTTTCGATCTCGATGGGACTTCCGGTGAGAATCTCCAGAAGGCTGGTCACGGACCCATCGGTCCCTAAAAGCATCTTCTGCACAGGACTTAGCCTGCCTACAATGCTCTCCAGCTCAGAGATCCTTTGAATAGGACATTTGTGAGGACTCTTCATTGCAGAGCCTTCAAGAACTCCCTTTGAGCGGCATCGGCTTCGGCCCGAGTCTGATCGGCCTCTTTGAAGTTGCTGATCATCTGATCGTGGCATTCCTGGGCCATTTCAGCGAAGTTGATCACTTTATCGTGGTAGCTGGATGCCTGGTCTCTCAAGGATTGCGCTTCATCCAGCAGCTTTTTCATCTCCTCTGTCTTCTCAAGCTCCTCTTTTCTTCCATTGAACTCCGCCTGCAGGGCAGCAATTTTGTTGACCAGTTGCTTCTCTTTGTCCGGGCTTAAGACCTCAGTCTGTTGCCGGAACTCCAGATAATCTATCTCCCGGCGCAGGTCGGTTATGGACCGCTCACCGGCGCGGTGGTTGCTGTGCTGTTTTCGGATTGAGTCGATCTTTTGATAGAGCTGGCTGACCAACTCATTGCACTCATCCCGCTTCCTTTTGGACTGTGCCACATTCTTATTGCATTCGTCCCGCAGCTTCTTGAAATCCTGTGCCGTATCGATCAGCTGTTCAGTGGCCTGGTTGAGCTCATTTCGCCTGGCGGCCCACTTGCTAGCCTCAGCGTTTTGCTCCCTGGGTCCATCCTTGAGGCCAAGGGACTTCTGTCCGAGTTCGCCTCTCTTATCATCCAGTTCTCTCAGCATTCCCCACATGCCTCCTATTTAAGCCCGCTATCGGGCCTGGGTCCTACCGAAATCAAAAACCCGGGAATACATCCTGGGCGGCCAAGACTAATGAAGCACGCCGGAAGATTTATAGTTTCTGTCAATGCCTCCTTTACATGGAATAATATGCAGTGGAAAAAAAGAGATAAGGATTGTCTAAATCTGAGTCTGAGCCTCCGCATAATTCCCTAATAAACCATCGCTGCTAGAGTCTCTTAATCCTGTACAAAAGCACTGGCCATTTACCCAATCGCAGTATGGGTTCTGCTGACAGATCGTAGCCTCATCGGGTTCAGGAGATGGTTCAGGTATGGGATTTAGGCCGCGGCAGAGACACTGACCGTTCACCCAGTCGCAGTAGGGTTTCTGCTCGCACTTCTCCTTTTCCGGATCAATGGGATCCGGCATAGTGCAGAGGCACTGGCCGTTCACCCAGTCACAGTAGGATTTCTGCTCACACTTCTCCTTTTCAGGATCAACGGGGTCCGGCATAGTGCAAAGGCACTGGCCGTTCACCCAATGGCAGTAGGGGTTCTTCTCGCATTCCTTCTTGGGGTCGGTGGGGGTTACCTTTTGATAGGGAATGCTATACACGTCGATGGTCACAGCATTACTAGCACTGTTGCTTAATGCGAATAAGCTCAGATGCCTGCCCGGAGTGTCCGCATAATACCAGATATAGTAGTATCCAGGCGGGACTGATCCCAGGTCGTGCTTCATTACATATCCGCTGGGATAGATCTCAAATATGGAGATCGGAGAAGCCGTCGGCACATAGAGAAGCTCCCGTGCCCAGCTACCCAGAGGCATAGTGGCGTACCAAGACCAGCTCACTGATCGTTCAATCCATAGGCCGGGAGAGGCGCGGGGATATTGAACTTCAAATCCGTTCCATCCCAAATAGCTTCCTTTAAAGAAGACATGCGTGGATTGGCTGGCTTCGGCATCAAAGGGCAGGAGCGTCAAAAGCTCATTGTTTGTCGGTGCCTGTGTGGTAGAGAACGCTTGCTCAGTTCCTGCTGCGGTGGCAGTCATTTGTGGTATCTCTGCGCCGGCAAGAGCGCCGACATCGGCCTCAATTCCCTGCAAGGCGGAGCTGGATGTGCTAAAGCTCTCTGCTTTTTCGCTTCCGGATAGATCATATCCACCTAAGGCTATGCCTGCGAAGAAGATGAGGGATATCAGAGTCAAGATAATAGCTCGATTTATCACGATTTACACCTCTTATTCAATTCTTAGTCATAGTTCAGTCCGAACAATTTTAAATAATTAATCCGAATTTCGTATATTTAATCTTTATTCCTGCAAAATGTTTGCATACCAAATTATAAAATTTTCCGCCTATTATTGTCCTGAAAAAAATCCTAATACTATCAAATAAAATATGCAGGAGGCTTCCCAGATAGAGCAGCCTCAATTATTATTTAAGCCTTGCAGTGGCAGGACTATTAATCAGCGTGCTGGGAAATAGAGCGAACAATATATAAACAAAAAGAGACAAGAAGAAATCAATTTTTTTGTAGGGGAAACGGCAATGGCTGATCAAACCGATACAGTAAAAAATAATCCGACGGGGACAGATGATGATAGTGGATCCGACGCTGGTAGCAGCGGTGAAGCAAAAGATACGGCCAATGCCAGCATAACCAAGCCGCGCAGTGGGGCGGTAACGGCTGATGAGAAGAAAAGGTTCCTGGCGGAGATCGTCGCTTTACGTGGCTTATCAAAAGCAAGCGATGCAATAGCGAGATCAATTGCAGAGGTGGGCAAGGGCGGGATTCTGATTGTCAATGAGCTAGATTTCGCGACAGAAGAGATTATCTACCTGAATATCTGCCAGAAGTTGGATAGTCTCTTGGTGCTCTCGAAGGAGGCTGCGGAGAGGTGCCAGGAATTTGCGAAGGCCCAGCCTGACGATAAAGCCTCTGAGAATGAATCCGTTGAGGCGGCGTCTATGAAGGTGGCTATGGTTAGTCCGGTTGCTATTGTGAGTGGGATCACAGCGGGGGCCACGGCAATCTCCGGTTTGCTGGGCGCAGTGGGTGATATCATCGGCTTCTTCCGCTCCGATTATGAGTTCAAGGGGCAGACTTTGACCCCAGAAGATCTCTATATCCAGGCACTGGTGGCGGATAAGCTGCGCAACGACGGTCGAGATGTGTATCTCATCGATTTCCATGCACTCAAAGAATCGAGATTGATCAACGACCTGAATGAGCTATTCCGTCGGAAATTCATCATGCTGACCTGCGCAGAGTCGATCAAGAGCAAGTATATCGACGAACAGACTGAGCTGGCGACTGCCCTCGAGGCGCATGTAGCAAGCCTGCGCGTAAAACTCGTAGAAAACCTGATCAATGAGGATGAACAAGTCATCGCCACTTTGCGCCAGGAAATAAACCAAAAAACCTGCGATCTAATAACATACCAGGAGAACCGGGTGCCCGATTCCCAGATTACTGCCCTGGAAACCTATCTTGCCAGTCTGCGAGCCAAGCTAGCAGATGAGTTGCTCAAGGATAACCTCGGCTCGAAAGACGCGTTGAACCTTGAGATACAAAAAATCGTTCAGCAGCTTGCAGAAAATGAGAAAGCTTCTGCCGATAAGAAGCTTACGGAAGCTGAAGTGAAAGCACTCACCGATCAGCTAAAGCTGTACCAGACCAAGTTGGTTGAGATGGTAGTGAACGCCGGATACAATCCCAAAGAGGCTTTAACACAGGAAATTAAACATGTCCATGAGTTGCTCAAGGATATCCAGAATGGCCGGATGCCTGCTTCGCAAATTTCTGCCCTGGAGATGCATATAGCCAGCTTGAATGTCAAACTGGTCGACTGCCTAGCGACGAACGATGCAGATGTGAAGGCGAGACTGGAAGGAGAGATTAGCCGAACCGCTTGCCAGATCGAAGCAATTCGTAAAGCGATGAGCGGAGCGCAAGGGATTGTCACCAACTGTACGAAGGTCAGTGATGCGATTGACGCCTTCATTACTGCCATCACGACTGTACCAAGTAGCGGAAATTGCCCGCCATACGTGGTTGCATGCGTGCGAGAGTATTTTGCGGGAGAGAGTATTAAATTCATCCTGAAGCTGAAGCTAATCACTTCGGGCGCGGATTTCATCATCGAAAAACCGCCTTTTTATTCCAGGGATGTTCACACTTCATACCTGGGAGGCGGGGTGGTTAGCTTTATCTTGGCTGAGAAAAAAGGCAATATCGTCGCCTCAGGCACCGTGGGAGATGTAATCGGTTTGAACCACCGAATTGGCGAGAAGCCCAAGCTGATTGAGTGGACAAAAGATGCGTTAGCGTGGGGTTTGGGATAAATCTTACAGGCCAGATCATTCCGAAAAACGTTTGACTCTGGCTATAATTTTTTCAATCCTGAATAAAATGTGCGGGGAAAGGGATTCGAACCCTTGAACTCCTGCGAGAATAGATCTTGAGTCTATCACCGTTGGCCTGGCTTGGTTATCCCCGCATACGACCTGCATTCGTTCGACTCTCAGCAGATCGAGGATAATGCAGTCACCTGCTGGTTTATGAATCTTGCCATCCACATACCTCCCGGCCTGGGCCCTAAGGAGGCGGGGTGGCCATCACCACATAAAGCAAGCCTCTCAGGCATCCACGTGATTCACGCAGATCCAGTGATAGTACCCATGAATCCCCGTGCCCGTGACCTCGTCGAACTCCTCCAGCTCGCAGCCGCAGATCTGGCAGACCTCGCCGTCCGGGACCTCGATCTCAGCATCATTGCATAGCACTGTTACCATAATCGGTCTCCATATCTATCTTCCAGGGGGCATGAAGCTTTCGGGCCGCTCTATGTGTTCGGGGAACATTATTAACCCTAATCACCCTCAGCTCTTCAGCCCAGGGGCGGGGAGGTTGAAGAGCACCTCTCCCCCGCCCGAGCCGATGGGCACGTAGAGCACATTGGGATTGTTCTTGATCGCCTGCACGAACTCCCAGGATACCAGGGTCGGAGTTACCGATTCGCCCTTGATCCGGTTCGCCTCGGCTATGCCCTTGGCCTCGATCACCAGCCTCTCCGCCTCCTTCTCCGACTGCTGGATGGTAAACTGCATCTGCTGGGCCTGCTGCTGCTTCTGCTGTTTGGTGGTGATGGCCACCTGGAGCTCAGTTGGCAGGAAGATTCCCCTCAGCCAAACTCTCTCGATGATGATGCCGGTTCTATCCAGCTCCATCTTGAGCTGCTTTTCCACATCCGCCTGGATCTCAGTCGACTTATTGGTGTAAATGTCCTCGGCAGTGTACTTCTTGATCTCCGCTCGAAGCAGGCCCATGAAGGAAGGAGTCAGCTTGGTGTCCACATAGTCTCCTCTTACCGATCTGAAGATGTCCGGAGCCTTGGCCGGATCAAGGTGCCACAAGACGCTGCTATCCAGATTTATCTCCAGGCCCTCACGGGTCAACGTCCCGGTTACCTGCTTGTACTCTATCTGCTGGGTCTGGGTGTTCATCTGGTGGACGCTGGTGAGCGGGTCTTTGAGGTTGAATCCCGGACTCAGCACGGTATCGGAGACCACCCCAAACCGGTCCTGCACCCCCACATGACCGGCAGGTATTATGGCTATAAAGGATCCTCCCACCAGGACCAGCAGCAGCAATAAGATGATCGCAGTGGCAATGAAAGCTGTAGCTCCAAGAGAGAAATGCGGCGGCTTAGGCATCCTCTCTTTTATTTTTTCCCGCAATATATCGCTATCTATTCCGCTCATCT
>Ga0208940_1003146_pt1 | contig 14384 bp, 14 predicted proteins | sample AD_JPNNA6_MetaG_FD_184445 | JGI IMG/M metagenome (GOLD analysis project Ga0208940, IMG submission 184445) | Active sludge microbial communities of municipal wastewater-treating anaerobic digesters from Japan - AD_JPNNA6_MetaG (SPAdes) (version 2) | ecosystem: Engineered > Bioreactor > Anaerobic... | reverse complement strand
CATTTGCCGGCACACGACAGGACGCGGGCGGTTAGCTCAGCAGGATAGAGCGTTGGTCTCCGGAACCAAAGGTCCTGGGTTCGAGCCCCAGATCGCCCGCCATTAAATTCAAGGGGTTACAAGCCTAAGATGAGGTTTGTGACCCCTTTTTTTAGGCAATTGTGATAGATTTGTGATAGATTCTGGCCTCAATCCGTCCATCACCTGGATGCCGCGGCGCAGGCTCTCAGGATTGTGATGGGCATAACGCATGACCATCCCAGCGTCCTTCCATCTCCCGAGCTTCTGGACCGTATAGAGATCCACTCCGCTCTGAACCAGTCGGGTCGCGAATGTATGGCGAAGATCATGGAACCGGAAGTTCTTGATCTCAGCCTTCGCCATCGCCGAGTAAAACGCTCTCAACAAGTTGCGGTTGTCTAGCCTGTTGTCGTTACCATTGGGAAAGACGTAACTGGTCCCTTGGCACGCAGGACTCTTTCTCCTGGTCAGGATTTTCACAACCGTCTCGTCGACAGGAAGGGTATCTACGCCGCGGTTCTTCTGTTCCATGATCGTGATGGTCCGCCTCCCCAGATCAACTTGCGACCACTTTAAATCCAAGATCTCGCTTTGACGGAACCCAGTGTGAATCGCAAAGGTGATTATGTCCTGAAGCCACGGAGGCGATTCATTCAAGAGCCGCCCCTCTTCTTCAAGGGACAGCCACCTTTCCTTCGGTCGGTCCTTCCTCTCCCTCGCCACCATTTTGACCGGATTTGCCTTAACCCATTCCCATTCCTTCATGGCGATGGTAAATACGTGGCTCATCAGGGAGAGTTCCAGATTTACGGTCTGGGCGGAAGCACCCTCTTCTCTTCTTTTCACCTTGTATTCGGAAATGATGGAAGGACCAATATCGGCGAGCATGTACTGCCCGAAAACCGGAAGTAGGTGTTTGGCCCCGCACATATCTCGCACATGAGAGCTGGCAGCCTTGCTCCTCTTGGAGTACCCGTTCAAGTATTTATCCATCGCTTCCTTGAAGGTGAAATCCTGACCGGGAAGTCGCTCGAACCACTTCCCTTCCGCGATCTTGCCTTTTTGACTGTCAAGAATCTTCTTGGCGAGCTCCTTATCCTCTGTTTCTGTAGAGCGCCTTACTTGATCTCCCGTTTTCGGGTCTATAAAACTCATCCACCAGACCGAGCCCCTTTTGTAGAGTCCCATGTCAGACCTCCTTTCCGGAGCCCTTGACTTGGTCTGATTTCCCGTGTCCAGGACTATAATATTCTGCTGTGACCTGGTCAATCGTATTCCTGACCATCCGGTCGATATCTGTGATTGGTCCCTTCCTTACCCTTCTCTTTCGAGGTTTTCGCGTTTCTGGGGCCTCCTGGACGTGTCCTGAGCCATTCTCTGGGGCAGGCAGCACTTGCTCCGCCTTGGCGACCTTGTGCTTCTCCATCCAGGCATCCACGTCTTCCCGCTTAAACCGTATCAGGCGCCCGACCTTGTAGTGGGGGATCTCCTGGACCCTGGCGTAGAGGGTCTTGGGCTTGATGCCGAGGTAGACTGAGAGATCGTCAATTGTTAAATAACCGCCACATGTTTCCTCCATCGTAATGCACTCCCTTCCAGGAACGAGGGAGTAACATCATCGGGTTTCTGATGAGGCAGGGCACCCTACCTCGCCACGCTTAACATCATCAAAAAACCTGTTCCCTGTTGAATTTTATTGATTTTTATCACTGAGCCTCTTATCGTGGTAACCACCGCCGGTTCAACTAACGTAAATGTCAAACACTTTTTACATTTTATAAAATATATCAAAGTGTTAGATGAAATATTCGCAAGACAACAACATAAATGGCAGTGACGAACAGGAGATAAACATCGAGGATACCCCTTGCTTCTCCTGCCCAAAACTGGGGAGCCCATGTAAGCTCAGTTGTCCCAAGCTGGAACTATATGGGACCGGTACGGAGATACTTCCCGAAATTCATCCAGCAAGAAGACGTGAGATAGATCCCACCTTAGACAAAATTGCGAGGGGGGATGTGCATAAAGCAATGGAAAAAGAACACATAAGGATGGCGGAGGAACTCGACAAGAAGTGGAAAAAACCGCGATCTGCTTCAGCAAAACCACCAATCTTTACTGAAGAGGATCCCCCGTATGACCCCGAGGCTTACGACATTGTCGCTGCTCCGATATCATTAGTAAAAGTCGATAAGATGATGACGTATTTTCAGGAAAAGAGAATCATTAAGAGCTACGAAAAAGAATTGGCGGAACAAGTCCGTTCCTATATGCGTTGTTCAAAAATTGCCGAGATAGCAAGACTTGCCGGAGAAGATAACAGGCAAAATCTACACATCAAGATTTCCAGGAGAATAGAGAAATTCGGTCGACTTTTGCTCAAGGACACGACCCTCATGGCAAAGGTCAAGCGGGACTTGAACATCACGATCGAGGATGTGTTGACGCCACACAAGTTCAAACAATATCTACGTGTCGAAAGCTAAGGAACGAGGCAGCAGTTCCATGGATAAGCGCCGACATAATTTAAAGGAACTCCAGGAGATTTCATTCTGGCAGCAGTTGAACAGGCAATTGCTTATCATGAAGCGGCGGGGGAAACCCGTTAAGGACACCTCCTTTAAGTCCCTCCGGAGTTTTTGCCTTGGCGAGCACCTTTTTTCAAAAATAAAAAGAAGCCCCGCCGTATCCGACATACCCCTGTCTTTGGTAACAGATCTAAAGGATGCCTACATCGTCACCCTGAATCTCCGAAGCTGGACTCGGGTACTTTCAGGGTTACTTCCCGGTTTTTTCACATTGGATATTGAGCAGGCTCTGGCAGACAGCCTCGTTGCGCTGAACAAATACCATCGGCGTTACGGAATAGATGAAGCCAATGTTCCTGAGATTGAAGAGGACGAGGAGTTGATCGAGTTCGCCAATCGCTACATGGATGCCAAGGAATCTTCAGGGCTCGATCTTCCTTCCATGATCATGGCGCTTCACGGTCACAAGGCTTCCGCCGTAAAGAAAATGCTGAAAGCCGCCGAGTCCAAGTCTATCCTGCACAGGGATGGAGATCTCCTGTACTTGGACATCGACAAGGTCGGTGCCGGAGATGCTGCCAAGAAGCGCGCTGAGCGGGTTCAGAAAATCTACACGAATGAGTACCTCGCCAAAGTTGATGAGATCCTGAAACCCAAAGGGGGCGCAACCTGGATGGTCTGGGAGTCCGAGGTCCGAATCATGCTCGAAAATAAATTGAAGGAGGGCGGCAACGTCAAGGAGTCCATAAGGCAATACGCCGAGTCCGAACTGAAGAGGTATCACATGGAGACCGAGATGATCGACAACTACTCAAAAGCTGTCGGCACGGCTAACATCCAAAAAATCTCCGTCGCGAAAATCTCGCCATTTCATTTCCTGTCACACCCCTTGCCCGAGTTGTAACCCCGAACAACAGCCTTCCCGAACCCCGTATAATTGAAAGATTAAGCCCATCTCTATTTGTGCCCCCTGCCTGACCCTTGCTCAAAACACTATTTTCATTAACAAAATCTGAATGTTACGCGTCATTGTTTGACTTTTCCCTCCTATAGAAAGCCCCAGTCGGGGCATCTGTCCTGCCCGATCGGCGGGACGAAAAGTTCTTTCAAAATTTTATAGGAGGTTTTTTTCAATGGAAAATTTACACGTTTTCCAAGCGGAGTCCCATGTCACCGGAACCAACCTTTCAAACCCCTCGGGAGGTTTGATTGACCAAGCAGAGAGGTTCCCGGCCTTTCCTTCAGACGACCTCGAAGAGCCTGAGGTCGTTGAAACGTTCCGAACCGTAGGCCTTTCCATCCAAGAGGTCCCGATCAGGCAGCTCATTTTTTACGATGGGCTTCCCGATTACCGGAAACCCACTCTGGCAGAGCATCCCTTCGTAGTTCGTAGTCCACAGGGTGACTACTGCATCGATGGCCGTGACCTTGTGGAAGCGGCACTTGGGGAGGGACAAGAGACAATCACCAGCGTGGTTGAGGTTCTGGCTCGTCATTCGGATGCGGAAATCAGCATCCGGAAAGCATCCTCAAGGATTGCAACTCGCGGTGGTATCGCCCTCTATCCCGAAATGATCCGCAACACCCGATGGTGTCAGGAGCAACTTTGGGCATCTCACAGCGACCTGAGATCGTTCGGACGCGGTGGACGGAGATTCGGTGAGGGGTTCGTGAACGATCCTGATAAGGATATCGTCCACATCCTTAGCCTCCGCTTCATGAGGAACAGGGATACCATCACGACCTACCTTCTTCACGGGCAGCACCTTTCCGACGAAGCCCTCCAGACCCTCATTGACGAGGAAGCCCCAAAGAAGTTCTTCGAAAAATATCAGAAGAAGAAGCAGGAGTTCCTTGATGAACTAGTAGAACAGAGAGCTACCGAGTTCGAGAAGACGGAGAGGGTTTCCGCCAAAATGCTCGAGTACTTCGAGGAGTGGCGCGAAGCCCAGAGGCAGAGTAGAGGCTCTTCGCGTCGGGGTGCACAGCCTGACACCCCGCCCCTTCAAGAAGCACCAACTCATGGCGAGGAAGCTCCTGCTCAACACGCTGAAGATGACGAGGGTGGGAGTGATGGGGACTTCGCAGAACCGGAAGAGGACGGAGATGAATCCCTCTCCCAGTCTTTCGATGATGATGCCGGTGACGGAGGCATCATCGTAGACGAAGAGGAAGAAGATGCCGAGCCAGCGCCAACGGTGCTTCCCGGCAAATTAACCATGAACGATGCAAAGACGGTGCTGCTCTCTCTCCTGGAGCAGCTGGTGGAAGAGGTGCGGAAGGATCAATCCCCAATCGACTTGGCAAAATCGCTGCGACAGGGGGCTGAGGTCTTCTCCAACATCGCTTCCGAACTCGAATGGATAGGCAACCGCTAGGTGCGGACAGCACAAACACTATTAACGTAATGGGAATCTTCACAAACTTTTGCGCTGGCGTCTGTGAGGGAATCCTGCCGGCGAGCCACGTGGAAGCTATACTGGTCAACGTTCCCCAGCATGCAGCACACGAGGCAGCTATCAGGGCTACCTCACGGATGCTGGCGAAGGCACAACCACAATACGACATGCTTGATTCCGGCGGATATCAGTTCCTCCGCATGGAAGAGAAAGGGGGTGGGGTTGAGTTCAATCCGGCGGGGCCACTGGTCTATCTGCCGGACCGGATCAACCTGACCCCTCAGCACGTCATCCAAGCAGCCATGAGGTTACGACCACGTATCTTTACGGCGCTCGATTTGCCGGTGCCGAAAATTTCAAACCCGGTCTTACAGGACCAAGCATTCATGAGGAAGCTCGGGATCAACCTTGTGCTCATGACGGAGACGTCAAGGCTCCGGAGCCGCTACTGCCCAGAGATAGAGCTCTTCATCCCAATCCAGTGCTACACCCTCGAGCAGTTCGGCTACATCGAAAGGCAGCTTGTCCATCTGGAATTCGACGGATTAAGCCTTCCGACCCGTAATCTGGAACCAGCCGGGATCGCACTGTATCTCGTCAAGTTCTATCAGATGGGGATCAGGAAGGTTCATCTGCTCAGTGTTTCAAATTTCACAGGTATCGCCCTTGCCACATATTTCGCCAGGCACGTGTTCGACTGGTGCTCGGTGGACGCGACGACTTGGAACAAGAACGCGCAACACCAGGATTACCTGCACCCACAGGACTTGTCCAAGATCAGTGTGAGAGACGATGCTGTCTTTAAGGTGAAACAGCTGCCGTGCGATTGCCCCTGGTGCTCCATCATGGACTTCACGAAGGTCCAACTTCTGCCACAAACAGCTAAAACCAATTTTCTGAGGCACCACAATTTCTATGCGATTCAGCAACTAGGGCACGAGTTGTATGCCCGGTCTACGAACTTCAATGCCTACATCCAGCACCTCAGGGAGAGGAATCAACGGCAGGCACGGAAAGTCAAGAAGCTCATCGAAGCGCTCACCATCGTGCATCGCAGGAAGGATGAACCCATCGAGACCCTGCGAAAGCTACTGGGCGGCGGGAGAATTTAGGAACAATCATGAATACAAGTAATCGCATAACAGGAGTCTGTATATGAAGTCAACAATGTCCAAGAAAGAGATTGATAACGGAAAAGCTAGTGCCATCTTCCAGCAAATGAAGAACTGCTGTCTGGAACTTGGTCTGAAGATTCACAGCGAAGCGGCTAGCAAGGGGAAGATGGGCATACATGCAAAGCTGAATATAGAGGATGTCCGCGCCGCATTTTCTCTTCTATACGCACCCAAAGATGGCTCGATCGCATTGCTCGCACTGCACTACGATCTTACCGAATATGAAAGGGATGCCATCGTGTGCGTAATTCCCATGATCCATAAGCAGCATGACACCATCAAACCATGTGCATCGCCAGAAATGGGATTCATTGGATGCATGGCTGAACTGACCGTGGACCGTGATGCACTGGACGTTCAGCATTTCCGACAGGTCCTCAACGATCTAGTGAACATGAGTCACGGCATCTCGATCTTTGTATGCGGTCTACGTGATGCCCGAGAAGGAACCTCGAAGAGAGCGGTTGAGATATTGGACTGATTGCGGGATGAGGTTGAACAGGTTCTGGACAGATCAATACCAATGGAGGGGATAGACTTCAGGGAGCTATCCCCTTCAGCATTTTGGATGAAGACTTTGGGAGCGGGCCATTTCCTGAAGAAACGAGAACAAATTATAAATCAATTACTATCTCATAACGATAGGAGGCAGCGTATGAAAGCAAGACGATTTACTCAAGGCATCACCATCTTCACGACCCCCGAGATGTATCAAGCGGTCAAGAAAATCACCGACGAGGAAAGGATGAGCATCTCCGAGTTCTTCAGGAACGTGGTCAATGAATACCTGAGTCAGAGCGGGGAGCGATATCCCTATCTCAACGAGACGGAAAGACCGGATGCATGAGAGGGGGTGGTTATGGAACAGACGATGAAAATAATAGAGGACGAATTCGACGATCCCGAGCTTGACGAGATCGAGAGGCAGGTGCAGGAGGCAGTCGAGCAGGAAAAGAAGAACATCACTGCAGCCAGCCTAGTTCGGCACAATAGCTTCTTATCCCCCGCCGAGATATTGAACTGCCTGAACAGCAACGAGGATGGCGATGCGAACCTGTTCATCCGGCTTTACAGGCATCGTTTCTGTTACGACCACAGCATAGGGAAGTGGTTCAAGTGGCATGGCCATTATTGGAAGGAGGACATCATTGGTGAAGTCGTTACCGGGATAGACGCCGTCATCGACGAGTACATGAAAGAGGCATCCAGGCAAGCAGCAGAGAAGCTGAAGGCTGTAAGAAATGGGAAAAAGAACGAAGAAGATATGGCGAAGGAATTAGAAAAGAAACTTATTAGCCGCATACACGATCTGCAAACCCTTTACCGAAAGAGACAAATCCTCACCCTGGTGTCACAAGGAACCGGCTCTCTTGCCATCTCGGGTGACGAGTGGGACAAAGACCCGTGGCTGCTTGCCTGCGAAAACGGCGTCATAGACCTGAGGACGGGTGACTTTCGTGGAGGGTCCCCATCTGATTTCATCAAGACTGTGGCACCGGCATCATGGAAAGGTCTCAATGAGCCTGCCCCGTTGTGGGAAAGGTTCCTGAGGGAAATCCTCGATGGCAAGCCCGACTATGTTGATTATCTCCAGCGGCTATTCGGTTACGGGATCACAGGTCTCACCATCGACCACACCATCCCCTTCTTGTGGGGTCATTACGGCAGGAATGGAAAGGGCACCATGCTGGAGACCCTCAAATCCGTTCTCGGTCCATTTGCAGGGCCAATCCCTTCCGAGATGCTGCTCAGCGACAAGCGGGCTCGATCCAGTGCAGGACCCTCCCCGGATATCATGTCCCTCAGGGGAAGGCGAATCGCCTGGGCAAGTGAGACGGGGGAAGGAAGAAAGCTGGCAGTGGACAAGGTCAAGCAGCTAACTGGCGCCGATACCCTCGTAGGAAGACCTCCTCACGGGAAAAGAATGATTGAGTTTTCCCCGACGCATAAGCTCTTTCTTCTGACTAATCATAAACCGGCAATACCAGCAACGGATTATGCAATGTGGGAGAGGATTCATCTCATTCCCTTTGAACTCTCCTTCGTGGACGAACCACAGAAGTCATTTGAGCGAAAGCGTGACCCCTCTTTGCCCGAAAAATTGAAGCAGGAAGCATCGGGTATCCTTGCCTGGTTGGTCAGGGGATGCCTTGAATGGCAGAAGCAGGGACTCAATCCCCCTCCCGGCATCAAACAGGCAACCGCGGAGTACCAGCAGGATGAGGATATTCTGGGTCTTTTCATCTCTGAATGCATCGCAACCGATTCCGAGGAGAAAATACGAGCAGCGGTTCTTTACAGTGCTTACAGAAGATGGTGCGACATGTTCGGGTATAAACCAGTCGGTGGAAAGAAATTCGGGGAGAGGATGAAGGAGCTCTTCGAGAAAAAAGCAGATTCCTCAGGCAACTACTACGTGGGAATCTATCTCACTGCATTTGCCGAGGATGACACGGGGGTCTCTGGCTATGTCGAGTAGAATTTTGTGTAGGGTGTGTAGGGTCAGACCCGTTCCCCATATATTCCCCTATAGGGAATATACCAATATGTCATGTCTTTTATTATTAATATAACCATACATACCATACACAAATATATAATAATATCAGCAATATAAATGAATTTAACTGGTTAGGGTCGCATCGTTCCAAGTCGAACCTACACAGCACCCTACACAACCCTACACGACCATACACAGCGAGGAAATACAGCGCATGAGTCTGTTGGATCTGCTCAAGGAAGACAACATTCAGCCAAAACGAAAATCCTCTACCCACGGAGGGGAATATAAATCCGCTTGCCCCAAGTGCGGTGGGAAGGACCGCTTCATATACTGGCCAAATCATCCTGAAGGAGAGAGCTGGTGGTGCAGACAGTGCGGCAAAGGAGGTACAGCAGTCCATTATCTGGTCCATATCCGAAACATGTCCTACTTCGATGCCTATAAATCCCTTGGTATCTCTCCCTCGCTCCAGGCAAGGAAATACTTTAAGCAGCACTGGGATCCTCAACCACCTCAAGAACCCCCACCCAAGCTATGGCAACAACAAGCAGCAGCATTTCTCAGCTGGTCACAGGGCATCCTCTGGGATGGGGTATACGTCAAGATCAGGGAATGGCTGCTCAATGAACGGGGATTGACCGAGAAAACAGTCAAACAGGCAGGATTGGGATGGATCCCTCAGGATCACTACGCAGATCGGGAATCATGGGGTCTGCCTGAATCACTCAACGAGCAAGGCAAGAACACAAAGCTATGGTTGCCAGCGGGTCTTGTGATCCCCTGCTTCAATGACGGTCAACTGATTCGAATCAGGATCAGGAGGCACAACCCTTCCGACGATGACGGGAAATACTACATCGTGCCCGGTTCCACCATGTCACCAATGGTTCTTGGCAGCAACAACAGGTATATCATTGTCGAAAGTGAACTCGATTGCATCCTGCTCTATCAGGAAGCAGGGGATCTTGTAACAGCTATCGCCCTTGGTTCATCCAATACAAAACCGGACACGGTGCTTTATGAGCGATTGAAGGAAGCAGACAAAATCCTGGTGTCCTTAGATTCGGATGAAGCGGGTGCAAATTCCACATGGCGATTTTGGATGGAGCACTTCCCTCAAGCAATCAGGTGGCCCGTCATCAAGGGGAAGGACCATACAGAAGCGTATCTCAATGGACTCAATCTCAGGAAATGGGTCCGCGCAGGCATCAGGAATAGGGAGCAACCTGTAGCCGAGGTAGAAGATGAAAGGATTGCATTACCGGTCCTAACACAGGAACATACCCAAGAGCTCGCTGGTTCAAATCAAATAGGAATTCTTGCGACCTGGAAAGGGCACGGTGAAATTGAGCGCATCTTCCTATCTGCCCAAAATCACCCAGCAGTCTATCTTGATGCATCTGCACTACAAGAGCAGCAGGAAACACTGAAGCAGATCCTGGAGACCTCCTCGGAAAAGGTTCTCTATGATGCAAAATCAATAATCCTAGTTCTCTTCAAGCATGGGATTAGACTTCAGGGACCCCTTTTTGACGTCAAGCTGGCCAGTCAAGTCCTTACCGCCGGCATAGAGGGTTTGGATCATTCTCTTCAGTGTCTGTTTGAGAGATACATAGGCAATGATACCCCTAGTAACAACACCGGACATGAAGTGGAACTCCTGCACAGCTTGAAGGCAGCACTTTCTAAAGAGCTTAACGACTCCCGACTGACAGCAACCGCCCGACTCGAATTTGACTGCATCAGGGCAACCGCGGAGATGGAGAAGAATGGTTTTCTTCTGGACGGTAATAGAATGGAAGCTGGCAAGACGAAAATGAATAAGAGAAAGGAAGCACTCGAACATGACCTTCGTATGGAACTGGGAGAGATCAACCTAAACAGCCGCCAACAGGTCATTGATGCTCTCAGTGCAAAGGGGATTACCCTCGCGAACATCAAGGACGAAACCCTCCTTGAGCATATCGACGACCATCCCTGTTTCAAATCCCTTTACGAACACAGAATAATAATCCGTACGATATCCACTATTGATAACCTACTTGGCCACATGAACCCCGAGACAGGAAGAGTCCATCCCCAATACGAACAAATCGGAGCACCCACCGGACGATTCTCCTGTTCCAAACCAAATGTCCAGTCAACGCCCAAAGGGAGCTTCAGGGCGTGTTTCATTGCCCCACCTGGTCATAAGCTCATCATTGCGGATTACTCCCAGATCGAATTGCGAGTTCTTGCCGAGATCACGCATGACGAGAGGATGATAGATGCCTTCAGAAAGGGAGAGGATCTCCATAAATTGACCGCATCTGTCATAACAGGCATCCCCCTCGAGCAGGTCACGAGCAAGGAGCGCCAGGCAGCCAAAGCCGTCAATTTCGGATTGATCTATGGCATGGGAGCAAAGGGATTGAAAGACTATGCATACGATGCCTATGGGGTCTCCATGTCGTTGGAGCAAGCGTATAGATTCATAGAACGCTACTTTGACTTCTACAAAGGTGTCGACGAATGGCAACAGAGGATTAAGCAGAGTAGCATCCATGAGACGAGGACGATCCTGGGCAGACGAAGAATCTGGATCGATAATCCCAAATTAACAGAGCTCCTCAATTCCCCTATTCAAGGAACTGCTGCAGACATCATAAAGGAAGCGCTGGTCATGCTCATGAAGGAAATCGATGATGACTGCAAGATCGTGGGATGTGTTCACGATGAAATTATCATGGAGGTGCCGGAAAGCAGCGCAGAAGGGGCAGCAACATTCCTCACTCGGGCCATGGAACAAGCAGGATCTAAATACTTGAAGTACGTCCCGGTTGTCGTGGATGTCAGTATAGCCGATAACTGGTCTGAGAAATAACCTCAATATTACAGTTAAGAAACAGTTGCTTCAGCCCCTCACAGTTACTCCCACCGATTATTTTACCTCCTCTTTCAAACGAGAAGTTTTTTCTCAACACGGTAACAAATAATAAAGATGAGGATCATATCTCAATCAGGAAGGAGGTGACATTTTCGAATCATGCTCAGATTCAGAAGGATGATGGTAACAACTTATACTGCTCATATTCATGAACATTCAACATTAAAAGGAGAATCCCACATGAAAAGAAAAGAAAGCACATATAAGGCAATACGATTAGCTGGTGAAAGAGAGTTCAGAAAATCATTCGTCACAGATCTGCACAAGTATCTCAAGGATAATATGCCACAACTGGAAGAGGGTGAACGTCCTTGGGCATGCGGTTACGATCTATTTGATAGTCCCTTTAACAAACTTCACAAGCATTTCATCGACTTCTGCAAACTGCAGGAAGTGGATTGGTTATTCGCACACACGATATTCAGAGCAAAGTACGGGGAACTGTATTGCGACTGCGATTATCTATACAACCTGAGGGTAACATATGATGATGTAGAGGTCATTGAGGAGCAGTAATTCTGTTCAATGATTTACTTGGAATCCGCACCCAAAACAAATCCCATTACAACTGAATAGAAAGGAGGTGAGGACCTTGAAAAAGAGGATTTACGACAGACCTGTCTCTGTGACCCTCTCCGAGTGCATGTTCCGGCGGATCTACGAGATCGCTGAGAAGGAAGAGATCAGCATGTCCGAGGTCATCAGGGAAGCGATTCAGGAGAAGCTATGTAAAACAGAAAGAGCTAATGATTGCAGCAAATAATCTTACGGAGGTTTAGTGCAATGACAGCAAGGGAAAGAAAGCAAAAAAAGACCGTTGAGTATTTGTCGGATAAGGACAACTTCAGGCAATTCGTGTTGGAGCTGCAAAAATATATTGAGGTACACACTAAAGATGGTTGCGGCTATCGAGAAGATACAAACAGTCCATATGTTTGGATGCGCCATTTTATAAGATTCTGCAACATCCATAAATTCGCCTGGGAGGCAGTGCACGAACTATTTCTGGATGAGGATAACTGTGGGTGCAGATGCGATTGTGATTTTCTTAACAAGGTTAAAGTAGATGAACAAGGAGAAGTCGTTCGTGTGGAATGGTAAATCGTCAATTCGAATATAGCTCGGTTTAAGGGATTTGGGGAAAGACCACCATGTAGTCATCATATCTGAGGGTGGTCTTTCGTCAATGATTTCCAAAAAGGAGAATAATCATGATTACGAATAAATGCACAACGGTTATTCATAGTCCGTATTTAGCGAAAGATAGACCCAAATTCGGCACCAAGGAATGGTCGGACTACAGCGTTAACTGCGTCACCGGATGCAGTCACGACTGCAAGTACTGCTACGCGAAGACCATGGCCATCCGGTTCGGAAGGAGTACCCCAGAGAATTGGAAAGACGAGGAAATCAGGACGGACCAGCTGTCAAAGAGATTTTTGAAACGAAAGGATGGGAAGCGATTTATGTTTCCTACGACGCACGACATCACCCCGACCAATTTATCAACATGCGTACAGATGCTGTCCAACTTGCTGGCACCAGGCAATGAAGGGGTCATCGTGACCAAACCCCACTTCGAGTGCATCCAGGCACTATGTGAAGTCTTGCCGATGTTCAAGGACCATTTCATCTATCGCTTTACTGTCGGTTCCGACAATTCCGAGACCCTTCGATTCTGGGAACCTGGAGCACCAGACTTCGAGGAGAGACTGGCATCGTTGAAGTATGCTCACTGGAAAGGATATCAAACGAGCGTGTCCTGTGAACCCATGCTGGACAATAACATACAAGATGTCGTTGAGCAGGTGTTGCCCTATGTGACGGAGACTGTATGGATAGGAAAACCGAATAAACTGAAGGGGAGGTTATCACTGAATGGTTACAACGATGAAGAGACTATGGCAAGGGCTGATGATTTGCTGCAGTCGATGTCAGACCAGTTCATTTGGGATCTCTATGATAGATATAAGGAGGAGCCGAAGATCAGGTGGAAAGATAGTATCAAGAAGGTTTTAGGGAATTGATTAAAAGCAGCAGCATCAGCAACTTTGAAACCCTGATGGTCATGGCGTGCAATCTGAAGCTGAAGGACACCCCATTTCGGGGAACGCATGATTTACCCCTTCCGATTGGCCGTAGATTCCATTCAAGGCAGACCTGGTGACAGTGGATAGGGTCAGGAATATGGGAGGGTGGTCGTGGTGCTAGGCGGTCCTATTGCGTGAATTTCTTAATGTAGAGATTCTCTTTTTCTTCTTTTTATCGTTTTATTTAATTGAAATCATTACGGTTATTGTTCCAATTTTCGCTGTTCTGGATAAATATAAGGGCACTTGGCGGTCAGAGGCTCGATGTCGGGGTTTCTCATGACCTCTATCATCGTTTCGTTCACCCCCCGTTGAACGTTCCTTTAAAAAAAGGGCCATTTCGGGAGTTTCAAAGGGCAGTACGCACATCACCATCATCGTCTATATCCCCTTTCACATCAAGAAGTTACAAATTATCTCTCTCCTTCCCCCCGTCCTGGCACGTTCCTTCCTATAGTAATAGTCAACAAACAAAAACACCGAGGAGGACCTCAAAATGAAAAAGACGCTTTCCACCCTGATTCTCACCGCAGCCGTAGTGCTCATCACCGCAACCTTCAGCTTCGCCGAGTACGCAGCAGCCGGCGTCGAGAACTTCCCCTACTTCCACCTGGGGGCTCTCATTGTGGGCGGCATGACGATCGTTTCCCTCAAGCAGAAGTACCAGAAGCTCTACCTGAGCGAGGCGATGGGCAGCTTCGCGATGTACGCGGTGCTGGTGGCCCTGTTCACGAACCCCGTG
>Ga0208940_1003141_pt1 | contig 14403 bp, 16 predicted proteins | sample AD_JPNNA6_MetaG_FD_184445 | JGI IMG/M metagenome (GOLD analysis project Ga0208940, IMG submission 184445) | Active sludge microbial communities of municipal wastewater-treating anaerobic digesters from Japan - AD_JPNNA6_MetaG (SPAdes) (version 2) | ecosystem: Engineered > Bioreactor > Anaerobic... | reverse complement strand
ATAGCATTATTACAAAAACTGATGCCGGACTGCATCTCAAGACTGCCGGGACAACCTGGCTGGAGGAACTGATTGGTTTAGCTACGGCTGGCGGCGAAGGCTTGGAAATAGCGCGTGAAATCTATTGCCGTGCATATGAACGTTATGAGGAATTAGTTAAGCCCTATGCAACTGTTGTGGACATTGATCGGACTAAATTACCGGTGCCTTCGGTCGTCAATGGCTGGACTTCTCGCGAGTATGTATCGGCTTTACGTCATAATCAGAGTGAAAAAGCCTATAATCCGCATCTGCGCCAGCTGTTGCACGTCGGCTATAAGATTGCGGCTGAGATGGGCGAGCGCTACCTTTCGGATCTCAATAAATATGCTAAATTTATTGCCCCGAACGTGACCGAAAATCTCTACCAAAGACATATTCAGCCGTTGTTTGGGGTGCCCGTGGGTTAAATTGCGAAGGCAAAAATGTAAATGATCGGATTGTATGATTAACCTTCTGGCGAAACAATTTTCAAATATTCATTGATGCGATCAATTGGGCGTTTGCCAATGTTTCGGTAACCCCGTTGGGGTCTTTGTTCATTGTATTCTCTCAGTCATATATCCAGATCTTTTTATAAAGCTTCGACTGATTCGTACATTTTAGATCGGAAATCTGGCCGGAAAAATTCATTTAGGACAGTACGATTGAATCGTTCTACAAAACCATTGGTTTGCGGATGGCGTCCCGCCCAGGCGGGACTACGATGTTCAAAATCCGACAATTCCAGAAATAGTTCATAGGGATGGTTGGAAGTCCCAGCCATTATCGGTCAGAATCGTCTTAACGACAAAATTCCAGTGTTTATACTGGGGCATAATATCTCTTGATTCGGAAGAAGATTACCTATATAGAGCATGTTAGAGCTTACCTCATTGCCTTAAGACTATGGTTAGACATTAATTTGAAATTCTTTTTGGCTCATTTTGTAAGAGAACACTATCAACTAAATATTTATCATCATATCCCGGATAATTATAACAACCTTTTACAAAGTAGTTATGATAGTTCGCTGTCCAAAAATATTTATACCATATATGTGGTGTGTTTATTTGTTTGCGCAAATTATATTCTATGTATTTTTTATGTTTTCTGACCATATCCCAATATAAATATTCGGGGTCAAGATTTATTAAGTAATTTAAATACGCAAATCCATCATTATCAATTAGAATGTCTTGATATTGAGGAGAGTATTTTGGATCCGAATAAAATCTTAGATGTGATTTTACTAAATTGAATACTTCTTCTGACAAAATAATTCGTGGAACACTCGAAAACCCATTTTCAAGATTGTAAGCATCAATAATAGAAGTTCCAAATACTATATTTTCATTCATAAATAATGGACCACGTACAATTGCTCCTCTGATAAATAATCCTTCTAAAGTCATGGATATTTGAAAATAAGAAATTAATGTTATTAAACTTCCAAATTCATATTCAGCTTCACTTGATTCAACAGGATATCCGATAACAATATTATCAGTAAATATTTTAATAAATAATGATTCTTTTTTTATTAGTTTGGGAAAAGTTGGTTTGAATATATTTACATTACTATCAATTGCACTAAATATTTTATTAAAAAGTTTTAGCTCTCTACCTTTTTGAAATGAATATTTCATCCTTTCCGAAAAGCCTAATATATCTATATAAGCACAAAAAGAATCTCGAATTATTGGTTTACTATTATCATCATAATATGGATTAGTACTCATAATTTTTCCTTACATGCCTAACGGATATGCGTCACCTACAGCCAGGTAAAAATGCGATGTACTTTCTATTATCATAAATCTTTTGAAGATGCGAATTCCTGAAATCATCGAGCAGCTCTGGCTGTTAGGTTCACGCTATGGTTATCTGCTTAAATATTTATTTTTTCTCTTATTTTTTTGTAATATTCTTTTCCCTGTTCAGTTAACTCCCAAATACCTCTTCCGGATTCAGATGCAGGTTTAATTAGCTTATGGTATTGTATTGCTCTTTCTTTAGCCCATGCAATATTGTGTTTCCATCGTTCAACTCCGTGAGAAACTAACTCGTGATACCATGGATCACTGAATTGATGTTTGAATATTTTATATATCTCATCATCAATTTTACTCTTTTCTGCAGATCCTCCTAAATTATACAATAATGCTATGATATAAGGTATTAATTCATCCTGAGAAATTCTATTATCCGGAGGATTGTTTAAATGGTTATGAATATTTTTATTAACTGGGGATTTTGCTGGTGGTTTTTCAATTTCAAAATCTGGAAATACCATAAGCTTATCTAAGTTCTTTGTTAAAAAGTCTGTTATCATTTCAGGTTCTGGCTTATATCCACATAATTTCTCAACAACTTCAATAAATAGTTCAATTAATAATAGGTCAGGTTCAGATATTATTTTATTCCATGCTTCAGGTATTGTAGAAGTAAGAATCTTTTCTCTTCTTTTTCCTCTATATATACTTAGTGCATTTTTAATAGATTCTCTATTCAGAACATTTTGCTTAGATAGTATATCAATAAAAATATTTGATATTAATTCTGAATCCTGTTCATAAATATCAATCGTGTAAAATTTCCTTTCGCGCCAAGAACCTTTTTGAGTAGGCAAATATAGCCACCAAGTCAAACCATTTGTAAGAACAGCAAGTTCAACACCTTGTCGAAACGAATAATCTAGTAATTGATCTTGATGCTTATCCAAATCTTCTTTTGGATTTTTAACTTCGATAAATACTTCACTTAGATTATCATTTTTTAGAGCATAGTCAACTTTTCTATTTTCAACAACAAATTCCGGTGTTACTTCATCGACATCAAATACATTCCATCCTAATATTTGCAAAATTGGAAGAATTAATGCTTGTTTTGTTGATGATTCGTCATAGGTAATGATTTTCGGATTTACTTTAATAGAATCAATAAATTTTAATAATGTACTTTTCATATTACTCCAAATTTATTTACATTTCTCGCACAGTAATAGATAATGATCAAGCTTAGTGTTCAACAATTTTATTCTACGCATATGAAATATTCCTCATAATTTTATTAGTAAGATGATTATGTTATTATTTGCTTGTATTCTATAATATTGGAATATGTTATATGAGTCATCTATTTCGGCCAAATAATTTTTTTAGCTGTTTCACTTGCAACGTCAATTAACAAATCTCTGAAAGCATTAATTACACCTTCTCCAGTTTTTGACAAAATTTCTTTAAATTTTAATGCGGATACTTGGGTTTTTGGTGTATCTACAACTATATCGTCAATACTATCCGCTAGAATATTAATATCTTTCTCTGATATATTTTTTATTCTATGTGCAAGTTCTCGAGCTGCTTTGATTTTTGATTCTAACCATGGATATGGTTTACCACATTGATAGCAAAACTGATCGGGTTTTGTAAGAGGAAATACACGACCATTAGTTATAGAAGTAACGTCCCTAATATGCTTTTTTCCTCTTATATTTGCATTACAACTTGGGCATTTTGTTATTAGAGAACCACCACATTTATCACAAAAATTTTGATTTATTTGAGGATCCGTTTTTAATGAGTCTGTTATAACATGACCATTAATACAAATTTTAGCTGTGTCATAATAATCATTCATAACTTAATCCTTAATATTATCTGTTATTTTTTTTATACACATAACGGCAAGGCTGAGACACGCGATGAATCGAAGCGCTAGCCATTTGAAAATCAAAAATCGTTTTAAAAGTCGAAAATCCCGAAATCATGCAAAAGTTCACCGCGTTATCTCCAGCCAATGGTTAGAAATGAAATTTAGAATTTGATTGTCTTAATGAATACTGAAATTAGCTCTCATAATTTCCATAACATCATCTTTTATCTCTTCATCTAATATTTCAATTTCTCTTATAGATTCTTTTATGAAATCTCTGCTCCTATTTCCCGGTTTGCTAAAATCTGTATTTTGATTCTTCAATGTTGACAATATAAGAATCTGCGCTTTAAATATATTCCAAAGCATTTCGTTATTGACTTCCATTTTTTCCTCCTACTGGTTACTTATAAATATTTAACATAGAAATAGTTTATGTTATATTTTAGGGGTGTTTTAATACATATTCAAATACCTTCGAACTTAAACCATAGGCATTAAATATAGCATCTCTTAGGAGTGGAAATATCGAGTTACCAATTTTAAATAATATATTATCCGGTAAATAATCTATTTTTTTCATTACATAGTAAATATTTTCCGACCTTTTACCATTGATTACTTCATTTACATATCTTATATAATTCACTGCATTTGCTGATACTGATAGAAATGACGCAATAACAACAATAAACACAATAACGCAAAGTATAACATCTATTATATTTACTTCATATCTTTTTGAATAATACAGACAAATTCCAATAATAGATAGAATAAATGCAATAATTCCACTTATCTGATTTGGAAAGAATATTGTAACAACTAACAGTAAAATAGAAATGATTCCAACCGGTATTTTTTTCATAAATCCTCCAAAATAAAATATTATCTCAGCAAATAATTCCTAAATATGTAGATATCATTTCCTTTAATTTCTAACATATGTTTATCTATCACTTCACCTTTACAAATAAGTTTCTCTATTAAGAAACTTGTTTCTAATTGCAGAAACTTTCTCCGGAAAGTTTCTCGATGAAGAAACCTAGAACTTTCTCTATAAACAAACACTTTCCCCCTTAACCTGTATATTTCCATAAACGCTATATTTTAACGATTAATTATTCGATTGTCAAGACTCAGCAATACGACCTCACGATACGGTAACTCCCAATGTCTTGGTTCATAAGGAAATGGTATTTTCTCCCCTTTTCAAATAAGGATAAATTTTTACGATTTCCTGCCCGCCCTCCTATGTCGGGAGCAGGCGGGTCGGCGGCTTGATCTAACTTTTTTTGCCGTTCTTCCAGTCGTTGTTCCATTTTACCTTCAAATAACTGCTTCTTCCACTTATGGATTAAGTTGGGATTTATTCCATAGCGACGGGCTATCTCACTATTGTCCCGAATGTTCGGGATGGTTCTCCAGGTGCTCTCGTAAAATCTCGACCTTCTTGCTGGCTGTGTGCTGTTTACGATTTTGATTCATCTTGGCTCCTATTTGATCTCTTATTTCAAACAATTTTCCATCTCCAAGTGAATCAAAACAGTGCTATTGATTTAATTGATTGAAATGTATAAACTAAATCGAACATTAAAACAAAGAAAGGTTTATGCAATGAAGTCAATAATGTTTATTTCAATGCCTCTCATTTTGTTGTTACTTTTTACCTGTGGTCCAACCCAACCCGATGAGACTCCCGTCTGGAATCTATGTTGCACCTTGCCTGATAGCGGTATATATAAAGACATTTTTTTCATCGATGCCAATGAAGGATGGCTGGTTGAGGAATCTGATCAAATATTTCATACCAGTAATAGCGGCAAAAGTTGGGAACTTCAGAATTCTGGTAACCGCGATCTAGTTACTGTTCATTTTCTCGACAAGCAATACGGCTGGGCAACAGGACTTATGGCAGCTTATTATACTATTAATGGCGGAACCTCATGGAATTATGTTGATCTTTTTGGTTATTTAGCTATCTGGGTAGCATCCACTGAAGAAATATTTTTTATTGACAGAGAAAATGCAATAGCATTCTGGTCAAGGTCAAGTTATCCTCTTATAGTAACCCGATATACTTTTAATGTGGATAGCGCAAGATTCTCTTCATTGGCTTCATCGCTTCATTTTACCAATTATTTTTCGTCCGTCACTAATGTGGCAAACAAGGTATGGTTTGCTGATTTAGCAAATAATATTTATCTATCAACGGATGGCGGGGTAACCTGGTCAACAGCGCAGGTTGAGGCCGACTCATGTGGCTATATTTCTTCTATCAATGACATTTATTTTACGGATGAACAAAACGGCTGGTTTTGTTCGAACACCTCAGTCTATCATTCTGACGATGGCGGCAATAACTGGTATTACAAGTCTACTCTTCCTGATAGCAGTTTGAGAAGGATTTACTTCCAAAAAAATGAAGGCTGGGTCATGGGTGAAAGGGCAATATATTATTCATCCGATGGCGGTGATTCATGGCAGGAACAATATCTGGTAGACGAAGGCGAAAAACTCGTAAGCCTCTCCTTTGTAAATAATTCCAACGGATGGGTATTGAGCGAGAGTGGCAATGTTTATCGGTATGGAGAATAGCGACGCAATTTTTTAATGGAGTAAAATTCATGGAGGGTAAAAGCAATGTTAAAATCTAAAATTATTCAAATAATACTTCTGTCAATCTTTTTTTATCAGCCGGTAGTTCAGGAGCAATGGATGCAGTCGCCGGTGATCGATCAGGGATTTATCTCTGCAATAACTATAAAAGATAGCGTAATTTTTCTCGGCGGTAGTAACCTGAGCGACAGCACCGTCAGTTACTTCTATTCCAAAGATTATGGCGATTCCTGGACTGAATGTTTCAATACAATCACAGTGGGAGGCGGTATTCCCAGATCTATTGTAATTACGGATACATATATTTTTACCGCTGAAGGAGGAGGAGAAAGCGGTTGCATTTTCCGCACATCCGACTGGGGACTCCATTGGGAGGAATGCTTTGGATTAGAGTTTGGATATCCCGACCCTCGATGTTTAATATATTACGCAGGCGCTCTTTATGCCGGAACATTTTCAGATTGTGGAGGAAACTACGTAGTTAAATCCTCAGACAACGGGGATACCTGGACAGTGATTTGGAATGATGGGACGGTTGATTCTCGGGGAATTCTTTCAATCGTTGTCGTGGATTCACTCATTCTTGTCGGGACCGGCAATGCGGGAGTCTATGGCTCTTCGGATTATGGAAATACCTGGACAGAGAGGAATAATGGACTCCCTCCTAATAGTAACGTGCGAAGTATGGTCTTGCTTGATGACAGGATTTTTATAACAAATTCTTCTGGAGACGGTGGAGTATTTTATTCAACAGATTATGGTTTAAACTGGCAAACATTAAATGACGGATTGGACACAAAATACTATATAGACGGATTGGACACAACATCTTATATAAGGGTAAGGAATCTTGTGAAAAATAATGATTATTTGTTTGCTGATACGGATACAAAAGTGTATGTATTACTTGAACAGGAAATGAGGTGGATGGATATTTCCGGGGATTTACCTGACAGTCTATATAATTACAGTATGGCTGTATGCGACGACAATTTATTTCTCGGCACCGGGCTAAACGGTCTTTGGTACCGGTCTATTTCCGGTCTCACAGAAGTCAAGAAAGAAACAGAGACTCCCACAATTTTTTCTCTTTCACAGAACTATCCCAATCCCTTCAACCCCACCACCACTTTCCAATACGCTTTAAAAGATGAGGCAGCTGTAACTATAAAGATTTACAATATCCTCGGCAAAGAAATAATCACACTTGTAAATGAAACTCAACCGGCTGGGTACCAATCCATTACTTGGAATGGGACTGATCATTCTGGGAATCCGGTCCCCAGCGGAATTTATATCTGCCAGATGAATGCCGGTAATTATACGAAATCACAGAAAATGGTTCTGATGAAGTAAAGAGGTAATTAATAGACGGGACCGGTGGTTGTCATAAAGTAATTCCGGGTATGTGTAAAGATTGAAAATTTCATTTTTATATGAATTAAATAATTGGTAAACGTCGAAATATTTCTTTAATATGAAACTGTGAAAATATATATTGTCTATATAAGGAGACAGGATATTTATGGAAAGAAGGCATTTTATCAAATTGGGGTGTTTGGGGCTAGGTTCATTGGCTTTGACCGATAAATTACGCGCTCTTGAGTATTATCCGCTCTCGTCCGATAAAAAATGGGCGATATTGTATGGCACATGGTGCGGCAGTTCGCGCGATGCGGCCGTCTGGATTTCGGAAGGCATGGGTGGAATTGCAGATGTCTTCGATGTGCGTGAGAAGCCTGATCTGAAAGGATTCGATCACCTTGTCATCGGCGGTGCCATCCGTAGTAATGTCACATCCCGGGAATTGCAGGAGTATATTAAAGAAAATATAGAGGAGATACGAAAAAAGGTTCGCGGTTTATTTGCCGTCTGCGGGAATATGCGTAATCCGGTCGGCCCCGCACAGACGGCCAAGTTTATTGATAATCATCTGGCGAAGTTGTGTGAAGCCGATAATGTCCCCTCCCGGGTTTTTCTGGGCAGAGTCACAAAATCGTTGATGGAACCTGAGGTAGCAAACATGATGGCCGGTATAGAAGATTATGATGATCTGAAACGGCCTGACTGCCTGGAATTCGGCAAGGAAATATTATTAAGTACTTAATAAAAAGAGTTACCTGAAACTCTGAATTGCTAAAATATTGACAGAAAAACCCCGGCGGCGATAGCGGAACCGATTACGCCAGCGACATTCGGACCCATAGCGTGAAACAGCAGGTGATTGTCTTTATCATAACGCTGAGCAAACATATGCACAACCCGCGCTGAATCGGGAACTGCCGAAACGCCAGCCGCTCCGATCAATGGATTGATTTTTTCCTTCAGAAACAAATTCATCAATTTGGCAAATAATAACCCGCCAGCCGTAGCGATCACAAAAGAAAAGAAGCCAAGAAAGAAAATACTAAGTGAGCGAGACGTCAAAAATCCAACGTTGACGCCATCAACATAGCGCGCGGCTTGAGTACTAGCCCCGACCGTAAAAGATAGGAGAATAGTGCAGGTATCTAGGATCGCCGTTCCGGCTGTTTTCGCCAGGCGATCGGTGACGCCGCTCTCTTTCAGCAAGTTGCCCAGCATCAACATACCCACTAACGGGATAGACCCCGGTACGATCAGAGCGGCTAAAATTGTGACGATAATAGGGAAGAGGATTTTCTCTTTACGGGAAACTTTGCGAGCCGGTTTCATACGAATGCGCGCCTCTTTTTCGGTTATCAATAGTTTCATAACCGGTGGCTGAATTAATGGAACGAGTGCGATATACGAATAACCGGCGATTGCGATTGGTCCCAGTAAATGGGGCGCGAGTTGGGAGGCGAGAAAGATCGAAGTTGGTCCATCTGCTCCTCCAATGATGCCGATCGAGGCGGCTTCCGGCGCAGAAAAACCGAGAATCAACGCACCGATAAAAGTAACGAAAATACCTAACTGAGCGGCGGCTCCCAATAGAAGTGATTTCGGATTAGAAATTAATGATGAAAAATCGGTTAATGCTCCGATGCCCAGAAAAATCAGCGGTGGAAATATTCCCGAAGTCACTAAATAATAAATCATACTGAAAACGCTGTTACTCGCAGCGCCATTCTCAACTGTGTCGAAGACCCCAATTGCAATAGATGGTATGGAAGGAATATTGCCGACAATTATACCGAACCCAATCGGCAAAAGCAGGAGCGGTTCGTACTTTTTCGTTATCGCAAAGTAAATGGCAATCAGCCCGATAAAAATCATAATAATATTGCCGATCTGAATATTAGCAAAGCCAGTCGTTTGTAAAATTTTCAGGAAATTATCCATCTATCACTCCCCTGAATTGAGAATTATGAGGGTATCGCCTTCGTTGACCGAATCGCCGATTCGGACTTTAATGTCTTTGATAATTCCGTCACGGTTAGTCTGGATTTCGTTTTCCATTTTCATGGCTTCCATCGTCAGGACGTGCTGGCCGGCGTGGACGGTATCCCCGACTTTAACTAATATATTTTGAATCAGACCCGGCAAGGGTGCTACCACCGCGGAGCTGTCGATCACCGACTTAGGCCGATGCAGTTGAGTAGGCGGAGTCTTACTTGCCGGTTTAGCGGTTGGTACGGCTGATTCAGGAACATTAATTAATTTAGGTTTAATGTCAGCAACTTGATCGAAGCCCAGATCTTTTAAGCCAACTTCGTAAGTGCGATCATTGACGGTTACGGAAGCGTGGTAAGCAGAAATTGCATTGATGATGACAGTGTAAGGTTGACCGTTTATTTCTAATTCTACCTTTTTTTCTTTCATACTATTTCCTCAAGAATTGACTGGCGATTGAGCCGATTTTCCAATTGCTCTGCTGATTGCCACGTATAAAGGTAATCTGGCTTGGTAACTGCTCGAAGTGGATTTTGCGATAAAGTTCGATTGTCGTAGCGATGGCGACCACATCTTCTTCCGGGATGGCGATGCGTTTGGTTTGCGCTGAATGTTTTTTAGTTGCGGTTGATGGCGATGAAGCCGCAATTTGGGCTTTCTGTTCTTTTTTTGCAAAATACTGGCTGAACAGAGCGATAACGAATTCGATAATTAACAATCCGACAAATACGATAATCAGTCCACCGATTCCGATTATGATTCCATTCAATAGTTCCGGGTTCATTGCTTGCTCCTATAAAGGAATATTGCCATGTTTCTTAGGTGGGAGAGTATCGCGCTTATTAGAAAGCATCTCCAGCGTTTTGATCAATTTGTAGCGAGTAACTTTAGGTTCAATCACTTCATCAATGTAGCCTTTTGAGGCGGCGATGTAGGGATTGGCAAACTTTTCGCGATATTCTTCGACTTTTTCGGCGAAACGCTGTTCCGGATTTTCGACGGTTTTAATTTCGTGCGCAAAGATAATTTCGGCGGCGGCTTCTGGACCCATTACGGCTATTTCGGCACTGGGCCAGGCGAAGCTATAATCGCCGCGCAGTTGGCGCGAATTCATGACGCAAAATGCGCCGCCATAGCCTTTGCGGGTAATGACGGTGATTTTAGGCACGGTTGCCTCGGCAAAAGCATAGAGGAGTTTAGCGCCGTGCTTGATAATGCCGTTGAATTCTTGGGCGGTGCCCGGCATAAATCCCGGCACATCTTCGAAAGTAATGATGGGAATATTGAAACAATCGCAGGTGCGCACGAAACGGGCGGCTTTGTTCGAGGCGTTAGTGTCAATGACGCCCGCCAGCGATCGGGGTTGGTTGGCGACAATGCCGACGACTTTGCCGTTTAAACGTCCGAACCCGATTAGCATATTGGTGGCGTACAAAGCCTGAACTTCGAGGAATTGTCCGTCATCCAGAACTTTGGCGAGAATTTCCTTCATATCGTAAGGCTTATTGGGATTTTCGGGCACGATATAATTCAAGTCCTCATCAATGCGATCAACCGGATCAGTCGGTGCAATGGCGGGCGGCTCTTCCATATTGTTTTGCGGTAAATAGCTCAGCAGTTCGCGCATACCGGCGAACAGACTTTGTTCATCGTCATAGGTAAAGTGAGTAATGCCGCTTTTGCTGGCGTGAACATCGGCACCACCCAGTTCATCGGCGGTGACATCCTCGTGAGTAACAGTTTTGACGATTTTCGGGCCAGTCAGGAACATATAGGCTGACTTTCTAACCATAAAAATAAAATCGGTCAGCGCCGGTGAATAAACTGCTCCGCCGGCGCAAGGTCCGACGATGGCGCTAATCTGGGGAATGACGCCCGAGTAAAGCACATTGCGCACAAAAATTTCGGTATAACCGGCCAGTGAATCCACCCCTTCCTGAATTCGCGCGCCTCCGGAGTCATTGATGCCGATTAACGGAGCACCGACTTTAGTCGCCATTTCCATAATTTTGACAATTTTTTCAGCTACGACTTTTGATAGCGAACCACCGAAAACCGTAAAATCAAAAGAATAAACGAATACCAGACGACCATTGATAGTACCATAACCGGTGACGACCCCATCGCCGAGAAATTTCTTTTCAGCCATACCGAAGTCGGTGCAGGAATGAGTGCGAAAGGCATCTATTTCTTCAAAACTATTCGGATCGAGTAGTAATTGCAGGCGCTCCCGGGCCGTTAACTTGCCGCGCTGATGCTGTTTTTCGATGGCTTCCGCACCGCCGCCCATTCTGGCAAGTTCAATTTTATCTTTTAATTCAAGCAGTTTACGTTGACGACTCATTTATGCTCCTTGTATATTTTATTGACAAGATTAACATTGTTTTTATTTTAGACAAGATTAACAAGATTGATTTTTTTTCTTTAGACAAGATTAACAAGATTGACTTTTTTTCTTTTGACAAGATTTACATGATTGATTTGATTGTTTTAATGATCTTATTTTGCGTTTGATTTCGACTTTCTCCTCTCCGAAATTTATTAATAGTCCGATATTTATTCTGGTAGCTGTTAAGTAATTCACTAATTGAACTTCGTGACTTTTCGTCAAAGTCGCTACAGATTTTAATTCAACGATTATTTTTCCTTCTACAAAAAGATCGGCAATAAAATGTCCAACAATTTGGTCATCATAATAGACATCAATTGCTTTCTGAGATTCGGATTTCAAACCCGCTTTGGTCATTTCAATTATCAGAGCCTTTTCATAGACGGACTCTAAAAAGCCGAATCCCAGGTTTTTATAGACCTTGTAAGCACAACCGATTATGGTGGATGTCAATTCTTTATCCTTGTATAACTCTTCGTGTATTTTATTATCCATCTTAGTTCTAAATATTAATAAACAACATGTAAATCTTGTTAATCCTGTCTAAGGTTCCTGCTTTTCCTCACAGATTTCAGTCAAGACCTTGCCAGTGGATTTCGGGTGCAGGAAAGCGATGCGAGTATGATGTGCGCCGTCTCTCGGCTTTTCGTCAATCAAGGCAATATTATGTTCTTTTAAAAATTGTAGTTCTCGTTCGATGTTGTCGCTTTGGTAAGCCAGATGATGCAAACCTTCGCCTCTTTTCTCGAGAAATTGGGCGATTGGACTATCGGGCGCGGTAGCTTCGAGTAATTCGATCCGGGTTTCACCGACCTGAAAGATGGCGGTTTTGACTTTCTGATCGGCAATTTCTTCAATGCCGACGAACTTTAATTGCAAAATATCACGGTAAAACGGAATGTGTTCAGCGATTGAATTGACCGCAATGCCGATGTGGTTGAGTTTTTTTATCATAGAATTAGGAGTCCTTTAATAATTGATTAATTTGAGAATTGATCAAGGCATAAGGCGCTTGCTTTTGTTTTCCGATTTGCTGAGCCCATTGCTTGATTTTTTGGTCAATTTGCAGATGTTTTTCAGCCATTTGGTGGATTTTGGTGTTGACGATTTTTCTGACTTCGTTTTCGATCCGCTGTTGACGGCGAATTGCCAGCCGACCGTCAGCCTGCATTCGGGCAAGGTAATTGTCAATAGTTTGGAGTGTTTCCGATATGCCTTCATTATGAGTTGCCGAAGTTAATAGAACCGGATTTATTGCGGATTCATTACTATTTGATTTGAGGTGGAGGACATACTCGACTTCGGCTTTGAGTTTGAGAGCGCCGTCGAGGTCTTTCTTATTGATAATGAAAATATCACCGATTTCCATCACTCCGGCTTTCATCGCCTGAATTTCATCACCCGCTCCCGGTACCAGAACGAGCATAACGATATCAGCCAGTTCGACGACTTCGATTTCAGCTTGCCCGACACCAATGGTCTCAATCACGATTAAATCATAGCCGGCGGCATCCAAAATTTTAATAGTGTCAGCCGTGGCAGTGGCAATGCCACCTAAATGTCCGCGCGAAGCCATCGAGCGGATGAAAACGCCTAAATCGGTGGCATGTCTTTGCATGCGTAAACGATCACCGAGAAGCGCTCCGCCAGTAAACGGTGAACTGGGATCAACCGCGACTACCGCCACCGTCCGGTTTTGAGCCCGCAAATTGGCGATAAGACCATCCAGCAAAGTGCTTTTTCCACTGCCGGGTGCGCCAGTGATTCCCCATACTACTGCCCGATTGGTGTGCGGGAAAATTTCGTCAATTAATTGTTCGCGGTCCTTGCCGTCATTTTCTACAATAGAAATGGCACGACCGATGCTTCGCTGGTCGCCTTTCAAAATTTTTTCAGCCAATTCGCTCAATTTTCGATTTTGCTCCGACAAGATTCAATAAAATCTATGACAGCTTTAATTGGCGTCCCGGGTGTAAAAATGGCGGCTAATCCTTTTTCCTTTAAACCGGGAATATCACTTTCTGGGATGACGCCACCGCCGAAAACAATGATGTCGTCAGCCTGATTTTCACCTAAAAGTTCGACAACTCGGGGGAAAAGCTCATTGTGAGCCCCGGATAACAGGCTGAGACCGACGAAGTCAACATCTTCCTGAATAGCAGTTTTGACAATGGCTTCTGGTGTCTGACGAATTCCGGTGTAGATTACCTCATATCCGGCATCTTTCAGAGCGCGGGCGATGTACTTGGCGCCGCGGTCGTGTCCATCCAGCCCGGGTTTGGCAATTAATATTCTGATCTTTTTAGCCATATTGAATCCTTATAAAACGATTGATTCCTGGTATTCGCCGAATTCCTGGCGCAGAA
>Ga0208940_1003131_pt1 | contig 14443 bp, 12 predicted proteins | sample AD_JPNNA6_MetaG_FD_184445 | JGI IMG/M metagenome (GOLD analysis project Ga0208940, IMG submission 184445) | Active sludge microbial communities of municipal wastewater-treating anaerobic digesters from Japan - AD_JPNNA6_MetaG (SPAdes) (version 2) | ecosystem: Engineered > Bioreactor > Anaerobic... | reverse complement strand
GGGGTCCGTTAGTACCAAGCTCTTCTTTGTCATCCGGCCCAGCAAAACAGATGGGCGGAGGATTGTCCCGCAAATTCGTTAAGTCCCTCTTCCTCAATCACCCCATCCCAGCTCAGAACCGCCCTGTCGGGCTTTTGACCGACAGCCAGGGGGAGCCGGTCTCGATCCAGGTTTATCGCGGCAACACCAACGATCTCAAAACCTTCGGCCAGCAGGTCCATAAGATCAAAAAGGAGCTGGGCTGCACGGGCGTCACCCTGGTGGGCGACCGGGGCATGATTCGCACCGACCAGAAAGCGGCCGCTCAGGAGGCGCAGTTTCATTTCGTCACCGCCCTCACCAAGCCGCAGATCCAGAAGCTTCTGGCAGAGAGGGTGCTCCAACTGGAGCTGTTCGATGAGAAGGTCCACGAGGTGCTCGGCGAAGACGGGCGGCGTTTTGTCTTGCGCCGCAACCCGGTTCGGCAAGCCGAAGTCCAGCGGGCTCGCGAAGAGAAACGCCAGGCGCTGGAAGCCGCCCTCAAGAAAGCCAACACCTACCTCGATGAGCACCCGCGCGCCAAGGTCGCCACCCAGCACCGACACTTGGCCGCCCGGCTGGCCAGTTACAAGGTGCAGGACTGGCTCAAACTGAGCGTCAGCCAACAACGGTTGGTCTTGAGCCTCGACGCTGCGGCGCTGCAAGCCGCCGCGCAGTTGGACGGCTGCTATGTGGTCGAGACAGATCTCAAAACGGCGGCGGCCGATGCGCAAACGATCCATGACCGCTACAAAGACCTGGCCCTGGTCGAACGAGATTTCCGCACCCTCAAGACCGGCCACTTGGAGATCCGACCCTGGTTTGTCTGCACGGCAGACAACACCCAAGCCCACGCATTGACGGCGATGCTGGCCTTAAAAGTGCGCCGTCATTTGGAGCAAGCCTGGCGGTCGTTGGAAGTCACGGTGGAAGAAGGCTTGCGCCAACTCGAACAGCTCTGCGTCATGGAACTGGTTCACTCGGGCAGCGGCAAGGTCGTGGCGCGCCAGGTGCCTGAACCCAGTGCCCGGCAGCAGCAACTGCTCCAGGCACTGAAGTTGGTTCTTCCGGCGACGGTGCCCGAAGCCCAAGTCACCGTAGGCACGCGCAAGAAAATCAACCACGTGCGTAAACCCCTTGAAAAATAAGGCCGAAACCACGATTCCGGCATCAGATCTTAATGGAACTTCCGCTCGAAGGTGCACGACGCGGTCCACCGCTATGTCCTTCAGTTCCTGGGAGTCTGGCGAGGGTCAGCCCTTAAATGAATAGATGAGAATTCTGTCACTGCGCATTCACCGACAAGTCACCAGCGGCTCATCGTGTCCCTTTTTGGCGCAGTCGTCTACAGAACGCCCCGCCGATCATACTCACCGACACAGTGGGCTAACCGCACGGAGTTGACTATTGTCTTAAGGGCTGACCCCGCCGGCATGCTCGCGCCGGGCGCGCAGGTGGTCCGAAACCTGGGCCAGGAGATTCAGAACAATGCCGATGCTCACGGAAACCGCCATCCCGAGGATGCCGACCAGCCACCCGCTCGCCCCGGGCAGCACGGCAGCGCTGGCCTCCCGATACCGCGCAATCCAGATAATCGCAGCCAACGACCCCAGGATCATCCACGACAACCCAACCACCTTGAGCGCGCGCGACCAGGAGGTCTCGCCCGGGATGCCCCCTGATCCTAGCTTCGAGTGGTAAACGCCGTAGGCGAAAAACACAACCATCCCGATGGCGAACCAGACGATCAACCGTTCCCACGTCGGCCACGGCAGCGAAAACATCAAAACCAACGCCGATATGGCGCCGCACGGAGCCACCACCCACACCCACGGGGTGCGGAACCGGGGCCGCAACTCGGGGTGTCGCACACGCAAAATCATGATGCCCACAGAGACGATCACGAAGGCCAAGAGCGTTCCGATCGAGCAAAGGCTGCCGGCCTCGCGCACGGAAAACAACGCGCCGAAGAACGCGACGCCGATTCCCGTCACGATCGATGTCAGCCAGGGCGTCTGGTATCGAGGGTGGACGAGGTTGACGAAAGGCGGGAGCAAACCGTCCCGCGACATCGCGAAGAAGACCCGGGATTGGCCATAAAGCAGCACCAAAATCACCGATGAGAGGCCCGCCAGCGCCCCCACCTTGATCAGCACCGCCATCCAACCTATCTGAGCCCGATCGGCCGCCTTCGCGATCGGATCCGGCACGTCCAACTCCCCATACGGAACAACGCCGGTTGCCACCCCGGAAACCAGAATGTAGAGCAACGTGCAGATCAGCAGCGACCCGATGATCCCGATGGGCATGTCCCGCTGCGGGTTCTTCGCCTCCTGGGCCGCGGTGCTCACCGCATCGAAACCGATGTACGCGAAGAAAACCACCCCGGCGCCCATCAGCACACCCGAGATTCCGAAATGGCCCGCCTGGCCCGTATTGGGCGGAATGAACGGATGCCAGTTGGCGGTCTGGATGGCCTTGGCCGCCACGATGATGAAAAGCAGGACAACCGCCAGCTTCACAATGACAATCACGTTGTTGAACCGAGCGGACTCCTTGATTCCCACCACCAGCAGGAAGGTGACAATCGCCACGATCATCACCGCCGGAAGATTGAAAAGAGCAGTCACCGCCGTTCCGTCCGGCAACGCCACTTGGACGCCGTGGGCGGCCGAGAAAGGCGCGAGGGCCACCCCCGCCTGGGTGAGCGTCGCCGCCAGGCCGGACGCGCCGAAGCGATCGAGCAACTCGACCACGCTCTTGAGAAACGAGACCAGGTACCCCGACCACCCCACGGCCACGGTGACCGCGCCGACAGCGTATTCGAGGATCAAATCCCAACCGATGATCCAGGCGAAAAACTCTCCCAATGTCGCGTACCCGTAGGTGTAGGCGCTGCCTGCCATCGGCACCAGCGATGCGAACTCGCTGTAACACAAAGCCGCGAAGATCGAGGCCAAACCCGCCAGCACAAACGAAAGCACGACCGCAGGCCCCGCGTTCTGCGCCGCCACGGTGCCGGTCAGGACGAAAATCCCGGTGCCGACGATCGCACCGATCCCGAGCATCGTCAGGTTCAACGGCCCGAGCGCCCGGTGCAGCCTCAGATCGCTCGCCGCTTCCCGCTGGAGGTCGGCCACTTCCTTCCGTCGAAATAAGTTCATGCGCGGGCTCGCACCATGTTCTGGTTCAAGGATTCGAATCGCAGAGATGCCCATCGAACACAAAATCGGCCGGGCCGCTCAACCGCACATCCCGGAAACCTCCCCCCGCATCCTCGAAACTCACCCGCAAGGTGTCCCCTCCTTGAACCAACACCCTGACTGGAGAGGCAAAACTCCGCAGTCGCGCGCACACCAGTGCCGCCGCCGTCACCCCGGTGCCGCAAGCCAGAGTCTCCCCCTCGACCCCCCGCTCGTACGTGCGCACGCGAATCGACCCTGGCTCGAGAATCTGCACGAAATTGACGTTGGTTCCGCGCGGGGCGAAGTGGGGATGGTAGCGGATGGCCGCCCCCATCGATTGAACCATAGCGGACTCGGCATCGGACACCAGCACAACCGCGTGCGGGACGCCGGTGTTCACCGAATGCACGAGCTGCGCTCCGGTCTCGAAGGCCAGGCTCTCATTGAGGCGCATCTCCCGCGGGACCGTCAGGTTCACCGTCACCTCGGCCCCCTCGAAGCGCGCGGTGATCACCCCCGCCCCCGTCTCGAACATCACGTCGCCATCCGTCGCGGTCAGGCGCTGGACAAACCTGGCAAAGCAGCGTGCGCCGTTGCCGCACATGTCCGCGGGGCTCCCGTCACAGTTGTAAAACTCCCACGCCCAGGGAGCCCGGCCCGAAACGGACCGCACCAGCATCAGGAGACCGTCCGCGCCCACCCCCCGCCGCCGATCGCAGATTCGGACAATCTGATCGGGCGTCAGGCGCACCGTGCCGTCGCGGTTGTCCACGACGACGAAGTCGTTCCCCGCGCCATTCATTTTCGTGAATGCCAACATGACGCGCGGGAAGCTAGTCAAATGCGCCCTAGGTGCCAAGACCGATCATGCCCAATCACCCGCGATAAATGACCTGGACGGCGTAGTCGGTGAGAATCTTTTGCGTCGCGATGTCGATGTGCGTGTAGTTGACAGGCGTGATGCTGATGATGTTCTCCTCGCCGACTCGGTTGAGGAAATTGCCCACCATCTCCTCGTATCGATCCCGGCCAAGCTCGATGCAGTCCGTGTGCCGAATGACCCGCAACTTCATCTTCTTCGGACCATCGGCCGCGACCGGCTCCTCCGCTTCCTTCGTCGTGGCAATCAGGATCTCCGCCGGAGCGTCGCGCACCGGGACCGAGAAATGCCGCTCGATCTTGGCCGCCGCCGACGACGCGATCGGGTTGACATGGATGTTGGTGATATCGGCCTGCGGAACCGTAATCTCCGCATTGCATGTCGGGCATTGAATCGTCTGCCCCGTCGCGGAGGCGTCCACCGCCAGCTCCTGCTTGCAGTGCGGACAATGAAATGTCAGGTCCATAGTAACATCACAGATTGGGCTGAATTGCGGTCACAATAGGACTCTGCGCGGTGCGGGGCGAGCAAAAAAAGAGGCAAAGAAAAAGGCTTTGGCGCCGCACACGGATTAAGACACCAAAGCCTGCTTCCCTTGCCACGGGGAAGTCCTCCGGAAAACCAGGTCGAGCCACGGCCTGGCCTCCGTCGAAACTGCGTCAATCGGATGGCATGCAAGTCTCCCGGTTGCTGGGCCGCTAGACCTTCTCGGGCACCACAAACGGCGCACGATAGGCGCGGGTCAAGAGCGCGTTGGCCGCATCGTTCCCGACAAAGCGCTCGGCCTTCGGATCCATCCACAGCGGCACACCGAGAGTCGCGCGCTCGGCGATCAAATCCACCCCGTTGGCACTCAAATGCTCGGCCATCCGATCGAAGGCCTCGGCCAGCCCCGAGTCCGCCCGAATCGCTTCCTTGATCGCACCGGGATCCTGTTTGGCGCCCAGCCGATACGAGATGTTGCCCGTGTGACAGAGCGCGCTCGATAGATGCCCCTCGAGGATATCCGCATTCAAATCCTCAGTCTTGCGGCTTCGGACGGCCTTGATGAAGTTGGCGTAGTGATCCTCTTCTCCGCTCCATGTCTGGATCGCCCGACCCTCCTTGTCATGCGCCGTCGCCGAACTGTAGCTTGGCACCGTGACGTGGCCTCCCTCGCACTCGATCACAATCCCGATCCCGGCGCCTTTGTACTTGTCCATGGACTGCGAATCTCTGCCACTGGGCAGTCCGCGCACCTCGAAGATCAAGGGCGCGCCCGGGTAGTCGTGCAGAATGGCCATGGTGTTGGGGGTCTCGCCATCGTCCACGTAACCCAGCCGGCCTCCCACGCTCAACACCCGCGGCGAGAGTTCCATGACGCCGAGAAACCATCGGGCCACATCCATTTCATGGATGCCCTGGTTTCCAAGGTCGCCGTTGCCGGTGTTCCAGACCCAATGCCAATCGTAATGAAGACGCTTGCGCATCAGCGGAAGCTTCTCCGCGGGCCCGCACCAGAGGTCGTAGTCGATCTCGGGCGGAATGGGCTGCGGTGCGTCCACCTTGCCGATGCTCGCGCGGCGCTTGTAACAGAGAGCGCGAGAGACCTTGATTTTCCCCAGATTGCCCGCCCGTACCCACTCGACGGCCGCCGCTATGCCGGTGCGCGAGGACCGGCTCTGAGTGCCGCTCTGCACGATCCGCCGGTACTTGCGCGCCGCCTCGACGGCCTGGCGCCCCTCCCACACGTTGTGCGAGATCGGTTTCTCGATGTACACGTCTTTCCCCGCCTGGCAGGCCCAGACCACGTTGAGCGAATGCCAGTGATTCGGGGTCGCACTCGCAACCACATCCACATCCCCCTTCTCCAACAGCTCGCGGTAGTCCCGATAGCCCTTCACCGGCTTGCCTTGGTCCTCAAGCTTCTTCACGCCGGCCCCGAGTATCTTCTCGTCGCAATCGCATAGCGCCACCAAACGCACTCCGGGCATCTTGCTGAACGCGCTGATGTGCGAGCCTCCGCGCCCTCCAAAGCCAACCACGCCCACACGAATGTCGCTGTTGGCACCAGCCACTTGCCCCCACAAACGCGGGGAAACGCTCACGACCGCCGTCGCCAGCGCCGTTTGCCGCAGAAACGCGCGTCGACTCGATGTTGTGTTCATTGCTTGCCTTTCCATGCTGTGACGTGTTGCCGGCTGTTTCAATGCTTCGCCCCACCCATTCTTGTCAATCCCGAATCGGCCCCCCCCGACCCCGCGGGAACCGAAGGCCGAGGTCACTCCTCCCGCTCGTCCTTCTCCCTCCGCGCTAGCGCCTCGGGGTGCGCATCGAGGTTTTGGGAAAGATAGACGTGCCGGACTTCCTGGCCAAAACCATGCTTCCGGAAAAAGGTGAGGGCCTGTCGGTTGTGCTCGTCGGTATCCACCAGCATGATCCGGGCCTCTCGCTCGATGAACCGGCTGGTGAGCTGGCGCAGCAGGCGTGTGGCGATGCCTCGACGTTTGGTGGCGCGATCGACGCCCAGCCACAGCAGCCAGCCGTACCTCCACGCGCTCCGCGGCTTTTCCATAATCCGTCCCAGGGCGAATCCCACAATTCGATCGCTCGAGGCCGCCACAAGGCACGTTTCGCGAGCCGCCGTGTAAAGCTGCAGGACTTCATCCTCGTCCCAGGCCCGATACAGGGTTGGCAGCTTCTCCGGCGTAAACAGCTTCTGCCCCAGCTCGAAGACGTCCGAAATGTCCTCGAGCGCCAGTTCTCGAATGTTGACCGACAGCGGCTCAAGCCGACTCCTTGGACGGCGGCGGATCACACGCTCGTTGGTCTGTAAATCCTCTGTCATGGTGGAAAATGGATATGCCTAAAAGAAGTGTCTGCCCCCCAGCAAGTTCAACCAGCCAGCGCCCCTCCCGGGCCTCTCAGAGCCGGGTATCCTCCCCGTATCCCGCCGCCTCCCGGTTCACGAACCCGCTGCCGCGGGCATGGGCGAGAACGTTGGAACCTTTCTGGACACAGACTAAACTCACGGCTCGATCATAGCCGCGCTCCCGGAAATGGCCAGCGGGAATTTCCCTGCCCTCCCGCTCCCCACCGCTCATTCATGATTTGGCGCGAGCGCCGCCGGGCCAGATGCAAAGCCCGAGGGAGGGAGTGTATCCCCTGAGATACTCGACCGACCGATGAACGACGCAGATGGCCCGATGCCGCCCCACCCGAAGGGCTGGGGGGCTTTGGCTCGATGGTCCCGCGGACGCCGGATTGCTCCTCGCTCACAGACCGCTGCGGGTATGCTCCCTCGTCGCGCCTCGCCAGCGAGCACAATCCCCTCCAGCAAAACCGGAATTCATTTTTGGATAGACCCCAAGCAGAATGGACCACTACATTTGCCTCGGCCTGGTTGTCGCTCCGCGAAGCAGATCACGATGAGGAGAACACCCCAATGAAGACTCGATGGCTCCCGTCTCTGTTCGCGATGGCGATCCTTGTCTGTTCCGTCGGGTGGTCGGAACGCGCGCTCCGCGCTGACCCGGCACCCGCGCCCGTGCCAAGGCTCAAGGTCAGCGAGGACCGGCGATTTTTGACGATGGCGGACGGGAAGCCGTTCTTCTGGCTCGGGGATACCGCCTGGTGGCTCCGCCTCATCCCGCCGGAGAATGTCGCCCGCTACATGGCCCACCGCGCCCGACAGCGCTTCAACGTCCTCCAGGTTCACTGCGGGTACGCCGTCGTGGATTACGGCGACCACCGGCCGTTCCTTGACAACGATACGGACAAGCCCGAAGAGGCCTTCTGGCGCACCATGGATGCCCTGGTTGCGCAAGCGCTGGACAACCGGCTCCATATCGCTCTCACACCACTTTGGGGCGACGAATACGGCAAGGCCTTCGGGAAGGATGCGGCGAAAGCGGCGCGGTTTGGGCGGTGGATCGGGAAACGCTACGCTTCGCGACCTCACATCCTCTGGATTGTCAGCGGCGAGTACGACTCCATCAACGGTTACCGTCCTGTCACCGCCGAGCAAAAGACACTCTTTACCGCGCTGGCTGAAGGACTTCGTCAAGAACACCACGGCGCCCAGCTCATGACCTTGCACCCGGGGTCCGCCCGCACATCATCGAAGGACTTCCACGAGGTGCCCTGGCTCGATTTCAACATGCTCCAGTCGGGGCATATGAACGACTGCTCCGCTTACGGGAAACCGGAAAACTACGAGATGGTCACGAGCGACTGGTCCCTCGAGCCCGTGAAGCCGGTGCTGGACGGCGAGCCTATCTACGAGGACACCCCGGATGGCATCTTTGCACGCGGGAACATCAACGGGCCTCGGGCGGACGCAGCCGCAGTCCGGCGCAAGGCCTACTGGGCCGTCTTCGCCGGGGCCTGCGGTCACACCTACGGACATAACGATGTCTATGGTTTTTACGTGCCCGCCCATCCCGGGGAGGCCGAGAATTTCGCTTGGGGGAAGGGGTCGGGACGCCGAGGGCACTGGAAGGATGCCCTCGACGCTCCGGGCGCAATCCAGATGCAGTATGTCCGGGCGCTCATGGAGTCTCGACCGATTCCGGGTCGCATCCCAGATCCGACTCTGGTGATTGGCGATCCGCTGAAAGGTCTCAATCATATCGCGGCGACCCGGGCCTCGGACGGAAGCTACGCCATGATTTACCTTCCTTTCGGAAAACCCGTTCACATTCGCACAGACAAGATTTCGGAGCGCGCCATCCGGTGTTGGTGGTTCGATCCGCGCACGGGCAATGCCCGCCCGGCCGGCGAACATGCGGCGCAGGCGGAGGTTGAGTTCCAGCCACCATCCGCAGAGGACTGGGTCCTGGTTCTGGATGACGCCGCGAAGAACTATCCGCCGCCCGGGAGACCGTAGTCGGCAGAGATGGGGATCACCTTGTGGAGAATCTGCTCGCCACTTGTGCCCCATTCAGGGCCTTGGCAAGAGCTTGCTGCGGCACTTCATCCAGTCATCGCTCTCGTGTCGAATCGTGGATGTCCTGGTCGCGAGCGACGCCGGGATGCATGAAGCCGACATCACCGCCGTCGTCAACGACCTCCAGCAGCATCTGCGCTCCGCCATGCCTCCAAACTCGGAGCCGTGAACGGAAGCAGGCACGGCACAAACCACCGGTGGCATGGCCCTTTCCAGTCAGCTCCCATCGACGCTGCCGAAATGCCAGGAAACGCTCAGAATATTGCGGGTTTTCGTGCATGGGCTGCATGGCATGGCACGAGCTAAAGGGAAGTTGTGCCGTTGAATCCTGGTGAGAACAAAGACAATGCACATGGTCACCCAGCGTTGTTTCGACAGAATGGTTAATTTGGTGCCTTGCCGGTCTGTGAGAAGAACGCACGCGAGTGGTAGTGCACCGCTTGGCAAGCTGCCATCCGCCGGATGTGGATCGACCGGGTCCCAGCCTCAGCGGAACCCAGGCGATCGCCGTGCGAGAACGCCGCGGCTTCGGCAAGGCACCAGCAATCGGAAGAACGACAATGATACTGACGTTCACACAACTTGTACCCGAGCCAGAGCCTGACTTGGAGGATTACGTCCGTGCCAAATTGGCGAGGCTGGAGACGGTGATCACCATCAAGTCAGCGCACGTCACCCTGCTGCAGAGCCCGTGTCATTTTCCGTTTCGAGCCACGGTCCATCTTGAAGTGCCAGGACCTGACCTGCGAGCGGACGAACTTGGCCACACGCAGATGGCGGCTTTGGACAGCGCGTTCGCGAACCTGAAAGAGCAGTCATCTTTGTGCCATGCCGGTTAGGGCTAAGCGCTGCGCGAGACCGCCGTGACTCCGAAAACCCACCACCAATCGTAGAGACAACAATGCAACTGACATTCAAACAACTCACGCATCGGCCAGATCCCGGCCTGCTGGACTATGTCCGCACCAAACTGACAAAGCTGGAAGAACTGATCACGATTGATTCAGCGCACATCACACTGCGCCGGAATCCGAGCCACCCACCGTTCCGAGCCGCGGCGCATCTCGAAGTGCCTGGACCTGACCTGCGAGCCACCGAATTCGCCTACACTCAGAGGGCCGCCTTGGACCGGGTACTCTCGAACCTGACCGAACAAGCCCGACTTCGGAAGATGAAGCGGCCTGCACGGTGCATGGGTCGCTCCCTGCGGGCGAGTCGCCCAACCCGAACCGTGTCCTGCCGGTGATGTTGCCGCCGCAACCGTTGCGAACGCTGACGCTCAATCCGAACGCCACGGGTCACTGGAGCATTCAGATGACCTGAAGCACCGACCGCCAAAATCATCACGAACACAGTGACCTAGCCGATTGCCCAGTCTTGTGTATTCCCGAAACGATGTTGCTGCCACCGGGTAAACAATCTCAGGCAGCTTGAGGAACAGGACTATGACGGGAGTTGATTTTATCCAAGATCTTGGGGTGGTCACGTTGTTGGCCGCTGCTGCGGCGTGGCTTTGCCAGCGGCTGCACGTGCCGGTGGTCATCGGCTACCTCACCGTGGGTATTTTGGTGGGACCTCATACGCCGTCGCTGCCTCTCGTCACCGACACGGACCGCATCCACACCCTGGCCCAACTCGGTTTGGTCTTCCTGATCTTCTCCATTGGACAGGGGCTGCGACTCCAGCGTCTCAAGCGTGTCGGCGCGCAGCTCATCTTAGCCACCGTCCTCATCGCCGTGCTGCTCCTCAACGCGAGCCGCCTGGTCGGCGTCGCGCTCGACTGGCCTGCCCAGCAGAGTCTTGTGTTGGCCGGCCTGCTGATGGTTTCCAGCACGGCCATCATCGGCAAAAGCCTTCGCGAAACCCACACCCTGCATTCACACCACGGCCAGACCGCGCTCACCGTCACGGCTCTGGACGACTTGGTAGCGGTGGTGATGCTGACCGTCTTGACCTCCCTGGCGCAGTCTGGACGCAGCGATACGCTCACGATCCTGGGCACTGTCGTTCGGCTCAACTCGGTGCTGATCGGTCTGCTGATCCTGGCTCTGCTGGTCGCGCCGCCATTGCTGCGGCGACTCCGCCACCGCGCACTCCCCGAGGTCCAGAGTCTCGTGGTGGTGGGATTGCTCCTGGTGATGGCGTTGCTCTCCGCAAAATCCGGATTCTCCGCTGCCTTGGGCGCATTCCTGCTGGGCGCCATTGTCTCCAGCACCGGGCTGAACCCCCAAATCGACCGGACCGTCCCCGGGCTATGTGACCTTTTCGGCGCCGTGTTCTTTGTGGCGATGGGCATGCTCTTTGATTTCAGCTTGCTCAGTCAGGTCTGGCCGCTGGCGCTCGGCCTGTTTGCGCTGGCGCTGATCGGGCGTGCGTTCGCCGCCACGGTGGCACTGCTCACTGTGGGCCAGTCAACGGGCGACGCCGTCAAATCCGGCCTCACCTTGACGGCGATTGGCGAGTTCTCGCTGATCATCGCGCTCGTGGCGGTCCAAGGGGGGTTGGCGCCACCAGCCTTCTACCCGATCGCCGTCGCGCTCTGCTTGCTCACCGCAGCGATCACGCCGTTCCTGATTCGGCTGGCGCCCGCCGCCGGCGATTGGGTGGAACGTCGGCAACCGGAATGGATGCGGCTATGGATCGCTTTGTACCACCGGTGGATCGAGCAGTTGCTCCAAAGGCATCAGTCCGGTCGCGTCTGGCGCATCATCGGTCCGCGCGTGCTGCAGATCGCCGTGTGGATCCTGCTCATCTCGGGGTTGCTGTTATTGGCAGCGCCTTTCTACCGCGTGGCGCAACGATGGCTGGGCGGGGACTGGCCGTTCACCGACGGCTTGCCGATTCTATTCTGGTTCGCTTTTGGGACCATCCTTTTGGTGCCGCTCGCGGCACTCTGGCGCATGATCGAAGCCGTGGCGATGATGTGCGCAGAAGTAGCCACGCCATCGGGGGCCCGGCGTTCGGTCTTGAGGCCGCTCTTCAAAACCCTACTGCAAGTGGCAATGGTCGGTACGGCTGGTCTCTGGTTCACATCGCTGCTGCCGAACGATCTCTGGGATGGCTGGAACCTCCTCGCGCTCGCGATCGCGCTGGCTGGCATCTCTCTCCTCTTCTGGCGAAAACTCATCCATTGGCACAGTCGGCTGGAGAACGAGCTGCGTGATCAGTTGACCGACGGGCCCTTGAGGTTGCTTTCCACTGCGACTAACGGTCGTGAAGGGCCCCGTCGGCAGGAATTGCAGGCCAGCGATGTGATGATCCGTGCCGGGACGCGCGCGGTGGGCCAGCCCATTCGTGGAATGCCTCTGCGCGACCGTTTTGGCTGCACCGTGATGGCAGTAGAACGCCAGGGAATCCATCTCCCCAACCCGGCACCGGATACCGTCCTCTTCCCCAACGACATGCTGTTGCTGGTGGGGCGTGATGCGGACCTTCGCGAGGCCGAGCAATGGTTGAACACGGCCGAGAACGGCCAAGCGGCCAGAGCAGAAGAGTCAGTCTTGGGGGCCCTCGGGCTCTTGCCCCTCTCCGTTCCACTGGTTACCAGGCATGCGGGCAAACCGCTGTCCGAATTGGATCTGCGAATGCATTGGGGCATCCAAGTGGTCGCCATCGAACGCGCTGAGGAAACTGTGGTCAGCCCAGGGCGCTCGGAAACGCTTCAACCAGGTGACAAGCTCCTGGTCCTCGGTACTCGGGAGCAGGTCAACGACTTCGCGTTCTGGCTCTCGACGTGAGATTCCTCACGGGCTCCTGCACTTTTTCCATCTCTATGAAATGTTCACTTCAAAAGCAAAATGACCGGCTATGCGTCAACAATAGGACAGGAGGCAACAAGTGAGATTACCGACCCAGCTTCAAACGATACTTGGCAAGGCGTTTGAAGGTCAGGCGCCCAGCAAAGAGGAGTGCGTTTACTTGCTCAAGGTGCCAGAGGATGCCATTGAAGCATCAGCCATCAAGACGGTTGCTGATGCAGTTACTCGACAACGGTTTCATAACACTGGCATTCTGCTGGGCCAGATCGGCATCGAAACCGCCCCATGCTCAGGCAATTGCGGATTCTGTGTTTTTGGAAAGGATCATACGAACTTGCCGACCGGCCGCCTGTCGCTGGACGAAATCCGGAAACGAGCGCAAGGTTTCATGGCGGGCGGCGATCTCTATGCCCTGTTCCTCATGACCATGCACGAGTTTGATCTTGATTGGTTGCTGAAGGTGATTTCTGATGTGCGCGCCACGATGACTTCCCATACGCAGATCGTCGTGAACATTGGCGATTTTGACCTCGCAGCAGCAAGGCGGCTCAAGGATGCCGGCGTCAGCGGGGCCTACCATGTCTGCCGCCTGCGCGAAGGCATAGACACATCGCTCTCCCCTGATGCCCGCAAGGCCACTTTGAAGGTCATCAAGGATGCAGGAATGGACTTGTATTATTGCTGTGAACCGGTTGGTCCTGAACACAGCGCTGAGGAGATGGCGGAGCAGATTTTCGTGGGGTTTGACTATGGATGTTTTCAGCATGCAGCCATGCGGCGCGTTTACCTGTCCGGAGCGCCATTGGCTCACCATGGTCAGCTCACGGAGCGCAGGCTCGCACAGGTTGTCGCAGTCATAACGTTGGCGGCGCTGGCCTGTCCTGAGACGCAGAGTATAGCGGTCCATGAACCCAACCTCCTGGGTTTGGCTGCCGGGGCAAATACTGTTTATGCAGAGACAGGTGCGAATCCCCGTGATGTTGAGCTCGACACTGCCGGCCATCGCGGCGCGGACATGGCTGCCTGCCGCAAGATGCTGTATGAGACAGGTTTCACGTCTCTTCGGCGCGGCGATGACGCTGGAATTAGCCTTGATGTTGAGTACCTGTACCAAGCGCCTTGAATTCGTGTGTTTCGTGTGTTTCGTGGTTGACGAAGTCGGTCCGGTCGGGAGAACCACGACTCATCACCCTTTCTTCTGCCTGGTCGGCCGCTGTTTCTCGAGCGCGGCAGCATTGGCCAACTCCATCGTCTCTTCCCCCATCCGCAGTGCGTAGATGCCTCGCGCCGTCAACCGTTCGACCACCGGGTCGGGAATAGCCCAACTGCCAAACACACAAATCAGCCGTCGTCCCTTGTACTCGGGAAAGTAATCGAAGAAGCTCCGGCCCTTGTCAGCGAACGCCTCGGCGTATTCGATCGACGGCGTGGATTTGGCCTCGCCCAGAATGACGGCGTCGGGGCCGACCACCAGCGTATCGAACTCGGTCTCGGTCTGGCCGTGACGACGCGATCGGCGGATCATGAAATCGTCGATGCTCGGGAACCGGAAGTGGTCGCGAGCCAGTCGCCTGAGGTTCGGCGCCAGGATATCCTCGATGATGGTGCCGAGCTTATTGGCCAGATCGCCCCATTGCTTGTTGATGTCCTTTCGCCAAGACCGCACCTCGGCTTC
>Ga0208940_1003094_pt1 | contig 14554 bp, 16 predicted proteins | sample AD_JPNNA6_MetaG_FD_184445 | JGI IMG/M metagenome (GOLD analysis project Ga0208940, IMG submission 184445) | Active sludge microbial communities of municipal wastewater-treating anaerobic digesters from Japan - AD_JPNNA6_MetaG (SPAdes) (version 2) | ecosystem: Engineered > Bioreactor > Anaerobic... | reverse complement strand
GGGAATCGCACCACCGTGTACGTCAATGCGTTGTACGAAAAGGATGTGAGCGGCAACCTCAGCACCAAGTATTACTACCTCGGTGGGCAGCGGATTGCCATGCGCCGCGGCAGCACCCTCACCTACTTGCACGGCGACCATCTGGGGAGCGCCTCTCTCGCCACGAACGCGAGCGGGGCGAAGGTGAGTATCATGCGCTATCTGCCCTATGGGGGTTTGCGCGTTGGTGGTATGCCCACTGATCGGCGCTTCACCGGGCAGCGGCACGAAGCGGGGTTGGGCCTGTACGATTACGGCGCGCGGCAATTTGACTCCGCCCTGGGACGGTTCCTGCAGGCGGATACGATTGTGCCGAATCCCGCCGACCCGCAGAGCCTCAATCGGTATGCGTACACGCTCAACAATCCGCTCAGGTATACGGATCCGAGTGGGCATCGCGAAATTCGCTATGGCGAAGGCGAAATAATCGATGAGAGCACGATCAATTCAAACGTTTATGTCGAATGGAATCCTCTAAATAAACAAGAACGAGCAGAAGTCTTGCTCGATGCAATTGGCATCTTGGGAGTACCTGTAGTTGCGATAGCAGCTCCGGCTTATGCAGGTCGGGGAGCCCTTAGCGCGGTCGGCTACGTTGGTGGCACATGGGCCACCAGCGGGGAAATAGCTCCTACAGAGTTGTTGTTAGCGTTTTATATAGGGGGGATTGATATTAACACATTGTTGGGGAGACTAGCATTCTTGTCGGGAGGTGTGAGCAATGACCTCCAATATTTTGCTGCATGTGGCATCAGAGGAGAAACGCCAACAGTAGCTGATATGAGTTGGAATATGGCTGCCGGCGTTGTAGCAACAGGATTGCAGGGGTCAGCGGACAATGTAATGAACAAGTTAGCTGTAGGGATTTCAAAAGGTGCTACTCCATTTGTTGCTGATACCACAGCTCAGTGGTTAACTACTAATATGCGGGACACATTCCCGCAACTAGCCATTGTGCCCCTCCCTGGCTATGCACCAGGGAACTCGCCAGGCCAAATGGGGCCTTATTCAGTCTTGAAATATCCAGCCTTTGGAGATCCAGCACAACACGAACACTATTTCCGATAAATTACTCTCAAAAACATATGCAAGTATGCGTAACGCATCTTCGAAAATAACAAGCCTTGTGTATTCACAATACAGCCAATATGTAATCATTTGTTCTGGGCATTTAGATCTATGTGTGTAAATTAGAAATGCAGGTAACATCATGTCAAATCTAAATCCCGTTGAAGCCTTTGGCATGTTAATTCTGGATATAATGGCTATTCGTGCTTCTATTTTCATCTATCAGCGTTTCTGGAGATATTTCTATCAGCAACGAGATCGACAAACTGAATTGCGAGCCGAGCATGAAGATAGAGAAGGAAACCGAAGAACCTTTGGCTTTGCATTGGGGGGTGGAGTTTTAGTTGCCGGTCTAATCATAAGAGAGTTCTGGCAGCTCGAACCATTCCATAAAGAATTGATAATCCTTGGTGGGCCACTGACAATGTTGGTTTGTGGTGTTCTTGGCCTCTCCGTTCCAGAGCTCTGGGCCATATGGAAAGGAAAGCACAAGTAGAGCCCACACATCCTGTAGCTACGTTCCAGACCCCGTAGTGAGAAGATAGCCATGGCAGGTGATTCTGTTATTCTTGTCTCGCCCAGCGCATCGCCCAACGGCAAGGCGGCGTGCTGACCTACCTCCACGGCGACCACCTGGGCTCGGCAAGCCTTGCCACGGACGCCAGCGGGACTAAAATCACGGACAGCGACACTCGCTACTCTCCCTATGGCATGACGCGGCCCGGACTGGCAGGGACGGGCTTGCCCACCGACCGGCGCTTCACCGGGCAGCGGGAGGAGGCGTCCCTGGGCTTCTACGACTACGGCGCGCGGCCGTACGATCCCGCGCTGGGACGGTTCATCCAGGCGGATACCATCGTTCCCAATCCGGCGAATCCGCAGAGCCTCAACCGGTACGCGTACGTCCTCGGAAACCCGCTGCGATTGGTTGACCCCAGTGGTCACAAATATTGCGACTCCTTCGACGCCAACGGCAGGTGCGTCTCGGAAAACGAGGCCTTCTGGGTGCGTTTCCGGGGCGGAGACTATATGGTGGCGGTGCAAAGCGGGGCAGAGAAAGTGGGCGCTGCTCTCGCCGATGCTCTGAACGGCTCAGCGCGAGAACGGCGGGCCTGGATCGCGACGGGGGATCGGCCGGTCACGGCTCAAGAGGCATTTCAACTGGTATACGGGAACAACAGGCTGGTTTTCCGCCACATAAATGGCGATCTCATCGCAGGCTGGGCCGAGACACATCTGGATTGGGCCGGCAATGGTTGCTACAGAGGTGAAATCTGCTACGACAACAGCATGTTCGATGCCAACCCTAGCACCTTCGGAATGATGCGGAATGTCGTCCACGAAGTGGGCCATGGTATTGACCAGTTAGGCGGTCGGCAGGCGCGGGCTGACCTGGCGGCTGAGTGGACTGCCAACCCTGACTTTCCACACAGAGACCCGGCAAATCAAGATCCGAGCGGCTACGCGGGCCTTTATTTCGGATGGCAGCAGACCCGAGTCGCAACTGCGGGTGAGGAGTTCGCAGATATGTTTTTGGGCTGGACGTACAATCGCTGGGATGCAAGTGCCTCTGGTGCCACCCGGTCAGGATGGATGAGCGCGAATATGCCCCGTTGGATCGCGCTGGCAGTAGCGGGAGATTAGCGAAGGATGATGCAGATGAAAGCCCAGCACTTGAGATGGTGTTCACTTGTCCTTGGTCTGATCTTGCTAGTGTCTCTATTGGGGTGCAGTGTCTCAGTCACACCGACTCCCTCACCGTCTGCCACACCACTGTCTGCTACTTTCGAGGCGCCCCCCTCTTCATCTGACACCCCATTGCAGGACACTTCCATCCCATCCCCTCATCCTGAGATACCGACACAGACACCTTTACCCACCCGGCCTTTCAAAGCACTTACTCCCACATCCGTCCCAACGTTGACTGCCAGTGAAGAGCAAGAGTTGGTCTTGAATCTGCTCCAGGATAACGGAGGCTGCCAATTGCCTTGCTGGTGGGGTTTCACGCCGGGGGAAACCACCTGGCAGACAGCGCAGGAATTCTTCGCAGCGTTGGGCAAGTCGCCAGCCGCGTATCACGACCCGCGAGGAACGGTCAACTACACCGTCCGCTTACAAGTCCCACAGCAAATCAGCCAGAGTGGTGATGTTGCTCAACACTATATCGTGCGTGACGATATCATAGAGATGATTTGGGTTGTCGTAGGATACTCCCAGAGTTATGCACTGCCTCAACTACTTGCCACTTATGGGCAGCCGAAAGGTATCTGGCTCAGAACATTCTCCGCGGTAGCGGACACAGATGGGGGAGAACTGCCGTTTTTCCTGTTGCTCTACTACCAACAACAAAGGTTCTTGGCAAGGTATGTTGGTTTCACCTATGAGCAGGATGGTCAGATACCAATGTGTCCGCAGCAAGCGAGCGGAGCGTTGTGGCTCTGGTCGTCTGGGCGCGAGATGACGCTTGAAGACATTGCTCACGTGGGCGTGGGAGGGTTTCCCATAGACGAGGTACCAGATTACCGCTTGTTGGAAGAGGCAACGAACTGGAGTATCGAACAATTTTACCAGACCTTCGTGCAGCCTGACAATCAAACTTGTCTGGAGACGCCAGCAGATTTGTGGTGAGACTGGTGTTGCACCAACGTGACCGGGACCCTGGTCAGCCGACTGCGCTACCTGCCCTACAGCGCGACGCACTGGAGTGGCGGATCCCTTCCCACCGATCGGCGCTTCACCGGGCAGCGGGAGGAGGTGTCCCTGGGCTTCTATGACTACGGCGCGCGGCCGTACGCTCCCGCGTTGGGACGGTTCTTGCAGGCGGATACGATTGTGCCGAATCCCGCCGACCCGCAGAGCCTGAATCGGTATAGTTATGTCAACAATAATCCGCTCAAGCACATAGATCCGAGCGGGCATGATTTGATGATTGTGGGAGGCGTTGGCGGCGATTTTAAACCGGCTACTTGGAAAGAATGGATCCAGGCCTACAAAGGTTGGGACGACCAAATGTGGGATAAGATAGCTGCTCAATGAACAACGTCATATAAAGCCGGTGATTTAGGCGCCATCAATGAATTGCTGTCACCGCATGGTATACGTATTTTTACCTGGGGTTCCAATGATGTTTCTGTTGCTCGCTCCAGCGCAGCAAAAGATTTCAATGGAGTGGCTATGCTTGAGACATTGAGTCAAGAACTTTCAGGAATGGAAGACATTACGCTCTTGGGTTGGAGTAAAGGTGCCAATCTGGTTAATTTTTATCTCAAACGAGTGCATGAAGGCGCGGAATTGACTCGCCCTTTACATGCCATATTGATAGGCCAACCAAATTTCTCCGAGATTAATTATCCTATTCCATTGGGGTTGTCTGGTCGCTGGGCTGGATATTATAATTCCGGTCTTAATCCGATGGTTGATGAAAACGTACCGCGTTTTCACGATATCAATGTGGGCTGGATTTGTGGAGCAAGAGATCCTGTGTGTGCAGGAAGCAGTCGGAATGCAATAAATTATCTTGGTGCTGAGTGGGGCTTCTCTGGGCACGGCCCGCACGGCGGTATGGCGAGACAGGTGTTTAGTGATTTGCAAGTCGCACATGATCATAATGCATTCTGGGAAGGCTATCGGCAAAGGTAAAGGCAAGGAAGCTAGAAATGCGTAAAAAATGGCGATTTATTACTGGTTTTGTTTTAATACTTATTTTGACAATTCTTCTATTCTGGGGATATATATTCAATGGATTTACTTGGTCTTCAAAACATATACGCTTTGAGCAGATTCTATGTGCTTTACCCTATCCACCTGGTATTGTAAATCCATGCTCAGATAAAGATGATCAACTCAGACTATATGGTGCGCCCGAGAATTGTTTTCTAGAGGATTCTTATATCATTGATTTGGAACATGAAGAGGTTATAAATTTCTATGAAACCCAATTGTCAACTTTGGGCTGGTCGATATCAAATGAAAAAGAGCCAACCGGTTGGTCTACCCTTGATACGCATACTTACTACACCTCTACAGAAATTTTGTTTACCAGTATCCAACGTCATTGGATAACTCATCAACCTTATTGGTTATGGGTTCAAATTATTACCAGAGTCAATCTTGAGGAGAATTCACTAATAGATACAACAGTTACCGTATCTATTTCCAATGATCAGAATTGTTTTGCACACCATTTTACTTCAGATGATTAATTCTCAGTGTTCGATTTGTTGATATCACTTCTTATCCCTACCTCGACAGCCAGCGGATCGCCATGCGGCAGAACGGCGACCACGACCTACCTCCATAGCGACCCTCTCGGCTCGGCAAGCCTTGCCACGGACGCGAGCGGGGCTAAAATCACGGACAGCGACACCCGCTACTATCCGTATGGCGTGACGCGGCCCGGACTGGCAGGGACGGGCTTGCCCACCGACCGGCGCTTCACTGGGCAGCGGGAGGAGACCTCCCTGGGCTTCTACGACTACGGCGCGCGGCCGTACGACCCCGCCCTGGGACGGTTCCTGCCTGAGCAACGCGAAAGGGTCCTTGCAGGTCTCGTCAATGCAAGTGCCGTTGTACCAAATCCATAGGATCTCAATCGCTTTTGGAATGGTGTAGACATTTCTCAAGATTGCAGTATGATAATAGTACTTCACTGACTCCAGAGCCATACATAGTTACGTGCCATGAAGACCGTTTACCTGGATGCCTGTTGCTTGAACCGGCCTTTTGATGATCAGACGCAGGAGCATATTCGCCTGGAAGCGGAAGCCGTCTTGCTGATTCTGGCTCGCTGCGAAGCGCGACAATGGGAATGGTTGGGCAGCGCCGTCCTTGACTATGAGATCGCCCAAACGCCAGACCCAAAACGGCGTCAGCGGGTTCATTTGCTGGCCCACCATGCCCATCGCTACGTCGGCATAGAGGCCACCGTCACGAGCCGCGCGGTGGAGCTGGAACGGCTGGGTCTGGACGCCTTTGATGCGCTGCATATCGCCGCCGCGGAGGCCGGTCGCGCGGACGTTTCCCTCACGACAGACTACGCGCTCTTGCGCCGTGCGGCACGCCTGGCGCCGGCTTTAGCCGTGCCCGTGGCGAATCCACTGACCTGGTTGAGGGAGCTGTGGGACGAATGGCAACCCGAACAATGACCTTGATGGAAGTGCACTATGCCGGGCTAGCAGCTCTATCCGAGCGGTTGGGCGCTGTGGGAATGGTGCGGTTCTTGCAGCAATTCGAGGTCGGCTATGGCGATTATTCGGTAGAGCGACACGCCTGGCTTAAACCCGTGGATGTAAAAACGCTGGCCGAGCAGATTCAGGCTTATCAGCAAGAAGAAGCTCCACCGGCGGAGTAACCCACCTATCCCGCCTGCACCTGTGACGTCGCGGTCACTCGCTGAGGAAAAGGGCTTTGGCTCTCAGGCCGCAGGCGGAGATTGCTATCCATTCGGGCTCCGTCAGCCTGGCCATAAATGCCAGTGGCGCGGGAGTGTCCTTCAAGCACGACACTCCGTATAGTGGACTACGCCTCGGGGAACTTCTCCACCGATCGGCGCTTCACCGGCCAGCGGGAGGAGGCGTCCCTGGGCTGCTACGACTACGGCGCGCGACCGTGCGATCACATGCCTTCACCTGCGCTCCCTGAGAAATTCCCGTGTGGATTTTCCTCACCGCCGCGCCTTTGCCGCGAAGCCGTTTGATCTTCTTCAGGGCGCTGGTATACTTAAAACTACAGGGCCTTCCCGCAAGGGGAAGTAGGACCGCTTCAACCTTTAACATGGCTACGCCAGCTCAATTTTAGTTCTCCGACCCAACTGCCTGCAGGGCCGGCCGGCGTCTTTCCCACTCTCTTGTCCCTTGGGGGACAGGGGCCTGGATGAAGGGGCTCGAGCCTATGGAAGTTGGGCGATAGGGTGTGATGGGAAACGATCACGCCTCCCGGATTTGGAAAGGAGACCAGAGGACTTCGTGTGTCTCGACACCGGCGCCCGCCTTTCCAGACGGACGCCGGTTTTTTTTTGCGGATGCTGGCCCCCCGTTCGTTGGGCCGGGATTGGCGCATTCACCTCAACACTTTCACACCAGAGCCCAGGAGGTCAGGCGATGTCAGGAACGATCCGAACCTTCATCATGCTACTTATCACTCTGGCGCTGATGGCCGGCTGCACTCAGGCCACACCCACGCCGGAGCCGCTCGCGCCCTCTGAGAGCACTGCCGCGCCGGCCGGCGAAATCGTCCTCACCTTTACCGGCAAGGTGCAGCGCGAGCTGACCCTCTCGATGGCTGACCTGGAGGGGTTGGGAACGGTCAAGAAAACCATCGAGCACCCCAAGGACGGCAAGCAGAGCTACACCGGCGTCCTGCTGAGCACACTCTTGGAGCAGGCCCAGCCCGACCCCGGCACGACCCTCGCCATCACTGCCTCTGACGGCTACAGCGTCGTGGTCGCCCTAGAGGACGCCAAAGCCTGCGCCGATTGCCTGATCGCTTTCACCGAGGGTAGCCTGCGGCTGTTGATGCCCGGTTTTGGAAGCAGCTTTTGGGTCAAAGACGTGGCCTCTATCGAAGCGAAGTGAGAGGAACCTGATGAGCCTCTCTGCGCGTGTTGCGCTCTCGGCGGTTAGTGCCTGGCGCATTGCATGAGCCTTGTGAGTAGTTTTATCCCACATCCCATGTAAGGAGCTGACTATGAGCAAACGTTTCCTTTCCATTGTTGCCTCTATCCTGATGCTCGCGCTGCTTGTCGGCTGCGGCGGCGGATCGGCAAAGGCGCCGGCCCCCGACGTCACGCTGACGGTTACCTCCGGCGAGAAAAGCGTCACGCTGACCTGGGAGGAGCTGCAGGCCTTGCCCGCCTACGAGGGGCCCGGCGGCCGTATCAGCAGCGTGGGCAAGGTCACCCCGCCGACGACCTTCAAAGGCGTCACCATCGAAGACCTGTGCGCCCTCGTGGGCGGCTTCTCCCAGGAGAACAGCATCCAGATCACGGCGAAGGACGGCTACCAGATGACCTTCTCCTACGATCAGATCGTCACCGGCAATTATGACACCTACGATCCCAGCGACGGCACGAACAAGCCCTACGACGGCAAACTCTGGACCGTCATCGCCTATGAGGAAGAGGGCCAGCCCATTCCGGCGGAGCGCGACGGCCCCCTGCGCATGGCGATCCTGGGCACCGACAAGGTCGTCACCGACGGCCACTGGTGGATCAAGTGGGTCGAGTCCATTGAGGTCAAAGCGGCTCAGGATGAGTGGACGCTTCACCTGAAGGGCGCGCTGAGCGAGGAGATGGACCGCGGCACCTTCGAGACCGGGTCTTCCCCGAGCTGCCACGGCACTTCCTGGACCGACGCCGAAGGGCAGACCTGGGAGGGCATCCCCCTCTGGTTGCTGGCCGGACGGGTGGACGATGAGAACAAGCACGAAAGTGGGGCCTTCAACGATGACCTGGCCGCGGCCGGCTACGAGATTCATCTGATCGCCAGCGACGGCTACAGCATCACGCTGGAGAGCGCCCCGATCGCGCGCAATAACAAAATCTTCCTCGCCTATCGGCTGAACGGAGCGCCGTTGCCGGAGAAATACTGGCCGCTGCGCCTGATCGGCCCTGATCTGGAAAAAGCGAACTGGATCGGCGGCGTCGAGACCATCGAAATTGACCTGCCGTGAACAGGGGATGGGACGGCGAGGGCGTTCGAGGCGCCGGACGCCCCGCCCGGCCGAAATAACGATGAAGAAACTATCACTTCTGCTGCTCGCGTTGATGCTGCTCGCGCTCAGCGCCTGCGCCGCGTTCCCCCGGCAGCGGGAGCGGACGCAGGTGCGGGTATTGCTGGCCGGAAGCCTCGTCGTCCCTTTCGACGAGCTGGAGCACGCCTTTGAGGCTCAGCATCCCGATGTGGACGTGTTGATGGAAGGCCACGGCTCCATCCAGTGTGTCCGACACGTGTCGGAACTGGGGGAACTGGCCGATGTGGTCGCCGTGGCCGACTATTCTCTGATCCCGCTGTTGATGTACACGACGAAGGTGCCGGAGACGGGCCGCCCCTACGCCGAGTGGACGATGCAGTTTGCCACCAACCAGCTGGGCCTGGCCTACACCTCGCAGAGCGCTTACGCCGATGAGATCACCGCCGATAACTGGTACGAGATCCTCTCGCGGCCTGACGTGCTGTTCGGCCTTGCCGACCCGCGCTTCGATGCCTGCGGCTATCGCAGCATGATGGCGGCCCAGCTGGCGACCCACTTCTACAACGAGCCTGACCTCTTCTACAATCTCTTCGGTGACCGCTTCACAAAGCCGGTGCGGGTGCAGGAAACCGACGCCCTCGACATCATCCTCGTCCCTGAAGTGCTGGAACCGGAGAAGGGGAGCGGTCTGGAGCTGCGCGGCGCCAGCGTCCAATTGCTGGGCCTGCTGGAATCCGGCGACTTGGATTACGCTTTCGAGTACCAGAGTGTCTCCCGTCAACGCAACCTGCGCTTTCTATCCCTGCCGCCGGAGATCAACCTGAGCGATCCGGCCTATGCGGAGGCTTACCGGCGGGTTCGCGTCAAACTGGACTTCCGACGTTTTGCCACCGTCAACCCGGAGTTCGAGGGCGAGACCATCCTCTACGGCCTGACCATTCCCTCCAACGCGCCCCATCCCGACCTGGCCGCCGAACTGATTCGCTTTTTGATCGGGCCGGAGGGACAACAGATCATGGCGGAAAACTGGCAGCCCTTGCTCCTCCCTCCTGTGGTGGATAACGCGGCGGCGTTGCCGGAGGCGCTGCGCCCGTAGCGCCAGGGCGCTTTCCACAGGAATTGCGTCACAGGACAACAAAAAATCTAACCGCAGAGAACGTCAAAACGCTAAGTTTTCTTGTCTAGATCCAATGAACCTGCCTGCCAACCGGATGCAGATTGTCTTCGCCGTCCTCGGCGCGTTGCTGATCCTCTTCGTCGCCTGGCCGCTGCTTCGCACGGTCGCCGGCTCCTCGCCGGCCGTCGTCTGGGAGACGCTGCTGGAGGCGGAGGTGCGCCAGGCGATCCTGCTCACCTTCTACTGTTCCGCTCTGGCGACGGCCATTGCCTTCGTCACCGGCGTGCCGCTGGCTTACTTGCTGGCTCGCAGCGATTTCCGGGGCAAGCGGCTGATCGAGGGCCTCTTGGATGTCCCCATCGTGGTGCCGCACTCGGCGGCGGGCATTGCCCTGCTGCTGGTTCTGGGGAGGAACACCTTCCTGGGCCGGGCCTTCAATCTCCTGGGGATCAGGTTCGTCTCCGCGATGCCGGGCATCGTGGCCGCGATGCTCTTCGTCAGCCTCTCGTTTCTGGTTGATACGGCCCGCGAGGGCTTCAAGGCCGTTGATCCGCGTCTGGAGCGGGTGGCTCGCACGCTGGGCGCCTCGCCGTGGCAGGCTTTTTGGCGGGTCTCCTTCCCTCTCGCCTGGCGCAGCATCCTCTCCGGGATGATCCTCATGTGGGCGCGGGGCCTGAGCGAGTTCGGCGCGGTGATGATCCTGGCTTACTACCCCATGATCGCCCCCGTGCTGCTCTACGAGCGTTTCCAATCCTTCGGGCTGACCTATGCCCAGCCCGTCGCCGCGCTGATCATCCTGATCTGCCTGCTGATTTTCGTGGTGTTGCGGTTGGTCGCGCGGAAGGACCGGGAGTAGAGGATGGAGCGCCGCGCCAGGATGCAGGTCCACGACCTCTGGGTTGAGCTGCGGGAGTTTCATCTGCGCGAGATCACTCTGGAGATTGCCGCCGGCGAGTACTTCGTGGTGTTAGGGCCGACGGGCGCGGGCAAGACGGTGCTGTTGGAGACCCTGGCGGGGCTGCATTCTCCCCATCGCGGGCGTGTTTTGCTGAACGGGGAGGACATCACCCGGCTGCCGCCGGAGCGACGCGGGATCGGTTTTGTGTACCAGGATTACGCGCTCTTTCCCCACTTGAGCGTGGCCGAGAACATCGCCTTCGGGCTGAAACTGCAGCGGGAGGGGCGCGCGCAAGGCACAGGCTCCTCCCGGCGCCTCGTCATCGAACGTCGCGTGGAGGAGATCAGCCGGCTGCTCTCCATCGAGCCGCTGCTTGCGCGTCGTCCTCAAACCCTCAGCGGGGGCGAACAGCAACGGGTGGCCCTGGCGCGGGCGCTGGTGATCGAGCCGCGGCTGTTGCTGTTGGATGAGCCGCTCAGCGCCCTCGATCCGCAGACCCGCGAGGGGTTGCAGCGGGAACTGGCCCGCCTCCACCGCGAGCTGGGCACCACCACCCTCCACGTCACCCATGATTTTGAGGAGGCGGCGGCGTTGGGCGACCGCATTGCCGTGGTGAATGCGGGGCGGGTCGTGCAGGTAGGAGCCCCGGGGGAGATCTTCAGGAAGCCGGCTTCCGAGTTCGTGGCCCGGTTTGTCGGGGCGAGGAATATTTTCCAGGGGGAGCTGTGCCCCGGCGAGGGCGGCGATAGCCGGCTGTCCTTTGCCGGCATGCAGCTGGCCGTCGTGACCGATCTTGTGGGGCAGGTCCAGGTTGTTATCAGGCCGGAGGACCTCATCCTTTCCCGCGAGCCCCGCCGTTCCGACGTCTGCACCTCCTGCCGGGGCCGGGTTGTGGAGCTCGTGGATAAGGGGACGCTGGTCTATGTCACCGTGAGTTTCCCCTTCGACGGCGCGCCGGCCTCGTCGTGCGATTTCGTTGGCGTGATCACCCATCGCTCCCTGGAGGAGCTGGAACTGCAGGAAGGCACAGAAGTCTACCTCGCCTTCAAAGCCTCTGCCGTGCACCTCATCCCAAAATAGAGAGCCGTGAGCTGAGAGCTGCCGTAGTCACGGCCTGCGACTCACATTTCTCCCTTGACGCATCCCTCCGCCGGTAACCTGCCTTTTTACCCTGAAAATGATGGAGTTCCGTCCGCATTGCGTTCCGGCTCATTCCCTTTATAATGAAGCCCGGAGGGACTATGCGCGCCATTAGAAAAGCTGATATCCGCCGCCTGGCGACGGAAGTGTACAACCTGGAGGGGCGGACGTTGGAAGGCATCCTGCGGCGTGACCCCGTAGATGGGAAACTGAATATCAACGGTGTGAGCCTCGAAGAGTGGCTGGCTCGCGACGAAAATAAGGAAGTGAGCCTGCTCCTGATCCCCGCCGAAAGTGAGCACCCCATGGAGACCCAGACCTGCAATACCTGTGGGCGGCAATACACGGGGGCTTCATGTCCCCATTGTCGTGAGGTACGGTATCGCCTGCGCGGCGGCTGACGCCCGTCCAGGGATGCCCCGGCACGCGGAGACGTGAGATGAGAATGTTTGCGCCAGGCGGGGGAGAGGCGAGATCTTCTGCACCAAATTCAGGCCACGATGCGGGAAGGACGACTTTAGTTTAACGCTCTCTCGACTCACAATTCACTGATCTCTATTTGCTGAGGAGGCCCGAGTGAAAGTCCAGGACTATTTGCGTGTGCTTAAACGACGCGGTTGGCTCATTGTCCTGATCACCGTGTTGACCGCGGTCAGCGCGCTGATCTTCAGCTTCCTGCAGACGCCCGTCTATCGCAGCAGCGTGGATGTCGGCATCCAGGCCGCCCGTATTGATTGGGGGCAGGCGCAGACCGTCAAGATCCTGCTGGATTCCTACGTCACCGTGATCCACACCCGGCCGTGGGCGCAGCGCGTCATCGAGGACCTCGATCTGATGCTGGAACCTGAAGCGCTTATCGGCGACGTCACCATCGCCTCAGACAGCCAGAATCTCACGATTCAGATTGACGTGGATGCCAATGACGGCGAGCAGGCCAATCGCATCGCCAAACGCTGGGCGGAGCTGTTCGTCGAGTGGCGTGACAGCGAGAATCAAAAGCAGCTGAAAGAGGATCGCGTCTTTGCCCAGATTCTGCAGGAACCGTCTTACCAACTGCTGCGCCCCAAATGGAAGATCAACACGGCGGCCGGCGCCGTCTTCGGCTTGCTGCTGGGCGTGCTGGCGGTGATCGCCCTCGAATGGTTTGAGGCCGGCATCATCCGCACCCCTCGCACCCTGGAAGAACAGACCGGCTTGACCGTGGTGGGAGTCATTCCCCCCGTCGCCCCTTCAAAACGATAAGGAGCAGGATCATGGAAAAAATCATCACCCTGAAAGATCCCACCTCCCCGGCTGCCGAAGCGTACCGGGCTTTGCGGGTCAACCTGATGTATGCCACGCTCGATCAACCGGTGAAAACGCTGGTGATCGCGGCGCCGGCGACGGAGGACAACGCGCCGGTTCCGCCGGACGTGGCCGTCAATCTCGCCGTGGTCGCCGCACAGGCCGGGCAGCGCGTGATTCTGGTAGATGCGGACCTTCGCCATCCCCTCCTGCACGTTCTCTTTGGCGTCCCCAACGCCGACGGCCTGACGCAGGCCATCCTGGAGCTGGAGGAGAAGGCCGCCTTGCCCCTCGTGGAGACGGCAGTTCCCGGCCTGCGCCTGCTCACGACCGGCAAAGTTCCCCCCAATCCCTCGGACATCCTCAGCTCCCACAAAATGGCGGAGCTGTTGGAACGGCTGAAGGCGCAGGCGGATCTGGTGATCCTCCAGGCGCCGCCGGTGCTGGTGGCGGTGGACGCGGCCGCGCTCGCTGCCCAAGCGGACGGCATGGTGTTGAGCGTGCGTTCTGGCAAGACCCGCCGTGACCGCATCGAAAGCGCGAAAAAGATCCTGGAGCGCTATCAGGTGCATCTGCTCGGCGCCGTGCTGACCGACGCTCCGGAGACGCTGCAGCTCGGCTACTAAAACGTGAGCAAGGGCGATGGTGCGAACGTGGACACGTGGGCACCTGCGCACCTGGGCACGGATTCTATTTTCCGAGGAGACGCCATGTGCTGGCGCACATCATCCAAAAATGAAAATGTGTGGTAACTGTTCAGCCTGGCGTCAGGTAGTTCGACAGCGATGGATGAACCTTTGTGAGCTGTAGCTTTTGCCCCTCCCCCGCCCCCTCCCCAACGGCGTTTGCGCCGTTGGGGAGGGGGGAAAAAATAAGGGGGTTTTGCAGGCGGGCTACGCCCGCCTGCAAAACCCCACAAAAAAAGTTCCCCTTCCCCCCGCGCTGCGCGGGGGGAAGGGGCCAGGGGATAGGGGGCAAAAATTGATTCTCAATCTTCAGTAATCGCCAGGAAATCTTCCGTTTTTTTAGTCAGTGGCTGGACAGTTACCCTGTGAGCCATAACCCGTGAGCAAAGGCTGCAACGGCTCACGGGTCGGCTGGGGATGGAATCCTCAGCCTGACACGCTGATTGACTGACAGAAAAGGTTAGAAGGCGTGTTTCCAAGTGCCGCAGATTGCGGTATACTCTCCGCCATCCCAGTCACAGGAGAGGAAATATGGAAAACACGTCGCGGATATATGAAGCCTTGATGGCAGTATTGCGCCAGTGTCGGCGGTGGGTGGATATCCGGCATATGAAAACACTGGCCTGGATGGTA
>Ga0208940_1003084_pt1 | contig 14596 bp, 8 predicted proteins | sample AD_JPNNA6_MetaG_FD_184445 | JGI IMG/M metagenome (GOLD analysis project Ga0208940, IMG submission 184445) | Active sludge microbial communities of municipal wastewater-treating anaerobic digesters from Japan - AD_JPNNA6_MetaG (SPAdes) (version 2) | ecosystem: Engineered > Bioreactor > Anaerobic >... | reverse complement strand
ACTTAGCGGAAGATTTCTCAATCAAAGTAGGCGATAGCGAATTAAATCTAAAATCCGGAGAAGGTATCGGGTTTTATGAAACCGGCAATGTTAGCGCCGGCTACTTAGCGGAAGATTGTCCAATCAAAATAGGAGATAATGAATTAATGTTAAAATCCGGAAAAGAGATCGCTTTTTATGAAACCGGCGAGATAAACAATGGCTTTTTAGCAGGTAATCAAGAGATAATGGTTGGAAAAAATAAGATAAAATTAAAATCGAATGCGGAAAATGGGAAGTATGATATAGGTTTATATCAAAATGGCAATATTAATTACGGCTACTTAGCGGAAGATTGTCCAATCAAAATAGGAGATAATGAAATAATGTTAAAAAGTGGGGAAATGATCGATTTTTATGAAACCGGCAATATTAATTACGGCTACTTAGCGGAAGATTGTCCAATCAAAATAGGAGATAGTGAATTAATGTTAAAAAGTGGAGAAATGATCGATTTTTATGAAACCGGCAATATTAATTACGGCTACTTAGCGGAAGATTGTCCAATCAAAATAGGAGATAGCGAATTAAATCTAAAATCCGGAGAAGGTATCGGGTTTTATGAAACCGGCAATATTAATTACGGCTACTTAGCGGAAAATTTCCCAATCAAAATAGGAGATAGCGAATTAAATCTAAAATCCGGAGAAGGTATCGGGTTTTATGAAACCGGCAATATTAGTTACGGCTACTTAGCGGAAGATTTCCCAATCAAAATAGGCGATAGTGAATTAATGTTAAAAAGTGGGGAAATGATACGATTTTATGAAACCGGCAATATTAGTTACGGCTACTTAGCGGAAGATTTCCCAATCAAAATAGGCGATAGTGAATTAATGTTAAAAAGTGGGGAAATAATCACTTTTTATGAAACCGGCAATGTTAGCGCCGGCTACTTAGCGGAAGATTGTCCAATCAAAATAGGCGATAATGAATTAATGTTAAAAAGTGGGGAAATTATACAATTTTATGAAAATGGAGCAATAAACGTTGCAAATTTGACGCAAAGTAAGTCAATCGTCTTGAATGGCTTAAAGTATGAATTCTCATCGCTAAATTTCTATCCTAATGGTAAGATAGAAGGAGGAATCGTTGAAAAACCAGTTAATATAAAGTCAGGCGATAATATTTTATTCATATCGGGGTGGTTATCTTTCAATGAATTAGGATTTATTACAGAAGGTTATCTTTCGGGCGAGCAGAATATTAAAATTAATAATTTATTATTCAAAACTAAAGATGGCGCGCCGATTGAGTTTTTTAATGACGGTTCTATTAGGGTAGTTAATACGGAAGATTATTTACTAAACATTAACAATTATAGTTTTACAACAAATAAAGTTAAATTTAATCAATCCGGAGAAATAACTTCAGCGAATATTTCAAAACCCTCTGAAATTAAATTAAATAGTATAAGCTATAAAATACCGGAAAACGCAAAAATTGAATTTTACAAAGAAGGCATTCTTAAGTCTATCATATATCCTGAAAATATTAAAATAGAGTATAACAATTCGAATATTTCAATTAAATCTTATTGCCCCCTCGCATTTTATAAATCTGGTAAGATTCAGTCAGTTTATTTATCTGAAAATTCAAAAATTAACTTAAATGGGAAGGACGCGGATATCAACAATAAAGATACCTTTGTATCTTTTCATGAAAATGGCAATATTGAAAGCATTTCTTTAAAGTACAATCAAGAATTTGAGATAAAAAATAAAAAATATAATTTTGTTTTTGAAAATGTAGAGAATCAAAAAACATATAGGATAAATTTTTTTAATAATGGCATGGTTAAAGACGGTTATCTTGCAAATGAAACCAATATAAATATAAACGAGAACATTTTTATTGCGCCTGTTAATACGAAAATATCATTTTATGAGAACGGTAATGTAGAATGCTTTAATATTGCCAAAAACACTTTTTATGTTGAAAATATTCCAATATCAAGTGAAAATATAAGCGACAAGCCGGATATAACGCTTTATGAAGATGGTTCAATAAAAAGCGTATATGCTGTAAATGATTTTGATAGAATTGTAAAAAATACAATATACAAATTTAGGGGCGGAAATACCATTGAATTCTATAAGAACGGTATTGTAAAGAATGGCTGTATTAATGAAGAAAACAGCATAAATCTTAACGGCGATATTATATATATTAAAAGTAATAAAAATGTTAATTTTGATATAGGTTTTAGCGAAGATGGAACAATATCTTTTGCTTATTTAAATAACGATCAGAAAATTAAAATAGGGAATAACTTCTTTAATATTTATGATAATTGCTATGTTGATTTTTATAGTACCGGTAATATTCAACATTTAGAAAAGATTGATATCAAATCGATTAAGGTTGGCGCAAAATCATTTGATTTCATAGGAGACTATACTGAGCCGTCAAGCGTTATTTTTTACGAAAATGGGAATATTGCAGCGCTTTCAGGCGTAAAAGAAGGGGAATTAAAAATAGGACAAAACAAAATAAAATATCACTCAATTCCCGGTAACTATACAATATCTTTTTATGAGTCAGGCGAGGTAGAAGCAATTTTTTCCCTAAAAGGAAAACAAAACATTAAGATTGGACAAAATAAGATAATTATTAAGGGGAACAAAGATATGTGGAGTATCGATTTTCATAAAAACGGTAGCGTCAGAAGCGTTATAAGCGGCGAAGATCAGAATATTTTGATAAATAAAAAAAACATAAAAGTTAAAGAAAATCAAATTTTGTATTTTGATCTTCGAGGCAATTTTTTATAATAAAGTGTTTCTAAAAACCTCAAAAAGGGGACTTCTAGAAGTCTTCTACGTATTAAAAAAATATAGAAAAAATTGAGAGAAAAATGGATATATTTAAAAGATTATTTAATAAAAAAATTGATATAATATATAGTAAGGAAGTGTTTCAGAAATCTTATAGATTTGTAATAAGACAAAAAAATATTTCAGATTATAAAGAAGATGTATATTATAAAATATTAAATAAAAACTTATTAAAAACAGGTAACAATCAAAAGAAAATATATTCTTGGTTTAAATATACAATAGTTGCTGAAACAGATTTTGATACAAGAATGAAATATATAGAAAATAATAGAATAATTGGAAATGTTATTCTTTATTATTTCACAACAAATTCTTTTGAGAATCTAATTTTTGATAATAGTCAGTTGAATATATCTAAGTTTGAAAAAATTATTGAAATGTCTCTTGATAAGGAAATATTTGTGTTTTATAATAATGAACCGTATAAAATGTTATGGAATAGTTTGATCTATGAAAAATTAAATAATTTTTGGAGATTTTTTTTTAGAGGAATAAATGATAAAATACTACAAATTGATTTGTATAATAATAATCCGATTGAACAGGTAAAAATATATGAAGGAATATCTCTATATGAAAACGATATAAGTGAAATATGGTAGTTTTTGTAAATTATATGAGGCGCTATTACTATCTGTAAGAATCTTATTGATATAGATTCTTATACTTGTGATTTTTGTTCATACGAATTAAAAAAATAAATTTTAGGTATAACGATTTTTCAATTTACTCCGTAAAATTATGATTAAAAAATCTAGTTTCTTCACTCCAACAAACTTTTTAACCCCTCGATCTTCGGCTGCCTTGTCGGATAATAGTCGATCATCGCAGACGACGAATGCCCCGATACGGATTGAATCTCCGCATTGGATTTGCCGAGAAGCCGAAGCTCCGTAATAACAAACTTCCTGAAACAGTGAGGAGAGATATTTTTCCCGAAAAGAAGAAGTCCCGCTCTCTGAATAACGGATAAAATATACCTATAACTTATCGGCTTTTTGTCGAGTCCGTTAGCAAAAAGAAAATCGTCGTCCTTTAGCGTTGAAATTGTAATATATGCAAGAATGTAAGAAAGACAGGGGTTATCGATAAAAACTTCCTGACCGGACTTCTCCTGCTTGAAATGTAATACCGACTTTTGGGCTTCTTTAACAGATATTTTCAGAATATCTCCTATTCTCTGTCCGGTATAAGCTAGAAGATTGACAATAATGAAATTCCGAAGCGAGGCAAACTTATCGCGACTGTTTTCAGCCGACTCGTATAATTTTCTGAAATGTTCTACGAATAGTTTCACATCCTCTTTTGACATATCCTCTTTTGTAGAATGTTTGGGTATCTGTTTGGAGAGATTTTTTCTAACCTCGCTTTGAGGTAGCCGGATTTTTAACTCTTTTTCAACATAACTTCTAACCGCCGAGATTTTCAATAACTTACTGTTTGGTTTGTAGTCGGGAATGTTGTTAAAAAAATTATCTATTTTATCCGAAGTCTCCTCCGGCGGCAACTCGCGTAGATTGTCAACGTCTTGAAAATTATTCGATAAAAACGTCTCAATTGCCCTTGAATACGCGTCGTTAGTATTGGGATTTGAAAGGTCCAGCATAAAAATCTCTCCGAAATGCGCTTTTATATATTATCGGCGCGATTTATCCGGAAGTTTATAAAAAACTGATTCAGATAATAGCATTTATCTGAACAGTTCACATAATTTTAAAATAAATATGAATGTTAATAAAAACCTGTTTTCTTAACATTATTTATAATCTATGTTAAAATATTTAACTTTTTTTAACATACTTTATTTGTATGTTAATATTTTTACCGATTCAGAAACAGGTTAAATAACGGCTCATTGATATAATAATTATTATTTCCCATTTTTTCTTTTTTAAGGAATTTCTTATCTGCCAAATCGTCAAGATATTTTGCAGCGGTCTGTCTTGTTATATTCAAATCTCTTTCAAGAAAGTCAATCTTTGTATACGGATGACAAAAGAGATTATTAATTAAATCCTGCGAATAAAACTTAAAATTTTCTCTAATCCTATGTTTATAATCCATCATCAAATTTTTTATCTCATTTATAATTACAATAGTTTCCTTTGATGTCTCTTCAATACCCTGTAATATAAATAAAATCCATTCTTCCCAAGCGCCTTTTGTCCCAACTTCCCGAAGTAATCTATAATAATCGCTTTTATTTTTTATAATAAACCTGCTCAAATATAAAATCGGAATATCAAGAAGTCCTTTTAAAACAAGATATAAAATATTTATAATTCTTCCGGTTCTACCGTTACCGTCATAAAAAGGATGAATACTTTCAAACTGGTAATGAATAACTGCCATTTTGACAAGCGGATCATATCCGCAAAAATCATCATTGTTAATAAAGATTTCAAGATTATCCATTAATTTTATTATATCGTCTGGATTTTGAGGCGGAATATATACAGTCTCGCCGGTATTGTCGTTTTTTAATTCAGTCCCGGGTAACTTTCGGAAACCCGCTTTATTATGTTCTATTATTTCCTGTATTTCGATAATATTATTATTTGTTAATAAGCCCGTATTTTTAACTATGTCAAATCCTCTTTTTAAAGCGGTTGAATAATCTTTTACCTCTTTTGCCGAAGCGCTACTGATAAACTCTCCGAATAAATCCTCTTTATACAATTCATCATGAGTCGTTATAATATTTTCGATTGCCGAGCTGTCCTTTGCTTCAAGTAATGGCAATGTATTTATCAGGATAGACTGGTTCGGAATTGTTAGAGAAACCCCTTTTAATTCAGATAAATACCTGTAAGTATTCGCTGTCTTTTTTAAAACTTTCGTTGTTTCGAGATTAATTTCAGGAGGTAGTTCTTTTAATTTAAAGTTTTTCATTTCTGTTATTATCCTATTATATTTTAAATATTTATTATCTCTTTGGATATTCAATATCCAGATTCTTTGTTTTAACTTTTTGCCATCCTGATTCAACAATAATACGCGTCGTTAGTATTGGGATTTGAAAGGTCCAGCATAAAAATCTCTCCGAAATGCGCTTTTATATATTATCGGCGCGATTTATCCGGAAGTTTATAAAAAAATGATTCAGATAATCCTAATTATGTGAAGAGTTCGCATAATTTTACTTTCAAATTATGCCGTCAACTATTCCCTTTTCAATAGCTTCCTTGCTGTCAAACCATCTATCCGGGGATTTAAATATACTCTCGATTTCATCTTTTGTTATTTTTGTATTCTGAACATATAAATCGGTCAAAATGTCTTTTAGTTTTACCGTAAACTTAAAATCTTCTTCTATATCGGGAAGTTTCCCCCCCATGCCGGTTGATATGGAATGTATCATTACAAAAGAGTTTTTTAACATTCTTCTGTACCCTTTTTTGCCGCATACTAAAAGTAACGATCCCATAGACGCCTGCATTCCAATACCATAGGTATAAACATCGCACGGAAGGATTTTCATTGTATCTATAATCGAAAGACCGTCGATTACCGACCCTCCGGGCGAATTAATATAAAAGTGTATCGGTTCTTTACTTTGATTAGCAAGATGTATCATTTCTGCAACAACATGACCGGCAGAATTTCTGTCTACTACATCATTAAAAAAAATAATCCTTTCATGCAAAAGCCTGCTGTAAAGATCTAACGCTAACGACTGATTACCGGAATCAAATATTACATTTGGTATTAAATTCTGCATATTGCTCTCCTTCTTTTCATTGCTATTTTATCATGGCTCTATAATATTTGTCAAAAAAAAAAGAACTTTTTCGAGGCTTTATCCTTAATACTATCTATATTACTAATTATTTTAACATTCCCCGGGTCTAATTCAAGCGCTTTGTTATACGTCTTCATGGCTTCTTCATATCTACCGAGACTTTTATAGCAATTACCTAAATTATTATGATATACCGGATTATCGGCTTGTAACTCAATCGCCTCCTTATAACAAGGTATAGCATCTTCATACCTACCGAGATTATAATAACAATTACCTAAATAATTATAATAATCAGGGTCGTCGTTTTTTAACTCAAGCGCTTTCTCATAGCAAGATATCGCATCTTCATATCTACCGAGACTTTTATAGCAATTACCTAAATTATTATGATATACCGGATTATCGTCTTTTAACTCAATCGCTTTCTTATAGCAAGGAATGGCGTCTTTGTACCTACCGAGATTATAATAACAATTACCTAAATAATTATAATAATCAGGGTCGTCGTCTTTTAACTCAATCGCTTTCTTATAACAAGGTATAGCCTCTTTATATTTACCAAGCTTATAATAACACAGACCTAAACCATCATGATAATCATGGTCGTCGTCTTTTAACCCAATCGCTTTCTGAAAGCAAGGAATAGCATCTTCATACCTACCGAGCAAAAAATAACAAGCGCTTAAATTACTATGACATGCCGGATTATCGTCTTTTAACTCAAGCGCTTTCTGAAAGCAAGGAATAGCATCTTCATATCTATCGAGATTAAAATAACACATTCCCAAACTATTGTGATAATCATGGTCGTCGTCTTTTAACTCAATCGCTTTCTCATAACAAGGTATAGCCTTTTCATACCTTCCGAGATAATAATAACAAAGACCTAAATTATCATGATATACCGGCTCGTCGCCTTTTAACTCAATCGCTTCCATAAGATAAGGAATAGCATCTTCATATCTATCGAGATTAAAATAACAAAGACCTAAATTATTATGATATGCCGACTCGTCGTTTTTTAACCCAAGCGCTTTCTGAAAGCAAGGTATAGCGTCTTCATATCTACCGAGACTTTTATAGCAATTACCTAAATTATAATGGTATACCGGATTATCGTCCTTTAACTCAAGCGCTTTCTTATAACAAGGAATGGCATCTTCATATCTACCGAGATTATAATAACAAGCGCCTAAATTATTATGATATGCCGACTCGTCGTCTTTTAACTCGATCGCTTTCTTATAACAAGGAATGGCGTCTTCATATCTGCCGAGACTTTTATAGCAATTACCTAAATGATTATAATAGTTAGAGGCGTCGTCTTTTAACTCAATCGCTTTCTCATAACAAGGTATAGCCTTTTCATACCTTCCGAGATAATAATAACAAAGACCTAAATTATCATGATATACCGGATTATCGGCTTGTAACTCGATCGCTTTCTTATAACAAGAAATGGCCTCTTCATACCTATCGAGATTATAATAACAATTACCTAAATAATTATAATAATCAGGGTCGTCGTCTTTTAACTCAAGCGCTTTCTGAAAGCAAGGAATAGCATCTTCATACCTACCGAGATTATAATAACAAGCGCTTAAATTACTATGACATGCCGGATTATCGTCTTTTAACTCAAGCGCTTTCTGAAAGCAAGGAATAGCATCTTCATATCTATCGAGATTAAAATAACACATTCCCAAACTATTGTGATAATCAGGATTATCGGCTTGTAGCTCAATCGCTTTCTTATAACAAGGTATAGCATCTTCATACCTGCCGAGAGCATAATAACACCATCCTAAATTATTATGATATACAGGATTATCGTCATATACCGGATTATCGTCTTTTAACTCAATCGCTTTCTTATAGCAAGGAATGGCATCTTCATATCTACCGAGATTATAATAACATAGACCTAAATTATTATGATATACCGAATTATCGTCTTTTAACTCAATCGCTTTCTCATAATAAGATATAGCCTTTTCATACCTCTCCCGTTTCTCTTCTTCTCCCTTCTCTTCATCTGCCATATTACTATATACTAATCCTAATTCATTCCATGTCCAGTCATATCTTTCATCCTTCTCTATCGCTCTTCTTAGATACTGCTCTGCATTATCATAATCCTTCAGCTTTCTATGAGCGTTTCCAAGGTTTCCCAAATAATATTTATCGTCAGGATTAATTTCCAGCGCCTTATTATAATAATCTAATGCCTCTTCATACCTCTCCCGTTTCTCTTCTTCTCCCTTCTCTTCATCTGCCATATCATCATATACTAATCCTAATTGATTCCATGCCCAGTCATATCTTTCGTCCTTCTCTATCGCTCTTCTTAGATACTTTTCTGCATTATCATAATCCTTCAGATTTCTATACGTTATTCCAAGGTTTCCCATAATCCATATATCATTATTATCTATTGTAAATGCTTTCAAAAAACAGTCCAATGTTTTTTTCAAATATCCCTCTTTTTCAGTTGGTTCTTCTGTTTTATCGCTTAACGCATCATAAAAAATACCAAGACCATTATATTCATCAGACGTTACAGCATTATCTTCAATTCTTTTTACAATACTCAGAGATTCCTCTTTCTTATCAAGTATATGTAACATCCGCGCATAGGCAACAACTATATGTATATCGTCAGGACTGAGCTCTGCCGCTTTCTCATAATAAGGCAGCGCATTATCTTGCAGTATTGCTTTTTCTTCGCCATGCTTTTTATAAGATATATTTAAATAATACTCTCCTACTAAAAACCACGCAAAACCATCATGACCTAGATTCTCAAGCATCTTTTCCAATATCTTTCTTACTCTTTCTTCTATCTCCTCAACTTCATTTTTTATACAAAAAAATATAAAGTCTCTATACAAATCTATATCTTTTGCCTCCATTTCTAACGCCGTAAGATATGCCATTGTAGCATTGTCTATATCTCTAATAGCGGCATACCCAAAGGCAAGATATTTCCAATAATTACTATCCTCCTTAGAGCCGTATAGGTCTAACATTTCACGCCCTTCTTTAATTTTTCCTGATGCAATTAATACTCCGGCATAATTATGATAATACCGTATCTTTTCCTGATCATCGGCTGTCTCCACCATATCCCTATGAATATTTTCAAACACCTTTATAGCGCCCGCAAGATTATTCATATTAGCTAAAATTACCGCTCTATTTACTATTTCATCTAATGTGGGCGCTCGCTTTTCTTGATGTATAAATCCTACGTTATTATTCGCTATCTTATATAACCCCTCAAACATTTTTAGTAATATTTCAAGATCGTTTTCATCGCTCTGTATGATTTCCAGTAACTTCTTCTCGTTAGCATTACATTCTTTTTCTTTCTTTGTGTAAATTGACCTAAGATACTTTTTTATCTCCTGAGCATCGTCCTCCTCTCTCCACTCCAGTCCGGTAAGCGTCTGATATACTCCATATCCTATTATTTTTATAACCGACCCGTCCTCGTAGTAGAGCCGCCAATACTTACTTCCCAAACCAATAGCATTTGATTTCCTTGTCTCCGTAACTCCCTTTGTCAACTGAATCGCTATTGATAAAAAGTAGAATATTGTTCCGTCCGGTCTATCAGGTATCGCATACCCCGGCTCAATTGAATATACAAATAAGTAGTATCCTTTATGATAATCTACACTTTCTGAAACTAATATGTTCCCGTTTTTCTCCAAATTCAAGATACTATTAACATTTGCCTTTACTTTATCATAGTCTAAAAAACATTTATCCGTTTTGGCTTTTATACAATAAATAAGAAATTGTTTCATTACGGTAGAATCATATCCAAAATATATATACTGCGAATCCGATATTTTTAGTTCATCCGTGATTATTAAACTTGGCGCGCTGGGACACGCATCCCCTTTTCTGAATGGTCCTTTTGCCTCGATGACTTGCATCTTTTGGTTATTATTCTTCTGATCTTCCATAACTCTCTCCTTTTGTTAAACGACTGTGTTATATAAACAAAACTTTGGATTATTGTCCTTATTATCCCAGAGATGAAAAGCTCCATATAAACAATCTATCATTTTACTTTTTGTAAAATAGAATGTCTTTCAATCCTATCCGTATTAATTCCTAAATAAATGAGGGTTTTACCTATTTGAATCAAGTCGCCATTATTTAATTGTACAGCGCCAATAATTTTTTCATTATTTATAAAAAAAGAGACTCCTTTAGTAAGTCTTGCAACAATGCTGTCATTATCATTACATATTTCAATAGTTTCTAAGCAATTTAAATCATTTATTTTTATAGACATATCGTCCTCAGTCCCAATTTTTATTAAAGAAAAATCATCAAAACTCTTTATTATTCCTTCATCTATTCCGTTTAATATTTCAAAAAATAGTTTCATTTATTTTACCTCCTCTATTTTAACTGTTTCTTCTTGATCAATTGTGTCAATATAAACCTTTATTTTTAGCGCGCCGTCCATTATCATAGATGAAATAGGATAAGTTATAAGTTCTTTAATCATTCTCTTAATCGGTCTTGCGCCTAAATCATTTGTTTCAACATTTTTTATAATATATTCATAAAGATCTTCATTAATTGTTAATTCTACATTGTGTTTCCTAATTCTCTCTTTTAACTTGTCAATTTCAACGTCTATAATTTTCTTTATGGCTTCTGACGAAAGCTGATTGAAAACTATAACAGAATCCACTCTATTTATTAATTCAACTCTAAATTTATGTTTTTTTGATAATTCTTCTCTTAATTTATCATCCTTTTCTTTCAAGTCATCATCCAAATTATTTTTTGAATTAAATATCCCGGAAACTCCGCTTCCGGAAAGTTGAATGTTTGAGGTAAGTATAAAAATAATATTTTTAGCGTCATGAATGTCGCCATGATTATCTTTAATAAAACCATCGTTAAATAATCCTAATAATATGTCAAATATATTCTTATCCGCTTTTTCTACTTCATCAAACAGAATTATCGAGTTGGGGTGGGACTTAATAAAATTAGTAAGGAGCCCCTTCTTCTCATATCCCACATATCCCGGAGGACTACCTATCAATGATGTAATATCATTTTCATTTTTCATTGCCCCCATATCAATTTGTAAGAAATTTTCTTCGCTGCCAAAAACTGCTTTTGCAAGTTGTTTCGCGAGAAAAGTCTTTCCTGTACCGGATGGTCCCGTAAATAAAAAAACTCCCAGCGGTCTTTCTCTATCAAATATTTTGAGTAGCATTGTAGAAAGATTTTTGCATATCGCTTCAATTGCTTCATTTTGACCGAATATGTTATCGTATAAACTCTTCTTTATCAATTCATATTTCATTTTAGGATCGGCTCGCATAAGCCCTTGGTCAATCCCCGCCATATCTGCAATAGATTCCAGTATGTTATCTATTGTAATTGTTTTACGGTTTTTTAAATTCGCTTCTGCAAGAGTTCTATCAAGAATCGATATTACAGAATCGGGCATCTTTTTTAAAGGCATATACTCTTCCGCTAAACTTATAGATTCTTTAAGGAAAGACTCCGGGATGTTAATACCGTGATAATTCTTGAAACTTATATTTGAACTTCTTTTTAAAACCTCAAGCGTTGATTGTTCATCTAACTCCTTTATTCTTACCATTTCTATTCTTCGCTCTAATGCCTGATCATTAGATATATATTGGTTGTATTCTGCAAAAGTTGTCGCCCCAATAACTTTGATCATTCCTCTAGACATATCCGGTTTAAACATATTGACAAGATCGTTACTTGAACCTTCTGTTCTGCCCATTCCTACTATCTTGTGAAACTCGTCGATAAACATTACTATTGTCGGATCAGATTTCATCTGAGTCAGGATTTTTTCTACTCTCTGTTCCAGTTCCCCCGAATACTTTGTCCCGCTCATCAATTTTATTGTATCCAATTCAAAGATTTTTAATCCTTTCAGCCTCGGATGAACATCTTCTTTCAAAAGATATTGAGCTAAACCTTCGATTACTGCGGTCTTACCAACCCCCGGTTCTCCAACTAATATAGGATTGTTTTTTTTCTGTTGTAACAATATCCTACATATTTGCTTTATTTCCTCATCTCTACAAATTGCTTTTTCCAATTGATTATTCATCGCGGCAAGAGTAAGATTTCTCGCATATTTAGACAAAGCGATGTTTTCCATACTCCCCGCTTGTTCTTTATCAACAAATACAAGCCTTTTATCTCTCACTTCATTTATGTAATCGTCAGTTGATATATTATTAATATTAAAATATAATACTACTTCATTAAAATCTTCGTTAAGTATATTATTAATAATTATCTGCTCGCGCGTTTCCATTGAATATCTTTTTATTAAATTTTCAAGTTTTGCCGTTCTAATATTTTTATTGCTATCGCATTTGGGAATATTTTTTTCAATGTCCTGAATTAAAAATATCAACACAGATTTTTGTTTATTATTTTTCAACCAGTTCTTTGTATAGCTCTCCGGCATACTATCAGAAATAGCCGCAAGAAACAAATGTGAAACTCCCACATACCCAAAATTTTTCTTCAAAGAAATTTTCTCCGCTTCATTTAAAATATCAGAAAAGTTATATTCTCTAATTTGCGACATTGTTGCTCTCCTTCTTTTCATTGCTATTTTATCATGGCTCTATAATATTTGTCAAAATAAAAAGAACTTTTTTGCGTGTCCTGTCAGTTTTTTGGGGAATAAAAAATATTTGTTTCATATGTGTCAATTTTTTTGAGACAGGCTCGCGTTATCCATTTCTTTACCCCAAAAAACTGACGGATTAAAAAAAAATAGTATTTGCAATAAAGAGTAAAAAAGAATATAACTACAAAGCGTTTGATGGAATTCTAGAATAGAACTAAGGAGAATAAAAAATGTATTTCTGCCCGCGATGTTTAACGGAAGATTCTCTTGAGATAAAAATAAGCGATACTATAGAGATATTTTGCAACAATTGTAACATAAAAGACAACAATTATCAAAATAACGACTGTATAAAATATTTGCATTATTTTGACAACGATACTATTTTGGTAGTCGGAATACCGATTTTTGCGTTAAAGAATTTTGAATCGTATAATGATTTCACGCTTTTCAATAACGACTCGGACGAGTTTATTCTTGAAAAAGGTTGGAAATTAACGGATACAAAGGTTGGGTATGTCGGTTTTAAAAGAAAAAAAAGAGAGGCGGAGTTTGACGAGTTGTATGGCAAGGGCGACCGGAAGATATGCCATAGGTGGAACCGCTATATTTTAAATAAAGATATGGCGCTCTCGCTTTACGAAACGGCATATTATCAGTTTCTATCAAAAAATAGCGACATATTGGAATGGTTGACTAAAACGGCGAGTAATGTGTACGACTATTCGGAAAATAATATTAAATGCGGATATTCTTACAATATGGATGGAGAAAAAGCGGCTCACTATCAGGATATCGCCGTAAAAAGAGCCGTTCGAGATTTAGGATATTCCTTTAACGGGTATAAAAATATTCAAATACGGGGAAAGGATAGCGAGGGATACGCTTTAAATCCGGGGCTGGTTTCGTTTCACATACCGGAGTTTATCTCTAAAGACGAGCTTTATAATTCCGAAGAAAATCCCCGTATCCGGTGGAAACAGGGAAGCGTAGAATCATTTTGGCAGAATAATAAAGTATTGGTTGTAAGGGAGTAGTATTTTTAATTACATTAAAAAAAGATTCGCCGGTTCAACAACGAAGCGCGTCAAACATTACGCTTCCTTTTATCTTCTATCTGTAACTTTGACAGATGTTCTATGCCGATTATGATTTTGCCTGTCATTATCTCCCAAAGCGTCGTTTGATATCTTTTAAAATCATTCAAACGCGCCATTACCATATCCTTTCTGTTATAATCCTTGAGATACGTTTGACGCTCCTCGTTTTGATCTTCAACTGACTCGGGACAACTTCCGTCTTCAA
>Ga0208940_1003079_pt1 | contig 14608 bp, 15 predicted proteins | sample AD_JPNNA6_MetaG_FD_184445 | JGI IMG/M metagenome (GOLD analysis project Ga0208940, IMG submission 184445) | Active sludge microbial communities of municipal wastewater-treating anaerobic digesters from Japan - AD_JPNNA6_MetaG (SPAdes) (version 2) | ecosystem: Engineered > Bioreactor > Anaerobic... | reverse complement strand
TGCCATGCCCCACGTGTGCCTTGCCTTGCCTCACCTTGCATTGATTATATTAAATACTTAATCTCCTTTTTCTTACGAGTATTCATTGTTGGATGAATATCAATTTTTTTTACATTTTGTATATTACAATCAAATTCTCTTTTCGATGTAAATAATTGAAACTCTTCTTCTGCAATATCAATTGCTACACAATAAACAGAGTTGGAGCAAGAGATTGAACGTTTAATAATTTGTAATTCCATGACCAGTTATTCCTATCATAAATATCAAAGTAAAGTAATCCTATATCAACTAAACCAGAACATCGTCGTGTTCCAAATTTACTTCCAAATCCTTGAAGCGCGGGTGTTGTAATTGCAAGATAATTTGCAGTGCCTGAGTATTCAAAATAATGAACATGTGAACGAATAATTATATCAGCTTTTGGTTGAGCATTAGCGTCAGTGCTCCATAATAAATTCCAAAATCTGTCACGCTTAACAGAAGTTACACGGCCGTAAGGAACAGAAGAACTAGTGATATGATGCTTAATGTCAAATATAAGACCATTTGCATCAACCCATTCATGACCACCTATATGACAATTCATTTCTTTTGCAATCATATTTTCCCAGTCTTCTTCTTTCCCTGTGTGATAAGGTGTTCCATAAGTTAATAAATATTTTTCTGCTTTTGCCTCTTTTAAACATTCTATAGCCATTTCAGATTGAATCATTCTGTCTAATTCAAATTGTTCTATACCACCTGTTCTTTCACCTTTACCATCAATAAGATCACCGTTACAAATAAATAAGTCGATTGGTTGCAACTCTTTTAAAACAGAAGAATAAAAATCCCACAAATATTTTTGATATACAGCAAATTTTGCTCTTTTTGGGTCTTTATCATTTTTTGAGTATTGCCATTGCGGCGGAGTTAATCCAGCCACATGTCCAGCATGTATATCAGCTCCTATAACAATTCTAAGAAATTTTTTCTTTTTATTTGCCATTTGTTTACTTTTTGAACTACCAGCCCCTAAAGGAGCTGGATTCTTGGGCTGAGTTTATTACATCTACACTCATATATCCACAAGCGTAACTTTCGGGCATCAAACCCGTAGAATTTTTTAAAAGGTTTATTCCTTTTTCTTTTAAAATATTTAGTCCTTCATTCAAAATTAACCTACTTTATTTTAATAATAACTTATTTATTAGTATTTTAAAGGTTTAAAAAGTTACATTTTTTAGCCCCTTGTATCCACGCCCTGAAGAGACGTGGTTTTACGGGGCTGGTGATAAATCTCCCAATCTTTTAATTATAATATCATAATATTTCTCTTCTTTCTCAATTAAAATCCAATCACGATTATTTCTATTGCATACTACCCCAACCGTTCCGCTTCCAGCACAATTATCTAAAATTAAATCCCCTTCTTTACTTCCAATTTGGATTATTCTTTCTATCAGTTTTTCTGGTTTTTGAGTTGGGTGTTCTGTTTTCTCTTTTGCATTATGGGGTAAAGCTGGAATATCATCCCACACATCACTTAATGTTATTCCATCTTTTAAAATTCCTTCAATATACTCTTTTCTTTTTGTATCAGGTTTAATTTTTATATTATTAAAAATACCTTCATTCCCATTGCAATAGTAACAAATTGGCTCATATCCACTTGATAATGATTTTCCTCTTGTTGTATTAAAATTTCGTTTTCTTGCCCATATAATGATTCTTTTTTCGATAAAAAACTCATCTAAGATAGTAGCAATTTTACGATTATACTGTCTTCCTGTAAATAAAAATAAGTTACCATTATCTTTAATAATTCTTTTATATTCAACAAAGATACTTCTACACCAGTCAAGATATTCTTTTTCACTTTTCCATTGATTATCCCATTTTTCTTTACTTACTTGATAAAAAGGTAAATCGCAAACAACATGATTAATAGATTTATCGGGAAAATCTTTCATTATCTCTAAGCAGTCGCCATGATATAATTTTATAACCATATTTTTCCCTTTTCAAACAAATTATTTTACCAATTCATCCCCGCCGCAAGCGGACGGGGTTTTCTTGGCAGTTCTGTATAACTATAAAAAATTTATAATATGTTTTTACAAATACTAAAATATTCTTTTTCATAAATTACCTCATACTGAATTACTTTTTGTGTAATTATCTAATGGGCACCATTTTGGAAATCCTTTTGCATGTAATTTTAAAATTTGCGTATTTGAAGCATCAGGGTGTGTACAAAAAACATATTCGAACCACCCATTTTCTTTTCGATAAATACACTTGAAACAACCTTCAATTACAATAATTTTTTTCATAAAACACCTTTAATGTAATTTAGATTTTTATTATTTAAAAAAATTAATTGTTCTTTGGAAAATTTATTTCCTTTTTGTTCTTGAAATTTTATTAATGACTCCATCAAGTCTTTTTCTAATTCTTCTACAAAATTAGAATAGTCATGTAAAATTTTTGAATCCACACTTAAATATAAAGCCATCAAACAAAATATATAATACAAATTTTCAGGATTTTCTTTCTTATATTTCATGTAAGGATACAACAATAAATCTTTAACATTATCAACACCATATTTTTTAAATGCTTTTTTTAAAGTTACCATATTAACTCCTTATTAACCACATTTAGAATAACCGCATTCAGGATTAATACAACTGATACAACCTTCTTTGTATACAAGTTTATTACCACAAATTTCACACCTACCTGAAGCTGCCATTCCATCTTGTATATAATATTTTAGTATTCTCATTAGTACTTTGCTAAATTTAGTTATATCACCTTTCGACTTACTTAGTGTATCACAAATATGCTGTATCATTACTCCACTTCTTAATGATAGAGATATAGAACGAGCAAAATCATCATTATCTTCATTATTAAAAGTTTTTGAAATGTTTTTAATAAGAATTTCACCATCATATTCAAAAGAATAATGACCAGACTCCACTTTGATTAAATACCCCTTAGTTATTTTGTGATGAAGATTTACATCATCAACTTTACCACAAAATATTTCGAATGGAACTTTTGTATCAACACCTTCTGCTTCACACAATCCTACAAAAGCAATCCACTTTTCTCCTTTATAAGTAATTCGATGAACATCACACTCAACTCTAGTAGGTCTTTTTGGCGCATGATGATATACTATAGCTTTTGGTCTTTTATCAGTTTTGTGTAGTAAAATACCTTCTCTTGAGCCATCTCTATAAACTGTAACTCCTATAATTCCTTTTTTATAAGCATTAATATACACTTTAGAAACTTCATCTTTTGTTGCTGAATTAGGAAGATTTATAGTTTTACTTACTGAAGTACTCGAATTAACTGCACATCTTGATAGAGATTCTAAATGTTCTAATGGTTGTATATCACCAGCGACTACAAAAATATTTTGAATTTCTTCTGGTATAAAAGAACATTTTTGACAACTTCCTTTATTTTCTACTATATATTTTAAAATTTCTTTTCTTTTTTCTTCATCAAAATTATTATTTATATACTCTTCAAAAACAGAGTCTGAAATATATACTGTTTCATATTCTTTATTATTTTTTTCTATTTTTCTCATATATGATAAAGCAAAAACAGGCTCTATTCCTGAACTTGTATCAGCTATAAAACTAATTGTACCTGTCGGCGCTATTGAAGTCGTTACAGAATTTCGTACTCCATATTTTTTTATATCATTTGCTAAAACATCAACATCAATGTTTCTACAATTTCCTTTATTAAAAAATCTTTCATTTGCTTTCATATAAATATTATAATCAAATGCTTCATACGCTCCATACTGTTTTGCAAGTTCAACTGATTGTTTCATTGAACGTAAAGTTAAATACCTTGTAACGTTTTCAATAAACTCATAACCTTTTTCTGAATTATATTTTATTCCTTTTTTATATAACGCATGAGCGACACCCATAAATCCGAGACCAATAGGTCTAATTTTTAAAGTAGTTTCTTTTATTTTTTGTATCGGATATTGATTTATATCTATAAGTGAGTCTAAGTAAGAAGTTGCTTTAACAATAAGTTGTTCAAATAAATCCCAATTAAATTTTCTACTATAAACAAATTTTGAAAAATTAATTGAACCAAGATTACAAGAACCATAAGGAATTGATATGTACTCAGCACAAGGATTACTTAATACATGAGAGTCAACATTTGTTACTGTACATTGTCTAGTAGCAATGCCTGAGTTAAATATACCGGGTTCACCAGTTTCCCAAGCTTTTTCAATAATAATATTCCAAAGTTCTTGTACAGTTATTTCTTTGCCCAAACTATCTTTTAAAGGAAAAAGCTTTTTATCTATTCTATTTTTTACCAGCCAAATTGAGTTAGGCTCATTTTCTAATTTATAATAAAATTCATCTGAAACTCTTACTGAAAAATTAAATCTTGAAAAAACATTAATTTTTGACTTAGCAGAAATAAAATTTAAAATATCAGGATGGTCTATATCTAACATCGCCATTCCCGCACCTCTTCTAATACCACCTTGCATAATACCATCAAGAGCACTATTAAATACGTTTATAAATGGTAAAGGCCCAGAAGAAAGTCTACCAATACCATTTACAATTTCGTTACTTCCTCGCAAGTCTGAAAAATCGTATCCAATGCCACCACCGTATTTAGTTACAATTGCGGTTTCTTTCACAGCTTCAAAAATACCTTCAATACTATCTTCAATTTTCATTGTAAAACAAGATGATAAAGTTCCTATTTTATAACCATTTGTGTTACAATTCATTAAAGTTGGGGATGAAGGTATAAATTCCATTTTAGAGATATGAGGGTAAATTTCTAAATTGTTACAACTTACTCTCTTTGCAATATCATCCCATTCTTTTTCGCCTGGAATAAAATAACGTTCTTGCAAAATTTTGTAAATTGAATCTTTCATACATTATTTCCTTTTATTTTTAAAATTAAATATTTTTATTTACATTTTACTATCAAAAAGATTATCAAATTTCTTTTTCCTATATGTTTTAATATCGTCAAAAAAACTCAAACAAATAAAATTTCTATCTATTAAATGGTAGATAGACTCACCAAATTTTTTTGGTATTATGTCAATCGCAATATTTGAAGTTAAAATCATTTTCGTATTGCTTGAAACCATTTCACGGATAAACATATCCCACGCTGTTAACACTAAAGAAGCGCTATCAGGATTTTTCCACAAAATACTTTTATTAGGATCAAAAATATCATCTATTATAAGAACGTCTGAATTTTTAATTTTTTTAATTTCATCTTCAACTTCTTCAATATAAGAGTAACCTTGAACTTTAATTAATTTATCAATTAAAGATCCTGCTAGAATAAATTTAACATTTAATCCTTGCTTTATAGCTTCTTTCCCTACATTACAAGCTATCGCAGTTTTTTGAGAGTTATTATTTCCGTATAAATATAAATGTACATGGTCAAATTTTTTATCATTTATATTTTTTGCGTATTGAATAACTTTTTCTAAATTATCTTTACTGTTTTCGCCTTTATAGTCAGAAAATTCTATTGTCCAATAAAATTTTGGAATTTCACTTTTTTGTAATAAATATTCATACTTCTTTTTTGCAAGTTCTTTTTTATATTTTGAGTCAATAAATGCATACTCTTCTCCTTCAATATCTACAAATTTATACATTATCTTATTCCTTTTTTATATTTAATATATAATAATAATAAAAATTAAATTAAATGAATTTTACCAGATCTAAAATTTTCTAAATCTTCATTGTTTTGAAATTTAAATGCAGAAGCATTTTTGTGTCCTCCACCTGACCATTTTTCAGTTATATAAGTTGTGTCAAAATTTCCTAAAGACCTTAAACTGACTTTTAAATCATTTTTATCAAAAGTATTAAGAATAGCTATATAAACTATTTTATCATTTAACTCATTTAATAACTTTGAAGCAGTAATACTTACTTTAGTACTACATTCAGTATAAGCGTATGTATTTCCTTCATTATCTATTCTAAATTGTAATTTTTTCTTTGAATTTAAGTAAGCTTGTTCTTCTCTTTGTAAAGCTTTTTCTATTAATCTTTTTTCGTAATTTGTAAAAAAGAAGTTATCGTATTGAACAAATTTACTAAGTTGTATATTTATAAATTTTTCATATTTTTCAGTATCTTTTTGAATATGAGCAAAATTCCAGTTCACATACCCGTATAATATGTAATTAAGATATTTTGCTGAATTCCAATCATCTGACTCAATTTTCCACATATCATAAATATTTGTAAGTTCTATATATCTGTCAATTATCGCTTTTCTTCTACTTCTTCCTTTCAATAATTCTGTATAAAACAATTTTGCTCCACACATATCTAAAGAAAAAACATACCTATCTAAATCACCAAGAACATCTCTACTAGTTTGGTGATGGTCAAAAATAAAAACTTTTTCTTTACCTAACTTTTCTATAAATTCAATTGAAGGAGGAGCAATATCTGTAAAAATAATAATATCATATTGTTCTGCTAATGAAAAGTCAAAGTCATTAAATTGTCTTTCTCCTGTATTTAAAGGAGTATATATTTTACTATATGGTTTTAAATACCATTCACCTACAATTCTAGATGACACACCATCAAGGTCAGAGTCAGAAATATGTAAAATTGATTTATTCTCAAATTCTTTAAAATAATCCACATATAACTCCTTATTTGAATTTAATCATGTTTAATCTGTAAAAAATAATTCTCATTATTCATATCGAAAAATATTTATTTATAAACATAAGCGCGGACAACCTTTCCATACTTAGAAAGTTTTGTTTTAATATCACTCAATTTTGCAAAATCTACTAATTCAGCATCAAATAAAAATTTTCTTGTTTGATCATGTTTAAAACTTTTTCTAGTTCCAATTTTATATGAAGGTTTTTCACTTGATGTAAAAATAAATCTTGGTACTCCATCGTGAATACTGATCCATACTTCAGCTGTACCTTTATCCCAATTTTCATATACATTAAAATATTTTGAAGAACCAGTAGATAAATTAAAATTTCCTATTGGCAAAATAGAAAGACTAATTTCTTCAAAAAATGATTTATATCTTTTCATGTCTTTACTCCTAAAAATAATTTATATCATTTCATATTTTTGATTCGAAAAACTTGTGTAAGCTCCTGTATATTACAACAGAAGCTTACACTTTCATCAACTACAATTACTTTACCCAAGCACCCATAACAGTAACAACATCATTTTCTGTTAAACTAGCTGAGCCTGCATTCGATACTGTAAGAAAACCAGTACCAGAAACATAATCAAAATCAAAACCTGGGATATCAACACCGCTTCTACGAACTTGACCTATAAAATAAAAATCGTCAGTTGGCGCACTTCCTGAAGCAATATCTAAAGTAAGTGAACCTTCGCCCGCATCACCAGATGTAACAATATGAATATAAGTTGCGGCACGTTTCCAAGTACGAATCATACAAATCACCTCTTATAATAAATTAGAGATGTTCTTTCCTCAGAGATAAAGGTTAGAACCAAGCTTTTTTAAAAAAGCAAATCTCTTATTTATTAGTAAGAAATGCACCCGAAAATAATTCATCTAATTCTTTATCAGATAATTCTTTATTAAGAAAAGCATCATTTAATTCAATTCTTGAAACATTTCTTGTATAACGAATAGTATCAATAGAATTGTCTATCACTAACATTTCTACAATAGAATCAAATTCAGAAGTAATCCTATATACTCTATCTTGTGCTTGTCTTGTTAATGTAGCATCGTAAGGTAATGTATAAAATATTATTCTTCTACATGCATGATGAAGATTTAATCCAGCTCCACCAACCTGTGTTGATATCAAAAATAACTTATATTTTGAGTTTTTATCATTAAACAAGTCTATTTTTTCTTGTCGCTGAAGACTGGACTCATTTAATTGTCCATGCAACAATAAAGGATTGTATTTCTTAAATAATTCTGAAAGTTTATTCAAAGTAAGAGGATGATTATCAAACACAATAACTTTTTCTTGTAAATTTTCAATATAGTCTTCTAATGCGTTTTTCAAATAAATCAAACGGATGTCTTCCTCAAATTTCCATTTTAAAAGTTTATAATCGACCTCTTGATTTTGTACTTTTCCTAATAACAACTCTGGATTATCTATAATTTGTATTAAATAAGGAAATTTTTGTAGAATTAAATTTCTAGTTATAATATCATATTCTTTCTTAAGCCTTATCACTTCATTTCGAATAAAAGAATCATATAGGTCTTGTTGTTTATATGTCATTTCTAAGTATATAGGTTTTATTATTTGTTTTGTTTTTACTTCAGGTAAATCCTTTTTAACTCTTTTAAGTACATATGTACTAATTTTATCTTTTACTTCATTTATTCTTCTCTGATTATATGTTATAATACTATATAAAGAAAATTTATTTCCAATATCGTTAGATATATATATTTTAAATGCATTTTCTGAATAAGATAATATACTTTTATCTAAAATATGTAATCCTGACCACCAATCTTCAAACCTATTAATTGCAGGAGTTGCAGATAATAAATAACGATATTCAAACATATCTTTATGAGAAAGAATTGCTTTTGTTCTTACTGCTTTTGTATTTTTTAATTCATGTGCTTCATCAATAATTAATGCAATAGAATTTTTATTCCATTCTTTTTTTACATCAACTAAATCTTTATTCCATTTTAAATCAGAAAGTTTTTTTACCGAGTCATAATTTTTCTTATATGAAGCAAATACATCACCTAAAAGGTGATTAGGAACTATTATTATTTTTTTGTCTGTAACAGAATTGAAAATCCTTATTTTATTTTTATTGTCAACGATAATAATATCTTTTTCTGAAAATACATTTGAATATGTACATATTTCTCTAAACCAGTTATAAGTTAATCCATTTTTTACTACAATAAATGCTGAATCTATTTTATTTTCTTTATATAATTGACTGATTACAGCAACGCATTGAATAGTTTTGCCTAATCCAGCATCATCAGCAAGATAAGCTCTTGACCTTTGTAACAACCATCTAATACCTACTTTTTGATAATCAAACAAAGTACAATTTTTTAATACAGTAAAATCTACATCTACACCTCTAAAAAATTTAGTCTCTGGTATAAAACTATTTTTCTTAAATTCATCAAATTTTTCTTTTGCTAAAGATGTTAACATATAGTCGTAGTCTTTTTTTTCAAACCATATTAATACTTCGTCAATTCTATTGCAAGGTACTTTCCAAAAACAAATATTTTTATCCCACGAAATATAAATAGATTTAAGAAATGTAACATAAGTTTCAAATGTATCATTGTCAAATTTATCAATGTGTATACTTATGACAAAACTCCCATATTTAAAATCTATCTTATACACAAGAGCTCCTTTTTTAAATTATAAAATTTTAATCTACTTCAATTCCTTCCTCAAGCTTTTTTTGTTTTAAATATCTAAAACAATCTCTTGCTAAGTCGCTTGATTCAAATACTAATTTAAATCTACCCATTTCATACACATTATCATAAATTTTTGTTATATTCATTTTTTTTAAGTCATCATATCTAATAGTAAAAAAATTCTTCATCATTTGAGAAGGATAGTCAATTATAATTTGCTTCTTTTCTTCTGGTAACTCTTTTATTTCCTTACTATTTTTTAAAATAAAATCTCGTTTTTCTTTATTGTCAGTTAGAGACCTAAATTGTTTAAGAAAACTTGACAACGGTAATGGATTTTCTAAAGAACCAGAAATTCTTATTGTCTCAAACCCATTTCTATTCAAAACAAACTCATCATTTGTAATATGAATTTTTGTTATAACACCGACATCTTTAACAATAGCTTTTTTCCTAAGTAATAAAGCGTCGTTTAAATTCATTCCTTCTTTTACTTTTTCAAAAATTTCTTCTTCAGATAATTCAACTTCTTGCTCTTCTTCAACTTCAAATCTCGGAAAAAATTGATATAACCATTTGTGAACTAAATATGTATAATCCCAATAATTAATATTTTCATCAACTTCAAAAAAACGTTTTTCTTGCCCTACGTGAAAATATATTCTTTTATTTACCGGGTCCCACGTTGTTAATACAGGAATAGGAACAGTTTTTATATATGAAGCTAAAACTTTTCCAAGACTCTCAATATAGTATTTATTATGAAAATCGATTTTTGACATAAAAGATTCGTTTTCTAACCATTCGTTCGGTTTAAATTTTTGTTTAGTTTCCATAGTTAATTTCACTCTTCTATATTTTCGTATAATGTATGAACAAACAAACTATTATTATTTTCATCAACAAAAGAAATTGCAGTAGAATCTTGTTCAGGAGATATTTTTATTGTAACCTCATTTCCTTGCAATGACTGTAAAATAGTTTTAACATTACTCGCTGAAACAGTAATTTTTACATTTTGAATCTCATTACTTAATTTGATAAAAGGTACTTTTTCTACAGAGTAACCTGTATCAATAGATTCTATTATCATATTATTAGTATCGAAAGATATAAATATTCTATTATATATATTATTTTTCGCAACAACTAAAATTCTTGTTAAAGCTTGCAATAAATTGTTTTTATTTATTTTAACAAAAGTTGGATGATCATATAACACCCTTACATTATCTTCGAAAATATTTGCTAATGCATACTCCATATTATTAATAATAACATAAGTTTGATTAATAATAAAGTAATTATAAATAGTTTCATTAAATTCTACTTTATTAAGAATAATACTTTTTAAACTATATGAAGTTATAATTGAAGCAATTTCTGTTGGCAAAAATATCATGTCATCAATAGTGTTAGAAGTTTTAATAGCTCCCGCAACATCAGTTCTATTTGAAGCAACAAAATAATTTTCAATAATACCTATAGTGTCTAACTCATCAATTCCAGCATAATTTTTAACTAAAGGCATCTTTTCAAGATCAACAATTTTTATTTCTTCAACTTTTGGTGATGAAGTTAACAATAAAAATTTATCAACTACTGAGTAGTCACCCTCATACTTTGGTAGTTGATACTTTGAACCTTCAAATGAAATTTCTTCTTTTGAAATATTTATTCCAGAATTTTTAGGTAGCAAAGACACTAAAGAAAACAATTGATTCGTTTCAACTAAAATATTAAAACTTTCCTTTAATGTAGATAAATTTTTTTGAAGTACTGTTATTAAATTAAATTTATAACTTAATTGCGAAAAAATAATACTATCTTTTTCTTTAATAAAATTAATATATATCTTATCATTCAGAAAACTTCGCGTATCAGACAACATTACATACAATTTTAAAAAATCAAGTTCTTCTCTTACAAACTTCATACTATAATCTCCTTTTTATTTATATATTATAATAAAAAAAACTTCTCAAAATTCAAAAACAGTGCAATAAGGTATTTGTTGTAAATATTCTTTTGTCATCTCCTTATGTGTTACACAAAAGATTTGTGAATATTTTTGACTCAAAATAGTTTTATATAATCGTAAGCTATTTTCTTCACTTGAGTCTGAGTCAATTTCATCAAATATAAAAATTCCTAATTTATGTAATGTTGCTAAAGCCAATCTAAAAGAAACGCTCAATAATTGTTTTTCATAACCTGAAGCAAGGTCTATTGTTGTTAATATATCTTTATCTTCAGATGAATAATAAAAATCAACACCTTTAGAGTCTCTTGTTAGTGTTACTTTATATCTTCCATAAGCTCTTGCAAAAAGTTCATTCATTTTATTTTTTACGTAGTCAGTACCTTCGTCTATAAGATATGAACTAAAATCTTTACCAAGAACTTTTCTTGCTGTTTCGAGAAGTCTTTCTTTTTTTCTAAGTTCATCTAGTAAATTTTCTTTTTCATTTATTAATTTAATATTTTCACTTTCTTCTAATTTTATTTTTCTATTCATTTCTTTTATTTTTTCTAAATTTTCTTTTTTCTCTTTTGCTATGTATAACTCTTTTTTTAACGATTCTAATTCTGAATCATCAAAATAAGGTTTATTAACTTCATCAGGTTTTTTGATTTCAATTAATTCATTTAAAGTTTTTTCATATACAGTTTTTGTGTCATTCAAACCTTGTATATTTGTTTGTATTGTATTTAATTTTTCTTTATTTATATTATTTTTTTGAACAATTTTTTCATACTCATCTTGTTCAGATTTTAGCATTGATACTTTTTGTGAAAGATTTTTATAATCTTCTTTTAATTTTAACTGTTCGTTATATACAGCTTCTATATTGTCAGAAGTAAATAAACTGCCACAAGTTGGACATAGTCCATTTTTTATAGCTTCATATTTTTTTTCTAATATATAAACTTCAGATTTTAAAGTTAATTCTTCGTTTTGTAACTTTTGTATTTCCTCAGGAGTCTTCGAAGGTTTTGCAATTCTTTTTATTACAATAGACTTTTTTTGTTCTTCTAAAATTTTTAACTTATTATCAATTTGATTTATATTATTTTGAATTTCTTTTACTTTCATTTGAGCAGTATTATATTCCATTAATCGCATCAAATACTTGTCATATTCACTTTTTAATTTTTCATGTTCAATTTTTTCATTTTCAAGTTTCTTTACTTTTTCTTCAAGTAACGAAAAATCTGGAAGTTCATACTCTTCAAAATACGTGTATTTTTTATTTTTCAAAATTGAAATTTCAGACTCAGTTATTTCAATTTGTTTTCTACATTCAACTATTTTTTCTTTAATATTCTCAACAGCTTTATCTATATCATTGATGCCAAATAACAATTTAAATTTATCTAGTCTTGCTGTTGGTTTTTCAAACAATAATTGTGTACTTTGGCCTTGTATCGATATATTTGAATACAAAGCAATTGTTGGATTAATAAATTCTTTCAAATATTTTACTGCATCAGAACCAATATACTCTTCTTGTTTTGTAACCAACTTTCTTTTAGTTGTTTTGTCATATTCAATCAAATATGAAAAATCATCAAATTCAGAATATATTGAAAATTTACTTTCTCCCCATTTGATATAATCTGACATTTTTCCACTTAAATAATCTGATAATAAAAATACAAGAGACTCAAGAGTGGATGATTTACCACTTCCATTATTACCCTGAAAAAGATTTATTTTATTAAATTTAAATTTTTTATTTGAAATATTTTTAAAATTTTGGAGCTCAAGGTTATTTATGTACATTATTATACTCCTTCAGCATCTCACTTAGTATATGCATCATACTTTCCTTGTGATGTTGCTTGTCTTTTTCATCTATAACACTTGTATATAATTTTAGTTCTTCAATACACTCTTTACACATACATAAACTTAATTCAACTTTATTCCATAACTTATTTTTCACTTTATAATAAAGTAATGGTTTTACTTTACCACAATTTGTGCATTTTTTTGGTTTTGTTACATAGTTTAAAACATATGTATTGTCATTCATTACATTCTTTTTTCTTCTATTTGATTTCATTAACTTCCTCAACAATTAAATTTTCATTTGAATCTTTTAATTTTTTTGAGCGCCTTTTGTTTTCATTTGACTCAGTTATTTCTTTAATTGTAGAACTATTTATTATATCCTGAAAACTACCAATTATAGGAGCATCATTTTTAAGTACAGTCTTTGAAACTAAAGTAAAAATTTCATTATATATTTTTTCATTAGCTCTCAACATATTAACTAAATTTTCTCTACCTTGGAAACTCTTATTGTCATATGAAAACCATGCACCTGATTTTTTAATAATACCATTGACTATTGCAAGGTCTGCAATTTCAGCTACTTTATCAATACCATACTTTTCTGGTCCAATGAATAATTCAGTTTCAATTTTTCTAAATGGTGGTCCAACTTTATTTTTAAGTATTTTTATTTTTGTAATAAAACCTGAAGGATTATCTTTATCACCTATTACATCACCTCGTCTAACTTCAGCTCTAATAGAAGCCCAAAATTTAAGAGCATTACCACCTTGTGTATCTTCAGGATTTCCGCAAGAACCTATTTTTTGTCGAGTTTGATTTATAAATAAAACAGTGCAAAGACTATCTTTTAATACGTTATTAATTTTAGGTAAAGATTGTGACATTAGTCTTGCTAACTGAGCTATTTGTGCTTCGTCATATCCTGCTTCAAGTTGTGCTTTTGTCAATAAACCACTCACAGAATCAACAACAATAAAACTTACTTCATTTGATTTTATCATCATTTCAATTAGTGAAAATGCTTCCTCACCCGAGTCTGGCTGTGAAAAAAGAATCTTATTGCAATCAAGTCCAAGATTAGTCGCCCATGTTCTATCAAACGAATTTTCAAGATCAATAAATGCCACAACTTTTTCAGGATATTTTTTTTGAGCTTCCGACATAGTAATAATTGCTAATGTTGATTTACCTCCAGAAGGTGGTCCAAAATATTCAATTGTACGTGACTGAGGAATACCATTACAACCGAGCCCTTGATCCATTTTGATTGAACCAGTACTACATATAATCGGAACATTTGAAATTGCTTCATTGCCAAATTTAAGTGATCCTTTACCAAAATTTTTTTCTGCT
>Ga0208940_1003075_pt1 | contig 14617 bp, 9 predicted proteins | sample AD_JPNNA6_MetaG_FD_184445 | JGI IMG/M metagenome (GOLD analysis project Ga0208940, IMG submission 184445) | Active sludge microbial communities of municipal wastewater-treating anaerobic digesters from Japan - AD_JPNNA6_MetaG (SPAdes) (version 2) | ecosystem: Engineered > Bioreactor > Anaerobic >... | reverse complement strand
GATGAAGATTATTTTTTTGAACTGAAAACGGAATCGGATAACTATTCGGCGTATCTTGCGGCATTGAGGTATCTCAGAAACATTCATTCAGCCGAAGAAGTGAGACGCAGTCTCATAAAAAAGGGTTTTTCAAAAAAAACAGCCCAATTAGTAATGAAAAAGCTTGATGAACGCAAATACATTAATGACTATGATTTTGCGTTCAGACTTGCGGAAAATTTAAAAAAACGATCCTATGGATCAGTTTTTGCGGAAAGCAGACTGCGCCAGAGAGGCGTCGATTCTGCGACGGCAAAATCTGCCGTGAGCGAAATATTCGGTGCGGATTCTTGCGAAGAGGCTATGCTAAATCTTCTCAAGAAAAAATACAAATCATTTGACCGCGCGAAGTGCGGAAGATTTCTTTTTTCAAGAGGTTTTCAGCCCGATTCGGTTTACAGAACGCTCAAACAGTTTGAGAATTATTTGAAAGAGGAATATAATGAAAGTCAGAGATCTTAGAAAATCATTCATCGATTATTTTGTGTCGAAACAGCACAAACACGTTCACTCCAGTTCGCTCTTGCCTAAAGACGACCCTACCCTGCTGTTTACGACTGCCGGAATGGTGCAGTTCAAAGCGATGTTTGCCGGAACTGTTAAACTAGATTATACACGCGCGACTACCGTACAGAAATGCCTCCGCACAAGCGATCTTGAAAATGTCGGCAGAACAAAACGTCACTGCACTTTCTTCGAAATGCTCGGCAATTTCTCTTTCGGTGACTATTTCAAAGAAGAAGCTATCGCTTTTGCATGGGAATATTCAACACAGGTCTTAAAGCTTGATTCAAATAAAATCTGGGCGTCGATTTATCAGGATGATGATGAAGCCTTTGAAATTTGGAATAAAAAGATAGGTCTTCCGGCAGAACGCATAGTACGTCTCGGAAAAAAAGATAATTTCTGGGGTCCTGCAGGAGACTCCGGCGCATGCGGCCCATGCTCGGAACTTTACATAGACAAGGGCCCTGAACTCGGCTGCGGTTCACCGGACTGCAAACCGGGATGCGACTGCGAGCGTTACATGGAATACTGGAATCTTGTTTTCAACCAGTTCAACCAGGACACATCAGGCAAGCTTCATCCGCTTCCGCAGACAGGAATCGACACCGGAATGGGACTTGAGCGCCTTGCTACGATAGTTCAGAATAAAACTTCAATATACGAAACCGATGAGTTTCAGACACTAATTGAGTTCGTATGCAAAGAACTCAACGTCAAATACGAAGGCGACAATATCGTTCCGATCAATGTTATCGTCGAGCATTCGCGCGCGCTGACTTTCGCGATGAGCGACGGCGCATATCCTTCAAACGAAGGACGCGGTTACGTTCTCAGAAGAATTCTAAGACGCGCGCTCAGATTCGGAAGACAACTCGGAATTACAAAACCTTTCATCTACAAGATGGTTGATCCTATTTCGGCTCTTCTCGGAGAATTCTATCCCGAAATCACCGAAGCTAAGAAAAACGTACAGAACGTTCTCGAAGGTGAAGAAAAGCGCTTTCTTGATACGCTTGAAAACGGAATGACCAAGCTCGATGAAATAATTGAATCTGCTCTAAAAAACGGAAAAGTCATCAGCGGAAAAGACGCGTTCCTTTTATACGATACATTCGGTTTCCCGGTAGAGATGACGAGCGAGATCGCTCTCGAAAAAGACATCACCGTCAACATGAAGGAATTCGAAGACGAGATGAACAAACAGCGTGAACGCGGTAAACAGAGCTGGAAGGCTTCAGACGCTTCGTTCGACAATGCGATGAACGAGCTTTCAAAAACCTGCGGCGCAACTGTTTTCAAAGGCTATGATGAAGATTCATCCGAAAGCAAAATCGTTTCAATTTCTGACGGAAAAAGTATCATTGATTCTGTTTCATCAGGTAATGAATCATATATAGTTCTCGCAGAAACTCCGTTCTATGCAGAAAGCGGCGGACAGTCATGCGATATGGGTTTCATCAATACTTCAAACGCTATATTCAAAGTATTAGAAGTTAAAAAAGTAAATAAGACATTTGTTCATTACGGAACAGTTGAATCAGGAAGCTTCAAAAAAGGAGATAAAGTCAATGCGGAAATCGATTCCGTCAGAAGAAATCTTACTCGTGCAAATCACACCGTAACGCATCTTCTTCAGGCGGCTCTTCGCGAAGTTCTCGGAACGCACGTCAAACAGGCTGGTTCAATGGTCGAAAGCGAAAGAATGCGCTTTGACTTTTCACATTTTGAAGCAATGACTGCTGAAGAAATTTCACGCGTTGAAAATATAGTTAACACAAAAATCTGGGAAAACCTTCCTGTAACTACTCAGATGATGAATCTTGCAGACGCGCTCAAAACAGGCGCGATGGCTGAATTCGGCGAAAAATACGAAGACAATGTCCGCGTGGTTAAAGCCGGCTCTTTCAGCACCGAGCTTTGCGGCGGAACTCATGTAGACAACACAGGCAAAATCGGTGTCTTCAAGATTCTCAAGGAATCAAGCCCCGGAGCCGGAATCCGCCGAATCGAGGGTCTTACACTTAAAGGTGTTCTCGACAGATTCGCACAAATTAACGAATCATTATCAGGTGCTCTTTCGATTGTAAATTGCGCGGAAAAGGATCTTTCTCAGAGAATCAAGGATCTTCAGCAGAAGAATAAAGACCTTGAGGCTGAACTTGCCGGATTCAGCAAAGGTAAACTTACGGATACCGCACAGAGTCTTCTTTCTTCAGCGGAAAAAATCAAAGGAACTGACGTCATCACTTCAAAGATTGAAAACCTTTCAGGCGATGATCTCAAAACCCTCGCCGATTTAATACGCGAAAGATCTTCGGACTGCGCTCTCATTCTGATTTCTTCTTTTGAAGGGAAGGTCATCATTGTAGCGGCTGCAACTCAAGCTGCGGTTGCAAAAGGCGCCGACAGCGGAGCATTGATAAAGGCTGTTGCTCCGATTCTCGGCGGAGGCGGAGGCGGAAGAAAAGACATGGCTCAGGCAGGCGGAAAGGATTTTTCAAAAGCCGATGAAGCAATTGCTTCAGCAAAAGCCAAGCTTTCTGAAATGATTAAATAGCAAATAAGAAACGGCAGGGAAACCTGCCGTTAACATAATTTCAAAATAAATAATTCTAAATTAAAAAGCATAACCAAGACGAAGAGAAGCTCTTACGTCTTGAAGCATTTTGGTTTTATAAAAATAATTTTTATATTCCGGTACGAGTTCCACAATAAATCTTTCAGCAAATATAAACCTGAAAGAATAAGACAATGACATATAAGGATCAACAGAGTTTGTTACTTTTTTTTCATTCAAAACTTTTGTTTCAAGCGAAGTATAAACAAAACCTGCTGTGACCCGCGGTATCATTTCAAAACGGGCGGATTTAGATAAGTCGTTTTGATATAATAAATAACCCAAACCTCCGCCGCCGGACATGTTATACATTTTACGATCGACAATATTAGAAACATTCTTAGCCGTATATTTCACATAATCGCCCTCGAACTCAACAGAAAGCTTTCCCATAAATGAATCTTTTGAAAACAAACGCGCCAGAGGAAATGACACCGCAGCCCCGAAAGATGTGTATGAATTCTCGAAATAATCTTTCCAGCTGCCGACAATTAAATTGTAAATCGGAAACACTGTAATGTAAAGAAAAGGTTCTTCGTCAATTTCCTTTTCAGTTACGGCAAATTTAAGCTGTTTTAAGGAGCTTCCGCCGTCAGGATTAACAGCAGTAACGGAATACTTTCCTGAAGGAATATCCGCCGGCAGATTTATTTCTGCGCTTTTTCCCGTACTTGAAAGAGGATAAACGTTCTGATTATACGATGAAGAAGAAATGACAAATTTAGTATTCGCTGTAATGTTATTTCCTTTGATCACAATTTTAAAAGCTGTTTTACTTCCGGTCTCAATTTTTTCCGGAGATAATTCATCAAGTTCAGGCAATACTTTGCTGTTATCTATAACGATTTCAAGATATTGATCACTTTTAAAACCGTTTGGATTAAGAGCTGTGATTTTATAACTACCAGCAGCGTCATCCGGTAAATCAGGATAAATAATAGCTTCATTATAAGAAACGTAAGTTGACTTCAGTTTAACTTTGCTGTCGCCTTTAACCAAAAAGAATTCGGTTTTTTCGGTAAAACCCGATCCTTTTATGCTTACAGGTTTATTTTTTTCATTTGAACTCACAGTAACAAAAGATGAAGAATCAAAAGAAGGTATAAGCGCCCTTTCAATTTTAATCTTCGCCCATCTGGATTTTTTGCCCATCTGATTATATTTATTAACTGCTGCTACACGGAACTCATAACTGCCCGGAGCTAAAAATGTGATATTTTGATAGGTTGAATAAACTTTTTTTGAAAAAATAATTTTGTCCGTTTTATCGCGGATTTCAAGAAAATATGACGAAGCTCCTTCAACCTGACTCCATTTTAGGGATGGAGGACTCTGCGCCAAAATGTTAAAAGATATTATTATAAACGCCGCAGAACAAAACCATATGCGGCAGATTTTATTTAACATAGATTAAACCTTGAGTTCTGATTTCAGGAGCAGCAAGCAATTCGGATAATTTAAATTCAAAAACAACTGTATCCGGCTTACTTTCAGCAACAATTTCGCCTTTCTTAACATTAACAGATTTAACTTCGGCTCTAATTTTCCCGATTTTCAATTTTGATATATTTTTGATAGTAAGCGAATTTTTGTTTGTTTTCTCTGAAAATATCAAATACTCTTCACCGCCGACGATGTGCTTTAACGAAACCGAATAACCATTAGCACCGGCAACTTTTTTCCAGCTGATATTTAAAGGTTTATCCGAAGCCGAATCAAAAACCAGACCCTCGGAAGGAGAAATAATTACAGGAGGCAGCAGACTATCTGGAATTCTAAAATTTCCTATCTTGCTTTCAGCTGATATACTTTCATCGCCTGACAAAAGAAAAACTCTCCAAAAATATTTTCCGGTATTTGTAACATTTATATCAGAATATCTTTCTATTGAAGTTGTAGAATAAAAAATATCCTTAAAATCATTGTCCCTGGAAATCTCTATTTTATATAACGAGCCTATATTTTTATCGCTCCATCTGAAACGCAACAATCCCATGCTCGCGATATATCCCGGACGCGGAGAAACCAGTTGAATATCAAAAGAATCTACAATGTTTATTTCGCGCACTTCAGAAAATTCTGATTCCTTTCCTTTGGAATCTATTGCAGCAACACGCCAATAATACTTGCCGACTGATGTGTCCAAAGGCAGAAGTTCCGTATTTGATGCGATTTCCTTTGAAAAGATCTTTTCAGCAAAATATGAATCCTTCGCAATGTCAATTTTATATTTCTTCGACGAAGACTTCCAGTTGAATCTTATCTTTCCTGTTTTAACGGCAGAAACTGATACTTTAGCCGTATCAAGCGGAGAAATTAAATCGGGCGGAAATAAACTCTCATGCTTTACCGTAGTAAACGAAGACACTCGTGAATCATTAAAACCGCCTGAATAATCAGCTCTGACATTCCAGTAATATTTACCCTCAGAAGGAAGCTCTAAAGAAATAAACCGGGATGAAGTTTTTAATGACTTGACGACGTCTTTCATCATAGGATCGGAGGCTATTGTTATCTCAAACGAGACTGCGTATTCTGCACCTGACCATTTAGCCATAAAAGACGGTTCAGAATTGCTGACGAACACCTTGGAATTATTTTCAGGATATACTGCTTTAACCGGAGTATCCGATATAACAGAAAATCTTCTGATTTCAGATTTGTTATTTTTGTCTATAACCCGCCAGTAGTAAGTTCCTTCTCGCAATGCTGTAATCGAACTGCCTTTGGAAGGAATGGTTCTATAAATTGCGGAAAAATTTCTTGTCCTGGAAATTTCAATAACCGGAGAAGCAGCTCCTTCAAAATTAAATGAAATATTACCCTTATCTGCAACTGTAATAATTTTTTCGCTATCAGCCGGAGATTTCAAGAGAATTGTCTTATCTTCTAATTTCGCAAGTCCGTCCGAAAAAACATATGATTTTGCATCAGAAAGTACACCGGCCGAATCAACATCAGCTGAACCGCCTGAAATTTCTGCAGACACATTGCCAGAGTCTTTTGTTACACTGAGTCTTCCATTCTTTAAACCAAAGGATGTTTTGTCTGCTTTAATACTGATATCCAAAGAGCCTTTTTTTACAGATATATTTCCACTTTCGAAATTAACTTTGAGAGTAGAACCTTCCTTAATTATAATAATCATGGAATTGGCATCTATGTCAATCTCTCCGCCGTCTTTAAATGTAACTACTGCGCTTGAATCGTCATCTGTTCGTATCGAATCATAATTAAAAAGAGGCGAATGATTTGAAAGCTCTTCCCAAACGGAATTATCCGAGTAACGTCTCTGAGCAATTCTTTTTCTGAAAGTTATCGATGCAATAGCGTTTTTTTCATCTCTGAACATATGAGAATTCAGATCAAGATATAGAAGATACGCGCAAAAAGCAATTATTGCCCCGCTTATACATACAACAAAAAAATCTTTATTTAACAATCGCATATTTTTCTTCTTTGGAATTAGGATCAAAAGATTTAAGCGGAACATATTTTATTCCGACATATTCTCTGAGTTCTTTTAGAGTCTTTGGTCCCTTTGTGTCTCTCTTTCTGGAAATGACGGCATATATCTGCTGCGGATCTTTTTTACCTTTCACTGTTATTTTTTCCATCGGTGTGCATAGATAAAGATCTTTCACAAGATTATATGAATCACTCGAAATCAGAATATCCGTACAGAAAGGTTTGTTGAGTGACTCAATTCTGGAAGCAAGATTAACCGTATCGCCGATAACCGTATACTCCATTCTTTCATGAGAGCCTATCTGACCGGCAAGAACAGGTCCGGTATTTATACCGCATCCGATATTTATCACGGGCCGTTTAGCGCTTCCCCTTCCCTTGTTAAATTTTACAAGAGCTTCCCTCATCATAAGCGCACTTTCAACCGCATTCGCAGTATCATTTCCCCTGGAAATAGGAGTTCCCCAAACTGCCATTATCGCATCACCGATAAATTTATCAACAACTCCGTTTGTCTGATTTACACATTCAACCATAAGACTCATATACTCATTTAAAAAATCAACGACTTCTTCCGGCTGAAGATTTTCAGAAATAGCGGTAAAAGAACGTATATCCGAAAAAAACACAGCTGCAGTTTTTCTTTCTCCGCCCAGCTTAAGTTCATTTTTAAGAATCATATCAGCGATTTCTTTGTTCACAAATTTACCGAAAGCATCTTTCATTTTTTCACGTTCGGCAAGTCCCCTTGCCATATCTTCAAAAGATTCAGAAAGAATACCAATTTCGTCGCGGGATTTCGATTTTACAGAAATGTCAAATTTACCATTTCTAATTTCATTTGAAATTGAAACAAGTCTGCGGATCGGTTTAGTTATTGTCTTGGAGAAAAAGTAAACAAACAAAATTGCAAGATTAAGAACTATGACGGCAATCAGAACCGTCTGTTTCTGAAGCTTTCTAACCATTGCGAATGCCTGTTCTTTTGAAACAATTGAAATAACTCCGGTATCTGAAAAACCCGTTTTATTATAAGCTCCGATCCATGTTTTTGAATTTGAATCAGTATACTCGATTTTTTCAGAATTAATATTGCTCGAAGTCATCTTCTTAACGATAGGCAAATCCGCGACCGAATTGTTTTCGACGACCATTTTTTTGTCATAATGCGCCAAAAGCTCGCCTCTTCCGTTTACAAGAAATGATTTGATAAGATCGGGTGATTTTACAGCATCATAAATTTTATCAGTTGAGACCATCATACACAGGGCGGCGCGGCTGTCTGATTCATACGGAATAATAATTCCGATTACACCTCTTCCGAAGTAGGAAGAAAGATTCAGAGCAAAATCCGCTCCATTAATCGAACTGAAAACACTTTCTTTTTCGGACTCCAGTATCTTTGAAAAAACATCAGAATCAAGACCGGCATCTGCCAGAAATATTTCATTGAAAAGCTTCTTAGTTTCCTTAACTGAAGTCTTTTCTTTTCTGAGTATACCTATGTAAATCATATTGGGATCTCTTTTGAAAAGAAGAGAAGAAAAAAGCGCAGAATCATTTTCCTGCGCCGGCAGATTTTTCCCGGCAGAAATGCTGCTCTCTTCCTTTACTGCCAGAATCGCTATTTTACTTTTTTCTATTACCGAAAGAAAATCTGATTTTACCTTCTGCGAAATAAGATTAGCATTCTGTATCGTATTACTTTCAATATTCCGCTCGCTGTCCGAAGTAAACAGATATGTCGAAATATACGTCAAAAGAGAGAATGAAAGAATAATAACAAGAGAAATGATGAATATCATCTTTAAGCTTATGGGAATAATGAAACGCTTTTTTTTAATATCTGCCATACCGCACCAAAATGTTGTTCTAATTTATATAGAGTCAGGAAAATAATCAACACAATGTTAGTATCTACACCAAAAACAAGTGTCAAGCACGAATTACACTAAAAGCAGCGTCCGGTCTTTATTTTTGAACATGAAGACGTCACCTGCCCGCATCTATAGCATATTTCATTCGGAAGAACTCCTTCTTCAAAAAACTGTTTGATGTTATCCATTGTCGTTCTGGCAATATTCTCAAGAGCTTCTTTTGTAAAAAAAGCCTGATGAGCGGTTATAAGCACATTCGGAAAAGTAAGAAGACGCGCCAGAATATCATCATCAATTACGCTGTTTGAATAATCTTCAAAAAAGTAATCACTTTCCTCTTCGTAAACATCAAGACCGGCATAACCTACCCTTTTCTGCTTCAAGGCCTCAATGAGATCCTTGGTATTGATGAGCTTTCCCCGGCTGGTATTAATGAGCATCACTTCCGGTTTCATTTTTGAAATAGAATCCGCATTTATCAGATACTCGGTTTCCGGCGTCAATGGACAATGAAGTGTTATTATATCGGATTCGCGGTAAATTGTATCAATATCAGCGTATTCAAATCCGATTTCCGAGGCCGATTTTTCATCTTTGAATGAATCAAAAGCAAGAACACGCATTCCGAAACCTTTGAGAATGCCGCACATTATACGCCCGATTTTTCCGGTACCGATTACTCCTGCAGTCTTGCCGTAAAGGTCAAAACCCTTAAATCCGCCGATAGTAAAATTATTATCCTTTGTACGGATATACGATTTATGGGTTTTACGGTTCAATGTAAGCATCAACGCCGCAGCATGTTCAGCAACAGCATATGGAGAATATGCAGGAACCCTGACTACATGAATTTTTCCATAAACAGCCTGAAGATCTATATTATTATATCCGGCGCATCTTAGAGCAATCAGCTTAACTCCGGCATCAAGAAGTCCTTCAACCATATCTTTTCTGACAGGGTCATTTACAAAAAGGCAGACTGCATCATAACCCTTTGCCAGAGGAAGAGTGTCCGCTGAAAGATGATCCTCAAAAAACTTCAGCGTAAAATCGTATTCTTTATTCATATTTTCAAAAGATTCGATATCGTACTTTCTTGAATCAAAAAAAGCAATTTTCGTTTTTTTCATATTACACCTCCAAGCTTACAAAATCATTTTAGCACATAATCCCCATTTTTCAATGATTAAACAGGCCGTAAATGCCTCAATCCCGTATTCAGATTATGCCTTTAACAGCTTGTTCCGCAATACTTTCGGCTTCAGCAAGCCATTTTTTTCTCTCTTCTATATTACTGTCGGCAATTATTCGGAACATTCTGCGGTAATATTTTTCTATTCCGCAGAAAGCAAAAACACACTGCTTCCAGATATTCTCAAGAGGATCATGGAAATAGTTGTTCTCACGGTCTTCTTCAGTATTGGACGTATTTAGAACTACTCCGGTTTTGCCCTTGAGTTTTCCTACTGGGAGTCCTCCGCCGGAATCTCCCGCCGGAAAATCATAAGCATGCGGAGGTCTGATAACACGGTCGATATAGCCTTTAAGAATAGCTGGCGGCTGCCCCCACCAGTTCGGATGAATGAAAATAATAATATCCGATTTCAAAAGTTCATCGGCATATCTGTTAACAAGCGGATCATTGGAAAGATCAGAACCGAGCTCTTCACAAGTGATTACCGGATTAAATTTCTCAGCATACAAATCATGAGCAAAAAGTTCAACGCCCAGCGTGCGGAGTTTGCAACATACTGCGTCAAAAATCGCGCGGTTAAAACTTTTTTCATATGGATGAGCCAGAATAACGCTTGCTTTCATATTAATCCTTATTATACATTTTCTGCATTAAAATTCGATTAAATCTTTTATGCTTGATTATAGCATCACTAATAATATAATAATGTCATATATAGCGAAAGCATTTTAGAGACAATGAAAAAATAGCAAATATACTCTTTATTATGTTTTCATGGTAAGTCATAAAAATATACAGGAAATGAATCATGAAACAACTTTTTCATTTAACTCTTTTATCTTTGTCAATATTTCTATTTAGCATATCTTTGACCGCAGACAAAATAGAATGGCCTGCATATCAAGGCTTGCCGGGCGGAAAAAATAAGTTCATTCAAGTTGACGGCATGCTGTTGAAAACTCCAAACGGAAAACCTTTCACAATAAAAGGAATCGCATTCGGAAATCATGTCTGGTCAAATCCGCAGTACAGCGAACGCTTTACGCATCATGGCCCCGATGATTACGAACGGATTAGATCCATGGGATTTAACTCCGTAAGATTTTATTTAAATTACGGGCTTTTTGAAAGTGATTCAAAACCATACAGCTATAAACAATCCGGATTTGACTGGCTTGATAAAAACATTGCTGCAGCTCGGAAACACGGAATCTACATTATTCTCAACATGCACGTTCCTCAGGGCGGTTTTCAATCAAACGGCCAAGGTGATGAACTTTGGACAAATTCTGAAAACCGTGCGCGTCTTATCGCACTATGGAAAGAAATCGCGAAAAGATACAGTAATGAAGAGATTATTATCGGTTATGGACTTTTAAACGAACCCGTTCCAAATAAAAGCTGTGAACAATGGAAAGATCTCTCCCAGCAAATAACCGATGCGGTCAGATCAGTTGACTCGAATCATATTATTTTTATCGAACGTGTAAACTGGCTCAAGTTTGCTTCATCGCCTTCGGACAGGGAAAATATGTACTTTCCAGAAATCAAAGATCCTGCTCCCAAAAAAAATATAGTATATGAATTTCACGCCTACAGTCCGATAGAGTTTACTCATCAGAATGTAACCTGGATTGAAAGGTTTAAAAACAAATTTGCAGTGTATCCTGATTCATCAAGAATAAACGCAGAAGGAGAAACATGGCTGGGATTTTCCGAAGGGAATCCCGAAGCAGGGAGCGGAAGTTTTGAATGGAAAACTCTAACCAGCAGCAGCGTAAAACCGGCAAAAAAAGAATTCAAAATCGCTAAACCCGTTATTCAATTGAAAAACATAGGCAGAAGCGGCAAGATATGGATAGATGAGATATCAATAGAAGAATTCAATTCGGCTGGAAAGAAAATAAAAACAATAAGATCCTCCATTGACGGCGACAAAGGATGGCATTTCTGGAGCAGAAATAATTCAGGGAAAATCAGTTCTGAGTCAAATGTCGAAGGTGCCGCCGCAGACAACTGCATGACTGCAAGCGGAACAACTGATGACGCGGTTGCAAGTCTTGATTCATTAAAATTTGTAATTAACAGCGGAAGCACTTACAGAATCTCAGGAAAAGTTAAAGGAAATAATATTCAAAAAGGAGCAATTGTCCGCTTTAGAATTGACTATTACGGCTGTGATCTCGTTTACAGCTGGAATAAAGAAGGGCTCAAAGAAATAATTGATGAATATGTCCGGTTTGCAAAAAAAAGAAATGTTCCTCTATACCTAGGGGAATTCGGATTATATCATGAAACTTTCAAAAATAACCGCGGAGGAGAAAAGTGGCTTTCCGACATGCTTGATATTATTTCCGCCCGAAAAATAAACTATAACTATCACGCATACCATGAATCCGGATTCGGGATTTACATGAATGATGAACACGAATTTCCTAATTCTGATTATTTAAACAAAAAAGTTGTGAACATTTTTCTTTCAAAACAAAAAGTCAAAGCACATTAAAACAGATTATTGACGGTAATTTTTAAGACAATATCATAATCGAATACCGGTGAAATTAATTTGACAATAAACAGGCTCAATCTCCAAATGTTAAAAATCCGGGTCAGGTGAAATTTATGGGAAAAAAAGCATATTTGATTCTTGAAGACGGCAGTGTTTTCGAGGGGGAATCGTTCGGCTATGAAGGCGAAAACCTCGGAGAAGTAGTTTTCAACACTTCACTAAGCGGTTATCAGGAAGTTCTCACAGATCCGTCATACTGCGGTCAGATTGTAACAATGACATATCCGATGATCGGCAACTACGGAGTTAATCCCGAAGATATCGAATCATCAAAAGTCCAAGTGGCAGGGTTTGCCGTAAAAGAATACGCTAAACGCCACTCCAATTTCCGTTCATCATCGTCGCTCGGCGACTATCTTAAAGAATACAGAATTCCTGCAATAGAAGGAATTGACACAAGAAAACTCACACTTCACATACGCGACAAGGGAGCTTTGAAAGGCGGAATATTCTTTTCTACAGAAGGTGCCGCTGAAAGACTGAAGGCTCACCCTTCAATGAACGGACTAGACCTCGCGTCAAAAGTTTCAACAGGTTATGTATACAATTTCGGAGACCATTCTAAAGACAAGCCTTTGATAGCAGTCATGGATTTCGGAGTAAAAACAAATATTCTCCGCCTTCTCGACTCTCATGGATTTTCCGTTAGAGTATATCCGGGATCAATGAGCTTTGCAGAGGTTCTCAAAGACGGAGTAAAAGGAGTTTTCCTTTCTAACGGTCCGGGAGATCCGGGCGCCGTTCAATGCGCTCCGGCTCTTGTATCAGACATCGTAAAAAGCCAGATTCCATGTTTCGGAATATGCCTCGGCCATCAGCTTCTTGGGATTGGACTCGGCGCAAAAACTTACAAATTGAAATTCGGTCACCGCGGCGGAAATCAGCCGGTCAAAAATCTTCTGACTGACAAGGTTGAAATTACAAGCCAAAACCACGGTTTTGCCGTCGACATGGATTCATTCAAAAAAGTCAAAGATCTCGAAATGACTCACTTAAATCTCAACGACAATACGGTAGAAGGCTTCCGCCACAAAAAGCTTCCGATATTCTGCGTGCAGTATCATCCGGAAGCCGCTCCGGGACCTCATGATTCGGAATATCTGTTCAGACAATTCCGCGAAATGGTGAAATAAGAGTGTCGGCGGATTCAATCGTTCCGCAAAGCTCTCTTCACGTCTCAATAGAAAACCTGCGCAAATCTTTCGGCACTAAACAGGTGCTGAAAGATGTATCTTTTTCAGTGAAAAGAGGGGAAATTCTCTGTGTCGTGGGCAAAAGCGGCACCGGAAAGTCAGTAATTCTCAAACATCTCGCAGGCCTCATGGCTCCCGATTCCGGACGAATCTTCGTTGACGGAGAAGAATTTACCGCTATGGCAGGCGATGAAAGAGCGGCATGCGCTTCAAAATTCGGTGTTCTTTTCCAGATGGGTGCCATCTTTGATTCAATGAATATTTACGACAATGTCGCTTTCGGATTAAGACGCAAGGGGATTTCCGAAGATGAAATTTCTTCTATAGTTCCTGATCTGCTTTCAAAAGTCGGACTTTCAGGAATAGAAGATAAAATGCCGTCTGAACTTTCAGGCGGCATGCAGAAACGGGCGGCTTTGGCACGCTCGCTTGCGATGAAACCTGAAATTATGCTTTACGACGAACCGACAACCGGAGTTGATCCTATTACCGGGGGTTCAGTCGACAGACTGATTTCCGAAATGAATGAAAAATTCGCAATAACATCAATTGTTATAACGCATGATATGGAATCCGTTTTGCGGATTGCTCACCGTGTGGTTATGCTTCATGAAGGTTTTGTAATATTCGACGGAATGCCGGAAGAACTTATGCGGCATGACAATCCGTTTATCAGACAATTTGTTGAAGGAAGGGCAAGGTAATGGCAGTACTGATAGAAGAACTCTCCATGTCTCACAGAGAAAAACTTTATTCGCGCCTGCGCGGAGTAAAATCGCGTCTCTCGGAATTCAGTTTTGCAAATCTCTACCTTTTCAGAAATTCCCATAAATATAAATTTGTCGATCACGACGGATGCCTCCGCATCACGGGACTGACGCTTGACAAAAAAAATTTCTTTCTGCCTCTATGTGAAAAATCCGAACCCGACATAGACTTCTTAAAGATGTTAATCGAAACCGAAGGTATCATATATCCTGTGCCCGAAGAATGGCTTCCGCTTTTTAATCCTGATGAATTTTTAATTACTCATGATGAAAACGATTCCGACTACATATATCTCACAGAAAAGATCGCTTCTTTCGCCGGAAGAAAGCTTCATAGCAAAAGAAATTTACTGAAACAGTTTCATGAAATTCACGGAGGACGAGG
>Ga0208940_1003069_pt1 | contig 14632 bp, 17 predicted proteins | sample AD_JPNNA6_MetaG_FD_184445 | JGI IMG/M metagenome (GOLD analysis project Ga0208940, IMG submission 184445) | Active sludge microbial communities of municipal wastewater-treating anaerobic digesters from Japan - AD_JPNNA6_MetaG (SPAdes) (version 2) | ecosystem: Engineered > Bioreactor > Anaerobic... | reverse complement strand
TAGCAATGGCATTGTAATGACCCAGCAGACTTTTGACAAAGCCGGTACGCAGGGTGTCAAGTTTATCGGCTCGGAAGGTTGGATTGAGGTGGCAAGAGGATATTTCCGGGCTTCCAACAGAAAACTGAAACCCAAAGTATCAAAAGAAAAGGGACCATACGAAACGAAGATTTCTCATCAGCAGAATTTTATTGATGCAATTAAATCAGGAAAGGAACCTGAAAGTAATCTTCACTATGTTCGGGAAATGACAATACCGATGCACCTGGCACTGATATCTTTCAGGCTGAAGAGAAAACTTGTATGGGACAGTGAAAAGGAAGATTTTGTCGGCGACAGGGCAGCCAGTTATCTTCTTTCAAGGGAATACAGAAAACCATGGAAACTTAGTTCATAATGTAAAATATCTGAATTATAAGAAAATGAAAAATAGTATACTGCTAACCCTTGTCATTTCCATATTTTTATTCTCATGTGAATCAAAACAACAGGATTTTGTCAGCCTGTTCAACGGCAAGGACCTTACCAACTGGACGCTTCAGAAACAAGGCGCCTTTGAAGTAATTGACGGAGAAATGATCACCAGGAGTACCGGATCCGGAACCGATATCTATACTGAAAAGGCCTATTCCAATTTTATTCTTCAGCTTGAATATATGTTATCGGAAGCTGGTAACAGCGGAGTGTTTATAAGGCGTGATCCCTCGAAACCCGGAAGCGGTTTCGAAGTTCAGCTTCTTGCGCCCTGGACGCCGTGGAGGGATGATCTTCATTGTACCGGCTCCCTTTACGGACATGTAGCCGTTACGAACCGGCCCGACGAAACAACCGGGAAATGGTACAGAATGGAAATCAAATGTGACCGGAACATGGTCACTGTATCAGTAAACGACCAGATCACCACAATGGCGGATATTGACACTGTAAAGAGCCTGGCCGGCAAACCGTTGACAGGATATATCGGCTTACAGGGTAACCATGCTGAAAAACCGGACCAGTTTGCCAGGTTCAGGAAAATCAGGATCAGGGATCTGGATGCTGAACCGGATTATGTAACAGAGGGATTCAGCAATCCGAACTGGGAAATAAGATATGTTTCAAATCAGGCTGCAACCAGTCTCGGGGCTGTAATGATTCAGTCCATGGCAGTTATGATGTCAGGTAGTGATCCAATGCTAAGAAGCGAGGCAAAACAGGTACTTTTTGATATTGTTGCCAAGACATCCGATCCGGGAACAAGTGAAAAGGAAAAAAGAACGCTGATACGCGAAATCGATAAAAGCATAAATAGCTGCTCATCGGAAATCACTTCGGATTATCTGCGGTGGCTGAGGGGAATGCTTGAATAACGGAAAAAATATCTGTCATAGGAGTATGTCCTGTAAATCAACCGGCACGATTTTTCTGTCTGTTCTGATATTGTTTGCAGCAGAGGCCTTTCTGGTAGTCAGGGCCGGAAAATGGCTCGTAAGGCACGACGGAGACATTCACGGCGATGCCATTGTGATACTGATGGGATCAATTGCAGACAGGGTTCTTCAGGCTGAACATGTGTACAGGCAGGGACTGGCTGACAAAATAATAATTGTAAAAGAGGGCATGGGTGCATATAAGGCACTGGAGAGCAAAGGAGTCAGCTTAATAAGCACTACAAAGCAGGTAAGTGATGCACTGGTAACCCTTGGAATTTCCTCAGGCAATATTGTAATCCTGCCCGGTGATGCTGTCAGCACACAGATGGAAGCCGTTAAAGTAAGGGAGTATTGCTTCTGTCGGGCGGATATTGACACCCTTTTGCTTGTAACTTCTGCCTATCATACCCGCCGGGCGTCCATGATATTTGAATCGGCATTCAGGAAGAAGGGTATTCCGGTCACTATTCTCTGCAGTCCGAGCAGTTTTACGAAATTCAATCCTGCCGGATGGTGGAAAGACAAGGAAGGCATTCAGCAGGTATTGCTGGAATATATGAAAATTGCAAATTTTCTCCTGTTCGACAGGAGAAAGATGTAAAACGGGAATCAGGAGAAAAAACCGGATCTGAAGGTCTGTGTCGGGATGGTCAGATTCGAACTGACGACCCTCTGGTCCCAAACCAGAAACAACCACTTTTCACCACTTTTCAGCATCATTCATTTTGTTAGTTTAAATATTGATATTCAGAATTATTGTTAATAATTATCTTTATATTTATTTTCATATTGTTTCATGTTTTTTATATCTTTGGAGAAAGTTGTTTGCAAATTCTTTGCACACTAAAAACGTTCTAAACATGGAAAAATATTCTTTAGATGGTGTAATTGCATCAATTTATTTTGATACCCGAAGAGCAAAAAACATACCCGTTTCCGATGAAAAGGACATTGTTTTTCATGAATTGCGTTATCCGGTTAAGTATCGGATCTTTTTTAATGGCCGTTACTACTTTCACTCTTCAGGCATTGACCTGACAATGGAGGAATGGCAGGAAATGCCAAATACCAGGAAGCGGGAGTTAATTGAAACCAGGGCCCTTATTCAGTCAGGCTTTGAAAAGATCAAAGCACTCATTAAGGAACTGACCAAAGGTGAAGGATTTTCTCCTGATGCCTTCAACCGCAGATTAAGCCGAGGCAACGATAACAGCGTTATAACAGCGTTTTTAAACAAGATTGAAGCATTAACAGCAGCCGGACAGATAGGAACTGCCTCAAGCTATCAATGTGCTTTAAACAGCATTATGAATTATACAGGAAGGAAAGATCTGAAGTTTGCAGACGTGACAGTACACTGGCTTGAAAAATATGAAAGTGATCTATTGAAGGAAGTCACGACAAAAGGAGAAACAAGACAAAGATCCATAACAACGGCCAAATTTTATATTGGCTGCATCAGGGCAATAATGAACGAGGCCAGGAAGAACGGCATTATCAATGCAGGGCAGTATCCGTTCGGCAGAGACAAGTTTGAAATAAAGACAGCAACCGGCCGGAAAATGGCCCTTACCCTTCAACAGATTAAAGCTGTTTTGGATTATCCACTACATACCGAAACTGAAAAAAGAAGCCGGGACCTGTGGTATTTCTCCTATCTGTGTAATGGAATTAATTTTAATGATATGCTGAAGCTGAAGTATAAAAATATTGCAGGTGGTGAAATCTATTTTATACGGCAAAAAACAAAACGAACAGTCAGGAATCAAAAGGAGATTGCAGCAACATTGCTTCCCCAGATGGAAGAGATTATTAAACGCTGGGGCAATCCATCAAGGAAGCCGGAGAGTTATATCTTCCCGTTCCTGTCTCCCGGCCTGAAGCCAAAGGATGAAAAACGCATTATTCAGAATGTTATCAGGCTTACAAATAAAAAAATGGCAATGATCAGCGAGGCCCTGGGCATTGATAAAATTTCAACCTATACAGCCCGGCACTCATACGCAACTGTCTTGAAAAGATCCGGGGCCAGCATTGCGTTTATTTCTGAAGCCCTGGGGCATTCAGACGCAAAGACAACGGAGAACTACCTGGCAGGATTTGAACAGGAACAGAGAGCAAGAGCAGCCCAGAATTTAATTGCATTTTAAGCCATGAAAGATAAAATAACAGCCATTATCAGGAATGCTGAAAAAAACAGCCTGGTAAATCATAAATTACAGCTTGATCATTCACTTTCACAATCATATCCTGAAGGAATACAAGCATATTTTAAAAATAGAATCCATGAATTAAAGCATGAAATTGCTCATGATACAATGATCGGTCATGTTTGGGCACAAAACTATTTCAACACTTTAACAACTGATTGGATAAATAAATATATTCAAATAGAGTTAGAAAGTAATCTGCCTGAACCTGTAGTTTTTGAACAGTTTGAAAAATTCATGCGGCAATATTTCAACTTAAAAAGCTATGAGAATTTTGTTCAAAACTTATCTGATAATGATTTATTTCAGCTTGTAATTAGAATTGAATACATCAATTTAATTTATGATAAGTATAAAGAGTATTTTTCAGAGGATTTGTCTGTATGGTCTCAAAGATTCAACCGTAATGGTGCCCCGGTCCCACCTATTGCAATAGATGCGAAGGCAACGGAAGGGAGTAACAAACTTATTTTAATAGCAATACTGGCAGCTATTCAGGAAACTACCGGGGCAGCCTTTGACTTTGAAGATTTTGTTTTAAATAGGTTTGGCATTCAGGATTTTGAAAAGACGAAATCTATACATAAAGAAAAACAGACGTTCAGAGAAACATTAAGTAAATGCCGCGCAATCATGAAGAAATGACATAATTTCAGTAAGACGTTACTGAACGTTACTGCAATATTTCTAAACCATCTATAAATCAAATAGATGGTTTTTTCTTTTTGCTGAAAAGTTACTACAACGTTACTGCAACCGGGCCTAAGTTTGCAATATAAACATCATGATTATGAACACAATATTGCAAATTAACAGAAACGAATTGCGGGAGGAAATTAAGTCTGTCCTATTCGAAGCAATGGAGGAACTGAAGGCCCTTCCCGTTCCGGAACCAGAACCCGATGAGATCACCCTGGCCGAGGCTTGCGAAATAACAGGATTGGGCAAAAGCAGCATTTATAAACTCACAATGAGCAATGAAATTCCTTTTTCTAAATTTGGGAAAAGACTGTTTTTTTCCAGGAAACAGTTATCTGCCTGGATACAGGAACGGACAATCTCTGTATCTGCCTCTGATACAATTGATAAAAGTCTAAAAAGGTCTGCAGAAAAATATCTTAAAAGGTGAATATCTGGTATAATAACAGAGGGCTTACTTGCTTATTTAATAGCTTTATTATAATGTTATTCAATATTATATCTATTTATTTAGCTGTGTTGTATAACCATATTTGCAAAGTATTTTCAAAGTTATCGGAAGTTGTTTGCAAATTTCAGAGGAATTTCAATGAATCAGCCAAAAAATAAGAAAATACGTTCAATGCAGGCGGTAAGAATACAGCGCAAAAGAGTAAAGGGCTGGCGTAAACCGGAAGGGGCTGTTTATATCGGCTACGGAACAAAATACGGCAATCCCTTCAAATGGAAGGATCTTCCAGGGGGCAAAAAAGAGGCTCAACAAAAGTTTGCTGAATGGCTACCGGGGGCAATCCAGAGAGGGGAATATGAAACTGAAACATTGAGGGGCAAAATTATTATGTGCTATTGCACTCCGGCAGATCCCTGTCATGGAGATATAATTATTCAGCATTTAAAAACCGGATGATGATTTTTTGGCGGTCATACATAATAAGAGAATTGAGCACACACTACACACAATGCGAAAAAACAAACAGTATAAAATACTAATTGCATCTAATTTGATTGACAAAATGAAAATGATTGAGCAGCACCCGCCACCGATACCGGGATTCACAATTTCCCGGATGGAGTACCTCATTCATTTAATTCTTTCGCATAAACAAAAGCATCACCCTGGATCTTATTCTTTGCTCAATTCTGAATATCTCAGAAATGTTGTTCCTCACTCCGGCAAATATCTGAACTACTTAAAGGATGAAGGCATAATTGAATGGATTAATCACTTTGCAGGCCGTAACTCCCGGCTATACCGTCTCAAAGAAGAGGGAAAAACAGAATACCGGACATTAACAGATAAGAAACTAATTTACCGCATTGAAAAAAACAGGATTGCAATTCTAAGGCGAAACAGCAAAAAATATCCAGTCCTGAATTCTTTCATACACCGAGTAAAAATAAACAAAGAAGCTGCATTAAATGCAGTTGAAAATGAATATCGGAAAAGATCCCTTATTGATCCTGAAAAAGCCGAGAGGCGAAGAACCTTTTCACTTGCAGAAATTGAAAAGATCCACCAGGGACAAATTTTCATCAAATGCAATTCCACAAACGGCAGACTCGACAGCAATTTTACACGTTTGCCCGGTGAAATGATCCCACACCTCACAATTGACGGTAAACATTTAAAAGAAGTTGATATATCCTGCAGTCAGCCGTTTTTTGCCGCATCACTCTTTAACCCGACACCGGAAATAAAGAAAATAATTGCCGGATACCTGGGACAATCTTATATAATGTTGTCAAAATCTCTGCAATTAACACATTATAAGGATGTTAAACTATATACTTCTCTCGTAACAAGCGGGAAATTTTATCAATACATGATGAATAAATTCAAAGAGAATGACATTTCATTTATTGACCGGAAGGACCTGAAAGAACAGTTGTTCATTGTTTTCTTTGGCCGCAATGGAGCGGAAAGATATAGTAAAGCGGCCCGTCTGTTTTCTAAATGCTTCCCGAATGTATGGCAGCTGTTCAAAACGATAAAAAAAGAAGATTACAGAAAACTTGCAATCCTATTGCAGAAAATAGAATCTTTTGTGATCCTTCAAAGAGTAGCACCACGAATTGTGCAGGATCTTCCAGGTGTGCCATTCATAACAAAACATGATTCTATTTTGCCCTCGGATATACTCATTGTAAGGGAAGCTGGAAAAGTAAAAAAAATAATGGCTGAAGTCATTAAAGAAGTAACAGGCTATTGTCCAAAAATCAGAATCAAAAATCATGAAAATTGACCTCGGCATAGAAATACTAATCATTTTTCAATTTTACTGTATTATTACATATCTCTTACCCTTATGTTGTCAGAATCTCTGTAACTCATTGATATTCATTAAAGGTAAAAACGTCTATCTCTGGAAAATGCGGTCAGTTTTAGTAGTGTGTGCTGACTGCATAAGCCCCGGAAATACAGTCTTGCATAACTGCCACTTCCGGGGCTCTTTTATGAATAAAAAACAATGCCGCTGCTATGATGCTGCAAGCTTTATAAATAACTGTTTATTAATAAATTAATTAAAAAAATCATGATGAGTAATTATTTAACAAAACTATGGTGCAGTGATCCTGAAAGATTCAGGGATATTATTGCCAAAGAACCTTTTGACGAAGAACTGTATCTTATGAGTGTAATTGATGAAGATGGATCCGTCTATATCGAAAGTTGTCTTCATACACCAAAAGAGATAATTTGTCAATTAAGCGCGGATAACCCGGATTTAATATTCACGGCTGAACTTTCCTTTGAAATTGAAGAGTTTGAAATTATTTACACTTATAATTTTAAGAATGGTGAATGTGCTCATGTGAAAACAGAACCTAATTATAATATTTGTTACTCTGAGCGTGACGGTGATCCTGAATTCAGATACCGAGGTATTATAGGGGAATATTATTATGATAAACTTTTCAACAGAGTGATTGAGATATGCAAGCGGCTTGATATTGTTACAGATAATGGCGTTGACTTTGTACAAGAAAAGATACAAATCACGGTTGAAGATAGTAATATTATAATGACTGTATTAAAACATGGCAGCCGGCTTGAAGTTATGGATTGTTACAAGAGAGAATTTGAAATATCAGATTCATTACCATTTTTTTAATGTACATCAAGTGTACACCTATAAAACAGTGTACCGGGGCCCTGTGGCGGGATTTGCATTACCCAGGTCAACAGGGCCCTTTTCTTTGAAGGTCCTTATAAGTTTTTTAAAGGTCCTTACAAGCCCCTTATAAATATATCTTCTGGCTTATCAACAGAGGGCTTTATTCTTATATTCTTTGTTTACATTATTGATTCAATGTTTTTTATAAAAATATTATTTTATTGTTAATAACTAATTTTCAAACTATTTGCAAACAGATAGAAATTACGTACATTCGAAAATAATTACAAAACAGTTCATTATGACGGGCAGAAATAAACGTATTGATTTGAGGGCCAGCCAGAAGGATGAGAAAAACCTGCAGGCAGTTGCGGAGAAACTCGGAACGAAAACAATTACTGACACAATATTCCAGGCCGTTGAAACAGTTGCCACAGATGAACCGGAATTGTTTTTAATTGACAGGGAAAGAATCCGGGTCCTGGATGAAATGTCAGAATTCAGCAAAAAACATTTTCAGGCCTTCATTGATGAATTCCGCAAAGTAACAGGCTGGGATATTACAATGACACAGCTGAAACAGATCTTTAAACATACCGGAACCCTCGGATCAAAAGCTAAGCTCCAGAATGAAATAAATAATATGATCCGGGCCGGGCAGCTTGCAAGAATGCAGGCCAAATATCCGGATTTGATTGTAACCTTTGACAATATCCCGGATCTGGAAACGTCAGAACTTTTAAGGCTGGCAGAAAAATTTGAGGATATGCCGACTTTCGTACCAGGGGCAAAGCCTGTCATCTATTGGAACACCATTGAACTGAAAGAAGGAAAAATCAATATCCTGTCCGCAGAAGTTGAAAAGCTGAAAAATAGTTATCGGCATTATGCAACTACCCCAGAAGAAAAAAAGAAGCTGGCAAAGGTGAAAAAATTATGCCAGGCATTAAACGACATTCTGGCAACCGGGGAAGTGAACCCTGACGGGATCAGCCGTCTATTTTACTACGATGCTATTGCAGCACGTTTTGAGCCGACAGGCGGCTGGATTAAATTTTCAGTCAATCCGCACGACATTATCAAAATTGATGAATCATGAAGAAAAAAAGTAAATCAACAATTTGGCCCAGGATGAAAACATTCGATGAGAAGGCGAAGGGGAAGCGGGGCAAACTGGCAGTCCTGGAAGGAATGAACCCCTTTCCAAAGGAACCTTTTGCAATCACGATGCAAAAAGCTTTTATGTCAAATCATTTAGACGCGACAAAAGTATATTTTGTTTCACCCGAAGAGGAATAAATTTAATAATTAATAACATGGATGAAATTAAACTTTCGAGAGATTACGTAGCAGCATTTCGGGCAGCTTATGCAATCAAAAATATTGATGAGATGTTCAATATATTTCAATCTCTTTTATCAGAAATCGGGATCCCGGATTCATCATACATTGCAGCGCAGCAAGCTTATGGAAAAGCAGCTGCAGAACTGTTAAACGCGAGAGACAGGGGAATAGGCGGGAAAAAGATCTGAAAAGAACAGGATAAAAACAGATAGTCATGGTTCATTCACGATTTAAACCCGGACAGTCCGGGAATCCGAAGGGCAGGCCGAAGGGAGTAAAAAATAAAGTCACTACCGAAACGAGGGCCTGGCTTCAGAAAATTGTGAATGATAACCGTCAGCAACTGGAAGTTGATTTGATGCGGCTGGATCCCCGGGACCGGTGGAACATTATTGAGAAATTGCTTCAATACTGCCTTCCGAAGTTATCAACCATTGATGCCAGCGTTCAGTTTGAACAACTTAATGAAGAAACTATTGAACAGATTGTTAATGAACTATTGCAAAGTATAAGAAAATGATTGTCCTGGATAAAGATTTAAAAATACGGCTATTAAAAGCTATTAAAGAAGGGATCTTCCGAGGGGAAGACTTCCCTGAACTTGCAACAGAATTAAAACGTATTCAGATTGAAGTAATAAATTCTGCTGATCAGGTCCGGCAGGATGATGAAATTGTTCCGGGGGCCATTCTCGGGGCAATAACGTCGTGATCTTCCGGCTACCATACCGGCACGACACCGTATAATGCTCAACACGTTTGTGGTTGAATTCGGCAGCGGGCAATCCTGTTCCCGCTGCTTTTTTTATATGCAGAAAGTTACATATATAAAACTGACGCATTTTAATGAGTTTTAAGCCACGATCTCACACAGGGCAATATCAAAGTATCACCCGGGATGAACTGTTTGTCTGGCTTTGTTAAAAGGCTTATTCAGGAAAACGGGAAACGTGGGAAACTGGCAACTGATGAAGATAATAGATATAATTTAGTTGTTCCAGATCGGGCAAGTTATCTGAATTGAATAATGTGTTCTTATCCCAGCATTAAAATATTTCAGAATAAAATACAATTTTGATGAGTTTGCAAATTCTTTGAAAATGCCATAAATAAAAAGGGAGTTAAACACGTGCTAACTCCCTGATTTTCTTTTGTCGGGATGGTCAGATTCGAACTGACGACCCTCTGGTCCCAAACCAGATGCGCTAACCGGGCTGCGCTACATCCCGCAAGGCTGCCCGTCAGCATTACTGACGGCAGGTTTTAAAAGTGCCGCAAATATAATCAGTTTTTCCTTAGAATCCTGTGTAATGAATATTCAGTTTTCAAAAATTCATTCCGGCTGCAAAAAAGCATTCTTGTCTATGCCGAAACCGGGAACAATTACTTCTGTACCAATCGGGGTGAAAGCAGAAAAGAAAGTGGCTGTCCGGAACATTTTCAGACAGTCCCTTCTACCAGATTATCAGGCATTACTCATTGTGAATGCCGCCCATGGCGTTATTGCTGAATGTATTTCCCTGCCTGTATCGTCAGTTTTGCTCCGGTCGGGTTCGTTACACTAATGTTTACCGTTATTATATATGGAATAGCATGTTTAAGCCAGACAGCGTTCTCAGGACATGACGAGTTAAACGCGGCAGCAATCCCGATAAATATTTCCTTTGGTGCTGTAAAGCATGCTTTCGGAGCATTTGGATCAGGTGCCTTGTAATTGCATGACATGTATGTCACTAACATAATTACCAACAAAATAAAAATCCAATAACTCTTTTCATTTAATTGATTTTTGAAAGCAATTAGTCAAACCTTAATTTCTTACCTTATCTGTCAATTGAAAGAGGGATACAATCAGGATATGGAAATCCAAGGATCAGATCAGATCAGATCAGATCAAATTAAATTTGCAGGAAGTTACCTCTGTTATTTCTCACTAGCAGAAGCAGAAGCCAGAGCTTCTTCACTGCCCGGGATACCACAATGCGGCTAGTTTGCAGTTGCTTACGTCATTTCTGCAGGCTTTTTAACAAATCTGGCAAAAAAGCTGCAGAATAATAAATCACATTTTTAGCATATACTGTTAAATATCAAGAGTATGAATGATTTCCAGGACTGACTGGTTAAATAAATATTCCGGGTACTCAGGCGATACTGTCATCCGTTTTTACCCTCAGTAATTCAAATCAAATTTAGTATTTTCTCCAGAATTTTCCAACTGTAAAAAGTATAAAAGTAATTCATAATCACTTCATTAATTACATTTTAACAGATTAAATTCAAAACCAGTGTTCTTAGTAGGGGGAGTACGGATTTAAGCGGGAATATTTCTGAAAGAAAAGGCATAAAAAATTTGTATTAAACATCGAAAAAAATTATATTCACATAAGAGTTACCGATAAAATCTTTTTCAGAAAAATGAGTTTGGGGAGGATTTGTTTTACGGGAATAAAATCACGATTTCTTACCTGATTGAATTATTTTGTATTTTCTCCAGACTGATAGTAGAAAAACCATTAATATACCTGTTCTTGAATTTTCACTGTAAACCGTTGAAGAAAAAAGGCTTTTGTTCTGATGCTTGTTTTAAAACGGATATGATAAATTGAATCGGATATTGATTTTCTTTGAAAACCTGACAGGACTGAACTTCTGTCCACTTCTCTCCTGTATATACATACGATACGACCCAAACATCTATTACTAATCAAAAACAATTCCTATGAAAAACGAGATGCAAAAATTGAATTTTACTAAGAATTTATGGAGGAATACCTGTAAAATTGCATATACCGGTATTATTTTATTCCTTCATTTAAATTCGATGGCACAACAAATACCGGTAACCGGTATTATTACGGATTATCAGACCGGAGAAACGATACCGGGGGTTAACGTCATGGTAAAAGGAACAACTATCGGGACCACATCGGATATTGACGGGAAATATTCTTTAACTGTTCCAGACCCAAATGCTGTGCTTGTATTTTCTTTTGTCGGTTACAGCAGTCTGGAACAAGAAATTTCAGGTCGGTCAACAATTAATGTGAGTCTTACACCTATTACCCAGGCTTTGGATGAAGTACTTGTCATTGGTTACGGTACTGTCAGAAGAAGCAATCTGACAGGTGCTGTTTCCCAGGTCAGAACAGGTGATTTTGAACGGGTTCCAACCACTTCTCCCTTAATTTCCATTCAAGGCCGGTCGCCTGGTTTAAGTATTGTTCCAAATTCAGGAGAACCAGGTTCTTCTGCGAGTATCCGCATTCGCGGGGATCAGTCCATAAGCGGTACCAACAGTCCGATTTTCGTCGTTGACGGAGTAATAACCGATAACATAAATAACCTGAACAGTGAAGACATAGAATCCATTTCAATTCTCAAAGATGCATCCGTAGTTGCAATATATGGTGCCAGGGCAGCAAATGGCGTGATCCTCATAACTACCAAACGGGGAATGGCCGGTCACACACCTTCAATTACTTTTCACACTTACCATGGTCTCCAGCAAACAAGTAACCTCAGACTAAAATTATTGAATGCTGAGCAGTTTCTGGAACTATGGACAGAAGCATATGATAATGCCGGTATTTCCAAACCTTGGGGTGAAGAAGAACTTATAAAGTATAAAGGCGTGGACGAAGACTGGCTCGGAGCGGTGATGCGTACAGGCTACCTGGCAAATTACAATCTTTCAGTGTCTGGAGGAACGGAAAGATCAAATTATTTTGTTTCTGCAGCTCATCTTAACAATAAGGGTATGGTGCTCGGAATGGACTACAGCAGATTCAATCTGAGATTCAATGGTGATTATAAAATAGGACAACTAATAAAATTTGGCAATTCCGTCAGCGTCTATTCAGGAAAACGTAACGGGAGTGTCGGGCAGTATACACGGGCTTTGCAAAAAGTACCCATAACAAGGATTTATGAAGATGACGGAGGCTGGGGAAAAATTCGTAATACTTCACTTGAACACATGCATGGGAACGCAGTCTGGATGGCAGAAACAAACTCCAGCAAACTTGACGAAAAAGGGATAATGGGTAATTTATATCTGACAATCTCCATTATAAAAGGCCTGGATTTTACAACACGCGGAAATCTGGAGTGGAATAATAATTACCAGACGGATTTTACAGGAGGGGTTGATCCATTATGGCAATGGGAAGGAAGTACCATTAACTTTGTAAGTAAGGATAACCGGGAAACTCTTCATTGGATAACTGATTACTTACTGGATTTCAAGAGGACTTTTGGTACCGTGCATGATGTTTCCGCCCTTTTGGGATATTCACTTGAAGAACAGACATATGAAAGTTTATTTGCCAGCAGGACGGGCACTCCCAATAATGCAATCCGTTTTCTTAATGCAGGAGATCCGGCCTCACAACTGAATACAAATTCATACTCCGACTGGGCATTTGCATCATTATTTGGCCGCATCGGATATACATACAGTAATAAATACATCTTTTCAGGAACAGTAAGACGGGATGGAACATCACGGCTGAGCAAGGAAAAGAGATACGGTATCTTCCCTTCTGTTTCCTTTGCATGGCGTGTCGGACAGGAAAAGTTCATGGATTCTGTGAGCTGGCTTGACGAATTAAAATTAAGAGTCAGCTGGGGACTGACAGGTAATGTTTTAAGCGTAGGTCCTTATGGAACTGTTCCTTCACTAATAGCGCGTAATTACCCGATGAATGACCAGCCTTCCCAGGGTTATACTATGTCAACCGCTGTTAATAAAAATATTAAATGGGAAAACACTGAGAAAAAGAATCTTGGCCTTGACATTACTGTCTTAAAAAACAGTTTATATCTTATATCTGATTTCTACATCCAGGACACGTATGATCTTTTATTTACCCAACCCATCCCCGGATCAACAGGCCTTACCGGAAGTCCATATATAAACGCCGGACAGATACGGAACACGGGGATAGAACTTGAGATAGGCTATCAGAAAACTATTGGCAAGTGGTATTACAGCCTGAGTGCCAACGCAACTCATTTTAAGAACAAGGTTATCGACCTTGCCGGAAGAGATCTAAGAACCGAGGGTATTGTGGAAGGTTATCCCCTGAGGTCATTTTTTGGCTATAAATCAAATGGCCTGATCAGAACTGAAAATGATTTGAAAAACAATCCTCAATTCCCTGGCAAAAAGATTGGAGATATATGGCTGCTGGATATAGACGGCCCTGATACTCAGGGAAAATTAACCGGTAAGCCTGATGGAGTAGTCAACGCTAATGACAGAACCCTCATTGGCAGCAGATATCCTGATCTCACCTATGGTTTTATGGGAACTGCAGGTTACAAAAACTGGACATTACAGGTACAACTTCAGGGTGTTCAGGGTATACTGAAGGATTTGAGGGGAGGAACCAATCTGGGAGTCTTAAATTACTTTACAATGTGGGCAATGAATCATGATGTACTCTTGCTCGACCGCTACCATCCCACAAAAAATCCTGACGGAATCTGGCCCAGAGTGGACAAGGCTGATTCAGGCAACAATGTAAACATGTTATCGGATTTCTGGCTGAAGAATGCTTCTTATCTTAGAATAAGAAATATCAATATTAACTGGGATATGCCTAAATCATTGGTTCAAAAAATCAGGGCCGGAAAACTGTCAACCTACATCAGTGTACAGAATTTGTATACTTTCACCAGTTTTTATGGTCCTGAAGTTGATTCAAATGCTGATGTACTTACAGGTGTCCCTCAACCAAGGATATGGACACTGGGATTTCAGCTGTCTTTCTAAACAATTCATGCAATAATTCAATAATTACAGTAAAATGAAAAGTAATAAAAATCTACAATACATGCTGGCGATCCTC
>Ga0208940_1003067_pt1 | contig 14639 bp, 10 predicted proteins | sample AD_JPNNA6_MetaG_FD_184445 | JGI IMG/M metagenome (GOLD analysis project Ga0208940, IMG submission 184445) | Active sludge microbial communities of municipal wastewater-treating anaerobic digesters from Japan - AD_JPNNA6_MetaG (SPAdes) (version 2) | ecosystem: Engineered > Bioreactor > Anaerobic... | reverse complement strand
CACATGAGTACCTTCGCACATGAGTACGTTCGCACGTGGACACGTGGACACGTGCGAACCTTTTCACGTTTGAAAGTCCTACAGCGCGGCGATGACCTCGGCCACGAGCCGGGAGAAATCCGGGCCGGTAAAGCTCTCCCACAACGGCAGGAATTCCTCGCGACGCTGTTGCAGTTCTACCTGCCGCGCGGTGAGGTAGGCGGCCACGCCGGGCGCGACGACCGGCTCGAGGGGCAGGGTCGCGCTTGGAGGCGGGCCCCACGTGCCCCAAACCAGAAAATCGCGCAGCAGGGCGCTGGCGACGACGGCGTCTTGCAGCTCGCCCAGGTGATCCTGAAGCAGCTTCACCTGGGTGATGAGCGTTTTGGCGGCCGGGCCGAGCACCTCGGCGAAGTATTCCAGCGTGTAGCGCAGGCGTTTGCTGGCGATGCGCAGACGGTGGAGGCGCGTGAGGGGGACGTCGGCGCCGCGCACCCACGGATCGAAAGCGCGGACCGCCGCGACCCGTTCCATGATCAGGATGGGGGCGACTTCCCGCACGCGCTGCGGCAGTGCCTCGCCCCGCTCGTTGAACGGCGACGTCGGCGGCGTCCAGGGAAATTCCAGGTGCGCGGCGAAGCGCTCGCGGAAGCGCCGGTAGGCGCGGCTATCGAGGTAGGCGAGGAGCTGCTCGCGGGCCTGTTCGCGGGCCTGGCGCCAGACGGCGTACAGCGGTGTGAGATCGGGCCGATCGGCGGGATCCCGGCTCTGCAGGAAAGCTTCGGTTTTTTCCCAGAACACGTCCAGATCGCGGACTGCTCCCAGCTTATCGCCGGTGCAGCGCAGCCCTTTGAAGTAGGGCCGCAGCGTTTCGTTGTCGAGATACGCGGCGAAGACCTGCGCGGCGACCCGCATCCGCCGTGTGGCGACCCGCATCTCGTGCAGGGCCTCGTTGTCCTCGCCGAGACGGGTAGTGGGCTCGAGGTATAGCATCCGCTGGAAGTGGAAGAGGAAGGTCTTGCGGGCGGCTTCGACGAGCGGATCTTCGATGTTGATGCCGGGTGTGGCGGGCAGGCTGAGGGATTCGGGCGCGAGGACGTCTGTGGGCAAATGGAGCAGCTGTGCGAGCAGCTCGGTCGAATTCAGGGGCGGCGTTTGGAAGCGCACCGGCTGGTTGAAGAGGCGCCCCCACAGGTCGGCCTTGAGATTGGCGCGTTCGGCGTCGCTGCCGGCAACGGGGCCGGTGACGGTGATGACGATTTCGCCGTGCGACGGTTGACCCGCTTCCAGGGAGGCGATCTGCGTGCTGCCGCTATGCCGGAAGTCCAGCCCGTCTGCCAACCGCAGTAACGCCGCTAAAACCAGCGCCCGGTGTTGCTGTTCCGGCGGTAACGTGTCGAAGCTGCTGTGATCCAGCAGCTGCTGCAGCGTCTTGGACTTGAGGCGCTGGGAATGCAGGAGTGTTGCCAGCGCGGCTAGCTGCGCTTCGGCGGCGGTGAGCTGCGCCGGTGGCTGCGCCTCGAGGATCCCGTAGCCGGCCGTGTCGTGCTGTTCCGGCGCGACGCTCAGGCCGCAATCGTGCAGTAGCGCGATCTCGCGGAGCAGCGCGCGATCTTCGTCCGGCAAGCCGTGCCACGGCTGGAGCAGCTCGAAGAGCCTTTCGGCAAGGTCCGCCACGGCGTGCAGGTGAGCGACGTCCACGGCTTCGGCGGGCGTGCTGTTCGACGGCGGCGGTGCGCTGACGGTCCTGGCTGCCGGCCGCGCGGGGATTTCGTCCGCCGCGGCGGGAACTCCGACGGCGAGCGGCGCTGAAGTAGTCGCCGTCAGCACTTTTTCGGGGAAGATCCCCAGACGTTTCTGGCGCCATTCTGCCAGCCAGTAGCGCACCCGTCGCTCGGACATGGCCACGCGCCCGGCCGTTTCCAGTTGTGTCACGCCCTCGTCGAGAAGGAGCACCGCTTGCGCGCGTCGCCCGTACATCGTGGGCTGTTGTGCGATGGCCGTGAGCTGGCGGCGCTCGGTAGGGGTCAGCCGCGTTTCCGGCAGTTCGGGCATCGTGAGGCCGAAGAAAGCCAGAGCGCGCTGCAGTTTGGTCTCAGTGTCGGGCTGCAGCTGCCAGGCCTCCTGGAGGGTCTGCATGATGGCGGCGAGGTCCTGCTCCGTGCCGTCGGGCAGCAGCTCCGCTTCGAGCACGAAGAACTGTGTGCGGCGCTGTTCCCCGGTCAAAGTCACCGCGTCGAGGCTCATCAGGCAGACGGCGCGCTCCCCGGCCATCACCGCGCGTTCGTGTCGTAGTTGGTGCAGGTCGAAGAGCGGTTGCAGCGGCTGGTCGCCGATCACCTCCAGCAGCCGTTCGCGGATAGCGCTGGGGGGCCAGAGGGTGGGGGGCATCGGCTGGGGCAGGGTGACTTCCAGCTCCTCGCGGCGTTTGACCGGCCCGGCGCCTCCCGCCAGGGCTTTGAGCGTCATCACGCAGGCGTCGCCCTTTTCGCGTAGCCGCAGGGCATAGCCTGCCTGCCAGACGGCGCGATCCGCCGTGTCCAGGTAGGTGTCGTGAAGGGCGGCCGCGCCGCTTTCGCGGAGTTGAAAGGCGCCCAGCGTCTCCTGCGCCTGGAGCTGGCGGAACACCTGTTCCGAAGGGATCGCGTATTTGGCTTCGATTTCCATGCTCTTTTCTTTCCGCGGCCATCAAGCGTTGCCGCATTAATGAGATTATACCCTATCCCCCACGGGCGGACAAGTCGCCCCGAGCGGCTGTTGCATCGCCGTTTATCGAAGCTCGGAGTGCGCTGTTGAATTTGCGGTTTGTGGACTCTTATGCTATCATCAGCGTAGCCGGCTTTGACGGGCTGGATTGCCTATCTTCGGCGATAAGGGGCGCAGACGATGAAAGTCCTTGGCATTGACATTGGTGGCAGTGGCATCAAAGGGACCCCGGTGGAGACCAAGACGGGGACGTTGTTGGAAGAGCGTTATCGTCTGCCGACGCCGCAACCTTCTACACCCCCGGCGGTGGCTGAAGTCGTTGCTGTGGTGGCGCGCCATTTCCAATGGCAGGGGCCGATCGGATGTGGCTTCCCCGCTGTCGTGCAGCACGGGGTCACCATGACCGCCGCCAATGTGGACAAGGCCTGGATCGGCGCGGACGCGGCGCGGCTCTTTGCCGACGCTACTGGCTGCGAGGTCGTCGTGGTGAACGACGCGGACGCCGCCGGCATCGCGGAGATGAAATTCGGTGCGGGGAAGGGGCGCAAGGGCCTGGTGCTGATTGTCACCATCGGGACGGGGTTGGGCACGGCGCTGTTCATTGATGGGCGGCTGGTGCCGAACATGGAGCTGGGTCACATCGAACTGCATGGCGAGGATGCAGAAGTCTGGGCCTCCGATGCGGCGCGACAACGCAAAGACCTCAGCTGGGAAGCCTGGGCGCCCTATTTCAACGAATATCTGACCACGCTGGAGCGGCTCATCTGGCCCGATTTGATCATCATCGGCGGCGGCGCGAGCAAGAAATTCGCGCTGTTCGCTCCCGCGCTGACCGTCAAAGCGGAAGTGGTCCCCGCACGGTTGCGCAACGAGGCCGGCATAGTCGGCGCGGCGCTGGCGTTCCGCAAATTGTACGGCAAGTGAACGGGCCGTGTCGAAGCTCACCGATGCCGTGATCCTGATCTCGGCGCATGTTGAATGGCGCTGGGCGCGCGCGGCGTATCCCGCTGTGGAGATCCACGCTTCCCCTTATGGCGAATGGTTCCCGCTCACCCTCCCCGTCGGCGACAGGCCGCGCTCGTGCGTCTTTTTGCACGGCGGTTGGGGCAAGATCGCGGCTGCCGGCTCCACCCAATACGCGATTGATCGCTGGTCGCCGCGGTTGCTGGTCAACCTGGGCACCTGCGGCGGATTTGCGGGCGACATCACCCCGGGGACCGTGTTGCTGGTGACCCGCACCCTCGTTTATGACATTATCGAGCAGATGGGCGATCCCCTGGAGGCGCTGGCGCACTACAGCACGGAGTTGGACCTTTCGTGGCTGAAGGGCGAGCCGCCGCAGCCGGTGCGGCGCGAGCGGCTGCTCTCCGCCGATCGCGACCTGGTGAAGGAGGAAGTGCCCCGTCTGCGCGCGCAATTCGGCGCCGTGGCGGCAGATTGGGAATCGGGCGCGATCGCGTATGTGGCGGCGCGCAATGGCGTGCGCTGTCTCATCCTGCGCGCGGTGACCGATGTGGTGGGGCCCGAGAGCGCCGAAGCGTACGATGGCACGTTGGAGCTGTTCACGGAGCGCGCTCGCGGCGCGATGCAGCTGCTGCTCGCTGCCCTGCCGGAGTGGTTGGCGCTGGCGCTTTAATCCTCTCACAGAAGATAGAAAAGCGGACTCAACGGCGTGCTTTCCAGGACGGTGCGTTGGCCCTCGCCCTGGGCAAAACTCCACTTGATGAGCCTGATTTCCCCATCCGCAAGTTCGATGCCGGTGATGTCGCCGTCGGCGTAGCGACAGCAGCCCGTGTTGAAGTAGCACGGCCGTGTTTTGATGCTGTCATTGCAGGGCGGATCCTTGCGCGCGCGGATTTTGATGTCTTCTCGCAGGCGCGCCGCCTTTTCCGCGAAATCTGGAGGGCGCGCAGCGGGAGCCAGCTCCAGGAGGCGGTGCAGCTCCGCGACGAGCTTCTCCAGATGCGTGCGCGAGCTCCACACGGGGCGATGGGTGTGCCCGGCGATGAGGAGCAGCTTCTCGTGCCCGCTGGCCCATCGGTAGAGCATCGTGTCATGCCGCGCGCGGAGACAGGCGTCGGTGGCGGGAGTGGTCCGTCCCTGGCCAGTGAGGATTTGGAATAGCCGGTACACATTCCGCACGAGGAATTGTGAGAGCGGGGCGATCTTGTCGCCGTCCAGCGTCCCTTGATGGCCGTGCACCAGCAAAATCTCGCCGCCTGGCCGATTGGCGGTCCCCTCGACGGTGAAGAGCAGCCCTTCATGGAATTCGATGCCGGGGAAGAATGGCCCCAGGTATTTTTCCCGCTGATAGGCCGATTTCCACAGGGCGTCGTGATTGCCATGGACGCGCAGATAACGGGTGGGGTAGAACCGCGCTTCGCGTTCGAAGACGCGACGGTAGGCGGAGAGCACTGCTTCGGGACGCTCTTCCCACAGGTCCTCAGCGTCACCCATGACGATCAGCGTGAAATTCTGGTCCAGGTAATGGTCGAGCGCGGCGAGATACGTGGCCTCCGCCGCGATAAAGTCGTCGGCCTCATTGCGCGCGCCCTTGTGGTGGTCGGAGAAGATCACGTAGCGCTCCTGGGGAGTCAGAAGGCGGACACCGTGTTGCCGCTCCTGGCGCAGCACCTGGTCGAGTGCCTGATTGATCCAGCGCTGGAGCAGGGTCTGATGGGGGCCACGCGCGCCCTGCAGCGCCCGCACGAGCCCGATGCCGCCGCCGATCCCCAGACTCAGCAGCAGCGCACTCGTCGCCCCGCGTAGATACTGACGTTTCATCGTTTCTCCGTTTCCACGTGAACAGTCCGCATGTGGCCACGTTCGCACGTGCTCACATTTCTACAGTATATCTCCAATCCGCGTTTTGTCAGCTGCTGAATTGATGGTAAAATGATCCGTTGATTATGGCAAAGGAGACGTCACGTGCTGGCGCACGCTGTGCAAGAATGAAAATGTGAGCCGAGAGTGATGTGTAGTGAGTAGAGGCTGCGACGATTCACCGGTCAGGCTGGGGATTCCACCCCTGGCCTGACATGAGCCAACGGCGCTGAAGCACGTTGTTTGGGGACGTGTCAGGTTCGAAATTCATTCCGGGGCGAGCGGCCTGAGTGCAGCCTGAAGTTCACGTTACCTTTGCCACGCGAGTGATTTTGAGATTCGCTGACTCGCTGACTGCTGACTCGCTGATCTCTATTTGCTGAGGAGTGGGGGCCATGGGGGAACAGAAACCTGTCTATGTGACGCCGCAGGGCTTGCAGGAGCTCAAAGTGGAGCTGGAGGAGCTGCTCACGGTACGTCGGCCGGCGTTGGCGAAGCGTCTGCATGCCGCGATCAAACAAGGAGACCTTTCGGAAAACGCGGATTATATTGCCGCGAAGGAAGAGCAGGGTTTTTTGGAAGGGCGCATTCTGGAGCTGCAAGCGGTGGTTCGCAACGCCGTGCTGATCGAGGCGACGGCTAACACCGATGGCTATGTGCGGCTCGGCTCGCACGTCACCGTGGTGGAAGACGGCGAGGACGCTCCCGAAACCTATCATCTTGTCGGGCCGACGGAAGCCGACCCGCGTGCGGGCAAGATTTCGCATGAATCGCCGTTGGGGGTGGCCTTGTTGGGACACAAAGTCGGCGATGTCGTGCAGGTGCGGGCGCCGGCGGGGACGATTCGCTTTCGCATCACGCATGTGGCTTGAAGGGCGAAGTCCCTCAGGCGGAGCGGGCGAGGCGATGGAGACACAAAACAGATCGGCGACTTTCTTGCTGTGAGCAATGTCTCAGATTGGCTGTCCGCGTTAATCCATGAGCGATTGACCGGATTGATAACCCCTCAGTGATTTTTCCCTCGCGTTCAAGCCCATGCCTCTAACACGGCGAGGGCGTTTTCGGCGAGCCTGTCCAGCCGATAGCCGCCCTCCTGGATGATGACGGTGGGCCATCCCTGGGCCGCGATCCGCTCGCCGATGGCCTGAAACCCGGCGGGGGTGATGTTCATGCCGCCGACGGTATCCCCGGCCGCGATGTCGAGTCCAAGGGAAAGCACCAACGTCTCCGGCGCGAAAGCGCGCATGGGACTCAGGGCGACTTCCAGCGCTGCCAGATAGGCCGGGTCCTCTGTGCCCTTGGGGAGGGGGAGATTCAGGTTGGTTCCCAGCCCCGCGCCGGCGCCGCGTTCGTCGGCAAAGCCCCAGTAGAAGGGATAGTCGTAGCGGGGATCGGCGTGCAGGGAGGCGTAGAAGACCTGCGGCTCCTCGTAGAAGATCGCCTGCGTGCCGTTGCCGTGATGGAAATCCACGTCGAGAATGGCGACGCGACCGCGCGTGTGTTGGGTCAGATAGCGCGCGGCGATAGCGGCGTTGTTCAGGTAGCAGAAGCCGCCGCAGAGGTCGCGGGCGGCGTGATGTCCTGGTGGGCGGCACAGGGCATACACGCTATGCGCCCCGGCGAGCACCCTGTCCGCAGCGGTCAACGCGCATTGGGCGGACCCGTACGCCGCTTCCCAGGTCCCCGCGAGAATTGGGCTGCCGGTGCCGAAGGCGTAATAGCCTCGCTGTCCGGCGATGCCCGGCGGCGGCGTCCCCTCGCGGCGTCCGAGGGCGAAGGTCCCCGGAATGACCGCTTCCTCGTGTCCCAGCCAGGCCGCGTTCGCCTCGTAGGCAGTCTGCAGGTAGCGGATGAAGTCCGCAGCGTGCACCGCCAGAAGGGGATCCAGCCCGTGATCTTCTGGCGGCAGGACGGGGCCGAGCGCGGCCGTGTGCACGGCCTCCAGGAGGATCTCCGCCCGCGCCGGCAATTCCTCGATGATGAAAGGCTGCCCATCGAGGGTGATGTGCTCCGTCGCGTGCAGGGCGTGTTTGGGGGTGTAGATGGTCTCCATGGGGCCACGTTCAGGGGGTTTCTTCTGCCGGTTGGGTGGTGTGTTGTAAGTAAACCACGAGCGGGAATCCCAATATTGTGGGAACCCAAAACGAGATGATGCGATAGGCCAAAATGACCAGCACGCTGACGGCATTCGGCACGTCCAGGCCGTTGTACAAAGCGGCCATCGTGCCCTCGACGATGCCGACGCCGCCGGGCAAAAAGGTCATTTTCCCCAAAAGCAGCGGCAAGCCGTAGCCGGTCAACAGCACGCCGAGGCTGATGGGATGGCCGGCCGCGATGAAGAGCAGGAAGAGCGTCGCCATGTCGAAGCCGATGTTGAGCGCCGCGCCCAACGTCGGTTGCCGCCAACTGCCAGCGCGCAGCATCTCCCAGGCGCGGAAGAGCCGCGCCGTCGTGCTCGCAGTCGTTGCAGGATCATAGGCGCGCTTCCACAAAGCGGCCCAACGCCGGGCCAGCTGCGTCAGCAGCGCCGTGAAGGCCTCCCGCTGGTTGACGCCCCACAGGATGAGGCCCACGGCGCCGACAATCAGCGCTAACGTCAGGCCAAACCCCAACGCCTCAAGGGTAGATAGCTCATGGACGGTCAGCAGATGGACAACGCCTATGAGGGCAATCAGCGTCAGCAGAGCGTTGTTGAACAGGGAGGGCAGCCAGCTTGCCAGAAGTGCGTCTTCTTTGCCAATCCCATGGCTGCGCGTCCAGCGATAGATGGCCGCGGCGTTACCGACCGCGCCGCCGGCGATCAATCCCACGCTGGAGGAGGCCAGGGTGATGATCATGCCGCGCCCGATCGGCAGGCGCGGCGATGAAATGCTTGCCAGGCTGCTAACCAGATAGCCACTGCCCACGTAGCTCAAGATCTGTGCGCCCACTGCCAGCGCTACCGCCCACCAGGCCATGTTTTCGATGACCTTGAGTGAATGTTGCAGCGTGGTCAATTGCGGCAAGAGCAAATGTACGGCTAATCCTGACAGGATGAGGAGAGGGATCTGGCGCGCTGCATGTCGCGCCATTCTGGGAATGGGCAGTGAAGTGGCAGTTTTGGATTCAGACATCGGCGTTCTTTGTGGTCAGAGTTGTTTTCTGCTGCCCGGCTGCGTCGCTCCTGGCTCAGAGATGCTCCCGGTGATAGAAAAAGTGTTTCACCGTCTCCGACGTTGCCAGGTATAGCAAGGTGATGCCGATCAGGGCCAGGAGAATCGGCAGCGGCAGGGGATCCAGACCCAACAACGTGTTCAACGGCGAATAGGGCAGGAACAGAGTGATCCCCGCGATGATTAACGTCGTCATCCACAGTGCCCGTCCTGGCCTGCTTTTATAGAACGGTTGTTGCGTCCGCACGATGAAGACGATCAGCAGCTCGGTCAAGATGGACTCCAGAAACCAGCCAGTGTGGAACTGCGACTCGTTGGCTTTGAGGACCAGGAGCAGCAGGCCGAAGGTCAGGTAATCGAAGAGCGAACTGGTGAGGCCAAAGGTGATCATGAAGTCGCGGATGAAAGCGATGTTCCAGCGGCGCGGTCGGTCAATCAGCGCTTGATCCACGCTGTCGCCGGCGATGTTCATCGAAGGGAAGTCGGTGAGGAAGTTCGTGAGCAGGATTTGCAGCGGCAGCATCGGCAGGAACGGCAGGAACAACGAGGCCCCGGCCATGCTGAACATGTTGCCAAAATTGGCGCTGATGGTGGTGAACACGTATTTGAGCGTGTTGGCGAACGTCGTTCGCCCTAACACGATGCCCTGTTGCAGGACGGAGAGGTCATGGGCGAGCAGCACAAAGTCGGCGGCTTCTTTTGCCACATCTACTGCAGTGTCTACCGAGATACCCACGTCTGCGGCGTGCAGCGCCGGCGCGTCATTGATGCCGTCGCCCATATAGCCTACCACGTGTCCCAGCTTCTTTTGCGCCAGGATGAGGCGCTCTTTCTCGTTGGGGTCTACTTCGACGAAGAGATTAGCGTGCTCGGCGGCGTGCCAGAGGGCCTCATCGGACATATCCGCGATCTCTGCGCCGGTAAGCACGCCGGTCACGGTCATTCCGACCGCGTCGGCGGCATGGAGGGCCACGGGCTTGTTGTCGCCGGTGATGATCTTGAGCTGCACGCCCAGCTTCTCCAGCGCGGTGATCGTCTCGCGGACGCCGGGCTTAGGCGGATCGAAGAAGAGCAGGAAGCCGACAAACGTCATGTCATGCTCGTCATGGCGGGTGTACCGCGCCTGCTCCGGCATCGTCCGCACCGCGACGCCCAGGACGCGATATCCCTGCTCGCTCCAGGCGGTGTAACGCTGTTGAAGCTGCTGGCGCTGAGCGGCATCGAGGGGCGCGCTGCCGTCGCCTTCCTGCACCCTGGTGCATACTTCCAGGATGTTGTCCAACGCGCCTTTGGTGATCTGCAACCGCTCTCCTTGAGGCGTCTTGACGACAATGCTCAGCCGTTTGCGCACGAAATCGTAGGGGACTTCATCTACCTTGGTGTAGGCGCTCACATCGGGCTGCGCGTGCGTTGTGATGGCCTCGTCCAGGGGATTGGAGAGGCCCGTCTCGAAGCAGGCATTGAGGTAGGCGTAGCGGAAAACGTCCTCCGCCGGCTGCCCTGGCACGTCCATCGCGCCATCCAGGCTGACCACCCCCACGGTGAGGGTGCCGGTCTTATCGGTGCAGAGCACGTCCATGCTGCCGAAGTTTTCGATGGATTCCAGCCGCCGCACGATGACGCCATCCGCTGCCATCCGCTGCGAGCCTTTGGAGAGGGTGATGCTGATGATCGCCGGCAGCAGTTGCGGCGTGAGGCCGACCGCCAGGGCGATGGAGAACAACAGTGAATCCAGCACCGGCTTGTGGAACAGGACGTTGATGGCGAAGACCAGGAACACCAGGATGAACATCACGCGGGTGAGCATGTACCCCAGGCGGTTAATGCCGCGCTCGAACTCGGTCTCCGGCGGACGCACCACCAACCGTTTGGCCACCTGTCCAAAGACGGTGGCGGCGCCGGTTTGCACGATGAGCGCTGTGGCCGAACCGCTGCGCACGTTGGTGCCCATGAAGACGCAGTTCGTGCGTTCCGGTAACCCCGCCGCTGCGGCGACGGGGCCGGGCCTTTTTTCCACCGGGAATGTCTCTCCGGTGAGCACGGCCTGGTTCACGTAGAAATCGGTGGCCTCCAGCAGCACCCCGTCGGCGGGGATGAGGCTGCCGGCAGACAGCTGCACCACATCTCCCGGCACGACTTGCTCGACGGGGAGGCTCTGCAGCTGGCCCTCGCGCAGCACGGTCGTCTTGAGGGTGAGTTGCTCGCGCAATTTTGCGGCGGCGTTGCCCGCGCTGTATTCTTGAAAAAAGCTCAGGAGCGCACTGCCCATCACAATCGCCAGGATGATGACCGCGTCAATCCATTCCTGCGTTACTGCGGACACCGCCGTGGCGAAGAGCAAAATCAGCACGATGGGACTGCGGAATTGTTTGAGGAACAATCGCAGCGGCGTGACTTCGACGCGCGTTTCCAGGACGTTCAGGCCGTATTGTTCGAGCCGCCGCTGTGCTTCGAGGGTGTTGAGGCCGGCGGCGGAGCTCTGAAGCGTCGCCAGGAGCTGCTCGTTGGGCTGGCTCCAATAGGGAAGAGCGTGAACGTCCTGAGGGCCCATTTTCCCCAATTTCTACCCGCCGAACAGCGTCCCGATGCCGTAGCCGGCCAGCGCTGACGCGATCCCGATGACGGCCATTTGCACCCCCGACCGTCCCGGACGTCCGACCGTCTGCCGCGCCTTGTATACCCCCACCAGGAAAAGCGCCACCGCCGAGACCCCCAGGGAAATGCCGATGGACAGGCCCCGCGACACCAGGCCTGACGCCAGGAAAAAGAAGGGGATCAGGGGGATCAGGGAGCCAATGATGGCCGCCACGCCGACGATGAGCGCGCTGCGCAGGACCCGTTGCTCGTCAACCGGCTGCAATTTCAACTCGTCGGCCATCATGACCTGCAGCCAGGTTTCCTCATTGGCGGTGATTTGCCGGACCACTCCTTCCAGGGCTTCGCCTTCCAGACCCCAGTCGCGGTAGATTTGGCGGACTTCTTCCCGCTCGGCCTCGGGCAGCTCCCGAATTTCGTAGCGTTCGCGTTCCAATTCGGCGCGATAGAAATCACGATCCGCCATGGTGCTGGTGTAGGCTACTGCCGCCATCGAAATGCTTTCGGCGAACGTCGCTGCCAACCCGCCCGCTACGATGATGCGCGGGTCGGGGGTAGCGGCGACCAGGCCCAGGATGACCCCCAGGACATTGACCAGCCCATCCTGTCCGCCCAGAATAATGTCGGAAAGGGCTCCTCCCCCGCCGTGTTGTTCCATGTGACGGGTGAGACGGCTGGAACGGGTGGGGGTATCCCCAGGATTTTTGCTTCTGGTATTCATAGGTAGCGCCTCCTCGGAAAATAGAGAGCAGTGAGCCGTGAGAAGAGAGCCGTTACAGCCTCTACTCACTACTCACCACTCACGGCTCACATTCTCTTGCTTGCTCGGTGCGCGCCAGCACCTGGCGTCTTCTCAGAAAATCAGCCACATTTTACTCGCTCATGACGAAGACGTCAATCCGTTGCGGTCGAGGAACTGCCGCTCGTAGAGATCGCGGTAGATGCCGCCGCGGGCGAGCAGTTCCGCGTGGGTGCCGCGTTCGACGATCCGTCCTTCATCCAGGACGCAGATGAGATCGGCGTGGGTGACAGTGCTCAGCCGGTGCGCGATGACGATGGCGGTGCGCCCCTGGAGCAGCCGCGTCAGCGCCTCCTGGATCAAGGCCTCGGTGACGGTGTCCACGCTGGCGGTGGCCTCGTCCAGGATGAGGATGCGCGGGTCGGCGAGGATGGCGCGGGCGATGCACAGCAATTGCCGTTGTCCTAGCGAGAGGTTGATGCCGCCTTCCACGATGCGGGTGGCGTAGCCCTCTGGCAGTGCATGGATGAACTCGTGGGCGTTGGCGGCCTGCGCCGCGGCCATCACGGCCGCGTCGCTGGCGTCTGGACAGCCAAAGCGGATGTTTTCGGCGATAGTTCCCGCGAAGAGGAAGGGGTCTTGCGGCACGAGCCCCATTTGCCGTCGCAAGGAGGCCTGGTTGACCGTGCGGACGTCAATCCCGTCAATGCGCACGCTTCCCTCCGTGACTTCATAGAAACGGGCGATGAGGTTGGCGATGGAGGTTTTCCCCGCGCCGGTGGGGCCGACCAGGGCGATGGTTTGACCGGCGGCGATCTGCAAATTCACGTCGTGGAGTACGGTGTGAGTGCCCTGATAGGCAAAGGAGACATGGTCGAGGACGATGTCGCCCCGAATGGGCGGCATGTCCGGCGCATCGGGGGCGTCTTGCACATCGGGAACGGTGTCGAGCAGTTCGAGCACGCGCTCGCCGCCGGCGATGGCCGTCTGGAAGGTGTTGTAGAGCTGGCTGAGCTCCTGGATCGGCTGGAAGAAACGCCCCACGTAGGAGATGAAGGCGACAACGACCCCTAGCGTTAGCGTTCCCGCCGCGACGCCGTGCCCGCCAAACCAGAGGACGATGGCGGTCGCCAAAATGCTGAGGAATTCCACCCCCGGCAGGAAGGTCAGCGAGAGCGACATGGCCTTGACGAAGGCATCGCGGTTGGCGCGGTTGACCTTGTCGAACCGCTCGGCGGAAGCGCTTTCCTGGGCGAACGCCTGGATCACGCGCATTCCGGAGAGATCCTCCGCCAGATCGCCGACGACGGCGGCAGTGCTGGAGCGGGTCTGGCGGAAGGCGACGCGCGCGCGGCGGGAGAACCACAGCGTCATCAACAGCATCAGCGGCAGGACGCTGAAGGCGTAGAGCGCCAGCTGCGGGCTCATTGAGAGCATGACCCCGACGATGCCGCCAAGCAACAGCATGTCCCCCATGAGGGTGATGAGCCCTTCAGAGAGCAGCTCGTTGATCACGCCGACGTCGCTCATCACGTGGGAGATTGTCACCCCGGCGATGTGCGTGTCGTGATAGCCCAGCGACAGCCGCTGCAGATGTTCGAAGAGCTGATTGCGCAGGGTCATGAGGACGCGCTGTCCCACCCACGTGAGCAAATACTGTTGCGCGGACGAGGTCCCATAGATGCCGACGAGCGCTCCGCTCAACACCAGGGCCATGCGGTTCAGCCCGTGCAAATCTCCCTGGGTGATGTACTGGTCAATGATGATTTTGGTCAGGTAGGGGATGAGCAGGGTCAGCGCGGTAGCGATCACCATCATGACAAAAGCGCCGGCCATCTGTCGCGCGTAGGGGCGCAGATAGCCGAGGAGGCGTCGCACGATGCGATTGTCGAAGACCCGCCCGGTTCCATCACCCTCGCCGTGGCTTTCCAGCGCGCCGCGGGGGCCCATGTTCAATCCGCCGCCGAAACTAAAGCTCATGGGATATCACCTCGTGGGGTGGGGTAGGGTCGCGACGGCCGTGTTGTTTTATTGAGCTCTGTGTGACTCTGAAGCGGCTTCTTCTCCATGATCCTCCCTGCCTTTCCCTGGCGCCTGCATTTTCTCCCCGTCATCTCCTCATCTCCCCTGCCCCTCTGCTCCCCTGCTCCTCCGCTTCTTCACGTAGCTGCCGTTGATAGATCTCCGCGTACAACCCGGAGGTGCGCAGGAGCTCGGCGTGGGTACCGGCGGCGGCGATGCGTCCCTTCTCCAGGACGAGGACGAGATCGGCGGCGCGGACGGTGCTGAGTCGTTGGGCGATGACGAAGCTGGTACGCCCTTGCATCAGACGTTCCAGGGCGAGCTGGATGAGATGCTCGGTTTCGCTGTCTACACTGGCCAGCGCATCATCGAGGATGAGGATCCGGGGGTCCTTGAGCAGGGCGCGGGCAATGGCGATGCGCTGTTTTTGTCCGCCGGAAAGGGTCAGGCCGCGCTCGCCGACGGGGGTGGCGTAGCCTTCCGGCAAGGCGAGGATGAAGTCATGCGCCTGTGCGGCTTGCGCTGCCGCAAAAATCTCCTCGTCGGTCGCGTCGGGGCGTCCGAACGCCAGGTTCTCGCGGAGGGTGGCGGCGAACAGGGTGGTCTCTTGCAGGACAATACCG
>Ga0208940_1003064_pt1 | contig 14647 bp, 10 predicted proteins | sample AD_JPNNA6_MetaG_FD_184445 | JGI IMG/M metagenome (GOLD analysis project Ga0208940, IMG submission 184445) | Active sludge microbial communities of municipal wastewater-treating anaerobic digesters from Japan - AD_JPNNA6_MetaG (SPAdes) (version 2) | ecosystem: Engineered > Bioreactor > Anaerobic... | reverse complement strand
CAGGAGGGAAGCAGCCCGCGCAATGGGGGCTTGAGCAAGGCGGGCGTAAAGGAGAGAGCGTAGCGGCGGCAGAGGGGGAAACTACGCAAAACAGTTTCTTTGGCTGTCCAGTAAGCTCGACCACTTTTTCCCCCACGCCACGCCCACCGCGCGCGAAGATCCCTTCGCCAACTCCGCCCATGCAGGCCTCGAGAGGGGAACAGGACGGAGATTGTTAATTGTTAAGGGCTGACCCCAAAATTTCTATATCGCTAAACAGCCTGAGGGATTTGCTGAATTCGGCGGATCACTTCAAAAGCCAGATTCTGGAGAAATTCCTTATCTTTGCTTAACTCGGCATAGAAGCGTTCCTGTTCACCCTCTGAAGACAGCATCCCGTTGACGCAGATTTCGTTCAGGCGATCCATCGTCTCGGCCTCGTAGGCACTCTTGGCACTATTGCGCACATTCATGGCGAGTCCAGCATCTGCGGCCAGTGTGGTCACAATGGACTCAATTGCATCCTTGGCCTGCTCATAGCCATATTTGGCGTTGATCCGCTGAATGATTTCATCCAGCGCGGATACTTTAGGTTCGGCCACCCGGACTTCGGTGGATACGGAATCCAATTCTTGCGCAACGGATTCAGGGAGCAGGTTTTGCTCATGCAACACTTTCCGGGTGGTGAACTTCACCAGCTCGGCCAGCTTTTCGGGGCGGATTTGCTCTTGATCCTCGCCCGCCTTCAGCAGATTCAACAGGGTGTCCAGAAAGGCCGCCAGGCGCTTCATTTCCAAGTCCCAGCGGGCATAAACCGTGGAGACATAGTAAAAGAGTGAAACGAATTGGCTCGCCTCCGCCAAAAACAACTTTTTCTTATTTTCCTTGGGAGTAACCGGCAAGCGGGCGTGGCGTCCGATCAGCTCGGCGAACAACGCGCTCAATTCCGGCGAATGTTTCTCTTCGGCGACGATGAATCCATAGGCCCGCCGGGCTTCTTCCATCGTGAACACGCCATATTCCAGCAAACGATTCCGCTTCTGGAAAAGCACATTGGGATCAATTTCGTTTTCCTCCGGAAGCCACAGCTCGCCGCCGTAGTAGAATTCGAAGGCGGCTTTGATGTCCCGGGCCTCGTTCACAAAGTCCATGACGAAGGTGCGCTTGCCCGCGCGCGCGCGGTTCAGGCGCGAGATCGTCTGCACGGTCTTCACCGGCCCGTTCAGGTGTTTGTCAATGTACATGACGCACAGCCGGTCTTCGTCGAAGCCGGTTTGGAGCTTGTCGGCCACCACGATGATGCGCGCGCGGGGGTCTTTCTGAATGATCTGCCGCAGATCCCGGCCCTCCAGCCCGGCGTTCAAGTTCTCCTCGGTATAGGTTTTATCATCCAGCACGATGCTCCCAGTGAAGCCCACCACCGCCTTGACATCGCAGCCCCGTTCTTCTAGGAAGCGATCCGCGGCCAGTTTGTAGCACACCGCATGCTTGCGCGACGCCGTCAAGATCATGGCTTTTGCCGTTCCGCCCAGCCAATGCTGGCGCCGCGCCAGAAAATCGGTCAGCATGATCTCTGTTTTGCGTTCGACCACCTCGGGTGAACTGGTCAGATAGTGCAGAATCGCGGCCGCCGTCCGCGCACTCTCGAATTCTCCTTCCGCCTCGTCCTTCTTCCGGACTTTGAGCTTGTCGGAATACACCGTGTAGCAAGCGATGGGATTTAGAATGAATCCCTCTTCGATCGCCTGCCGCATCGAATACTTGTGGAAACAGTCTTTACCCCTTGAATTCCGGGTTCCGAACAACTCCATGGTTTTTGTTTGCGGTGTTGCGGTGAACGCAAAATAGCTCACGTTTTTCGTTGCTGTGATGCGGGGTTCCAGTTCCTGTAACTGCCGTTGCCCGTCCTCTCTTTCCTCGTAGGCCTGTTCCAGTTCCGCCGCTTCCGCCAAGCTCTTTCCGGCCAAGGTTTCGGACAGCTTCGACATCGTCTTGCCCGCGGTTGAGGAATGTGCTTCATCAATGATGATCCCGTACTGCTCGCCAGTCTTCTCCTGGAGTTTTTCCAGAACCAGGGGGAATTTCTGCAGGGTCGTCACGACAATCATTCCGCCCTCGTTCAGCAATGCCGCCAGCTCGGCGCTATCCTCCGCCCATTGCACCCGGCCCGTCTTGCCATCCATCGTCAGTGCTTGGCCGGCCAGTTGCGAGTCAATCACCTTGCGGTCGCTGATCACGATCACGGTTTTGATTCCGGGAAGGTTGAGCAGGCGGAATGCCAGCCAGGAGATGGTCTTGGTTTTGCCACTACCGGCGCTATGCCACACCAGATAGCGGCCGCCCATTCCATGTTCCCGGACGTTCCGTTCGAGTTTCAGTACCGCGTCCAGTTGGTGATACCGGGGAAAAATCATCTTCCCTTCTTCGTCAATAAACAGGTAGTCGCGAATGATCCGCAGCAACATGTCGCGCTCGAGCAGTTCATCCCACACATGGTGCGTCGGGTGTTTGCCCTCCTCAATGGGATTGCCTGCACCGCCCGTCGCCGTCCCCCGGTTGAACGGCAAGAATTTCGTTTCCGGCCCGGCCAGCCGCGTAGACACAAAGGCCTCGAATTCATCCATCACCAGGTAGAACAAAGTGCGTCGGTTGAAACCGAACACCTTTTCCCGGGGATCGCGGGTGTTGCGGTATTGCCGCATGCCCTCAACGCCCGCGCTTTGCCCCGCCGTGCGTTTTTTCAGTTCGATCATCGCCACGGGAATGCCGTTCAGGAAGATCGCCAAATCCACCCGGTGCGGTTCCGGCTTGTTCTCGTAGATAAACTCCCGGCGCACCGAAAACACGTTCTTTTCGAGCGAACCCGCTCCCATCCCCGCCAGATTCCGGGGAAAATCCACAACATGGAATTTGGCGCCGCTCGGATAATCCTCCACCAACCCCTTGAGCGTTTTGATCAGGCCATTATGTTCGATGGTCTCGTCCCACAGCCGCAACAGGCGGTTTTGCCAATCGGCCCCGTGCGCCGCCCGGAACTTGGCCAGCTCCGGCTCCTGCGTCCGCTCCAGAAATTCCAGCAATCGCGCCCTGTCCAGCGCGCGATCCATTACGTAATCCCCCTTTTGTCCCTCGACATAGCCCTTGGCAACCAGCGCGGCGCAAATCTCGTCCCGGAACGGATTTTCTCTTAAATCTTCTGCCGCCATCGCCTTACCTCATCCCATCCAGTTGTCCACGCCCTGGTTCAGTCCGCATCCTATCAGCCTTCCCTCCGCTTTCGCAAGCGGGGGTTTTCTGGCTCGTAGTTCCGCCTTCAGGCGGTCTTGGATCGAGTTTGTAGTTCCGCCTTTAGGCGGGGATTTCGGGTTGGTAGTTCCGCCTTTAGGCGGCGGTTTTAGATCCTTCCGCCTAAAGGCGGGACTACGAACATTGATCACATCTCCGGCTCGTCCCAGCCCTTTCCGTAATCCAAAAGTGGATATTGTTTCCAGCGCCGTTTCGCTTCCTCCTGGCCTATGGCGTCCAGATAGTCTGCCGCGCTTGAAAAGGGCCACTGCGTCCATTGCTCCACATATCCATGATGAACGGGATTGTGATGGATGTAGTTGATCGTTGCAAAAACATGCGCATCGCTCCGCATGGCCCGGTCCGCGCAGCGATGCCAGCATGTCCGCCCGCGGCAATCCGCCTCCCCGTTCCACGCGTGCGACATTCTCCCATGCAATCGGCCCACAGCCTTGGTCGTCCCACGCAGATCCCCTGTGCGCACCAGCGCATGCCAATGGTTCGGCAGCACGCACCAGACCGCCAGTTCGCGGCCCTCGGCGCGCAGGGTTTTGACCAGCTCGGCCTCGAATTCCGCCATGCGATTCGGCGAAAGCCCCACAATGGGGCGATGCTCGTAGCAGGCCGCCGTCAGGTGATAAAGCCGTGGCGCATCGCCCGCAAAATGCGGCGGACTGTGATGCGGCAACCTGCGTTGGCGCCGCTCGCGCAACGCCTCTTCTCGTTCCTCCACCGTCATTTTTCGCCACTGGTACATCGTGTATTCCTTTTTTTACTTCGTTTGTAGTACCGCCTTTAGGCGGAGCTTTGGGTTTGTAGTCCCGCCTTCAGGCGGAGCTCCCGGCTCGTAGTACCGCCTTCAGGCGGCATCTTCCGATCCTTCCGCCTAAAGGCGGGACTACAAACTGGTTTTTCCCGTCACGGCTTCCCAAATCAGGCTGCTCCGGTATTCCTTCAACTTGGCCACCATTTTCTCGTTTGCCGCGATTACCTGGTCGATCTCCGCGCAACGGGAATCCAGATATGACACAATCTTCTCTTGTTCAGGCATTCGCGGAAAAAAGATGGGCAATTTCATGAGCAACTCCATATTGAGACTTTCAACAGTGGCGCCTTCCTTTTGACTGAAGGTCAGAATCTCCCGGTTCAAACCCAGAAAGTAATACTGAACATAGTAGATGTTGATTTCTTTTCTGAATTCGAGTGCCTTCAGGTCCTGGTTTATTGTTAGCGGCACCATATTGACGCATGCAGGCAGGGTATGGCGAAGAATGCCAGAACGGGCACACAGGATAAGCCGCCCTGCGTCAATGAGTGAAACCGAGCAGCGTTCGAGTCCTTCCTTTGTAATTGAATCCTCGGTTTTGTAAATCTTGTTGGTTTTTAAATCTTTTGAAGATGCCCAGGGAATATCGCCGTCCCAGAATAGTGGATTCTCTTTTTGAGGCGTCGCACCTCCGGTAATGGAAACAACCGCATATCGCAACGGTAAATGGCACCAATCAACGGGTATCTCCCCAAGCCATTCAAATCCGCTATCTTTGAATTTTGCATTGGGGTTGAGCCCCTTTGTGACCGCCTCACTGATGATGGCGGTGCGTTGGTCGCGCAACAGTTTGTTCTGTTGCTCCTTCGCTGCAATGACCCGGTCAATCTCCCCACATTTTTCGTCCAGATAGGCTGCGATTCGCGATTGTTCCTCATACTTCGGGCAAGGTATTTGAATATTACCCACAAAGTTCCATTCGGCCCGCGGCATTTTAACCCCAAAGGTTGATCCATCAACCAAATCAATGAAGCCATTGGACAGCATCGTCCATTGTAGATATTTTCCGAAAAACGAATCTTGGGGTGACATCACAAAAAATTCGGAAGAGCATTTCCCGTCAATGTCGGAAAACCAGCACTTCGCCAGATAAGGGCGCAGTTTCCCGAACAAAACATTCCCCTTCCGAAACCGGATGGTATCGCCAGCAAAATCAAGAATGGGCCGGTAATCGCTGACAAGACGACCGAACTGTGACTCAACATGCTCTAGGCCTAAATAGGGCAGGCCATCGCTTTCTTCATCTCCTCGGGAAGACCATTTTTCGACTACAAGGTTGGAGGCCCTTTTCAACCGTCTAATATCCCACTCCTCCGGGATCAGGCCAATCCAGGGGATGCCGCTGTCCTTCATTTTGCGGGGTTTCATGGGTTGCCGTTCCTTCCGAGCAGGCTGGCGAGGGTGTCACGGATGTCATCTTCGATGGCGACGACTTCTTGAAGGATGTCGCGGGACGGTCTGGGGGGGGCGTACCGGTAAAAATAGCGGGTGAAGGGGATTTCGTAGCCGATTTTGGTCTTGGAATCGTCCACCCACGCATCCGGAGCGTAGGGCAGCACTTCGCGGGCGATGTAGTCGGCGATTTTTTCCTTCAGCGGCACGTTTTCGGTGTCGCGCAACGCGGAATCGGCCTGTTTTTTTCCTTTTTTCAGGACAATGTTGCCCTGTTCGTCGCGCAGGGGGCGTTCGACGGTCACTTTGTGGTAGCCGAAGTCCTCCGTTTCGAGAATCTTCACCCGGTCGCCTTCCTTGAACCCGCGGTAGAGTTTTACAATCTCGGCCCGGTGTTCGGGGGTGATTTCTTTGCGTTTGTTGCCCAGTGATTTCGGTTTCTGCTCTGTCCAGCACCCGGTGGCATCAATCAACTGCACTTTCCGGTGCCGTTTTTGGGCCTTGTTTTTCGAGAGGATCCACACGTAGGTGGAAATCCCGGTATTGTAGAACAACTGATCGGGCAGGGCCACGATGGCCTCGACCAAATCGTTTTCCAGCACGTAGCGCCGGACTTCGCTCTCCCCGCTGCCGGCGTTTCCGGAAAACAGCGGCGAGCCGTTCAAGATGATGGCGATTCGGCCGTCCTTCTCCGTCTTGGCGATCAGGTTTTGCAGAAACAGCAACTGGCCATCGCTGATGCGCGGCAGGCCGGCCATGAAGCGCGAGCCGTACTTGGCCTTGAATTCCTGCTCCACCAAGGCCTTGTCCGTCTTCCATTCGTAGCCGAAAGGGGGATTGGTGATCGTCAGATCGAACTTTTCGCCCTTCAGCTTGTCGTCGGTCAGCGTGTTGCCTTCGTGGATGTTGCGGGGGTCTTCGCCCAGCATGAGCATTTCGGCCCGGCAGATGGCGTAGGATTCCGGGTTGCTGTCCTGCCCGAACAGGCGGATGCCCTCGTCGGTGCCCAGCAGTTCCTTGAGTTTGCGCTTGGCCACCGTCAGCATGCCGCCGGTGCCGCAGCAGCCGTCATAAACGCGGATGATCTTGCCGGGTTTCTTCAGTTCCTCGGCACCCTCGGCCATCATCAGGTCCACGCACAGCTCGATCACTTCGCGGGGGGTATAGTGGTCGCCCGCCTCGGCATTGGCCTTGTAGGTGCGGATGATTTCCTCGAACACATAGCCCATCGAAAGCGGGTCGGTGGTTTCCGGATGGAAGTCCACCGCCGCAAACGCCTTGACCACCTCGAACAGCAGTCCTTTTTTGATCATGAATTCGACTTCTTCGCGGAACTTCAAGCCTTTCACGATTTCCGCGATGTTTTTGGAATAGGCGCCAATGAATTCCAGGAAGTTGGCGCCCAGATTGTCGCTGTCGCCCACCAGGTCCTCGAAGGTCACGCATTTGGCATTGAAAAACGGCACGCCGCAGGCTTTTTTGACGGCCTGTTCCTTGTGCTCGTCGTCCGCTTTCAAGCGCTCCATTTTCGCCAGAACCGGCTTGATGGCGGCATTCTTGTCGGCCAGCACGCAGTCGAACCGCCGCAGGATGGCCATGGGGATGATCACGTTCCCGTAGCGTTCGGGCGTATAGGGCCCGCGCAACTTGTTGGCGATGTCGGTGACCAGCTTCGCTTTTGTTTGGATGTCGGCGTGGTTCATGTTTCTTCCTTTCACGTTAGTAGTCCCGCCTTTAGGCGGTGTTTTTTTCGAACCTTCCGCCTGAAGGCGGAACTACGAACACGTTCTTTTCGCTTCCGTTTGTAGCCCCGCCTTTAGGCGGTGGTTTTCGATCCTTCCGCCTGAAGGCGGAACTACGAACACGTTCTTCCTCTTCCGTTTGTAGTCCCGCCTTTAGGCGGTGGTTTTCGCTCCTTCCGCCTGAAGGCGGAACTACGAACACGTTCTTTTCTCTTCCGTTTGTAGTCCCGCCTTTAGGCGGTGGTTTTCGATCCTTCCGCCTGAAGGCGGAACTACGAACACGTTCTTCCTCTTCCGTTTGTAGTCCCGCCTTTAGGCGGTCTTCTCTTCATCCAACTTAAAAATCCCAAGCAACACTTCGTTCAGGAAAACCTTATCCCGCCCGCTTTTCTCTTCGCGCAGCACCCCTTTTTCAACCAGTTGCCGCAGATGCCGCGAAGCGGTTTCGCGGTGCAACTCATTCAGGTCCGAAATACGCACGTAGGGCTTGCTGAAAACCGTGGCCAGGACTTTTTGTAGCTCGCTCTTGCGGCCCCGCAACTGGTTCAGGAACTGGTCGCTGGTGTGATCGGCCGTCAGCTTGCCGATCCGGTTCACGATTTTGAGCGTTCGTCGCGCGGTGTCTTGGAATATCCCCAGCATAAATTCGGCGAACCGGGCCGCGCCCTGTTCCTCTTCCGGCACGGTGAAGGCGGCATAATACTCCTCCCGCCGCCGCAGGATTTCCCCGCTGGCGTACAGCACCGGCAGGGCCAGATACCCCTTCTGGCAAAGAAACAGGATATTCAGAATGCGCCCCGTGCGCCCGTTCCCGTCGTGGAACGGGTGGATGCGCTCGAACTGCATGTGGGCCAAGGCAATTTTGATGAGCGGGTGGGCTGGATACATCTCGTCATTGTACACATATTCCAGCATGTCCAGCAGCAGCCGTTGCAGGAGCGGCTTGCCGTGCGGAGGGGTATAAATCACTTCGCGTTCACCGCTCTTCACCCGGGCCACCCGCGTCAGGCTGCTTTCAAACTGGGGCAGATTTGTGCGCAAACCCGGCGCATTCGCGGCGAGTTGTGCATGGATGGTCTCGATATCCCCCACGGACAACACGCCGCGCGCCTTCAGGATGTCCATGCCGGCAAACAGGGCGGTCTTGTAGCGAACGACCTCCTTGGCGGTTTCCGTGTATTCGCCAAACGCCAGACCTTTGTACAACTCGTCATTGGTGGTGACGATGTTTTCGATCTGGCTGCTGCCGCGCGCCTCCTGATAGGGCAGCAGGTCGAGCAACAGATTCGGAGAAGGCATTTGCCCCACTTGGTAATTCAGCAGCGCAATCGCCACCCGGGTCTCTTCCGCCAGCCGACGCAGTCCCGCCGTTTCCCCCATCGTCCGCGTCGTCAGCAAGGCCAGCCCGTTGTTGGGCACCATCGCATTCATCTTTTTTCCCTTCAAAATCTTTAAGGGTGGCCGGCCAATCATAACACTTGGCCGGCCACCGTTGACCACGCTACTTGAGCTGGTCGTTACAGGGCGGCTTATGAAGTCGAATAAGGTCTTCTTCTTCCGCCTTTCGCACTGCTTCTCCGCCCGTTGTCACATGGGCGTGGACATGAGAGGCACCATATCGCTTTGCGCATGGCTCCTTCTCATGATTGGCCAAACGGTCATGGAGATTCTCCGTTTGTCCAATGTAGCAGGCTTTCCACCTGCCGTCTGAAATGGCGGCGAAGATGTAGTTGCCTGGCTTTTCGGCAAAGGTTGTTCCAATCAGATGAACCTCATAATCGTAGGTTCTTCCAGACTGGCCCTGCCAACGTGCTGTTTGCTGAGTCATGTTTTTTTCTCTTTCCCAGCGGCAAATCTATTGACAAACCTTCACCCGAGGCATACCTTGCCCCTGTCTTCAATGAGTGATGTGGGCCACTGGTTCCACACCTCGGGCGGAGTTGGTGTACACAACCTTCTCCGCCTTTTTTGTCGCCCGCAAGTCAATCATACTTTCGACCAAATGTCAATATAAAAATACGACAAATATATTTTATATGTCGTAATCAATAATATAATCCGACATATAGAAATTATTTTATACAATGATCTCAATACGTCTTCTGCATCATTCTTTTAGGCTCGCAGTATGCCAATCCGGCTTCGTCGCCAACGGCCGGGCATCCGTGGCGGACTTATGGCGTGAATGATCCGGGTTAGAAGCCGCCGATTTCGAGCATGGTGGGTTCGTCCACTTCGCTGCCGGTTTCGCTAAGCTGGGTGGCGAGCTGATAGGTGATGCCATCGCTGCTGATGTGAATGGCGCCGTCGGTATCGGTGGCGACGTTGATGGCGTCGGGGAGGGCATCTTCGGCGGCGCGGCGGGCGAGGCTGGCGATTTTGCGGGCTTCCTTGTAGCGCAGGGGTTCGACGGGGCGGGGGTTGCCAAATTCAAAGATGACGGCTTCGGCGCCGGTGGCTTTCAGGAGTTCGCCGGTGGAGTCGGCGAGGCGTTGGGCCATGTCGTCGGGGAGGCCGAGGGTGATGTCCTCGATGCCGGCGGTGCCGTGGTGCGGGGCGACGACGACTTGGGCTTTGAGTTTTTCCGGCGGGGTGCCGGCGAGGAAGGCTTTTTGCTGGGCGAGGGTGAGGTCAGAGAGGACGAGCATGGCGTAGGCGCCATATTCGATGCGCAGGGAGAGGGGGTTCTCGCCGGCGGGGTCGGCGGGGCCGATGGCTTCGATGAGGATGGGCTTGCCGGCGTATTCGGCGCGGTAGATGACATCGCCGGGGGCGACGGCGCGGGGGGCGAGGGTGGTGCCGGAGAGGCGGTGTTTCAGGCGCGCGGGGGAGCGCTCGGCGAGGAGGCCGGCGACGGGTTCCTCGCGGAGGAGCGGGGCGACGCCGGGGGCGTAGGTGAAGTGGTCCACCGGGATGCCGGTGAGGATGGTGGCGATGCCGGCGCTGTGTTCGGGGTTGGGGGTGGTGACGATGAGTTCATCGAGGCGGGTCATCTTGCGGGCGTAGAGCTGGGGCAGGATGGTGCGCTCGGCGTCCACGCGGGTGGCGGGGCTGGTGACGACCATGCCGGTATCAATGAGGACGGTTTCGCGGGTGGGGGTGTCGAGTAGGATGCTGGAGGCGTAGCCGAGGGAGAGGACGGAGATTTCCAGTTTGCCGGCGGGGCGCATGCGTTCCATTTCGGAGTGGCGCTTGGCGGCGACGCCGCCGCCGAGCAGCAGGAGGAGGGCCACGAAGATGACGCGACGGGAGCGGGGTGCGTTGCGCCAGCCGGGGCGCACGATGCGGAACCAGAGCGGCCGCCACCACACGAATACGGCGCAGAGGGCGAAGTAGACGCCCAGATCAAACACGGTGGGCTTGATCATGAAGGGATAGGAGAACCAGCGGGAGAAGTAGTGGCCGATGAGCAGGAAGCCGATGGAGAAGACCCAGTTGGCGGCGCTGAGGAGCAGGGCGAGGTAGATGCCGATGCCGGGGATGAGCCCGAGCAGGCCGGCGAGCATCGAGAGCTGGAGCACCACGCCGACGAGCGGGATGGCGATGAGGTTGGCGTAGGCGCCGGCGACGGGCCAGCGCATGAAGTAGTAGGGCGAGAGGGGAATCATCATGCCGATCTGGATGCCGAATTGGGCGGCGAAGAAGCCGGCGATGGCCGGGGGGATGTTGGCGAGGCCGTAGTCGCGCAGGGGGGTGAAGCCGATCTTGGTCAGGAAGCGGGCCAGCGCGAACAGGGCGATGCCGAACACCAGCAGGAACAGCCAGAAGCGCAAGGTGGTGACCAGGAACCAGTGGGCGGCGAAGGCCCACGTGAGCACGCCGAGCAGGATCACCAGCGCGGCAAAGTTGTTGCCTTTGAGGCGCTTGAAGAGGTCGAAGAAGGGCTGGGTCATCAGGGCCAGGGAGAGGATGGCCATGAAGGAGAGGGTGAAGGAGGGGTCCACGCACATGGCGGGGTTTTGCAGCAGGATCATGAGGGCGGCGACGGGCACGCCGAGGAGGGCGGAAGAGCGCACGCTTTCGCCGAGGTAGCCCCAGGTGAGCAGGAACAGGGAGTTCATGATGACGGCGCGCAGGGTGGAGGGGCGCGCGCCGGTAATGACGGCAAACACGACGAGCGCGAAGATGATCATGGGCACGTACACCTTTTTGGAGACCTTCAGCAGAATGAAGATGCCCATGAAAAGGACGGTGATGATGGTGACGTGCAGGCCGGAGACGGCGAGGACGTGGTTGATGCCGGAGTAGCGGAATTCGTCGGCGATGAGGCGGTCGGTGTGCTTGCCCAAGGGGATGAGGGGGGGCACGGGGGAGGTTTTATACATGTCGTTGGCCATGGAGACGGTGCTTTGCATGCCGTAGCGCAGGCCAAGGGTGAGGGCGCCGTGGAAGGCGGAGTTGGGCTGGGGCGTGGTTTGCTTGATCACGCGCACGATTTCATCGCGCAGGTAGAGCGAGAATTCGACGAGGCCGTTGCCCTGCCGGGGGGCAGCGGCGCCGGCGGGGGTGACGATGGCGATGGGCGCGGGGCCTTCGCGCGGCACGCGCAGGCGCATTTGGCCGCCGATGTTATAGCTGCGCAGATAGTTGGCTTGGTCAAAGCCGGCCTTGTTGGAGGAGTGCGGGGCGGAGACGAGTTCGCCGGTGACGTAAACATCGTAGCCATAGGCCGCGGAGCAAGCGAGGCGCTCATAGCCGGGCGTTTCGGGGTCCACGGTGATGCGGATGTTTTGCCGGTCCACCGGGAAGAACGGGCCGTCGGGCTGGTATTGGATGAAGTCAGGTTTGACGGAAAGGATGGTCTTGAAGGAATAGACCCAGGGGTCGCTGTTGATGCGGCCAAGGACGCTGATGGGCACCACGGTGTGGCCGGAGCGGGCGAACAGGGCCACGGTGTTTTCGGGCTGCAGGATGGCCAGCTTGACCGGCTGGGCGGGGGGCTGCACCAATTCCACGCGGTCGAGGTGGGTGAAGGCTTGCTCCACCAGCACCACGCTCCGGGCGGGGGTGCCGGCGGGGATGATGATTTCATCGCTGGTTTGCGGCAGGTTATACTGGGTGAAGGTCCAGTTGCCATCGGCATCCATGATGGGCACGCCGGCGGTATCGCGGTTGGGTTCCAGCGCTTCCAAACGACCCACGAGGCGCAGATGGATGTCTTCCTTGACGGGCGTAAGGTTGACGACCTTGAGGAAGGAAGTTTGCGAGATCGGGCGGCCATCTTTCCAGGTTTGTCCGGAGGAGGTGACGGCCAGCGTGCCCACGACGGTGTCGGGGGCCTGAATGAAGGCAATATAGCGGGTGTAGCCGAAAATCACCGCGGCCAGCAGCATGAGCACCCACAGCGTGATTTGCTGGCGATTGGGCGGGGGGGCGCCAAAGGCGAGTTCTTCTTCGACGTTGCGTGGGTGGCGGTAGACGTAGACGAACGCGGCGATGGTGGCCAGCGCGGCGAGGCCGGTCAGGCCCCACAGCAGGGTGAGGGCGTCCGCCTGCGCGGGGTAGAGCATGGCGAGGCCGATGCCGACGATGAAGAAATAACAAAACGAAATGAGTTTATTGCGGGTCATGGCACGGGCGGGGGATTAGGGTTGAGCAGCCGCTTCGCGGGCGGCGGCGGGGATGTTGCGGTCGTCCACGGGCAGCACAGGTTTCCAGGGAGGCATGCCGGGCAGAACGATGTCGGGATAATAGTCCGCGTTGGATTTCCAGATGGGATTTTCCTGCGGCGTGCCGCGGGCCAGCGCCAAAAAGGCTTGCCGGTATGAGGGGTTGAAGGCCGTGACGGACACCCCCAGCAGGATGGCCACCAACAGCAGCTTGGCGATTTTTGCAGCGCCTTGTTCCATACGAGATCCTTTCTATGATGCGGAGAGCCGCCGGCGGCAGGCCGGCGGGGGGAGTGAGGGGACGGGGGCATCAACCGATAATTGGGCCCGCCAATCCGGCCGTAAAGCCGGGCGGCTGGTGTGGGCATGCGTGGGACCTGATTTCATGGTCAACTGTCAAAAAAATTAACTAGCCAGCATACGGTTCCAGATGGAGGTTGGCAATGGTTTCTTTGCCGAAGCGCTGGCGCAGGGTATGTTCGAGGGCATCGGCGATGTCGTGGGCGGCTGCCAGCGATAAATCGGCCCGCATCTGGATATGCAGATCAATCACGCAGATGGGGCCGACCATGCGGGTGCGCAGGTTGTGCGGTTCCATGATGCCGGGGGTGGCGCGGGCGAGGGCCAGGATTTCCTCACAGACTTCCGGCGCGAGGCTTTGGTCGGTCAGAAAGCCAATTTGAGTACGGATGATCTGCCAGGCTACGCGCAGCAGGAACATGCTGACGAACAGCGCGGCGATGGGGTCCAGGATGAGCCAGTCCGCGCCCAGAAAAGCGGCGGCGCCCACGCCGACCGAGGAGGCCAGCGCGGAAAAGGCGTCGGAGCGGTGGTGCCAGGCGTTGGCCACCAGCGCGGAGCTGCCGGTGGCGCGCGCCACCCGCATGGTGGCGTGAAAGAGCCATTCCTTGACGCCAAAAGAGGCCAGCGCCACCCAAAAGGCATAGGTGGCCGGGCGCGGAAGCTCTTTACCGTGCAGCGCGCCGAAAATCCGGCCGATGGCCGAGGTGGCGATTTGCACGGCCACATAGGCGAGGGCCAGTCCGATGATGGCGGCCACGATGGTTTCATATTTGCCGTGGCCATAGGCGTGGTCTTCATCCACCGGCTTGGAGGAAAAGCGCAGGCCGATGAGCACGGCGATGTCCGTGGCAAAGTCGGAGAGCGAGTGGACGGCATCCGCCAACAGCGCCTGCGACCGGCCCAACACGCCCGCGGCCAGCTTGATGACGGTCAAGACAATGTTGACCGCGATGGAAACCAACGTGATTTTGCGCTCGGGGGACGCCATGGCGGGCGGCTAGGTGCCGGGGGGCGGGGAGGGAGGGGGGGGCGGGTTAGCCGCGGCTTCTTTTTCGCGCTGCTCGCGGGCGAAGTCTTCATCGCTCTGCCACCAGGGCTTGGCTTTGGCGGCGGGTTTTTGGGGCATGAGCAGCATATACACAAACAAAAACGGCACGCAGGGCAGGTAAAACAGGATGCCGTCCTGCGAGCGCAAGGTTTCGCCAGTGCTGAACGTGGAGAGCCAGACCAGGTAGGCCACAAACCCGACGGTATTGAGCAGCAGCACCACGCGCTTGACCAATGGATTCATCCGCACAACCTAGCGCGGCGGCGCCCTCTTTGGCAACAGCGGGTTTTGGGCGGGCGGGGCGCGAACCTGGGTGCACGACATAAAAGTCGGTTATTAAGCCGCGCGATCATCCCAGAAGCGGTCGAATAGATTGGAGAGGAAGCCACAGCGTAGTTGTAGTATGGCGTGGGCACCCCGCACCGACCAAAACATCCCGGGCTGTTTGAGCCGCTGCGCGACT
>Ga0208940_1003060_pt1 | contig 14659 bp, 11 predicted proteins | sample AD_JPNNA6_MetaG_FD_184445 | JGI IMG/M metagenome (GOLD analysis project Ga0208940, IMG submission 184445) | Active sludge microbial communities of municipal wastewater-treating anaerobic digesters from Japan - AD_JPNNA6_MetaG (SPAdes) (version 2) | ecosystem: Engineered > Bioreactor > Anaerobic... | reverse complement strand
CCACGTCAGGAAACAGAAGAGCTGGTTGACCTAATAGTAAGAGATAACTGTAACTTTAAAGGAAAGATTCTTGATATAGGCACAGGGCCGGGCACGATAGCTATAGCATTGGCTGCAAACATGCCTGAAGCCGAAGTACATGCTATGGATATCTCGAATGAAGCCCTCGAAATAGCAAGAGAAAATGCAAACCTGAATAATGTAAAGGTGAAATTTTTTCTGGCCGATATCTTTAGTCCTCTATGGGATTTACCTGCATTTTATGACATTGTCGTAAGTAATCCTCCCTATATCCCTGAAAGTGAGAAAAAGAATATGCATATCAACATAACGAACTATGAGCCGGCTAAAGCATTATTTGTGCCCGACAATAACCCTCTTGTTTTTTACAGATCAATACTTGAAAAGAGACATCTGTTTATGGCTTTCAGAAGTAAAATATATTTTGAGATTCACGAAAAAATGGGAATGAAAATAAAATCTCTTATGGCTTGTTCATATATAAGAGATATCAGATTAATAAAAGACATCAACGATAAAGACAGGATTATAACAGGAATTTACTATGGATTATGACAATAAATTGAACGATGCGCTTAAAAAAGCCATGACACTTTGTGCAAGACGTGAATTATGTCGTCGCGATATTGAGACGAAGCTTGAGAAATGGGGTATTGATGCTTCAGGGAGTTCGAAGATAATCGGGTTGCTTATACGCGACAAGTTCATTGATGAGAAAAGATACTCTTCGTCATTTGCAAGGGATAAATTCAGGCAGAACAAGTGGGGCAGGATAAAGATTGCGGTGATGCTCAGGATGAAGCGAATTGATGAAGAAACCATAAAAGATGCTCTTTCAGCCATTGATGAAGAGGAATATCGGGCTACATTCCGGAAATTAATGGAGAACCGCAGAAAAACGCTAAAGGCAAAAAGCGATTTTGAACTTAGAAGCAAGCTGATGAAATTTGCAGCCTCGAAGGGATTCGAAGCTAAATTGATTTATGAAATGTTAGGTGAGAATGAATAATTTCCTTAGCAGAATCCGGCTTAAAACAGATAATCAATGAAAGGGTAAAATGATAGAAGGAACAGAAAAGCCGAGCCTGTAATATCATAAATAACAAGCTGTTTACGAATGCTTTGTGCGGCAAGATAATAATATGAAAACACAACGCGGAAAATCAACTGTCCGAGAAAAAAAAGAAATATTCTCATTCCGTAAGAGTTCCATTTATATGCTTCTGTAATTCTGCCTTTTATAATGAGTGAAAAGCTGTGAGAAAGACCGCATGAGACACAGGGCTCGCCGGTAAGTTTTTCGTGAATGCAGGTAACAGGATAATTGTTCTTTGCAGGAGAGAAAGCAGCAAAATAAACAAATATCATAAGTATAATAACTGCAAGAGACGAATTTACAGTTATATAGGTTTCTTTACGGAATGCAGAAAAAAAATGTTCGGTAAAGCTCATTTATCTGGCACTGTATCATTTTTTGTTTTATCTGATTTTTCCAGTTCCTCGAGCTGTTTAAGCTTAATTTCCTTATCTTCCGTTCCGGCCTTTATCTCCACAACTTCCCCGTTGCTTTCAATCCTGATATTCACTTTGGATTCCTCAAGATTTTTAAACACGTCATCCTGAATATCTTTTATAGCCTCCCTTATCTCACGGGGAAACTTATCAGTATGTCTGACAAGTCTGGTTGTGACAAAAATCTGTGAGAATGAGATCAAAAAAGCCACGATGCCTATCACAAGGCTTGAAATTAACAATGCAAGAGGCGAATTATCACCAGATGCCTGCGTCAAGCCTATAACAGCGAGTACTATTGTAATTATTCCGGGAATTATTGCAATAATACCCACACATGGTATTACTGCAAGCACAAAAGTGATTATTCCTGTGATAAGTGCTGCTGTTCCAATCGCATGGGCTGAAGTTTTTTTATTTTCTTCCATAACAAAAGATTTTTTATTCTTTTAATTTCAGGATATCAAGAATATCCTGTTCTAAAGACGTTCGTGGATTCTCAATGATGCGTCCGGCTTCAACATTTTTTATATAAAAGATAAATGTAGGGACTCGTTCAATCTGAAGAGTATCATAACTGTCAACAGGTGCTAACTTATTATGGTCAACTCCGATAAATGTGACTTTCTCTAAAGGAAAGTTAATTGCAGTTAAAATCTTCATGAATCGTGGCACTTCTCTGTGGCTATCGCTGCACCATGTACCCATTATGACTTTTATTGAAACGTCATTGAGATCGAAGTTAAGAAGTTTGCCGATTACATTTTCATCATATTGATAATTATCAAATTCCGGCACAAACCATAATGAATGTGGTTTTGTCGAAAGTCGTTGAGGATTAAAATATCCTATTAACCAGTTTTCAGGGGCAGAAAAATTAATTTTTTCCTGAGCATTTACGTCGGGTATTGTTATTATGAAACTAGGCGATAAAAGGAGAAAAAAAAGAGATGAAACGACTTTATTTTTCATTTTTATTGTTCTTTTCCAGCAAATTTCATAAGGTATGCTTTAATAAAACCGTCAATTTCGCCGTCGAGGACAGCCTGTACGTTTCCGGTTTCATAGCCTGTTCGGAGGTCTTTTACCATTTTATAAGGATGAATTACATAGGATCTGATTTGTGATCCCCATTCTATTTTTTTCTTCTGCCCTTCTATCTTTTCTTTTTCTTCCTGTCGTTTTCTCAGTTCTATCTCATAAAGTTGTGATTTCAGTATGCGAAGTGCATTTTCTTTATTTATTAGCTGGGAGCGTGATTCCTGGTTTTCTATAACTATTCCGGTGGGGTGGTGGCGGAGCCGTACTGCTGTTTCGACCTTATTAACGTTTTGTCCGCCTGCTCCGCTCGACCTGTATGTTTCCCACGTTATATCTGCAGGGTTAATTGTGATTTCAATATTATCGTCCACTAAGGGAGTGACAAACACTGAAGCGAAAGTGGTTTGTCTTTTACCCTGTGCATTAAAGGGGGAAATTCTTACAAGGCGGTGCACTCCGTTCTCGCTTTTCAGGTAACCGTAAGCTTTTTCGCCGTCAATTTCTATTGTTGCCGATTTTAATCCCACTTCATCTCCTGGCTGGAAGTCGTGTTGTTTGACTTTATATCCGTTTCTTTCGGCCCAGCGGACGTACATTCTCAACAGCATTGAAGCCCAGTCGTTGCTTTCTGTTCCGCCGGCTCCGGCATTGATTTTAAGGATTGCGCCCATCTGGTCTTCCTCTTTTCTCAACATGTTTTTGAGTTCGAGGCTTTCAATAAGCAGGAGGCATTTATTATACTGGCTCTCTATCTCTTTTTCTGAAACTTCACCTTCTTTGTAAAATTCCATGAGCACTAATAGATCTTCATAAGCAGTTGAAATTTTTCCCACTTCTATGACCCAGAATTTAAGATCAGAAATTTTTTTCAGTATTGATTCAGCTTTTTTAGGTTCGTGCCAGAAGTCAGGGTTCCGTGTATCATTTTCGAGTTTTGCAATTTCTCCTGATTTGCCTTCCACGTCAAAGATACCTCCTTAACGCGTCACGTCGTTCTGAAAGAGAATTTATCTGGTCGGTTGTAATCATATAATTTTATAAAGTTATAAAACGCAATTAATTTCTGGTATGCAAAGATAAACGATTTCTTACTTAGAGTCATAAAATAAATCTCTTTAAATGACAAGAAAAGTATACAGATAAAATTTACAAATTTTTTGTGGTTTATTGATTTACTTTTTACTTTTAAAAACGAAATATTTGTATTCAATTTATTATGACACTACGTTGTAAATGAGCATTAAATTTTTATAGAAATTTTTTATCGTATTATGCATAAAGCATGAAAACAAATAAGAATACACATTATATTTATATAAAAGCGAACACCGGCAATGCTTAAACCGTATCTTTACCATAACCTGAAAGAAGCAGGGTGTGACGAGGCAGGAAGAGGATGCCTTGCCGGGCCTGTGGTGGCTGCAGCGGTTATTTTCCCAAAAAATTACAGAAATAATATCATCAATGATTCGAAGAAACTAACACCGAAAATAAGGGGAAAGCTCAGAAATGAGATTATCTCTTCAGCTACTGCATGGAGCGTTGCTTTTGTAGATAATCGTGAAATTGATACTTTGAATATTCTCAGAGCCACAATTAAAGCGATGCATTTAGCGCTCGAAGACTTAACTGTAAGGCCAGAATTTATTTTAATAGATGGCAATAAATTTTTTCCGTATAAGGATATTGGTTATAAAACGATCGTCGGGGGCGATTCATTATTTCTCCCGATAGCTGCTGCATCTATCCTTGCAAAAACTTTTCGTGACGACTACATGATGAATATCCATAATGAATATTCTGTTTATGGCTGGGACAAAAACAAAGGTTATTCAACAACTTTGCATCGTGAAGCGATCAGAAGTTACGGTATTTCACCCTATCACAGAAAGTCATTCACTCTTTTTGAAAGTCAGATGAAAATTGATTTTTAGTTAGGTTTTTATTTTTTAAAAGTATATTTGAATTGTTTAAAATCAACATTTTTATAATCATGAAAAAGTATTTATTTATTCTCGTCATACTTATCACGAGTATAAATTTAGGCATTCGTGCCGATGAAGGTATGTGGCTTCTGCCACTTATTGAGAAACTAAACATGGGTAAGATGACCGAACTCGGTTTGAAACTTTCAGCCGAGGATATTTACAGCATAAACAGGGCAAGTCTGAAAGATGCCGTAGTTATTTTCGGAGGGGGCTGCACCGCTGAAATAGTATCACCACAGGGGCTTCTTCTTACTAATCATCATTGTGGTTATGACCAGATTCAGGAGCATAGCTCTGTAGAACACGATTATCTGAAAGACGGCTTCTGGGCCATGTCAAAGGAAGAGGAACTGCCAAATCCTGGATTATCGGTGACATTTCTTATCCGTATTGAAGATGTTACAAACCAGGTGCTTGCTGCAGTAAAAGACGGCATGAATGAAACTGAAAGGAATAATGCTATAAACGAAGTACGGCTTGCAATCCAGAAAAAAGCAATGGAAGGGACATGGTATAATGCTATTGTTTCAAACTTTTATAACGGCAATCAGTTTTATCTTTTTGTATATGAAAGGTATAATGATGTCAGGCTTGTAGGTGCTCCTCCTTCGTCAATCGGCAAGTTCGGACATGACACTGATAACTGGGAATGGCCACGTCATACAGGCGACTTCAGTGTGTTCAGAGTTTATACTGCTCCCGATGGAAGACCGGCGCCTTATTCAAAAAATAATATCCCTCTAAAGCCAAGATATTATCTGCCGATTTCAATTAAAGAACTCAATAAGGGTGATTTTGCTATGATATTGGGATACCCTGGCCGTACACTACGATATTATACATCATACGAAGTGGACGAATTGCTTAAAATAACTCATCCAAACAGGATTAAGATAAGAGGCATACGCCAGGAGATACTGATGGCCGATATGAAGGCAGATGAAAAAGTGAATATACAGTATGCTTCAAAATATTCGAACTCATCAAATTACTGGAAGTATTCAATCGGCCAGAAAGCCGGACTTGAGAAGCTTGATGTGAAGGCAAAAAAAGAAGAAATAGAAAACCAGTTTAACAAATGGATTAATGAAAATCCGGATAAGAAAGCAAAATACGGGGAAGCACTTAATCTTATTAAAAATGCAATAGAGAAAAGAGCCGAATATGCTAATGCACAGCAGTATATAAGTGAAAGCTTTATACAAGGTTGTGAAATATTGGGATTGGGAGAAATTGCTTCTGCTCTTATCAGTGCTATGAATTCGGAGGAAAAGGACTGGCTGACCGAACTAATAACTAATCTTAAAGATAATATTACTCCATTATTTTATAAAGATTATAATCCTCCGACCGATATGAAGTCTGTAAAAGCAATGATGAAGCTTTATCGTGAAGATGTTCCGGCAAAGTTTCATCCCGATTTCTATGTAAATATCGTTGATAAAAAATTTAAAGGAGATATTGACAGGTTTGTTGATTACATGTTCGTAAAATCAGTTTTTTCAGACGAGAGTAAGTTTCTTGCATTTCTTGAAAAGCCAAGTATCAAAGTACTTGAAAAGGATCCTGTTTATCTTGTTTCAGCTTCTATTAACAAACTAGCTACTGAAGTAATGAATGCATTGAGGCAATACGATGCAGATCTTTCAAAGGGTCGCAGGCTATGGATGGCTGCGCTGATGGAAATGATGCCGGACAAAACACAGTATCCCGACGCAAATTCAACGATGAGGTTGACATACGGTTCAGTTCTTGATTACGACCCAAGAGATGCAGTTACTTATAAATATTTTACAACACTAAAGGGTGTGGTAGAGAAATACAAGCCAGGGGATTATGAGTTTGATACACCTCAAAGACTTTTAGACCTGTATGACAGAAAAGAATTTGGCAGGTATGGATCATCTAAAGGTTATATGCCCGTATGCTTCACGACAAACAATGACATTACGGGAGGCAACTCCGGTAGTCCAGTGATAAATGCTTATGGTGAACTTATAGGCCTTGCATTCGATGGCAATTGGGAGGCCATGAGTGGAGATGTGGCTTATGAGCCGGATCTTCAAAGAACTATTGCGGTTGATATCAGATACGTTCTGTGGATTATGGACGTCTATGCCGGCGCAAGACATCTTGTGGATGAAATGACAGTTGTGAAGTGATAGACATTAGAATATTTATTAAATTTGCAATTTAAAATTCCGGTCGGTTGACCGAGTGGCCAGGTAGCGGTCTGCAAAACCGTTTACGGCGGTTCGACTCCGCCACCGACCTCAAGGTATAAAATATTTTGATTTTATCCGAAACGGCAAAGGTTTTTATCTAATAGATATTGCCGTTTCTATGTTGGTAAATTACTGTAAATTTTTTTTGTCAGCTTCGAGGAAATAGGTAAATTGCCACCTGTTTTTTAAATATTTATTTGTCATGGTACATTATAAAGAATTAGGATTAGTAAACTCACGTGAATTATTCCAGAAGGCCATAAAAGGAGGATATGCTGTTCCAGCATTCAATTTCAACAATCTCGAACAATTACAAGCTATTGTTTCTGCCTGCGTTGAGACCAGATCGCCTGTTATACTTCAGGTATCTAAAGGTGCAAGAAAATACGCCAACCAGACTCTTCTTCTATATCTTGCTAAAGGGGCTGTTGAATATACTAAAGAACTTGGTTATGCAATACCTATTGTGTTGCATCTCGACCATGGCGACTCTTTTGATTTATGTAAATCATGTATCGAAACCGGTTTTTCTTCAGTGATGATTGATGGTTCACATCTGTCTTATGAGGAAAATATAAGGATTACAAAAGAGGTTGTTGATTTTGCACACAAGTATGATGTAACGGTTGAAGGCGAACTTGGAGTGCTTGCAGGTATCGAGGAGGAAGTATCGGCCGAACGTTCATCATATACCAGACCGGAAGAAGTGGAAGACTTCGTAAAAAGAACCGGCGTTGATTCTCTGGCTATATCTATAGGTACCTCGCATGGTGCTTATAAATTCAAGGTTAAACCCGGGCAACAGCCTCCTCCACTCAGGTTCGACATTCTCGAAGAAGTTGAAAAGCGGATACCTGGCTTCCCTATAGTTCTACATGGGGCATCATCTGTGCCAAAGGAGATAGTGGATGAAATAAACAAGTATGGCGGAAAACTGGAAAACACCGCAGGAGTACCGGAAGATCAACTTCGTAGGGCAGCCTCATCAGCCGTGTGCAAGATTAACATAGATTCCGACGGAAGACTTGCCATGACTGCCGCTGTACGAAAAGTGCTGTATGAAAAACCAGAGGAGTTCGACCCGCGAAACTATCTCGGCCCTGCCCGCGACAAACTCAGAGAACTTTATAAACATAAAGTTGTCAACGTGCTTGGAAGTGCTGGCAAGGCTTAACAGACAGCTATACATCCGAATAAAACTTTAATCAAAATATTTACCGGCTTACAAACCCGATACCGTAAGCCGGTAAATATTTTATTTTTTCACAATTAGATAAGAACATTGAAATCAATCCATCCATACTACCTATAACTCACTCATTAGCCCATCTCCATTTCTCTTCTTCTCTTCATATCCCCCAACACTTACGTTTGAAGTCTCCTTTGCTCTCCAGCGTATCCCACTTTCTCATCATCACCCTTTCTCAGTTTTCCCCGGTCAGTACGTTACATAGAGATACAATTCCCAGGTTAAGCGAGCTAAGATGTGAGAACTTATAAATTTCTGAAAACTTAATAATATATAATAGAATTATCGTAATTTTGATAAGGCTGTGTAGTTTTATGCCAAATTACAATTTATATAGTGACCAAAAGCTGATGAAAGAGATCAAAGCAGGAAACATGCTTGCTTTTGATGCACTTTATAAAAAATATTGTAAAAGTCTTTACAAATTTGTTTTTTCAATTATTAAATCGGCAGAAGAGGCTGAAAATATTATCCAGGACGTATTTCTTAACTTATGGTTAAACAGAAATAACATTCAGAAAGAAGCATTGGTTAAATACTATATCTTCACAATTGCTTATAATTCAACTATATCAGTAATTAGAAGGAAAATAAAAGAGTCTCAGTTTATTGAAGAATTAAAAAATCTTCAGATTCATACACAGGAGTCTGTAGAATCTGAAATTGAATATAACGAGATGAATGAAAAGCTCAATGAAATAATCAATACATTACCTGAACGGCAAAAAGAGGTTTACCTGCTTCACAAAGCTGAAGGTTTAAAATATTCTGAAATAGCCGACAGGTTGAATATTTCAGTTAATACTGTAGAGAACCACATGTCGAGAGCGCTTAAGACAATCCGTGATAGGCTGGGAAATTATTGATTTCTTGTCATTTTGTTGGTATTTATCACTTTTTAATTTTAAATTGTTTACATTCTAATCAAATGAAATCACTTCCCTGAATGTAGATGGCTCCTCTTTAATTCTCATGAACTCACTCCCGACCCCTCTCTAATTCTTAGAGAGGGGAGTAAGACACTGCGTTTGTGTATAAAATATTTTAAATAAATTCCTATTCTGAGTAGTGGCAGGAATAGTTTTCTGCGTCTTATTATTTGAAATTGTATAAAATTGAAATTGGACTATTTTATAATTAAAGAAATAACATACAGGTTAGGTTTGGGTTAGTGAGGTTCAGGTAAAAAGCACTCCCGGACAACGGGCAGTGCTTTTTATAATATTAAGTTTATGACAAGGGAACTAATTGAAAAGTATTTAAGCAATAACTGCAGTGACGAGGAACTGAATCTTGTTCTGGATTGGTTCAATAAATCAGCACACCTTGCAGAAAGTAAAAAGTTATTATATAGTGTATGGGAGGATATTCAGAAACAAGAGCCCAATGCAGATGCAGATTTCGATTCTATTCTGGGCAAAATCCATCATGAAATAAATATCATTCAATCGAAAAAAATTGTAGAGAAATCAGGATACGACTTAATAAGGTATAACAGAAGAAAATATATTATAAACGTCATAAGGAATATTGCAGCCATACTTCTTTTGCCCGTACTTGGGCTGGGGATATACTTTAATGTAAAATATTATTCTTCTATGTCTGAACAGGCAACAGCCAATCTTGCTTATAATGAAGTTTTTTCATCGGTTGATGCGATAACGAAAATTACTTTGCCTGACGGTTCGAATGTATGGCTTAACCATAGCAGTTCTCTTCGTTTCCCAGCTACATTTCAGGGGAAATCAAGGGATGTTGAGCTCAAAGGTGAGGGTTATTTCGAGGTTGCTCACAACCCTGATGTGCCTTTTGTTGTAAATGTCGGAGAGCTTAAGATAGCGGCTCTCGGAACTAAATTTAATGTAATGGCATACCCTGGAGAAAATCACATTGAAACTTCATTGATTGAAGGTATTGTTGAAATTAAAAAACCAGGTGAAGGCAAAAAAGATATAACTATTTCAAAGCTGAAGCCAAATGATCTGGCGATTTACAACAGAGAAAATTCAAAAATTGCTACAAAAACAGTAACAGACGAAAGGTATTTTTCATGGAAAGACGGAAAGCTGATTTTCACTGCCGAGCCGATGGAAGAGGTTGTTAAAAAACTCGGCAGATGGTTTAATGTTGATATAATAATAAAAGATTCTGAATTGAACGATTTGTTATTGACTGCCACTTTTGTTAACGAAACACTTCCACAGGTTATGGAATTATTATCTATTGTCCTTCCGGTGAATTACACTATAACCGACAGGGGGAAAAATTATGATGGATCTTTTTCAAGAAGAAAAGTTATTTTGAGCTATCGTCGCTTTTAATCAGAAATAATTAAAAATAAATGCCTATGAAACAAAACCGGAATTAAAAAGACGGGACAGTGTTGCCCCACTATCCCGTTAGACTAAGTACAAGTTTTTGTAAAAACCATTAGTAATCTTAATCCAATCAAATTTATGAAAAAATTATTAAGTTATTATGAAAAGAACCATTTAAAATTCTTTTCAAAAAAAACAATCAGAGTTATGAAGCTATCGTCTTTCTTATTGATACTGACTGTTTTTCAGCTCTGGGCTACGGAAACGTATTCCCAGTTGACGAAACTCTCCTTACATCTTGAGAATACAAAAATAGCTGATGCATTAAAAGAAATTGAAGACCAGAGTGAGTTTTATTTTCTTTACAGTCCAAAGCTCATTGATGTTGAAAAGAAGGTCAATATTGTTGCCGAACAGGAAACGATAAAGGATATTTTGACAGACGTTTTCGGCGAAGATGTGAAGTTTGCCGTGCACGACAGGCAGATTATACTTATGCCCAAAGATAAATCTGAAATTATTGATAAGTTACTACAACAGAACGTAGTTACCGGTATAGTTACAGACAGTCAGACAGGAGAACCCATGCCGGGAGTGAATGTTGTTGTTAAAGGAACAACTACAGGCACTATGACCGATGCATCGGGAAATTATTCGCTAAGCGTACCTGACAGGAATGCGACACTGGTGTTTTCGTTTATAGGATATACTACTCAGGAGATACCGCTGGAAGGAAGGACGAGTATAAATGTTTCACTCGTAAGTGAGGCTATAGGACTGGAGGAGGTAGTGGTGGTTGGGTATGGTTCTGCTATTAAACGAAATGTGGCAAGTGCCACAGCAGCATTGAAAAGCGATGAAATAGTCGGATTGTCTACAACTGATCCCCGTCAGGTTATTCAAGGTAAAATTGCCGGGGTTCAGGTAACAAATAACAGTGGTGATCCTGGATCGGGCGCGAGAATCGTGATCAGAGGTATGGGCTCTTTCTCAAATACAGATCCTCTTTATGTTATTGATGGCATTCAGGGAGGCGATATCAATTCAGTTGCACCTCAGGATATTGAAAGCATAACTGTTCTGAAGGATGCTTCAACAACAGCAATTTATGGCTCTGCTGCTGCAAATGGAGTTGTTCTTGTAACAACTAAAAGCGGAAGGAGAGGCGATCTTAAGGTTGAATATGAAGGTTCAGCAGGTTTTGCCAATGTCGTAAAACGTCTCGATATGCTGAATGCTTCGGAATATGTAGACCTTGTTACTGATATTCAGCATTCAAATGGACTGGACATAACTGCGAAGCTTCAGACACCTGATGTCAGGATTGACCGTACCGACTGGCAGGATGTTACTTTCCAGAAGGGTTTTTTAACTGATCATAACTTGAGGTTCAGCGGAGGAACAGAAAATGTGACATACGCTTTTTCGGCAGGTTATCAAAATCAGGAATCTACGGTGATTGACAGGACATTTCAGAGAATTACTGTCGGAGCCAAATTGACAGAAAGCCTGTTCAAAAAGAGAGTAAACCTGAATCAGAACCTCAGATTAAAAAATGATATAAATAATGGCGTGATTGCAAATCTGAATGAAGCGTTGAGAATGGCCCCTTATCTGCCTATTTATGATCCCAATAACCTGGGAGGCTATGCAAGGATGGACAAGGTAACAGATTTGCAGGATGCGAATAACCCATATAATACAGTTGGTAATACTGATTATAATGACAGAAGATTAGGCATAGAACTTGATCTTTCGGGCGAACTTCAGATTATTACCGGCCTGTCGTTCAAATCACAAGCAAGGATTTCAGCGGGAAATTACCATAATATGACGTTTAACTATCCCTGTAACGGAGGTAATTTCAACAGGGCTACCTCGGATATAAGCGAGCATTATAATTACAGTTACGGGTTTATTCTTGAGAACTATTTTTCATACGACAGAGTCTTTGGCGGTCATGCAATAACTGCAACATTGGGCAATACTTATGATCCGGCAGATATTTACAGGAGTATTTCAGTAAGCGGATCCGATTATACAAGTGATGCAATCCAGAACCTTGCCCTGGCAAATTCCAAATCAGTTACCGGATCATCTGTAAACAGCGGAAAATCGAGGTTATCATACTTTGGCAGGATTGGCTATACATTCAGGGAAAAATATGTACTGAATGCTAGTTTAAGAAGAGATGCTTCAAGTGTTTTCGGAGTGAACAACCGATGGGGTACATTCTATGGTGTCGGATTGGCCTGGATTGTTTCGAGAGAGAATTTCATGAGCTCAATTTCTGCTGTATCCAATCTGAGGATCAGGACAAGTTATGGAAAAACAGGCAATGATAACATTCCTCCATTTCTTACCTCATCGAAGGTCTGGAAAGGGAGCGGTAACAATATTGTGTATTCATTCGGAGATGACCTTACGTTTGCAACAGGCTCAATTGTGAACAGCATACCTAACCCTGATCTTAAATGGGAAGAGACAAATCAGTTTGATATGGGATTTGAACTCGGATTGTTTAAAGATAGGATTAATTTCACATTTGATTATTTTAATAGATCAAATAAAGATCTGTTGATTGAAACGCAACTGCCGTTGACAACCGGACTTGGAAATCCGGGATCAGTAGGTACGCAGTGGATTAATGCTGCAAGCATGAAAAACCAAGGATTTGAGATTGCACTGATTTTTAACAGCAATCCTGCAAATCAGTTTAAATGGGATATTTCGCTGAATTCAACTTACAGTGTTAACGAGGTAACAGCATTAGGGACCGTGAGAGATCTCCCTATTTCTAAAGGCGAGTTCATGACAGGCGTCGGAAATGCAACAAGAACTGATATCGGACATCCGCTCGGCTCATATTTCGGATATGTATTTGACCATGTCGTTGTTGACCAGGCTGATCTTGACAGACTGAATGACATAGCAAGTGCAGCAACCAATGGGCAGGTACAAGAATATCAGACCAACGCAAAACCCGGTGATCGAGTATGGAAGGATATTGACGGGAATGGCTATATCAATGCAAATGACCGTACATATATCGGTAATCCTTCGCCCAAATGGCAATATGGAATAGCATTTAATTCGTTCTATAAGAACTTCGATCTACAAATACTAATCCATGGCCTGGCAGGAGTGGATGCCGTAAATGGATCACTTTACTGGTGGGCAGGAATGTCAAAGCCTTTCAACCAGATGGCAACAGTTCTAAGAAGATGGAGAAAAGAGGGAGATGTTACAGATATTCCAAGAGCCGGACAAAACTCAGGAGCAAATCTGAATTTTTCAACCTGGTATGTTGAAAAAGGCGATTATCTGAGAGTTAAGAATTTTGTTCTGGGATATAACCTTCCTCCGAATCTGTTCAATACCTTCCAGAGATTCAGAGTCTATTTTTCAATCCAGAACGCATTGACATTTACAAAATATTCAGGTTATGATCCTGAAATATCTTCCACTTCCCCGGGTGATAACAATAACTACATATTCCAGAGGGGAATAGATATGTATCAAAGACCCAATCCGAGAATAATGAGGCTGGGAGTTCAATTAACCTTCTAATATGAATTGAAATGAAAAGAAAAATATTATTTACATTACTGGCTGTTTTGCTGTTAAACGCATGCAGTGAGAGTATCCTGGATGTGAAGAATGAAAACAGTTATGACGGAAATACTTTTTTTACCAATGCAAAAACTGCTATAGAAGCCTCTACAGCCATGTATTCTCCATTGCTTTTCCAGGGAATGTTCGAGAGAGAGTTCTATTTTATATTTGATCTTCTGGGATATGACGCATTCAAAAATTTCCCTTTACAGGGCTCTTTGCTTGAAATTGCAGCATACACTCATAACCCGAATACAGGAGAGTTGAATTACTTTTTTAATTCCTGCTACAAGATGATCTTCAGAACTAATTTTGTCATTGATATGTGTAATAAGTGGGAAACCAGTAATGATCAAGATGAAGCTTTAAAAACACGGATTGAAGGAGAAGCTAAATTTCTGAAGGCTCTGGGATACTTTTGGCTTGTTAACTGTTATGGTGATGTGCCTTTGAGGGAAACTCTTGATGATCATTATGTTCTTCAGATGGAAAGAACACCCAAAACAGAAATATGGACAGCAATTGAAACAGACCTCACTGACGCAATAGATAAATTACCACTTGCTCAGGATTATGCGCCTTCAGATTATGGAAGAGCTTCACGTGGAGCCGCAATTGCCTTGCTGGGTAAAGTATATCTATACCAAAATAAATATACTCAGGCAATAATTGAATTTACAAAGCTTATGA
>Ga0208940_1003054_pt1 | contig 14680 bp, 10 predicted proteins | sample AD_JPNNA6_MetaG_FD_184445 | JGI IMG/M metagenome (GOLD analysis project Ga0208940, IMG submission 184445) | Active sludge microbial communities of municipal wastewater-treating anaerobic digesters from Japan - AD_JPNNA6_MetaG (SPAdes) (version 2) | ecosystem: Engineered > Bioreactor > Anaerobic... | reverse complement strand
CCCGTGGGGGATATCCATGACCTGCTGAACCGTATCCGGGAACTGGACGCCCGCGCTTGCGATGTCCGCATCTACCCCGACGCCGAAGAGTATATCCAGCAGACTCTCTACCGCCAACGCGTGGACCAGCGGATAGGGGAGATTAGAAAGGACCCGGCGAATCATCCCCTCCGGACGACCCTCCTGAAGATCCCCCTCCTGCCGTACCAGTTGGACGGCATCGCCTTTGCCGCCGGACGGGGACGGGCGATCCTGGCGGACGACATGGGCCTCGGCAAGACCATTCAGGGGATCGGCATGGCGGAGTTGCTGGCCCGGGATACGGATATCTCCCGGGTGCTCGTCATCTGCCCCGCCTCCCTCAAGACCCAGTGGCGTCTGGAAATCGAGCGGGCGACCGACCGCACCTGCCGCCTCGTTTTGGGGAGCGCCGCCGAACGGGCGAGCCAGTACGGCGAGCCGGCCTTCTTCACCATCTGCAACTATGAGCAGGTCCTCCGGGACTTCAAGCTGATCGAGCGGATTTCCTGGGACCTCATCATCCTCGACGAGGGGCAGCGGATCAAGAACTGGGAGGCGAAGACCAGCCGGATCATCAAATCGCTCCGGTCGCCCTTTGCCCTGGTCCTCTCCGGAACCCCTCTGGAAAACCGCCTGGAGGAACTCTTCACTGTCGCCGGGTTTATCGACGAGCGCCGTCTCGGTCCCGCCTTCCGCTTCTTCAACCGCTACCGCGTCACCGACGAGCGGGGCCGGGTTCTGGGTTACAAAAACCTGGACGAACTGCGGGAAAGGCTAAAACCCATGCTCCTGCGCCGCCGCCGCCGGGATGTCCTGCAAGAATTGCCGTCCCGGACCACGGAGATCCTCCGCATCCCCCCGACGGATGAGCAACTGGAGCTCCACAACGCTCACCGCCAGCTCATCAGCCTCATCCTCCGGAAGCGCTACCTGACGGAGATGGACATCCTCCGTCTGCAGAAGGCCCTTTTGGCCTGTCGAATGGCGGCGAACAGCACCTTTCTCGTGGACAAGCAACCTCCCGGCCATTCCAGCAAGCTGGCGGAACTGGAAGGGCTCATCGACCAGCTCTTTGCCGAGGAGGAACGCAAGGCCGTCCTCTTTTCAGAATGGACGACGATGCTCAACCTCATCGAACCGATTCTGAAGGCCCGGGGCCTGGAATATGTGCGCCTGGACGGTTCGGTGCCCCAGAAACAGCGCCAGCAGTTGGTCCACCGCTTCCAGAAGGAGGAGGACTGCCGCCTGTTTCTCACCACCAACGCCGGGGCGACGGGCCTGAACCTCCAGGCTGCCGATACGATTCTCAATGTGGACCTGCCCTGGAACCCGGCGATTCTCGAACAGCGGATCAGCCGCGCCCATCGCATGGGGCAGAAGCGGCCCGTCCAGGTCTTTCTCCTCGTCACGGAAGGGACCCTGGAGGAGAGCCTTCTGAACACCCTGTCGGCGAAACACGAGCTTGCCCTGGCCGTCCTCGATCCGGACTCCCAGCTTACGGCCGTCAATCTGGCGAGCGGCATGGAGGAGCTGAAGAACCGCCTGGAACTCCTTTTAGGGATCAAGCCGCCGGCGCCTGTTGACGAAAGCGCCCGGGAGGAGGCGGAACGACAGGCCGGGGAGTTGCGGCGGAGGGAGCGGATCGCCGCGGCGGGCGGCCAGTTGCTCGGCGCCGCCTTCGCGTTTCTGGGGGAGATCTTTCCGGGCAAGGAAGAGACGCCGGAGAGCCTCCGGATGGCCGATGCCTTCCGGGAGCAGCTTTTCCAGTGTCTGGAAAAAGGTGCTGACGGCAGTCTCCGGATGACCGTCACCCTGCCCGACGAAACGGCGCTGAACAATCTGGCCCGGTCCCTGGCCAGGATCGCCGCCGGCGGGCGATGAAATTAAGGAGGACTGCCCGGCTATGGAAGCCCTGACCCTGACCATGGCCAATGAACTGGCCGCCGTGGGGGCGGTGCAGGCCGCCGCCGCGGCCTATTGCCGCGCCGGCGGGGTGGGGGAGGAGGCTGTCGCCCAGACGGAGCTCGTTATCGAAGAGGTCCTCGCCGCCATCGTGGCCCACGAGTACCTGCCCGGGCAAAAGGCGTGGATCTCCCTGACCATTTCCCTGACCGACGATGTACTGACGCTCCTCGTTCGTTTCCGGGGCATCCCCCTCGACGTGGAGCAGTTGCTGCGGTGGGAAAAGGCGCCCCCCCTGGAGATCATCGCCGAGGAAGACAACGGTCTGAATCTCCGCCTGATCAACTGGTTCAGCGACGAGATCGAGTACCGCAACCGGGGCTGGCAGGGACAGGAGATCGGCATCCGGCGCCGAATCGCCGGGGAGGCGGGGAAAGGGGCGCCGGCGGCGCGGGAAGAAACCGGAAGTGAGGAGAGCCGTCAGGAGAAACTCCGGCGGGAAAAGACGCCGGCCGCCGCCGCAGGGCCCTTGCGAATCGGCGTCCGGCGGATGCGCCCCGACGAGGCGGCGGCGGTCTCCCGGCTGGCCTATTTCGCTTACGGCTATACCTATTTCAAAGAGTATCTCTACTCACCCGAAGAGGTCCTCAGGCGCAACGAGGACGGACGGCTCGTGAGCTATGTGGCCGTCAACGAGGAGGACGGCGTCGTCCTGGGGCACCTGGCCGGGATTCCCGACGATTTGTCGGGCATGACGGAGCTGGGGATAGGTTTCGTGAGCCCCTTATACCGCCAAAGCGGCGCTTTCCAACTCCTCGCCGATGCCATTTCTGCGGATTTGGGAAAACAGGGGGCTCCCGGAACCTTCGGGACCGCCGTGACCTCCCATCCCTACAGTCAGCGGACCGTCATCCCCCTGGGATGGAAGGAGACGGCCCTCTTCGTCTCCCGGCTCCTGGCCCTGTCATTTCAGGCCATCACCGACCGGGAAACCCCTCGGGAGTCCCTGATGTACATGATCCGGATGTTCGCTTCCCCGCCCCGGCGGCCCTATTACGCCCCGGAGCGGCATCGCGCCATGATCGCCGCCATCGCCGCCCATGCCGGCCTGACCGTTTCCTTTGCCGACCTTCCAACGGCGGCCGGTTCGATGGAATCCGGGACCGGTGAGGCGGATGCGCCGGGAAAACCCGGTGAGCCGGCAACGCCGGTTGATCCGGGCGGGATCTCCGAGCTGGAGGAAAAGACCGACGCCAATCTAACGGCCCATATCGTCCTGCGCCGCTATGGCGACGACGCCATTCCCCCGCTCCGGGCGGTGGTGCGCCGGTACTGCCTGGACCGCCTGGAGACCCTCTACCTCTATCTCCCCCTCTGGGACCCGGCGACGGCCCATTTTTGTCCCCGCTGCGAGGAGCTGGGCTTCTTTTTTGCCGGCCTCAAGCCGGGAAGCGCCGGGACGGACTGGCTGGTCCTCCAGTACCTGAACAACCAGCGGTACGACTACGGGCGGCTTCAGGCGGCGACCCCCTTCGGGCGGGCGATCATCGATTATGTCCGGGACTGTGACCCCGACGCCGCCAAGGCGTAAGGAAAGACGTAAGGGAACGCCGGACGGGTTTCCCCCCAAGATAAAAAGTTCCTTCCCGAGGACATAGTTTTGTTCACAAAAGGTTTTGTCCTTTCTCTTGTTGTTTCACTCGCAAATGCGTGGATATGTTGTTGATCTGAAACGGTTTATAATTCACAAGGCCGTTGCGGACGCGGCGGGGCGCGTCCCGCAATTTTCATCCTGTTTTGCGACGGCAGGGCGTCATGCGGGTTTCTTTGATAATTACTGACCTGCCGGGATGAACTTTTCCGATACGTAGATGATCGGCTCCGGGGCAGGCAGTTCCCGAAGCGAAAGGGCGTTTTTCCACTGCTTTTCCAATTCGACGACTCTTACGGCCCTGCTGCTTTGGCTGTGGAAATAGTATCGCTTGCGCTTCAGATCTGATGAAGTGGTCCACGCCGTCGAATCCCGGAACTGATCTGTTTACAAATTGTATTAGCTCAGGATGATCTTGACAAGGTCGCACCGATTGCCTATAAGGCCGACAGTATGGGAGAGGATGCTGTATCCGATAAGAGATATGATGTCGATTTGTCTAATGTTCTTCACGCCGCTGATCTGAGGTGCCCTTAGAGAACCCGGGTGGTTCTCAGGTGATGCCGGCCTGCCTTCTTCACGTCCCTGACCGGGTTGCCCGCCGGGGTCATGCCGAAGGGAAGACGGCATGGCGCCCGGAGGAAAGAACCTTGGCCAAAGAAACAATTTCCCTAAACATCGAATAAAAAGAACTCAGGAGGAAAACGTATGGAAATGACCGTTGACGCCCGGGGTCTGGCCTGTCCGCAACCCGTCATTATGGCAAAAAAGGCCATCGAGGAAAATGAACGGATAACCGTTCTGGTGGACAATGCTATGGCCGTGGAGAACATCCGCCGCCTGGCCGTGAAACTCGCATGTGGTTTTTCCTCCCGGGAGCGGGAGGGGGAGGTGTGGGAGCTCTCCCTGGTCAGGACGGGACCCCTTGCGGAGACGACGGATGCTACAGCCGCTCCCGCCGCTTCCGCCGCCGATGACGATTATCTTTCCTGCCGTATCCCGCCCGGAAAGGACGCCGGTCCCCTGGTGGTCGTTCTGTCCGACAACCACATGGGCCGGGGCGACGATACCCTGGGCGACATCCTGATCCGCAGTTTCATCCATACCCTCCTGCAGCTCAAGCCGCTGCCGGCGACGATCATCTGTTACAACGCCGGGATCAAGCTGGCCGTCAAAGGTTCGGCGGTTCTGGACGACCTCCGGGAGCTCGCCGCGGCCGGGGTGAATATCCTCGTTTGCGGCACCTGTGCGAATTATTTTGACCTCGGCGGTGAGGTGGCCGTGGGGCAGATCTCCAATATGTACGACATCGCCGAAACCATGGCCGGAGCGGGGAGGCTCGTGCGTCCCTGATGAAGCGGGATGATTATCTGGTATTCCTCTTTCCCTCTGTCAGTCATGCCCTAAAGGCGGAAAAGATCCTGAGAACGGCGGGTATTGACCACAAGCTGATTCCCGTGCCCCGTCATATCAGTTCGGACTGCGGTGTCTGCCTGCGGCTTGCTCCGGGGCAGCGCGACGCCGTGGCAAAACTTCTAAAGGGGCGGGTGGATTGGGAAGCCGAGGCACCCCTGTCGCCCCAGGGATGAGGCCGGGGCGCACCGGGGCTACGTGTATTGAATAAATATCAATAATGAAGACATCGCGAGTTTTGTCTTCTTCGGTCCGGGAGCGGGCGGCGGCTTTTAACCTGCACGGCGCCGGGCAAATAAAAGGGGAACAACAATGACAGCAACAGGATCGGAAAGACCGGCCGTCTATTTCGACAACGCCGCCACCTCCTGGCCGAAACCGGCGGCGACGACGGCGGCCATGGTGGAATATGCCGAACGGATCGGCGGCAGCCCGGGGCGTTCCGGACATCATCGTTCCCTGGCGGCGGGCCGGATCATTCTGGAAGCACGGGAGGCCCTGGCGGAGCTCTTCGGCATCGACGACGCCCTCCGGATCGTCTTCACCAAGAACGCCACCGAGGCCTTGAACATCGCCCTCCTGGGGCTGCTCAAGCCCGGCGATCATGTTATCGCCTCAAGCATGGAACACAATTCCGTCATGCGACCCCTGCGCTATCTGGAATCCCTGGGGATAGGGCTATCCATCATCCCCTGCGACGGCTTCGGACTTCTTGATCCCGACGATTGCCGGGCCGCCATCGGGTCCCGCACCCGTCTCCTCGTCGCCACCCACGCCTCGAACGTGACGGGCACGATCCAGCCCGTGACGGCCCTGGGTAGGATCGCCCGGGAACATGGTCTCCTTTTCTGTGTGGATGCCGCCCAGACGGCGGGGGCCCTGCCCATCGACGTTGCGGGAATGGGGATCGATCTCCTGGCCTTTTCCGGCCACAAATCCCTCTTCGGCCCCCAGGGGACCGGCGGGCTGTATATCGGTCCCGGCCTGGAGGGCCTGATGCGACCCCTCATGTTCGGGGGTACGGGGAGCCGTTCGGAACATGAGGCCCAGCCGGATTTCCTTCCCGACAAGTTCGAGTCGGGGACGCCCAACACCATCGGTCTGGCGGGGTTGGGTGCGGGGGTGCGTTTCGTTGCGGCGGCGGGTCCGGAAAATATCCGCCGCCGGGAAGCAGGGCTTACGGCCCGCTTTCTAACCGGTCTTGCCGCCGTGCCCGGGATAGAGGTTTACGGACCCACCGATGCCGCCGGCCGGACGGCGGTGGTCTCCTTCAACATCGCCGGGGTTTCCCCTGCCGAGGCCGCCCTTGCCTTCGACGAGCGTTTCGGCATCCTCTGCCGTCCCGGGCTGCACTGTGCCCCGGCGGCCCACCGCACCATCGGAACCTTTCCCCGGGGAACGATCCGCTTCGGCTTCGGTTATTTCAACCGGGAAGAGGAGATCGACCTGGCCCTGACGGCGATCGAAAGCATGGCCACGGGCTGAAAACAGTTACCTGCGGCGCCCACGGCCTTCCAGGCGGCGGTATGGAGCCTGTTCTCCATGGTGCGGGTCTTCAGACCTTTGGCGTCGCCGGGAAACCTTACCGCCTGTTTGGAGTTGGTCAGGTTCCGAAAACCGTTTTCCCGGAAGGCCAGACCCTTTAGATCGGCCTTGTCGAGATCTTCCAGGAGTCTGTCACCTATGGGGCCGTCCAGGACTTTATCGACATGACGGTAATCCCGAAAGAGAAAGGGCAGATCGAGAATACCCATGGAGGGGCTGATCCCGCCGATGGTCCCTGTGGAGCCAAATAAAAAACTATCCTTCCCTGCTGGACGGCCTCCAGGAGTTCCCGCTCTCCTTTGGCGAGCTGACCGTCGGGATAGATGGCGATTTCGATGCGGCCCTTGCTTTTTTCCTTTACCAGGGCGGCGAAACGGGCCGCGCTCTGATTATAGGTGTGATCCAGGGGTGTCATCGAGGCCAATTTGAAGATCTTCTTGGCATCTCCGTTCGGGATCGTCTGTTCCTTGCTGCCGCCGAAACCGGTCAGGAACAGGACCGATACAGCCAGAAAAAGCAGAAAAACGATTTTCTTCTACATGGTATTTCCTCCTCTTTTTACTCGAAAATGCGTGCATATGTTATTGATCTACAAGGGTTTATCATTAACGGAGCCGCTGCGGACACTGCGGAGCGCGTCCCGCCATTTTCATCCTGCCTTGTGACGGCGTGCCGTCATGGGGGGTTCATTCAGTCGGCCGTGCATATCATCTTTCCCTTGTTCATGACCTGCTTCCTACCGGGAATGAATAAACGGCCCCGGGATCGGCCTGGAGATTCTCACGGGACAGTTTTCTCCCATGATAAAGGCGACAGCTGATAAAGGCGACGGCCTGCTCGTCCAGGAAATGGGGCCGGGCATAGAGCCGCGTCCGGCGGTTATGGCCATGTAAAGCGGAGAGCTGTGATGGTAAGGCGCAGACAAGGTATCTTTATTCAGTGAAGATTTTCGCCGTGATAAATCAACTTGAAATAAATGCCGGGATCGGGTAAGGGAACATCGTCTAAGTGGGAGAAGGAGGGGGAATCTTTTTTCCAAGGAGACGATATGCACACATACAAGCTGGACAAACCGGACAACCTGGTGGATTTGCTGGAGGAGAGCGTTGCCAGGTATCCCGACAACCTCCTGTTCGGCACCAAAAACCAACAGAAGATGTACGAATGGATCACTTACCGTGATTTCGGCAGGCGGGTGGACAACCTCCGCGGCGGCCTGGCGCAATTGGGGGTGACCAAGGGCGATGCCGTGGGGATCATCGCCAACAACCGCGTCGAATGGGCGGAGGCCTCCTTTGCGACCTATGGTCTGGGCGGGCGTTACGTTCCCATGTACGAAGCGGAGCTCCTCCATGTCTGGAAGTACATCGTCAAGGACAGCGGGGTGAAGGTCCTCTTCGTCGCCAATCCGGCCGTCTATGAAAAGGTGAAGGATTTCCCCAAGGACATTCCGACCCTGGAGAGGATCTTCATCATCGACGGTGCGGGAGAAAATACCATGGCGGCGGTGGAGAAACTGGGGGCCGCCCATCCGGTTCCCTCTCTCCGTCCCGATCCCGACGACATCGCCGGGCTGATCTACACCTCGGGAACCACCGGCGATCCGAAAGGGGTCCTGCTGTCCCACGGCAATCTCACCAGCAACACCCTGGCGGGGATCAAAAAGTATCCGGAACTCAATGAAAAGGCACGCACGCTGGCCATTCTCCCCTGGGCCCATTCCTACGGCCAGACGGCGGAACTGCATGCCGTCATCAGGATGGGGGCCTCCATGGGCCTGGCGGAGAGCCCGGCGACGATCGCGGGCGACCTGGCGCTGGTGAAGCCGAACTGGCTGGTGGCCGTGCCCCGGGTCTTCAACCGGATCTACGACGGCCTTCTGAAAAAGATGGAGGAGACCGGGGGGCTGGCCAAGACCCTCTTCGATATGGGGGTGGCCGCGGCAAAGAAGAAAAGGGAACTGGCGGCACAGGGCAAGACCTGTATGTTGACGAACCTGAAATTCAAGATCGCCGACAAGGTGGTGTTCGCCAAAGTCCGGGAGAAAATGGGCGGGCGGCTCATGGGCTGCATGAGCGGCAGCGCCGCCATGAACCCCGACATCGCCCAGTTTTTCTTCGATATCGGGATCCCGATCTATGATTGCTACGGGATGACGGAGACCTCTCCCGCCATCGCCATGAACGCCTCTTACGCCTACCGGCTGGGGAGCGTCGGCCAGGCCATCGACAAGGTCAAGATCGTCATCGACTCCTCCGTGGTCCAGGAAGGGGCCACCGACGGCGAGATCGTGGTTTATGGCCCCAATGTGATGAAGGGGTATCACAACAAGCCGGAGCAGACCCGGGAGGTCATGACCGCCGACGGGGGCATCCGCACCGGCGACCGGGGCCGTCTCGACCAGGACGGGTACCTCTACATCACCGGGCGAATCAAGGAACAGTTCAAGCTGGAAAACGGGAAGTTCGTCTTCCCCGCCGCCATGGAAGAGGATATCTGCCTCCATCCCTATGTGCAGAACGCCGTGGTTTACGGAGAGAACCGGCCCTACACGATCTGTCTCGTCGTCCCCGATTTCGTCGCCGTGGAGGCCTATGCGGAGAAGAACCATCTCCCCAGGGATATGGATATGCTCATGGAACGGGAGGAGATCAGATTCATGATCGGCAACGGGATCACGGAGCTGCTGAAGAAAAAGTACGGCGGTTACGAGATTCCCAAGAAGTTCGTCTTTCTCAAGGAAAACTTCACCTTGGAAAACGGCCTCCTGACCCAGACGATGAAGCTCAAGCGCCGGGTGGTGGTGGAGAAGTACCGCGCGCTGATCGAGGCCCAGTACGGCAAAAAGTGAACCGGCAGACAGGCGCGGAGGCGGGGCGGGGTAAGGCGCCGCCTCCGCGTTCGGCCGTTCGTCCCTGTTTGTCGGCAAGCATTTAGAGAGTTAGAAATCCCTTCTCCCCGGTGTCCGGGTCGCCGTATGGTCCGGGGAGAGGTCACTCCTTGAGCTTGTTTTTCTTCTTTTTTTCCCGTTTATGCCGATACATCCGGGAGTCGGCCTCAGAAAGCCATACATCGATCGATAAGGGGGACCGGGGATCGTAGAACACCATTCCGGTACTCATCGACAGGAAGTAGTCCCGGCCGGGTCGGGTGTTATGATTTGCGATCCGGGCCTCCAGACGGTCTTCGATCATGGCGGCGGCAACCGGTTCCGCCTCCATAACCAGGACCGCGAACTCATCACCCCCCATCCGGGCGATGATATCGGCCTTCCGGAATACCTCGCGCAAGATCTGCGCCGTTTCGATCAGCGCTTCATCACCCTTGGCATGCCCCAGGGAGTCGTTGATCGGTTTCATGTCGTCGAGATCTAAATAGACCAGCAGGAGCTGCCTCTCCGACCGTTCCGAGATCCGCAGCTGCTGTTCCACCAGGGTCAGGAACCCCCGGCGGTTATAAAGTCCGGTGAGGGGATCGGTGATGGCAAGCTGCCTTATTTCCTCCTCCATCTCCTTCCTTTCCGTCACATCCAGCATAATACCCCGAAAACCGATCGGGTTTCCCTTGCTGTCTCTGATGAGGGAAACGGAGGTTTCCACATAAATTCTGGCTCCGTCTTTTCTGAAGAGGTTCCAGTCCACATGCTTGGAGGGGATACCCGTTCGATAGACTTCGTTGTAGGCATTAAAAACCTTCCGGGCCGTTTCTTTATCCAAGGACTGGCGGTTGTTCATCCCTTGAAGTTCATCGGCGGTGTAACCGAGCATAACGGCGAGGGCGTTGTTGAAAAAGGTTAAATTTCCCGCCAGATCCACTTCATAGTACCCTTCGGCCATATTTTCCAGGATCGAGCGGTACTTTTCCTTCGCCTCCCGGTGTTCTGCCGTTTCCCGGATTAACTGTTGATTCTTTATCGTCAGTTCCCGTGTTCGTTGCTCTACCAGCTTCTCGAGTTCCCGCTGGGATTTTTCCAGAGCGGCTTCCATCTCCTTACGTTTGGAGATGTCTTTCATCGAGCCTACGATCCCCCGGGGGGCTCCCTGTTCGTCCCGGACAAGGATGGAGTTGATGGAGAAGATGATGGGTTGGCCCTCTTTGCCCCTCATAGCGATCTCGTAATCGGACAATCTTCCGGTTTCCCGGATATGTTCCAATAGCTCTCCGCGCTTGCGCTGGTCGAGATAGAGATCGCTCACGAGGGTGCCGAGCAGCTCCCGGCGCCGGTATCCGGTAATCTTTTCCACGGAAGGGGTGATTTCCAGGATCTTCCCCTCGATATCGACTTCGTAATAAATATCCTGCATGTTTTCGTAAATGTTACGGAATTTTTCCTCGCTGCGGCGCAGGACCTCCAGTTCCTCAAGCTCCTGCCTTCTCAGGCGCTCCAGTTCGTTCAGCCGTCTCCGTAAATCGTTCGTCTCATCCATGCAAAACACCTCGGTTTTGTTGGTTTATCCCCCGGATGCATCCGGGGGCTTTCCGGTGTGATCTCACAGATATGATTTTCATCCCCGATGCTGTATCCTTGCCGCGGGCAGGCGGATACCCGGGGTTTGCCGCTTCCGGGGGGAAGCGTAAAAAAGAGCGGCGGGAGAACGAACTCCCCCGCCGCTCTTGTCAACTATGGGTGTGATACCTGACCGGGGGGTGGACCGGTAAACCGCCCGCCCGGTTCATGATTGCCCCGGCTTTTCCCCGAAGCACGATCAATAATCATAATCGTCCATGCCGCCGCCCATACCGCCCATGCCGCCCGGAGGCATCGGGGGCATCGCCGGGGCCTTCTTCTTCGGCGCTTCCGCCACCATGGCCTCCGTCGTCAGGAGAAGGGAGGCGACGGAAGTGGCGTTCTGGAGGGCCAGCCGGGTCACCTTGGTGGGATCGATGATGCCGGCCTTCAACATGCTTCCGTACTCGCCCTTGTCGGCGTCGAAACCGTAATCGTCTTTCCCGGCCTTGACCTTCTCCACCACGATGGAGCCTTCAAAGCCCGCGTTGTTGGCGATCTGGCGGAGCGGTTCTTCCAGGGCCCGCTTCACGATGTTCAGGCCGTACTGCTCGTCGTCGGGCAGCGTGGTGCTTTCCAGCGCCTGAAGACTGCGGATGAGGGCCACGCCGCCCCCGGGGACCACGCCTTCTTCCACCGCGGCCCGTGTCGCGTTCAGGGCGTCTTCCACCCGGGCCTTCTTTTCCTTCATCTCGATCTCCGTGGCGGCGCCGACCTTGATGATAGCCACACCGCCGACGATCTTGGCGAGCCTTTCCTGGAGTTTCTCCCGGTCGTAATCGGAGGTCGTTTCCCCCATCTGGGCGCGGATCTGCTTGACCCGGGCCTGGATGTCGGCGCTCTTGCCGGCGCCGTCCACGATCGTGGTGTTGTCCTTGTCGATGGTCACCTGCTTGCACTGGCCCAGATCGGCCAGGGTCAGGTTCTCCAGCTTCACGCCGATGTCCTCGGAAACCACCTTGCCGCCCGTGAGGATGGCGATATCTTCCAGCATGGCCTTGCGGCGGTCACCGAAGCCCGGGGCCTTGACGGCGGCGCACTTGATGGTGCCCCGGAGTTTGTTGACCACCAGGGTGGCCAGGGCCTCACCTTCCAGGTCCTCGGCGATGATCAGGAGGGGTTTGCCCGTCCGGGCGACCTGCTCGAGGATGGGCACCAGATCCTTCATGGTGCTGATCTTCTTTTCGTTGAGCAGCAGGTAGGGATCTTCGAGATGGACTTCCATCTTGTTGGGGTCGGTAACGAAATACGGGGAGATATAGCCCCGGTCGAACTGCATGCCTTCCACGATCTCCAGGGTCGTTTCAATCCCTTTTGCGTCCTGGATGGTGATGACGCCTTCCTTGCCCACCTTGTCCATGGCCTCGGAGATGATCTCCCCGATGCTGAAATCGTTGTTGGCGGAGATGGCGCCGACCTGGGTGATTTCCTTCTTGTCCTTGACGGTCTTGGAGAGCTTCTTCAGCTCTTCCGTGACGAGGGCCACGCCCTTGTCCACCCCCCGCTTCAGGGACATGGGGTTCATTCCTGCCGCCACCAGCTTCGATCCTTCACGATAGATGGCCTGGGCCAGGATGGTGGCGGTGGTGGTGCCGTCGCCGGCGAGATCGGAAGTGCGGGCGGCGACTTCCTTCACCATCTGGGCTCCCATGTTCTCGAATTTATTTTCCAGTTCGACCTCCTTGGCGACGGTAACGCCGTCCTTGGTGACGGTCGGGGCGCCCCACTTCTTCTCGATGACCACATTGCGGCCCCGGGGGCCCAGGGTGACCTTGACGGCGTCCGCCAGGGTATCCACGCCCTTCATGATCCGTTCCCGGGCCAGGGTGTCGTATTTAATCTCTTTGGCTGCCATATTTTTTTCTCCCTCCTGTTATGATTCCAAAACGCCGAGAATATCGTCCGCTCTCATCATGAGATGTTCCACGCCGTCGATCTTGATCTCCGTGCCGGCATAACGGCCGAACAGCACCCGGTCCCCTTCCTTGACCTCCATGGGGATGCGCTGGCCGTCCTTGCCCATCTTTCCCGGTCCGACCGCGACCAGCCTGCCCTCGATGGGCTTCTCCTTGGCCGTATCGGGAATAATTATGCCGCCGGCGGTTTTCTGCTCGCTTTCCTGGCGGATGACGAGTACCTGATCGTGCAACGGTCTAATTTTCATAGGCCATACCTCCTATTATAAAAAAAATTGGGTCATTCGTGTTTAAGTTGAAAGGAGTCATTAAATAACAGGATGATATTTATGCATCGGATTTAAGCCAAATCTGATAAGGTTAAGTTTGCGAACAAAACTTACAGAGGAGGCAGAAACCCGATGCACTTGGATACTATCACGGAACTTTTGAATCTGCAAAATTATAAAGCAGCGATGGCGATAAAGACTGAGGAGAGCATTTATATTGTATTGGAGAGGGTAGAAGATACTCCCCCGGTTTGTTCTGGATGTGGCAAGGTTCATGGGACATCTGTTCACAGTCGGGATGTTGTTATTGTTGAGGATTTGAGGATGTTGGATAAGCGGGTATTTCTTACGGTGCCCAAAAGGAAGATAAAGTGTCTTGAAGATAACAAGATAAGGGTTGAGGAAATCCCCTGGCTCAGGGATCGGGTTACAGATCGATTTGCAGAGCAGGTATATAGACTTACCTCTATCACAACGAATCAGGAGGCGGGCTGGTTTCTGGGCATTGATGATGAAAAGGTTTATCGCATTGATAAGAGCAAACTTGAGGAATTGGCCTTGGAGAGAATGGATCCGACCCCGGCACCGAAGCAGATGAGTGTTGATGAAGTGGCATGGCAGAAATGGCATAAATATGTTACTAATGTTGTCGATATTGATCAAAGAAAAGTCATCTGGAACCACAATGGCCGGGGTAAAGTAACACTCGACAAATTCTTCCGTAGCCTTGGCAAAGAGGACCGCGAAAATATCGAGGCTGTTGCCTGTGACGGGGCCAAAGGGTATTTATCATCAATCAAGCAATATGCGGTAAATGCCTTGATTGTATTGGATCATTTTCACGTCAAGAAATACCTCAACGATGCCGTGGACACCGTGCGCAAGGAAGAGTTGAAAAAAGCACGCCAACAGCAAAATGGTGAGCTGTCCGAAATTCTTCACTGCAACAAGAGGTTCATCCTGATGCAGAACACCGTGACCAAAAAAAAGAAAAACTTACTGGAAAGACTGTCCAGCCTAAACGAGAAAGTTTACAAGTCTATGCTATTAAAGGAACAGTTTGTAGCTATCTATAAAGATCACAAGACCGCACATAGATCCCTCAAAGAATGGATTGTTGCCGCGATCAGGTCAAACATCCCTGCGTTTGTTGCGCTGGGATATAAGTTCTTCCGAAAACGGCATTACCTCCTTAATTACTTCCGCCGCCAGATTACAACCGCCATCTCGGAAGGTATCAATAACAAAATAAAACGCCTGTCTCGAATGGCTTATGGTTATAAAAATGTTACCTACTTCTTGCTTAAGATTCACCAGCATTGTGGACTACTAAATCCGAGGCTTTCAACTTAAACACGAATGACCCTAAATTTTCATGCCGGGGCGGCACCCGCAAACGATGAAAATGGTTTATGGAAATCACCCCGGTGTATTTTCATACTAAAGTCACTATTGA
>Ga0208940_1003052_pt1 | contig 14686 bp, 9 predicted proteins | sample AD_JPNNA6_MetaG_FD_184445 | JGI IMG/M metagenome (GOLD analysis project Ga0208940, IMG submission 184445) | Active sludge microbial communities of municipal wastewater-treating anaerobic digesters from Japan - AD_JPNNA6_MetaG (SPAdes) (version 2) | ecosystem: Engineered > Bioreactor > Anaerobic >... | reverse complement strand
GACGACTACCTTCATGCGCGTCGTGGGTCAGGAAAATATTGCGCCTGCCGGCAATGCCACGGCCATGTTCGGGCCGGTGGTGCAATCGGGCGGGGGCATCCTCCCCATCGGCTTCCCCGTGCAGCGCGTGGATAGCATCATCGGCAGTGGCAACATGGAGTTCACCCTCTTCGAGGGTAATGGCAGCGTCTGCCGGCGGGATGGCGTGGACTGTCCCAGCGATCCGCCCTCCAACTCGCAGCGCGGCTGGTTGAACTTCAACTACATCTACAACACCGCCTTCCTGGGACAGGGCTTGCCGCTGGAGCGCACGATCGCCAAAAACTTCAGCAACGACGACCTGAAGGGGTGGGCCGAAACCGGCAGTCCGCATCCCCTCTTTGCCGGCACCCGTGGCGGGTTGCCGCCCTACTATCCAGATGGCGACTACATCGCCGGCGATCCGGGTACCCGCGATGTGACCCGGCGCATCGTCTGCGACACTCACATGGACCAGATCGTCTATCTGCCCCTGTTCGACTACGTCTACGTCCGTTCGGACATGCAAAGTACCTTCAGCGGTCAGGAGCCCTCCCTCGGCTGGGTGAACAGCAACTACTACCACATCGTCGGCTTCCTGGCAGCCAGCATCGATTCCTGCGCCGGCGGGGGCAGCAACGGCACCATCAATGGCACCTTCCAGTATGCCGTCGTTGGCGAAGGGCAGATTAACCCTGGGGAAGGCATCGGCAGCGGCGCCGCATGCACGCCCACGCTGAAGGGCGTGACGCTCTGGAAGTAAGCTCCGCAACTTCCCAGACGCAAGGGGGCTGTGTCGGCCTACGTGGCCGGTACAGCCCCCTTTGAGTGCGCCTCACGTGGATAAAAAGCGGTGGGACATCAGAAAAATTCGTGAGAATTTGAAGTCATTTGCCCCCGTCCTGCCCCCCTTACCTCAGTACTGTTGACATTTCCCTCAATTAAGGTTAAAATAGCATTAGACAATTGGGCGTTACCAAAATCCGTTTTTTACGATAATACGGGTTAGCTTGTTTCAATTCAAGCCTCAGTCAAACAAGGAGGCCTGATGTTATATCGGAAATTACGGGGTCAAACATTAGTGGAGTTCGCCCTGATATTTCCTCTCCTGCTCCTGGTTCTCCTCAGCGTCATTGACGGCGCAGTGCTCATTCAGGGCTATCTCACTGTAAGACATGCAGCCCAGGAAGCCGCACGGTGGGCCATCGCCTACCAGCCACCGCAAGGTGAGTGTTTGGACGAGAACAGAGATGGAAACATCACCGATGAGCCCTGGCCTTATTGCCCATTGCCGGGTTATGCCCAGGACCCGAACGAATCTGACGAGGCCTACTATCAGCGTCGGGTGCAGCTCATCAAAATACGCGCCGTTGAGCCCTGTCGCGGCTTGAATGTCAACGAGGACGTCATCTGCAATGGCGACCCGGATCATAATCCAGGCGACATCGGCAGCAGCAGCTGTATTAGCACTTCCCTGGGAATCGAAGGCATGTTGGGAGTGCAGGTGTGGGGGCAACGCACTTTCGAAGATGATGGCCTGGGGCCGCTGGTTGTTGAAGACCATCCCGGGCTGCAAGGGCTGCCGGTGCAAGTGCGCGTCGTCCACAATGTGCCGCTGGTCGTCTTCGCCCCCCTCCTCCCCCAACCCTACGTGCGCGTTTCCAGCACGGCGGAAATGATCAACGAAGGCGTGCAGGTCGGCTATGGCAACCGACCGCCGCCAACACTGCCCCCGCCGCCGACGCTGAACCCGCCCGGGGCGCCACCGGCAACAGCCACCCAGCCCCCGACGCCAACCCCGGGTCCTTCGCCAACGCCAACGCCGCGCCCGCTCAACATCCTGACCTTGAACTTCGAGACCGCCACCAATCAACTGCCCAACGGGCGTGCTCACGAAGTGGTAGCGCTGGTCACAAATCCCGAGGGCCACGGCGTTGTCGGTGCCCAAGTCACTTTCCGGACCACCGCAGGCAGCTTCGACTATTCCGGTCAAGGGTATCAAACAGCCTACCGCAACACCGGTGCGGATGGGCGTGCCCGCGTGACCCTTTACAGCAATGGGCCAGCGACCGCCAACCTCACGGCCTGGCTCGATTATAACGGCAATGCAGCGGTAGATACCAATGAGCCGATGGATACGGCGATCAAGATCTGGCAGGCGAGCGGACCTTATCTGGTTCTGTCGAACTTCAACCCGGCGCCGCTCGATTGGGTCGCGGTAGATGTAATGGATCACCCCCCCGCTGATAATCCATATTCGCTATGGTGGTGTCCCATCACCGGCACCCTCATCACCCGGCAGCTCGCCTTCCCTGTCAATGTCAATACCACCACCTGGGATGCGACTAGCATCGCGGTACAAATTCCCTCCGGGGTAGCAGGGACCTACCGCATAGAGTCCCATCGTGGCAACGGCGGCGCCAATGCCTGCGGCAGCGGCACGCTGGTAGCTTATACCGCCCCTATTCGCATCTCCCCCCCGCCGCCGGATCTGGTGATTAGCAGCGTCACCATCGTGGATGAAGAGTACATCCGTCCAGGATATCCCATCACCGTGGTCATCGCTGTCCGCAATACCATGCCGGTCGCTATCACTACCGGGCCTTTCGATGTGGACGTCTACCTGGACCTCGCCGATTCCCCCATGGTGCGGCAAGTAGGGGAACACAAACAGTGGCTCACAACCCTGGGGCCGCTAGAGAGCACCACAGTCACCGCCACGGTCACGGTCTACGAGTTAGGTGCGCACACCCTCTGGGCGCAAGTGGACACGAGCAATTACGTTCAAGAGGGCAATGTCGGCGGGGAAACCAACAACGTCTATGGCCCGGTGACATTTGAAGCGCAGGAATGTGTCCCCCAACGCGGCGTCGCCAACGACTTCAGCAGCGGGTGGACGAGTATCGTCGTTCCCGAAGGTTACTACCTCCTCGAAGGCGGGAAATTGAAAGTATCGCCCGTACGCGGCGAGTTTTACAACACCGACGCTGCCGGCAGACGCGGCGGCTACAGCTACCTCTACCAACCGACATCCCTTAGCGGGAATTTCCAAATCACCGTACGCGTGGAGGGGGTAGCGACAACTTATACCAACGCCCGCGCCGGGCTCGTAGTCCAGGCAGCCAATGATTTCAGCGCTGTTCGCTTCGCCATGCTCAAATTCTCCGACGCCGGTACCAACGGCATCGAGACGCAATGGCGCACCACCTACGGCGGGGCTTTGAGCAACAAGAGGACGACGGGCCAATCTTCGCCGATCTACTTACGGATTACGCGAGAGGGTTCCACCTTCAAATCCTTCTACTCCACCAACGGGACGACGTGGACGCAGCAGCAGTCTCAATCCATTTCCAATATGCCGGCAAACGTGATTGTGGGATTGGTCACAAGTGGCCTGTGGTTTGACAGCTCCGGTAACAGCGGGATCACCGGTTTCGCCACTTATGACAATTTTGAAGCGTGTACTCCTCCTGGCAGCAGTTGTACGCCGATAGCCGGTCGTTCCGATAATTTTGACAGCGGCTTGGGCGCGCAGTGGAAATTTGAGAATACCTACATGCCACCGCCTGCCGTCACAACGAGCGGAGGCACCTTGAGCGTGACCCCTGGCTGGGGCTCGATCTCGAGCAATAGCGATGGGTTTCACTTCTTCACCCCCGGTCACGTCAACGGTGATTTTCGTATGACGGTGCGCGTGCTGGGAGTGCAAACCAGCAACACTAACGCCCAGGCCGGGTTGATGGTCCGTGAATCGCTGCTCGCCGAAAGCGCGCTCTTCGCGGCCCTCAAATATCGGGGGACTACCAACTACGTCGTATGGCGCGATACCACAGGCGCCACGCAGGGATCAGCTTCAGCTACCTTCAGCTTGCCATATTATTTGCGGATTGCCCGCGACGGGAATACCTTCACCGCCTATCGCTCTGCCGATGGCGTTAACTGGAGCGCCTACGGTAGTCCACGGACCATGAGCCTGCCGGATTCCGTTTATGTTGGGATTGCTACCAGTGGGCGGGATTATGATTCAAGCGTCACTTTGGGGCCGGCCACCTATGATAACTTCGAGCTGTGCGGCGTGATAGATCCGGCAGATATTCCCGCACCGCCAACGCCAATAACCCCGCCCGGGTTGCTGGAATGCCGCGAGCTGCTCGAAGTGCGCGGGTTCGAGGGCAACCCCACCACAGTCTTCAACGTGTGGCACGCAGGGGGGATAGGTGCTTTCTCGCGCACCTCCGAGCAATATTTCCGGGGCACCTTCTCCATGCGACTGCACGCCAGCCTCGGCGTCTACCCTTGTGCCCAAAACCCTCTCCAACCTTACCTTTATCAGGACGTCCAGCTGCCGACGGAAGTCTACTCCATCACCACGCTCAGCGTGGGCGGACGGTATCGGGTCGACGCCAGCAATCTTGAGTGCAGCATCAGCGGCCCGGATGAGGATGACGTGCTCTATCTACGCCTGTTGGAGACCGACGGCGACCCCATTACGCCGCTCACCATGACCCATGTGATCACCAATGGCGCAGCCGTCACGGGCACATGGCACCTGATCAACCGCGATCTCAGCGACGATGTGAATTTAGAGGACTATCAGGGACAGCCCATCCGCATCTACTGGAACGCTACCCATGATAGCGATTACCATGGCACTTTCTTCTATCTCGACGAACTGAGCGCCCAAATCTGCACGCAATGGCCAGTGCCCGATCTGGAACCAGGGACCGGCTCCATTGGGGGCCTGATACGTACGCTTAACCAGTATTATGTCCCTGTGGTCCTTCCCGGCGCTGAGGTGTGGGCCTACCAGCAAGGCGGGCAAACCTACGAGACACGCAGTATTCAAAACGGGACCTACCATTTCTACAACCTGCCTCCCGGCACTTACACCATCCATTCACAAACCTGGGTAGGCAGCACATTGCGCACAGCCACCACGCAAGTGACCATTGGCGCTGACGAGGTGAATTTCAATGTCAACCTGCTGCTCCAGTAAAGGCGTCCGCCGGGCGTTGACGCCGCCCAACAGGATGCCACAGCAGGCAGCGTCAGGCCTCGAGGCGCCCGCACTTCAAAAGAGACCATTCTGGTTCTGGGTATGCCTGAGCGCCACATGGGGAGTGCTGCTTATCGCAGTCACTGTGCTGCTGCACGCAGGGGTCAGTTGGGCGACCCCTGAGCCCGGGATCCAACTCTCCCGCGGCACCGCCTGCACGAGCGTCAAACCCCGCGCGGCGATCAGCACCGACGGCACCTGGCTGGCAGCCGTCTGGATCGAAGGGGACGCCAGCAGCGGGCGGTGCCGCGATAGCGGCAGTGCAGTCCTGGGACGGGCGCAGCGCACCGCCGAAACCTATAGCTGGCAAACACCCCAGACCATCATGGAAGGTCAGGCCAACGAGAGCAGCGCCTGCGTCACCCAAATCGCCATGCAACTACGCGGGACGACAGCGCATCTTCTCACCACCCAACGCACTCCCTGTCTGGGAGAGAGCCTCAGCAGCAGCATCCACTACTTCACCTGCAACCTGACCACAGGCACCTGTACCGCACCGGAAAGTGTCATTGCCGATGCCGGAGCCAACCAGAGCATCGTTAATGCGGAGTTGTCCCTGGACGACAACGGCGCTCCCCATGTCGTCTACAACGTGAGTGGCGAGGTCTATTATGTGCGCAAAATCAGCGGCAGCTGGCAGGAGGCACCCGGCACTAATCTGTCTACGGCTATCTGGATAGGCGGCGTCTCTGTAGATTACGCCGCCTACGCGCCGCGCGTGGCCAGCTCCGGGGATCGCCTGCATGTAGTGTGGGATGCTCAAGTGCCAGGCGGGAAAGGCATCCCAGTGTATCGCTACTGTCACACCAACGACGGCAGCTGCCCGGCAGCAGGGGGGCCCAGGCAGCTCAACCCGCAATGGGAGGGCGATATGGGCACCTACTCCCTGCCCGTCATTGCCGCGCGGGACAATCGTGTGCTGACCATCTGGCATTACTGCACGGAAGATCCTTTCGAGCCACCCGACTGCAATAAGTTCCAGCTGATCTACAGCCGCTCGGACGACAACGGCGACACCTTCATCCCACCGCAAGAATCGGAAGATGCCGTAGGCGGCATTTACCCCTACAATCCGGGCAGTGGCTCTCCCAGCACCGATGCCAGCACCGCTACCTACAACAATCAGCTCCAGCCGGCGCTGGTACTGGATGCCAACGGATACCCCTGGGTCGCCTGGCATGCCGCTACCAACAGCAGCTACAGTGCTTACATGATCACGACCACCGTCGCCACCGCCCAGACGGGGCTGGCTTTCAACTGGCAACACCGGCCCGGCTGGAGTATCGGCAAGAACGACACGAGCCGGGCGCGGGTCAACCCCCTCCTCCTGATTCCGCAGCCTGCGACGACGCCCGGCGCGCACCTGGTGTACATGGCGAAAAACGCCAGCGGTTCGGGGGACTATCAGGTCTATTACAGTTATTTACAAGAAGCAACATCGCCCACCACGACGCCTACCGAGTCGCCCACATCGCCGCCAACAGAAACACCGGCGCCCACAGAAACGCCACCGCCGCCGCAGATCTATCTTCCCCTGGTCTTGAAGGGAAACTGAAGGACAGCAAAAGGCAACTCTCTCCGTCTTCAGACTGTTCTGGGGATCGGCACAGGGGTGCGCTGATTGAGAACTGATTGGTAGGGCAATATATCATGAAGAGTAAACTATGGGGGTTAGGGGTAAGCCTGATTGTGACGGCCCTGTTGGTAGTCATTGCTGTGAATCTGTTCTCGCCTTCGGCAATGCCGGGCGCCCGTCCGGCCGGGGGCCCTACCACAAGCGATTCACCCAATCCCGGTGCCGGCTACACCGCGCGCGCAGCCTATCAAGCCGCACAGACCTGGGCGCAAAACTGGGCCGCCGACGCCGAGTTGGTCGCCATCTCCACGACGGTGGAGCGCTCGAAGGCCCTTAACGGCTGGACCCTACAACTCTATTCACCCAGCCAACGCCGCATTGCCATCATCCTGGTTACCGGAGAGAACGTCCAGCTGCTTCAGGAGCAACTGGCGCCCTACACCCAATCTCCCATCACGCAGGCAGCCTGGGTTCAGGATAGCGATGTGATCTTCAAGCACTGGTGGCAAGAACGGGGACGCACTCTATGGAGCCGACCGGAATCCCAAACTCTCTTGCTCCATCTAGGACAGGGCGAGACAGCGCTCACCTGGCGCATTGTGGTGTTGGATCAACAGGGGGAGCTTCTCGAACATTGGGAAGTGACCGCCACTACGGGCGAACCGCTCGCCACACCATAAAAGTATAAAGTTATGAGATATGAGATATGAGATATGAGAAAGGAAGAGCCATGAACCCAGAGAAAAACATCAAGGGACAGGCGGCGGTGGAATTTGCCCTGGTTCTGCCATTTCTGCTCTTGTTGATCATCGGGATGGCGGAGATAGGGTATGTATTCTACGACTACATCGTCCTGGCCGCCTCCAACCGCGAAGGGGTGCGGTTAGGTTCCCGAGGGCAATTTGACGAGCTCAGCGTGATAGAGCGCATCGTCGCCACCGGGGGCGTCCAAACCGTCGAGGACGTTACCGAACCGGTGCTCCGTACCAGCGGCCCCGACCCCAACTTTGGCACGATCATCACCACCATCGCCATTTCACCCACGGGAGGGTTGTCTATTGGCGCCCCCGTGATCACCGGCGTGATCGCCACAGCCGACGAAGGCTTGCGTCCGCTCACGCCCGAGGATACCCGCATCAATCCCGCGGAGTATACCACAGAAGAGGACATCACGTTCCAGATAAACACCCTGCGTACCACCCAGGACTTCGAAGCCTTGCGCAATGACATTGTCATCGTGGAAACCTTTTACGCTCACGACGTGCTCTTCTCCCCCATGGCGCAGCTGGTGAATCTTAGCGACCCTTTCTCGCTCTACTTCAAATCCTCTATGCGGGTCTTACGGGCCAACCGGCTTGATTAAGTAAGAAAAACAGTCACCAAAGAGAGGAGCTCCAAACATGAAAAAGCGAGGACGACGCAATGAAAAGGGACAAAGTCTCATCATCATTGCCTTCGCCATCTTTACCCTGATTGGCTTTGTGGGACTGGCAATTGACCTGGGACTGGCATATGTCGAACGGATTCGCGTGCGCCGGGCCGCCGATGCAGCCGCACTGGCCGCCGCCGCAGAGCTGCCCTTAGAGGACGCGGCCATCATCCGCGCGCTGGAATTTCTTGAGCAGAACGATTATGGCTGTGGGTTGGAAATTGTCGCGGGGGTTGCCAATTGCACCGCTCTGGAAGATACGCGCGTGGAGATCAATCTCGTCGGCGTCCAGGACGAGGAGGGGGAGATCGTGCTGGGCAGCGCAGACCCCCGCCGGACGATCCGCATCAATACCAGAGATTACCGCGATATGGATCGTCCCGACCCGATGAACACCGCCAATCGCATTCGGGTCGAAGTCGTTGAAGATGTCGAGATCTTCTTCATGCGCATCTTTGGCTTCTCCAATGTGCCGGTACAAGGCCTCGCCGTTGGAGAAAACATCAATCAGCTCGACATTGCGCTGGTCTTCGACAACTCCGGCTCGATGGAATTCGACACTATCTGCTACGGCTGCTGGGCCAAATCCACTCTCGCCTATCCGCAAGGCACCACTTACCCCTTGACATGGGATGGCGACCTTGACGGACAGCCAGACCACTGCGAGGGAAACGCCCCCCTCACCTACAGCGGTAAACAATATATCGTGATCGAGGCCGAGGAGTACAGCGCCACCAACAACAGCTACAACCGTCAACTCTATAACATCGGCGATACCTATTGGGCGATTCAGCGAAATGGCAACCAGGCCGGTATCAGCTACATGGGCAATGCCGGGGCCTATGGACGCGACGTGGTTGGCGCCTATATCCAACATCGGCCCTCGCGTACCCACGTAGGCGCTGGCGATGATGGCACCGGTGTCCCCTGCACGTGGGAAGACCTCCTCAACGGCTTCATGTGCCGGCGGAGCGACCGGTTAGACGGCTGGGGTGGACCCCGTCCGGCGCCACGTACGGATTACACATTCAAGGTGCCTACTACCGGCACATGGTACTTTTGGGTACGGATGCAAGGCGGCGATACTGATTCTGACACCAGTGGACAAAATCGCGCGCTGAACTGGGGAATTGACAATGCGCCCATCGGACGTGTCTATGCGCGCTGTCGTGACGACTATACCAATGGTGCCAGCAGTAATCACTGGACCTGGCACCTCCTCACGGCAACCAGCGGCGGCGCTTCGATCCCAACGTTCATCGCCGGGCGGACCTACACCCTCAACCTGTGGGCCGGCGGCCCGGGATCTGCTGTAGACCGCATCATCATCACAAACGATTCAAGAGATCCCGCCACCTTCTTTACTTACGCCGGTGACGGGACTTGCCCTGGTGGCGGGCGCGAGAGTGGCATCGCTAGCGGCTACTCCGGCATTGTCAACGGCGTGCTGCGCGGCGGCTATGTGGATAACAATCGCACCGGAGCGGCCTGCGACCCCTGCGACGCGCGCTTTGGCGGTTCCCCTAGCCCTGAGGATAACCGCCGCCCGGTCTGCACCGGCACAGTCAACCCTCAGGAACGGTATCTCGACGACCTCTATGATGATGAACAGCCCATGCGGGCTTCCGTCGAGGCCGCCAAAAACTTTGTACGGCGTCTGGACCCGCGCTACGATCAGGTCGGCTACGTAAGTTACAACGGTACGGCCACCATCCGCGACCGGCTGCAGTGCCTGCGAAAGGAAGGCGTAGACCACTGTATCGCCGGCTATGACCCAGATCTTGGCAAAAGCAGCACCATCATCGAGAACACGGTCATTGCCCACCTGGACAGTACGACCGCCAATGATGGCACCAACATCGGCCATGGCATTATGTTGGGCATCCAGGTGCTGAGCAGCAAATCCCCGAACTACGGGCGCCCCGGCGCCGCGCATATCATGATTGTGATGACCGATGGTGAAACCAATACCTTGAGTGGCGTGGATCCCATCTGCTACGCAGAGGAACGCTGGCCCATTCGCACCGGCGATCTCAACCGCGACCGGGCCAAGGATTGCGCCATCTACTACGCCATGCAAGCGCGCAACAATGGCATTGTGATTTACAGCATTACCTTGGGCGCCACAGCCGACATAGAATTGATGGCCAAGGTCGCCGAAATCACGGGCGGCATCCATCGCCATGCGCCTCGCCCCGAGCAGCTGGACACTATCTTTGATGAGCTCTACGAGCGGATTTTCCTGCGGCTGGTGCAATAAATCGCTCGTGCCGCCCCCACACGCTACTCCCGCAGTCCAAAAGGCTGCGGGAGTTTTTTTTTTGACGAAAAGAGAGCATGTTCAGCCGCCGATCTTTGCCCGTAAATCGCCCCTCTCCACTCTAAAATGCCCCTCCTCAGGGGGCTCGGGGGTGCTTGTGAGTTTTTCATGGCATGGTATAATAAAAATGTGTTCGTTCAAGGAGGTGGAAGCATGGATCCCGAAACGCCTCAGGTCCACAAAGAAATCACCGAAGCGCCCTCTGCCCCTGTGGCAGCGTCGCAAAAACGCACGCAGGTCGCCATCATCGGTGGCGCAGTGCTGCTCCTGGCCCTGCTCGTCACCGCCATCGTGCTCATGGCCCAACACCCCAGCGCCACCACCGTTGTCCGCGATATCGCCATTGTCTTCGTCGCCGTTGAAACCTTTCTCATCGGGATGGCGCTGTTGGTGCTGATTGTGGAAATCCAGACGCTGACCAAGGTGCTGCGGGAAGAGATCCAACCCGTGCTCCGCTCCGTCAACGACACGGCAGCGACCGTTCGCGGCACGACCGAGTTTATGAGCGAGAATCTGGTATCGCCGGTCATCAAGGCGGTCAGTTTTACGGCGGGCGTACGCCGGGTGCTCGGAGATTTACTCGGCGTGGTGACCGCCAGTCGTCCCCACTCCAAGTCGGGGCCCCAGGAACCCACTCACAGTCAATAACTTTAAGGAGGTAACTTTTATGACGCGCAAGAGTGATTTTGGAGCATTTCTCACCGGGTTTTTCGTCGGCGGACTGATTGGCGCAGCGGCAGCGATCCTCTTCGCCCCCCAATCAGGGCAGGAGACCCGCAACCAGCTGGCGCAAAAGGCAGGCGAGCTGACCGAGCAGGCCACGAAATCGGCGGAAGAAGCTCGCCTGCGGGCAGAACAGGCGCTGACCGAGGCACGCGAGAAGCTGGAAGAAGCCAATCGCGAGCTGCAAGCCCGCGCCAGGGAACTGCAGGATCAGGGGCGCGTGCTGCTGGAAGAACGCCAAAAGGCCAAAAAGGCCGAGGAACCCCCCGCTGAGAGCATCACGCTGGAAGAGACTCCCGCCAGCGCCTAGCGACCGGCCCTCACATCGTCGCCGCTATCACACCATCACGACCGGCGCTGAATGCCGCCGGTCGTGATGTCTTCGTCACCCTTCTCCAGGCTCTCACAACAATCCCAGGAAGCGCGCCACCACATCCCCCGCGCCGACCATGTTCAAGGCAATGGGCAGCAGCAGCACGCCCATGCAATTCATCCGCCGCGAGCCCCACAACACCGGGATCAACCCGATTCCCGTCGCCACAGCACAGATCGCCAGGCCGCCCACCCCCGTCATCCCCAGGACGACCGCAATCAAGATTCCCAGCGTGACCAGACTCAAAGAGCGATAGCTCACCCTGGCGATGAGAGCGATCGCCACGCGGGCCAGTCCCAACGAGAGGAAAAACGCCACCGTTCCCGTCAGCAGCGCCGCCGCCGTCGCCCAGAGATAGCGTTGGGGCGTGTACGTGCTATAGCGCGTGCTGATCATCCACGCCATCCCGCCCCGGGTGAGGTGCAGCCCCGGCACGAAGAAGAGCAGAAAACCGCCCACGTAGTAGACGATTTTGGAAGCGCCCTGCGAAATGATGAAGGCGCGCTCATCGCGCTGCGCCGTCGCGTGCCCGGCGAGGAAACCGCCAATGCCGCCGGTGATGACCGGGAAAAAAGCGGCGAACATGCCCCCCAGGACGCCCGCGGCCACGCCCTGGAAGAGCGCCAGCGGCGGCACATCCAGCGTGCGGGCAATGTGCTGCGGCGGCAACTCGACCCGCGCGAGGAGGTTCTGCAGCACCCATGGCACCGCAAACAGCCCCACGAACGCCGGCAACAGGTTCTGATACGAGACCTCCACCGGCACCAGCGAGCGATACATCAGGATGAAGCCCAACAGCCCGGAGAGCAAGAAAGTCGCCAGCCCGGCAGTGAGGGAACGCCACGCATCCCACCACCGTCGCCAGCCTGCCGGCGCCCGGTCAGTGCCCTTGGGCCATTCGGAAAGCAGCATGTAGGCGATGATCGTCCACAAAATCCAGCCCATGTGCGGGCGCAACACCTCACGGACGACGGGCAAGAGGCGCGAGGCCACCGGCGTGAGCGCGACCAGGAAAAGCAGACCCCCCAACCCGCCCAATCCACTCAGCGCCACCGCCTCGTAGCCGCGTTGTTGCAGCAGGTACTTCTGTCCCGGCAAGACGATGAAGACAGTGCTGTCATCGGGGACGGAGAGGAAAATGCTGGAGATGGTGTTGAGCATCGCGTAGCCGGTGATCAGGCCCAGGAAAAGGAACGCCATGCGCTCCGGCGTGAGCGTCGGCTCCAGGGCCGCGCTAAAAAGCAGCAGGAATCCCGCCACGTTGTAGATGTGCAGCGCCGGCACCAGCGCCAGTATCGAGGCCGCGATTCCCCCCACCAAAGCCCACGCCATGAGATCGAGGAAGGTCGTGTCCATGTCACGGCTCCGGTCGCCAATCGTGGAGAGAGCGCGGGAGGAGCTCTAATTCGTCGCGGTAGACGGAGACCTCGCCCACCACTTCGACCAGCATGCCCGCCTCCGGCGGGCGCGGCAGCGCGTCCGCCACGTTCGACCAGAGCAAGACGGTGATGACGCCTGTCCCATCATCGAGCGCCAGCTTGACACCGGCGGAGAAAGTCTCCGGGATTCCCGTCACGCCGCGCAGGCGCACCACCCTGCCGGCGTCCTGCGCCGCGAGGGAGGCGATTTCCACCCAGGGGATCTCCGGCGCTGCCGTCCGCACGCTCACATCGCCCGGTTGCGCCGGCTCCAGTTCCAGCACGCCCTCATAAACGGAGAGCTCCCCCTGCACTTCGAGCTCCGCCCCGACGTCCACCGTCGTCGGTTCGGGCAGCGCATCGTAGACGCGCTGCCACAGCAACACTTCCACCTGCCCGGTCCCATCGTCCAACGTCGCCTTGACGCCGCCCTTGAAGCCCGTCAGTGCGACCACGCGCCCCGACGCGCGCACCCAGGCGCCGGCCTCGTCGGCGCTGAGCGTGTTCAAGGGGCGCGGCGGCGTCTCTTCCACCACGGGCGCAGCGGTGAGCACGATGTCGGCAACGCTCGCCGGGGTGAGCTGCGGCTCATCGCGGTAGAGGGTCACCGTGCCGGTCACGACCAGCGTTTGCCCCTCGACCACCTCGGGCAGCGCGCCGGTGAGCGTCGTGAGGGTCTCATCTACGGCGACGGAGATGTCGCCGGTATCGTCCTGCAACGTGAGGATCGTCAGTCCCTCATAAGGGACAAGGACGCGCTGCACCTCGCCTTCGAGCCGGACGCGCAACCCCTCATCCAGGGCGGTGAGCGTGCCGATTTTCACCGCCACCGGCTCGGGACGTTCCAGCTGCAGGTGCTCCGCCGTGTTGAGGGTCAACGCCACGAAATCCTCGCGAATCCGCAGCGTGCCGGCGACTTCGACACGGTCGCCGGGGGCAGGGATCTTGCCGGCGGCGAGGAGCGCTGCCGTCACGTCCCGGTACGAGGAGATGCGCACCTCCCCCGTGCCGTCATCTACCCAGAAGGCGAGGTAGCCGCCGTTGGGGTCGTAGGTGAGGCTGCGGCTGATCCGCCCCCGCACGCGGACGTAGGCCATATTCATGGTGCCCTGCGTTTCCTCGACCGTGAGGAGGGGGATTGGCAACTGTCGTCCCGCCCACCACAGGCCAATCAGCCCCACGACGGCGAGCACGACCGCGGCTATTTTCACCGCTTTCAGCGAGACCCGTCCTCCCACCCGCGCGCCGCAATAGGGACAGGTGGTGTAGGGTCCCAAAAAGCGCCCACAACTGCCGCAGCGCGCGGCCAGCGTCACATCGGTTGTCTCCCCCATGAGCAGGATCTCCTTTCAGGCGGAAAAGCGAAAAGGCGAGAAGGCAAAAAGGCAAAAAGGCGATGACGCGACCCGCCGTCAACCGCCAGCGTCGAGCTCCCAGATAAGTTCATACTGCCGCTGGATGAGACGATAGTGCAACGCCAGGTAGGCGGGCAACAGCGGATCGGTCATGACGGCGTTGATGACGTAACCGCCACCCGCAGGCTGCTGTTCATGCACGGTGCGCAGCAGCTCGCCGGCAATCTCCAGAGGCCGCGCCGCCTCAGACGCCACTGCCAGATCGTGAACGAGCTGATAGGAGGACTGCGATTGGAAGAGGACGTACCCCAGCAAGAGGTCATTTTCCCAATACCCCAGGCCGCTGAGATAGGGCAAACGATGGCGCAGCGTCGCCTGTTCCCGCTGCCAGGAAGGGGGCACGGCGTGCCACGCCCCA
>Ga0208940_1003046_pt1 | contig 14703 bp, 19 predicted proteins | sample AD_JPNNA6_MetaG_FD_184445 | JGI IMG/M metagenome (GOLD analysis project Ga0208940, IMG submission 184445) | Active sludge microbial communities of municipal wastewater-treating anaerobic digesters from Japan - AD_JPNNA6_MetaG (SPAdes) (version 2) | ecosystem: Engineered > Bioreactor > Anaerobic... | reverse complement strand
ATACGATTGAACATCCACATCCATGCTACTTCCCTTCAAAGTAGCCTTGGAAGATATTATTAAAAAATGTTTTGGATATTAACTATAAGGAAATTAGGGATTCTAAGTCAAAGGTGCGAAATGTGGGGTTGAAGATCTGGCCGCAAGATTCGCATGCGGCCCACCCATGCTCTTCTGTGCGGATGATCTCCCCGCACGTGCAGCGGCGGTGGATCGTCTGGTTTCAGTTCCCTTTTCATCGGGATCAGTCTTGAAACCTGGGTCCTGCCCGGCCTCCCTAATTCTGCTTCTGAAGTACTTTCAGTTCCCTTTTCATCGGGATCAGTCTTGAAACACCGCGGCCCCTGGTGTAACGCTCCAGGCTTAGGGGGCTTTCAGTTCCCTTTTCATCGGGATCAGTCTTGAAACGGTTGTGAGGAGATCAAGACGGCTCTCCGGGCCAGGCTTTCAGTTCCCTTTTCATCGGGATCAGTCTTGAAACCTTGGCATATTGTGTTCCTGGGTTTTTTCTTGAAGTCTTTCAGTTCCCTTTTCATCGGGATCAGTCTTGAAACCGGGCAAGACCGTCACATTCCAGATCCAGGACGAAGACTTTCAGTTCCCTTTTCATCGGGATCAGTCTTGAAACGCCAGGCATTTCCTCGATTTCGCTCCCGATCCCTGGCCTTTCAGTTCTCTTTTCATCGGGATCAGTCTTGAAACAAGCCACCCGGACCCAACTAACCCAAAATCGCTATCTGGACTTTCAGTTCCCTTTTCATCGGGATCAGTCTTGAAACTTCGCTTTGCGAGCGTGTCTGGCGTAATTTTGCGGCTTTCAGTTCCCTTTTCATCGGGATCAGTCTTGAAACGCTATTCAGGCTAAACCCACATTACGAATTTGAGAACTTTCAGTTCCCTTTTCATCGGGATCAGTCTTGAAACTCGTCGGCTTTACAATTGCTCTTGCACCACATTGCCTTTCAGTTCCCTTTTCATCGGGATCAGTCTTGAAACGACAGGCGTAGATAACGCCTGGAAGGTCAAGCTTGGGACCCTTTCAGTTCCCTTTTCATCGGGATCAGTCTTGAAACTTTGAATCTATAGCGCCATATATAGACCAGATCGAAGACTTTCAGTTCCCTTTTCATCGGGATCAGTCTTGAAACTTCAGGGATTTGCCAGTAGATGTCTGCTGCTGGATAGACTTTCAGTTCCCTTTTCATCGGGATCAGTCTTGAAACCCCGGACCGATCTGATTGATCCTGACAGTGTCACCCGCCTCTTTCAGTTCCCTTTTCATCGGGATCAGTCTTGAAACGATACATGCCGTTATCGAGGGCCGGGATAAGTTCCGCTTTCAGTTCCCTTTTCATCGGGATCAGTCTTGAAACCCACACGCTGCGGACAGAGGAATTCGTGGTACTTGACAACTTTCAGTTCCCTTTTCATCGGGATCAGTCTTGAAACCCACGAAAGCGGGCTCTCCGAGTTCTTGCAGGGCTAGGATCCTTTCAGTTCCCTTTTCATCGGGATCAGTCTTGAAACCAGGAGCTCGACCGAAGCCTAAATCATACGGTCGGCAAAGCCTTTCAGTTCCCTTTTCATCGGGATCAGTCTTGAAACACGGGAACGTGGGCGGTACTCTGAAGGTAAAGGAGAATATCCACTTTCAGTTCCCTTTTCATCGGGATCAGTCTTGAAACCTTACGCGCTCGGCGTGCCGGTTCTCTATGACATGAGGCCCTTTCAGTTCCCTTTTCATCGGGATCAGTCTTGAAACTTGATATCAATTGCCGTGGGCGATGTAAAGACACATGCCCTTTCAGTTCCCTTTTCATCGGGATCAGTCTTGAAACGGCCTCATTTCTGACGGCTTGACCTCCCTAAATCCCTTTCAGTTCCCTTTTCATCGGGATCAGTCTTGAAACTCCTAATGTTGGTTGTTTCCGATGGATCATCCACTACTTCTTTCAGTTCCCTTTTCATCGGGATCAGTCTTGAAACTGGGGTAACGAGGGAGATAACCCTACCCTGGTGGCCAATCTTTCAGTTCCCTTTTCATCGGGATCAGTCTTGAAACTGAAAACCGAGGCCGCTTATGGGGCCCGGATCTTCTCCCTTTCAGTTCCCTTTTCATCGGGATCAGTCTTGAAACGCCGGAGGGGGCGAAACAATGACGCCCGCTCTCGATTCCTTTCAGTTCCCTTTTCATCGGGATCAGTCTTGAAACCTGTTTCTGGGAGGGGTTTGAATGGTAGAGAACGAGTGGACTTTCAGTTCCCTTTTCATCGGGATCAGTCTTGAAACCGTGAGTGATGTTATGTCCAATTCGAACACGGGATTCTTTCAGTTCCCTTTTCATCGGGATCAGTCTTGAAACGTGGCGTGTTCGGTCTACTAAGGAGAACATAGTCCTCTTTCAGTTCCCTTTTCATCGGGATCAGTCTTGAAACCCAGGGTTCTCAAGGCGGAATGTGTATCTGATCCATCTTTCAGTTCCCTTTTCATCGGGATCAGTCTTGAAACAGCCCCACCCGGCCCGGCTCCCTGGGAGTCGAAAGCTTTCAGTTCCCTTTTCATCGGGATCAGTCTTGAAACCCGGATACTTCGATTAAATCCGGCTTTTTCTTTTAGGACTTTCAGTTCCCTTTTCATCGGGATCAGTCTTGAAACTTCAGGAAGTCCCGGCCAGCCTCAGGGGAGAAGTCGTCTTTCAGTTCCCTTTTCATCGGGATCAGTCTTGAAACCTCTTGGCGTGCCGGTGTTCCTTGAGAAGGACGGTCGACTTTCAGTTCCCTTTTCATCGGGATCAGTCTTGAAACTCTTGAGAAGATCGATATCGAGTCTATGCTCGCCAAGGACTTTCAGTTCCCTTTTCATCGGGATCAGTCTTGAAACAACCGGCTACGATCTGGTCTTGGTCATGCCAAGGATGCTTTCAGTTCCCTTTTCATCGGGATCAGTCTTGAAACCCCTTCTGCAGGGGAGCAGCGTTAATACAAAGGATCCTTTCAGTTCCCTTTTCATCGGGATCAGTCTTGAAACGCAGAAAGAGAGTCGCAAATATCATTTTGATAATCTTCTCTTTCAGTTCCCTTTTCATCGGGATCAGTCTTGAAACCAGGCTTTCTGGTTGCCGGCGGTTGGGCAGTTGGCTTTCAGTTCCCTTTTCATCGGGATCAGTCTTGAAACACCTGCCTCATCCAGGCCTGTACCTCCTGTGGGGTTCTCTTTCAGTTCCCTTTTCATCGGGATCAGTCTTGAAACAAATAGATTTTCTGCTGTCGCGAACGGCAATATACATCTTTCAGTTCCCTTTTCATCGGGATCAGTCTTGAAACTTCTTCCGGACTAACACATTCGAGATTTCGCGGCAATCTTTCAGTTCCCTTTTCATCGGGATCAGTCTTGAAACAAGGAGGAAAACAGGTGTCAGCAGACGAGATAGCAGCGCCTTTCAGTTCCCTTTTCATCGGGATCAGTCTTGAAACAGAGATAGCCCAGGGAATTTGCTCGGATATCAGGCCTTTCAGTTCCCTTTTCATCGGGATCAGTCTTGAAACACAAGGCATAACTAGAAACAACCGTGCAGAGAGGCTTTCAGTTCCCTTTTCATCGGGATCAGTCTTGAAACAGTCCATCTTCAAAGGTCATGCTCTCACTGAAGCCACTTTCAGTTCCCTTTTCATCGGGATCAGTCTTGAAACAACCCATATCACCCCGACGGCTGCATAATTCTGGCTGAAAACCTTTCAGTTCCCTTTTCATCGGGATCAGTCTTGAAACCTGGCCGATCTGGCGACTTACGACAACAGCTACTACCCTTTCAGTTCCCTTTTCATCGGGATCAGTCTTGAAACACGCAACGGCGCTAGAACGGTCGTTATATCGCCAGTCACCTTTCAGTTCCCTTTTCATCGGGATCAGTCTTGAAACCGGGGCACTCCGGGCAATGGAGGATCTGGCTCACCGATCTTTCAGTTCCCTTTTCATCGGGATCAGTCTTGAAACCCTGGATAAAAGCATCTGAAAGAAGCTTTCAGGGAACACTTTCAGTTCCCTTTTCATCGGGATCAGTCTTGAAACCGCCGTCGTTCTGCAGGATATCGCCGACGATGTAGTTCCTTTCAGTTCCCTTTTCATCGGGATCAGTCTTGAAACCGGCAAGCTGCTGCTGGCGTTACTCTTACACCTACCCAGCTTTCAGTTCCCTTTTCATCGGGATCAGTCTTGAAACGTCCAAACCCTTGTCAGCGTATCAAACATACCTCTTGTTAGTCTTTCAGTTCCCTTTTCATCGGGATCAGTCTTGAAACAGACCTCCGGGCCAACCTCCGAGGTGTGGGCAGGGCTTTCAGTTCCCTTTTCATCGGGATCAGTCTTGAAACTCTATCCTCGCGTCCCTCTATGAGTACCTGATTTTTGACTTTCAGTTCCCTTTTCATCGGGATCAGTCTTGAAACAGAGCAGCTGCCGTAGCCGGTCGGCGATACTATACACACTTTCAGTTCCCTTTTCATCGGGATCAGTCTTGAAACTTGGACGGTCGGGTCATCGCTGAGCAGGTCATGAATCCTTTCAGTTCCCTTTTCATCGGGATCAGTCTTGAAACGATTGTGATCTCGAGGGAGGTATCCAGAACGGTGTCCTTTCAGTTCCCTTTTCATCGGGATCAGTCTTGAAACTCGTTTCGATGCGAGATGTCGCCAGTTTTCTTGCATCTCTTTCAGTTCCCTTTTCATCGGGATCAGTCTTGAAACTCACCTTTGAGAAGCAGTCTGTGAAGGCTGGTGTCAACTTTCAGTTCCCTTTTCATCGGGATCAGTCTTGAAACGATGCCCAGGCCGGATATCAGGTGATCGAAAACCTCCCTTTCAGTTCCCTTTTCATCGGGATCAGTCTTGAAACCAACACTATCGCTAAACGTAATATTCCTGTCTCAATAGCTTTCAGTTCCCTTTTCATCGGGATCAGTCTTGAAACTTCGTAACACTTGTGAAGCTGGTCCGCCCATGACAGGTCTTTCAGTTCCCTTTTCATCGGGATCAGTCTTGAAACCTGCTCTACGCATGGCTGATCAGGCCGTCGAACGAGCTTTCAGTTCCCTTTTCATCGGGATCAGTCTTGAAACACGCCGTTTGTGGAAGAGGCGTATGAGGGGTTTATCACTTTCAGTTCCCTTTTCATCGGGATCAGTCTTGAAACACATTTCCGGGCGTGCTTGGGCAGCTCCAGTTTCCTTTCAGTTCCCTTTTCATCGGGATCAGTCTTGAAACGCGTTGACTTAAAGGCACAGGTAATTGAGAACTTCCTTTCAGTTCCCTTTTCATCGGGATCAGTCTTGAAACCCCAAATGAAAGTTCCCTATGGCCTTCCGTCCTCTAGTCTTTCAGTTCCCTTTTCATCGGGATCAGTCTTGAAACCATTCTGGTTGGAGTGTTTGGTATGGTAGCACAAGTCTTTCAGTTCCCTTTTCATCGGGATCAGTCTTGAAACATAGAAGGTGGCTTGAGATGAACGGTAGAATCGATAACTTTCAGTTCCCTTTTCATCGGGATCAGTCTTGAAACTCGATGATCTGGTGTAGCACGATCTGGCCATTGGACCCACTTTCAGTTCCCTTTTCATCGGGATCAGTCTTGAAACTAGAGACGGCAGAGACCAAGCAAATGAGGCATTTGGCTTTCAGTTCCCTTTTCATCGGGATCAGTCTTGAAACTGAACTGGCACCAAGTCATAAATGAGGTGTTCAACAACTTTCAGTTCCCTTTTCATCGGGATCAGTCTTGAAACGCGCATTTTTGGGGGGAAAAAACGGTGATATTTTTCTTTCAGTTCCCTTTTCATCGGGATCAGTCTTGAAACGGGGGAGGCCAGTTGAAGTAGCCTTCTGTCGCGATCTTTCAGTTCCCTTTTCATCGGGATCAGTCTTGAAACCAGATATTTTCGATGGCAGATCTTGGCACGCGGAGTCCGCTTTCAGTTCCCTTTTCATCGGGATCAGTCTTGAAACCTAATGTCGAATATAAAACTCGCGTTGGCTAGAAATCTTTCAGTTCCCTTTTCATCGGGATCAGTCTTGAAACACGTTCGAGCATTCCGACACATCCCCATTCCGTGATATCTTTCAGTTCCCTTTTCATCGGGATCAGTCTTGAAACATGTTCAATGAGCAGGGAGTTATCCAAGAATTTGTGCTTTCAGTTCCCTTTTCATCGGGATCAGTCTTGAAACTCCAGAGAGATATTCCCGAGAGCACACGGTAATCACAGCTTTCAGTTCCCTTTTCATCGGGATCAGTCTTGAAACTGGATGTTGCATTCTCGTACGCTTCCCACTTTAGCGCTTTCAGTTCCCTTTTCATCGGGATCAGTCTTGAAACAGATGTCTAAGCTGGACTTATGGACCAATCTCGGTATCGGGCTTTCAGTTCCCTTTTCATCGGGATCAGTCTTGAAACAAAGATGTGCCTTCAGGTATGTAGAGCGACCAGGACACTTTCAGTTCCCTTTTCATCGGGATCAGTCTTGAAACCCCCGAAACCGGCGGAGGCGTAAGTGGCCGACCGGAAATCTTTCAGTTCCCTTTTCATCGGGATCAGTCTTGAAACACCCAACCCTGTCTCCGATGCTCGGGATTGCCTCACCACGCTTTCAGTTCCCTTTTCATCGGGATCAGTCTTGAAACCCGCCAGCGCTCAGTCTCCGGTTGCCTGGAAACAGACTTTCAGTTCCCTTTTCATCGGGATCAGTCTTGAAACATACTTGCTAAAGGAGTGGGTTAAGTATCAACGCCATTTGGCTTTCAGTTCCCTTTTCATCGGGATCAGTCTTGAAACACAATTTCAGGCGCTGTGTTGACATGCGGTCTGTTGCGCTTTCAGTTCCCTTTTCATCGGGATCAGTCTTGAAACAATGCTTCAGGCGTCTATCAATGACATTCAGGATAATCTTTCAGTTCCCTTTTCATCGGGATCAGTCTTGAAACGAAATATTTTCAGCGTAGTTAACCAGATAAGTATCGCTTTCAGTTCCCTTTTCATCGGGATCAGTCTTGAAACCAATATCACCCTTGACTGGATATATGGCAAGGATGTCCTTTCAGTTCCCTTTTCATCGGGATCAGTCTTGAAACTGGTGTACACCGTAGAGTACACTAGCCATTCGGTAGTCTTTCAGTTCCCTTTTCATCGGGATCAGTCTTGAAACCAAACAAAGAAAACCAACGATCTAAGGAAATGACCGTCTTTCAGTTCCCTTTTCATCGGGATCAGTCTTGAAACAGAAAGGCGTTCTCGTATCGGGTTGGGAAAGAGATCTTTCAGTTCCCTTTTCATCGGGATCAGTCTTGAAACGCATATCAGTTCAATCTGAATGCGGCAAGGAAGGAAAACTTTCAGTTCCCTTTTCATCGGGATCAGTCTTGAAACGATTTCTTAAACAATCGACTGCGGTAACTGTGAAATTGCTTTCAGTTCCCTTTTCATCGGGATCAGTCTTGAAACTAAACGATACATTGAAATATATCAACGAGCCAGGGATATCAACTTTCAGTTCCCTTTTCATCGGGATCAGTCTTGAAACATACGATGCATACTCTTTACAGCCATCCTCCCACCATCTTTCAGTTCCCTTTTCATCGGGATCAGTCTTGAAACGCGGCAGAGAATGGTTTTGTGGTTAGCAACTCCCAGCTTTCAGTTCCCTTTTCATCGGGATCAGTCTTGAAACTATACGATAAGTGGAACAAATGCGGATTTTATTTACTTTCAGTTCCCTTTTCATCGGGATCAGTCTTGAAACGGTGTCCAGATCATCGATGAACTCAAGCCAGACCTCTTTCAGTTCCCTTTTCATCGGGATCAGTCTTGAAACAGTTGAGAAGGCTCTCGTGCGGTATCTACAATATATCTTTCAGTTCCCTTTTCATCGGGATCAGTCTTGAAACGATCTTCTCCTCTCCGGTATCGGGGTCAATATAGAACCTTTCAGTTCCCTTTTCATCGGGATCAGTCTTGAAACTGTTCTATGAGAACTTTATCCATCTTACAGAACCGAGCTTTCAGTTCCCTTTTCATCGGGATCAGTCTTGAAACATGAGGGTGACCATCCCAAAAGCTATCAGAGACAAGGACTTTCAGTTCCCTTTTCATCGGGATCAGTCTTGAAACGCACGGCTGTTGAAGATGTCGGCCCCATGCTGGAGGCTTTCAGTTCCCTTTTCATCGGGATCAGTCTTGAAACATATTCTGATAATCCTGTAGCAAGCGGCTCAATTATCGCTTTCAGTTCCCTTTTCATCGGGATCAGTCTTGAAACGTGCCGCAAAGTTGGGGAAATGGATCGCCGATAAGCTCTTTCAGTTCCCTTTTCATCGGGATCAGTCTTGAAACGGCCATATTCACAAGCCTGCTGAACGTCTACTTCCGACTTTCAGTTCCCTTTTCATCGGGATCAGTCTTGAAACGCTTCCATGGCTACGCCGGCTAACGCCGTCAACATCTTTCAGTTCCCTTTTCATCGGGATCAGTCTTGAAACTATGGATGTAAGAGTGATATCTAGGGATACCAATAATCTTTCAGTTCCCTTTTCATCGGGATCAGTCTTGAAACGCAGCCGGGCGACAGGTCCGACTTAGGGATGCACTGCTTTCAGTTCCCTTTTCATCGGGATCAGTCTTGAAACCTGGAGAAGCTAGGCGACGTGCGGAAAGTGCTGGAACTTTCAGTTCCCTTTTCATCGGGATCAGTCTTGAAACATCGAGCATATTACTCTGTTTCGGGCTTCGCTTCCCAAAGCTTTCAGTTCCCTTTTCATCGGGATCAGTCTTGAAACCACCTCCATATCGGAAGCCAGCTCGAAAGTCGTCTTCTCTTTCAGTTCCCTTTTCATCGGGATCAGTCTTGAAACCTCCTCTCGGACCTGTCACGGTATGCTCGATTCTGTACTTTCAGTTCCCTTTTCATCGGGATCAGTCTTGAAACCCATCTCCCTCTATTATCGTTTCACGGATCATGAAACATCTTTCAGTTCCCTTTTCATCGGGATCAGTCTTGAAACTTGTGGATCACATCAAGAGCGCATATGGGAAGAACTAATCTTTCAGTTCCCTTTTCATCGGGATCAGTCTTGAAACGCATTCCATTTGGTGGTCATGAAGCCCTTTTGCCTGCCTTTCAGTTCCCTTTTCATCGGGATCAGTCTTGAAACGAACGCTACTTCAGTATTTTCCGTAGGAGAGATAATACTTTCAGTTCCCTTTTCATCGGGATCAGTCTTGAAACGTGTATGATAGCAACAAGGAAGACATCGTAAGTATCCTTTCAGTTCCCTTTTCATCGGGATCAGTCTTGAAACATACCAATTATGCGGGACCAATTACTAGATTTGCAGCTTTCAGTTCCCTTTTCATCGGGATCAGTCTTGAAACCAACTCATGCCGTGGAGGATAGAGTTGCCGATATATCCTTTCAGTTCCCTTTTCATCGGGATCAGTCTTGAAACCACCCTTGGTTTGTTGAGACTGATGGTTCACAAATCCTTTCAGTTCCCTTTTCATCGGGATCAGTCTTGAAACGTACGTTTGACGATCGTAGAATATGCAATCGATGCGCTTTCAGTTCCCTTTTCATCGGGATCAGTCTTGAAACTTCCTCATCTGCACTCGGAACCTTCACGTATGTGGTTCTTTCAGTTCCCTTTTCATCGGGATCAGTCTTGAAACAAGATTTCATTTGCGGGACGGCGTGGCCACGACAAAATCTTTCAGTTCCCTTTTCATCGGGATCAGTCTTGAAACTCACGTCTGGCTCCCGCTCAGGGAGTCCGATGCAGTCAACTTTCAGTTCCCTTTTCATCGGGATCAGTCTTGAAACTGCCCGAGATTCCCATTTTCGCGTGGAAAATTCAACTTTCAGTTCCCTTTTCATCGGGATCAGTCTTGAAACAAGATGGACGGGGAGGTAGTATCTTATGAGGCTATGCCCTTTCAGTTCCCTTTTCATCGGGATCAGTCTTGAAACCCGATCCGGTTCTCCATGGATCGGGCCATGCGGCCACGCTTTCAGTTCCCTTTTCATCGGGATCAGTCTTGAAACATCATATACGGAAATCGCTTCCAGTACATCTTCGATGACTTTCAGTTCCCTTTTCATCGGGATCAGTCTTGAAACAGGCGTGCTGTGGATTATAGACATTTTACTTTTTTATGCTTTCAGTTCCCTTTTCATCGGGATCAGTCTTGAAACCGGCCTTGACCTGGGCTGCGGTAGTCGCTCCGGACACCACTTTCAGTTCCCTTTTCATCGGGATCAGTCTTGAAACCAGTCCCATCTGGTTGAACAGGTCGGCTAGCACCTGGGCTTTCAGTTCCCTTTTCATCGGGATCAGTCTTGAAACATTTTGTCCTCGGGTATTGGATCCACCAAGATCATACTTTCAGTTCCCTTTTCATCGGGATCAGTCTTGAAACTAGTGATCATCCCTGCATTCATTGCATATTGTATAATCCTTTCAGTTCCCTTTTCATCGGGATCAGTCTTGAAACCCATCGGCGCCGGTGGGAGTTACGGCAAAGGAGCCATTGGCTTTCAGTTCCCTTTTCATCGGGATCAGTCTTGAAACGAAAAGCTGGCTCCGTATATCGATCAGATAGAACGCTTTCAGTTCCCTTTTCATCGGGATCAGTCTTGAAACCTGATCAGCCAGAGGAACCTGGGCAATCCAAACATCCTTTCAGTTCCCTTTTCATCGGGATCAGTCTTGAAACGGTGACGATCCGAAAGGCCTCGTGCCTGGTCGGACTCCTTTCAGTTCCCTTTTCATCGGGATCAGTCTTGAAACTCATAGTCCTGGACTCTCCGAGCCTCAGACAATCCCCTTTCAGTTCCCTTTTCATCGGGATCAGTCTTGAAACTTAGGCCACCGGTCGTTTGCCCGCTCAACCCATGAAAGACTTTCAGTTCCCTTTTCATCGGGATCAGTCTTGAAACGCGAAAGCGTACCACCGAGCTATCTCTTGCTGGGAGCTTTCAGTTCCCTTTTCATCGGGATCAGTCTTGAAACCAGGATCTGGAAGTTCGTAACTCTGCTTAGGCAGGTTCCTCTTTCAGTTCCCTTTTCATCGGGATCAGTCTTGAAACCGTTCGACAGAACGCACTCGGTCGGGTTAGATTCGCCTTTCAGTTCCCTTTTCATCGGGATCAGTCTTGAAACAGGAACGTCCTCATCCAGGGCTGACGGCGGATTACCCTTTCAGTTCCCTTTTCATCGGGATCAGTCTTGAAACCCCTGGGCATGTACTTGTCTCAATGCGTGACGTGAATCCTCTTTCAGTTCCCTTTTCATCGGGATCAGTCTTGAAACTTTATACAACCCAGGTGTTTGTAGCTCAACTACGGACTTTCAGTTCCCTTTTCATCGGGATCAGTCTTGAAACCGATCAGATCGCGAGGGACATGTCCGGCAACGATTTTCACTTTCAGTTCCCTTTTCATCGGGATCAGTCTTGAAACGCATCGACCGGGGCCACGGCCTCTTCCGCGAGGTCCTGGTCTTTCAGTTCCCTTTTCATCGGGATCAGTCTTGAAACGATGGATAGGATCCTAGCATGTTTGCCGAGTACATTCCTTTCAGTTCCCTTTTCATCGGGATCAGTCTTGAAACACACCAAAGCAAAGGGCATTGACCTCTTCCACGGTCCACTTTCAGTTCCCTTTTCATCGGGATCAGTCTTGAAACCCATGACTTTTAAGGAGGGGGCCGCTGGGCAATACAACTTTCAGTTCCCTTTTCATCGGGATCAGTCTTGAAACACATTCTGCGCCAAAATGATGCGCCGGGATCAGTTTGCTTTCAGTTCCCTTTTCATCGGGATCAGTCTTGAAACTCAAGAAGGCCGCTGAAAAACTGGCGGAGATCGAAAAACTTTCAGTTCCCTTTTCATCGGGATCAGTCTTGAAACGTCACGATTGGGTCTGCTGCCAGCTTCTCGACGTAGATGCTTTCAGTTCCCTTTTCATCGGGATCAGTCTTGAAACTTCAGCATGTGGACGTCTCCCTGCTAGACGACCTGGCCTGCTTTCAGTTCCCTTTTCATCGGGATCAGTCTTGAAACACTGGGGTAAGGTTGCGGGCGGTGGCCGAAAGGGCTTTCTTTCAGTTCCCTTTTCATCGGGATCAGTCTTGAAACAGCTCTGTCTGGCCGATCAGGAGAGACGACTCAGGGCTTTCAGTTCCCTTTTCATCGGGATCAGTCTTGAAACATGCCCACGAGGTCACGATCCAAGCCGAGTGTGATATGCTTTCAGTTCCCTTTTCATCGGGATCAGTCTTGAAACCAGTCCGGGTAGATCTTGTCATCAGCATGGGGTGCGTCTTTCAGTTCCCTTTTCATCGGGATCAGTCTTGAAACGCAATCTGTCTGAGACTTACACCACTTCGCCAACTACCCTTTCAGTTCCCTTTTCATCGGGATCAGTCTTGAAACATAGCCGCCTCGCCCGATATGGATATGTGGGGAATCCCTTTCAGTTCCCTTTTCATCGGGATCAGTCTTGAAACCCTCATGGAGATCGTCCACCGCGCCGCGATAACTGCCTTTCAGTTCCCTTTTCATCGGGATCAGTCTTGAAACGCGCATCGGGGCGCTTGAGAACTGGCGATACTACACAATCTTTCAGTTCCCTTTTCATCGGGATCAGTCTTGAAACGAATCCTCCTTCGGAGCCACTACTCTGGCCAGGTACACTTTCAGTTCCCTTTTCATCGGGATCAGTCTTGAAACGATAATGAAGCAATGTGCCTACATTCGCAGCAAAGCCCTTTCAGTTCCCTTTTCATCGGGATCAGTCTTGAAACGCGGGGACCGGATGGTCCGGGTCCCGATGGATCGGCTTTCAGTTCCCTTTTCATCGGGATCAGTCTTGAAACACATCGACCGGCTGAAGGCGGCGCTGGTGGACGAACGGGCTTTCAGTTCCCTTTTCATCGGGATCAGTCTTGAAACAACTCGTAGACGAGTTGAACCGGCTACGATCTGGTCTCTTTCAGTTCCCTTTTCATCGGGATCAGTCTTGAAACTGGCGTCGGTGTAAAGACCGGCGAGCACCTGATCTACTTTCAGTTCCCTTTTCATCGGGATCAGTCTTGAAACGAGGGAGCCGATAGGTCACGGCTGACCGTGCCTGAGCTTTCAGTTCCCTTTTCATCGGGATCAGTCTTGAAACAACCGCAACCAGATTGAACGGACCAGCTACAGACCCACTTTCAGTTCCCTTTTCATCGGGATCAGTCTTGAAACAGGTGATGGCTCGGGAGGTTCCAAACATGATCTTATACTCTTTCAGTTCCCTTTTCATCGGGATCAGTCTTGAAACCCAGGCCGCACGCGACGCGCAAGAAGCTTCGACATCCAGCTTTCAGTTCCCTTTTCATCGGGATCAGTCTTGAAACCCAAAGTCGAAGAGCTGAAGAACAGGCGAAAGACGGTACTTTCAGTTCCCTTTTCATCGGGATCAGTCTTGAAACGTATCCATGTCCGTATCGCGTAATCGCGGAACTACTGATCTTTCAGTTCCCTTTTCATCGGGATCAGTCTTGAAACTCGGTGCCGGCGCGGTGACCGTGAAGGACTACACCCACTTTCAGTTCCCTTTTCATCGGGATCAGTCTTGAAACGATCACATATCTGTGTTCTAACCAAACCGCTGAATTGCTTTCAGTTCCCTTTTCATCGGGATCAGTCTTGAAACGTGGTTGGGCTATCGGGATCTAATCTTGAAGATTCTTGCTTTCAGTTCCCTTTTCATCGGGATCAGTCTTGAAACGTTCCGCCACCTAACGCCCCGTCCACGGTAAAATCGACTTTCAGTTCCCTTTTCATCGGGATCAGTCTTGAAACTGGGTGGAAAACGTGTTTGGGTGTGGAATACACCGTCTTTCAGTTCCCTTTTCATCGGGATCAGTCTTGAAACGTAAGGGTCTGGGACGGCCATTGCTGCCCTAAGCATCCTTTCAGTTCCCTTTTCATCGGGATCAGTCTTGAAACACTTGTTGCCGTTCTTCGTGAGATAGACCTGTCACTGGCTTTCAGTTCCCTTTTCATCGGGATCAGTCTTGAAACGGAAACAATGCAGTGATGTTGTCTGTGATTATTGGTCTTTCAGTTCCCTTTTCATCGGGATCAGTCTTGAAACTTACCGGAAATCCAAAGATAGCTGCATTGTTGGGAGCCTTTCAGTTCCCTTTTCATCGGGATCAGTCTTGAAACTCTGATCCACCGGCAAATATGGCAGATGGGGCTCGTCTTTCAGTTCCCTTTTCATCGGGATCAGTCTTGAAACTTTCCCAATTTTTTCGTATAGGCATAACTATATATCTTTCAGTTCCCTTTTCATCGGGATCAGTCTTGAAACACGCCCACTTCACCGAGAATTCGTTCCTTGCCGGCGAACTTTCAGTTCCCTTTTCATCGGGATCAGTCTTGAAACTGGAGAGCTCTAAATGCTAACCAGGAGTCAGATTGAACTTTCAGTTCCCTTTTCATCGGGATCAGTCTTGAAACGGGCCTGCGTGGTTTATCATAGACGATTCGGCAAGACTTTCAGTTCCCTTTTCATCGGGATCAGTCTTGAAACACACGGCGTATCTATAATAGGGAACCTCTACTAGGCTTTCAGTTCCCTTTTCATCGGGATCAGTCTTGAAACTCGATCACCTCAT
>Ga0208940_1003045_pt1 | contig 14703 bp, 9 predicted proteins | sample AD_JPNNA6_MetaG_FD_184445 | JGI IMG/M metagenome (GOLD analysis project Ga0208940, IMG submission 184445) | Active sludge microbial communities of municipal wastewater-treating anaerobic digesters from Japan - AD_JPNNA6_MetaG (SPAdes) (version 2) | ecosystem: Engineered > Bioreactor > Anaerobic >... | reverse complement strand
CACCAGGTCATCGCCGAATGGCTGGCAGCCGGCAAACAGGTGGACCAGCCGCCTAACGACATCACCATCAATGAAATCATCGCCCGATTCTGGGAGCACGCCCAGCGGTATTATGTTCACCTGGATGGAACGCCAACCTATGAGCTCAGCAACTTCCGGCAAGCCCTAAAACCCCTTCAATTCCTGTACGGCACCACCCCAGCGGTCGAGTTTGGACCGCGTGCCCTCGTGGCGGTACGGCACAGGATGGTTCAGAAGGGACTCTGCCGCAGCAATATCAATAAGATGGTCGGCCGTATCAAACTGATGTTCCGCTGGGCCGCGGAGAAGGAATGGATTCCGGCCGGCATCTACCACGCCCTGCAAACGGTCAAGGGACTGCCCAAGGGCCGTTGCGAGGCCAAAGAGACCGAGCCGATCGGTCCGGTGCCTATGGAGCACATCGATGCGGTCAAGCCGTATGTGAGCCGACAGGTCTGGACGCTGATTCAACTTCAACTATTGACCGGTGCCCGCAGCGGGGAATTGGTGATATTGAGACCCTGCGATATAGAGATGACTGATACAATCTGGCTGTACCGCCCTGCCCAGCACAAGACGGCCCATCACGGCTTTTCCAGGACTATTTACCTGGGCCCTCGTGCCCAGGACCTTCTGCGGCCGTTTCTCTTGCGGCCGGCCGAGGCGTATTGCTTCTCGCCGGCTGAGGCGATGGCCCAATGGCGGCAGGAGAATTTTATCAACCGCAAGACCCCGTTGCATCAGGGCAATGCCGTAGGCACCAACGTCAAGGATAAACCCCGCAGGCAAGCCGGTGAGCACTATACCCCCACGGGCTATGGCCATTCCATTGCCAATGCTATCAAGAAGGCGTTCAGGCCAGAGGGAATGACGGATGAAGAATTTAAGACCTGGAAGCCGCCGCAGCACTGGCACCCGCATCAGTTGCGCCACAATGCGGCGACCTTCCTGCGGAAGGAGTTCGGCCTGGAAACCGCCCGAATCATATTGGGCCATCGCTCCTCAGCCATTACCGAGGTCTATGCCGAACAGGACCACCAGAAAGCAATGGAGGCGATAGTAAGGGTGGGATAAAAAAAAGCAGTATCTTTACCATTCAAACATATGGAAGCTAAGCGTATTCCAGGATTTTAGTGTATAGGCACAAAAAGTCCAATAGCAATAGCATAATTCCAAAATTGCTCTATCTGATTGGCAATTTCACCTGATACCAATAGTCCGAGTTCTAATTGACCCGATAATCCAGGACTAGTTAAATTAGCACTACCTACATAAGCCGATTGGCCATCTGCTACACAGAATTTAGCATGTGATCCAAGTTTTTGTTGATCGATCAAATTTGCAGATGGTTGAAAAAAGTGCAATTTTCCGGAAGCGTTTTGAAGCAAAAGGGTACGATCAATAGATTGCAAACTTTGTTCAGTACTGAGAATGTCAATGTTTATACCATGTTGCAAAGCAGTTTGAATGGCTGTGGCTATGATACCGTCTGCAAGCCTATGGCTCGGTTGAATAAATGGCGAACTAATAATGATCCTATTTTTTGCCTGAGAAATAAGTTGAATTAAAACGCCAAGAGTTGTACGGCACCGGACTTGATAGGCAAGAAGTGTGCTATGTGGCTCAGGAATAGTTATTACTAATTCAACTGAATTATGATTCATAGTATTCATTGTTATTATAATCACAATGATGGATCGAAATATCCTATTTGTATTTCACCAATTTCTGAATCGCAACCGCCAAATAAAAATGCACGACAAAGGTTTAAATTAAAGAAACGGCAACTAGTCTCTGCCAAATGTGTACAAGCATGACAGTTGCTAGTCCGTTCACAACATACTGGATCATAAACACAACGACGTGTATCCCTGATAGATAATAACCACTCATATAGTGACTGCTCGAATAATGCTGTAAGGGCTCCTATAGTTGCACCAAAGCGATGATTACAATAAAGAGCAAACGTGAGCGTAGTGGGCAGAAGATATTCTGATAAACTTGTTCGTTCCAAACCACAAAACAAAGTAGCTTGACGGATTGAGAGATGACTAAAAGTATGCAATAAACCAAATACCATACGTTCCTCTCGGTGATCTATATGTAAAGTTTCTCTGAAGGGTGTATGACTTAGCAATTGAATAAAATAAGACCTACGTGCAAGATTATGGTCAAGGCCGGGAGGAATATTTGGTTGACATCCATTCTGTTCAAGCCAAGATAAAACACGATCTGGATTCAGACTAAGCAATAAGGCATCAGCCTGTACTTGATCAACAAAAATAGGAAATCTTCCTCTATGATCTGGATGTGCTGGAAATGGATTCAGTCTACATTGATTGGGACGATATTCGGCACGGCTAAATCCATATGTTGCAGTAATAATTGGATAATCCGATACTAAAACCAAACGTGAAATCCCCATCTGCTGTGTTATACGAGTACTCGGTTCATTCGGGTTCCCAAGGTTAAGTTCTGTTGGATGGCCTGTTTCCATGGGCATGATTGACTCAAGCATCTCTTGACCAACAGTTTGCCAAATTGGCCATGGTACTCCAGTACGCTGAGAGAGGCTTTGGATAATGCCGCTTGGTGAGCGTTCCTCTTGTTCACGTTGTCTGCGTTCGCGTAAAGATTGCATTTCAGAAGGTAAATCTTCTAGTCGAAGTTCACCACTTGCTTGACGACGAAACAATTCATCCAAATCAGCACCTGTTAAACCCGTGGATTGGTTATCTTGAGCACTTTGAATATTCTGTCCATATTCACTTAATGCTTGATTTGCAACTTCAGGCATTCCAAGGAACTTCGCTGCCGCGATAGCGGGCCATTCAGGAAGCATAAAAAATCCATCTAATCTTCGATGAGGGATATTAAGAAGAACTGTTGTATGTGCATAGTAAGTACGTCCAGCTCTATGAACTTCAATTTGCATATTTCGTTTGTTTCGATCAGGCCATTGACAAGAACATATACCTCCAAAAAGATTTATTGAAGTATTGCATTGACGGCAGATCCAACGAAAATTCGATATTCGTTCACTCCCTCGCGTGTCTAGTGCCATATGGCCTTGACTGTGACATTGCCTGCATGATGGAGGCAATAAAGGTTGTAATTCACCGCAACAATGAATCTTAACGAAGCGTAATTGTATCAAACGACCTTGATGGCAAATAGGGCAACGATTTGGTAAAGAATTGCGATGGCGATAATCAAAAACACGACCACAGCCACGATTTTGACACCAAAGCACTTTGGGAAAAAGTTCTGATTGAACATCTCTGGGATCAAGAAGGACAAAACGATCGGTCTGCTGAAACACATCATCGCGTAAAACAGGCCTAAATTCTTCTTGCCAAGTACGAACTTCATCAGCAATTCGGCGTAAAAGAACGGAGGCATTTAAATCTGTTCGAGGATCACCACGTACACCTGTAACACGCGCAATTACTGCGATTCGTTCAAAGTCAAATGTACGATTAGGTAGATAATTAAACAGGACCTGATGTTTTCCTCTAAACATTGTTCTCGTCATAATATACTCCATAATTATTCAAAAGCATGGGCTGTCCATTGTGAACCAAGAGAATCTAATTCAATAGGGATTGCTTCATCTACATCACGAAGACTCCGCATTGGCCTTGGAAAAAGAATGTCTGAAACAAAACTCAATCCAGCTGCCGGACTAAGAATCCAATCCAAATATTGACGAACTCGTAGATGTATTTCATTGCGAAAAGCGATTTCACCTGTTGTTGTTGCATTCTGAACACCATAAGCTTCCTCTAATAATGGGATAAAGTGTTCTGGTCGTATACTTCCGTCACTTATCTTACCTCGGACGAAATCGATTTTATAATATCTGTTGGGATTGCTCTCTCCAGAGCGATTGGCTATTAATTGAAGCAGTACTCCCATAAATAAACCTGGTAATGTGCGATTAATACTAAATTTGGACCAGCGGTTAATAGCTACTGGCTCGACTAATTGCCCGAGAAACTCATGGAATTTAGTAAAATATGCATAATGGCTCTGATCTCGTTCGCGTACAGGATGCAAACACATAAAGATAATTCCGATGTGGCTACGTCCGACTCGACTTGATGCTTGAATATATTCAGCATTCTGGCGAGGCATTCCATAAAAAACCATGGCATTGAATCGATCGATATCTACACCATGACTTACCATACTTGTTGCAAGTATGGCATCGGGTAAACTACCTTGGGGCGCAGCACATTCTAATTTTTCCAAGATTTGAGAGACGTCATTGGTAGATGTACTGCCAGTAAGTTCAAAAATCTCTAAAGCGGGAAGCCCGTCATGTTGAAGATGTGGAACTACATCTCCTTCAAGATCAGTCCGAATAGAATTAAGCTCACGATTAGATAAGAAATATGTCAAAGACGTAGCATAGTAATCTAAAAGTTGCCTCCATTCTGACGTTCCAGGTCTAAGTACTCCGCCGTATGGATTTGGGCTACCTACTGGAAGTTGTTGCAAACCGAGAACAATACGATGATAAAACTCAATCAGTTCAAGTATAGTATTAAATATTGTCTTGTTGTGAGGGATTAAACCTACGTACAAACGCTGAGGGTAAGTTAGAGTCTCTGCGTAGAATGATTGGTTGAGAGTCGGGCCAAGTCCTGGAAATACATGTGCATGACTTCTTCCATAAAGGTGATTAACCTGCCGTTCGAAGGCCTCTATCGTAGCAGATGATGCAATAATTTTTAGTGTTTGTTCTTGGCCAATTTCACGTAATAACTTTTGAGTAAAGGTTTCATAGTGACCATCAAAGGTGCCGAGTCCTTCCTTTAATAAGTGAAGTTCATCTTGAACAAATAGTGTTGGGCCTGATAGACCATGGGGCAAATGATGTTGTAGTCTATTAGCATCATTACAATCTTTTTGACAACATCGACCTTTGAAGTAACCGTGTTGAGAACATCGGCCATCAACATCTCCAAATATTAGAGCAAATTTTCGCTGATTGCCTATTCCGGCTAGCTTGTCAATAGTGCCTACGATTACACATGGAAGATAACGATATATTTCGTTGTCTACAATATATACGGGTATTTCTCCATGCAGGAAATGACAATCAGGTTGGCTACAACGATGGATTAAACGGGTATTTGTTTCATCAAAATCTAAAGTTACTGATATTGTTCGACACGATGGACAACGTACCACTCTTTTCAACTCTTGCCGAGCAACTGGATCATTTATTCTACTCCAAGTGACTTGATCTTCCGCCTTAGAGTACTGATAATGTGGATTTATGATTTCATTAGGTGAGCCTCCTTGACCAACAAAGTAGCCTACTGCAAAGCCGTCGACATTAATGCCTGATAAACGTTCATCATTCTGTTCTCGTCGTACTAATTCTGCCATACCTATAACATCTGCTACACGTTGTGTCTGTTGCAAAGTTAGTAGACGAAGTGGAAAACGTGTCCATGCAGTAACACCAGCAGCCTTTCCTCTTAAACGGTCAAAAAAGCAATGGAAAATGATTGTTGCTAAATACGCTTCCGTTTTTCCACCACCGGTTGGGAAATAAATAATATCAACTATTTCACGGTCTTGGATATTATGGCTATTGGGACAACAAAGAGCAGCGATGCCAGGAATCTGGCTCACAAGAAAAACGATTTGGAATAAACGCCATTCGGTCTTTGAGCCCCGACGGAATGTTTCGTTGGTCAATTGAAATGCAAGACGAACATCTGGATTAGTACGAATGAGTTCACATCCGATTACAAAACGATTTATTTCTTCTTCATACTTCATTCGATCTTGATCAAATTCGTCACCATACTTAGTTTCCCACATAGGATTGTTGGCAACATATTGTTGTCGTATATTATCCCACTCTTGCCGATAGCGTTTCATCGCTTGAAGAATATTGTTCAATGATGGCATTGGGTTTTGAGAGAGATCTACAAAACGAGCTGGCGGATCTGTTCGTGTTACGAAACGCATTTGATGGTATATAGGCGCATGAGTTGTTCTGAAAGTATAATAGGGAGATCCGTCATCCTGAAATTCAACAGCGCAGTTGATTCCACGACCCCATTCATATCTGTCATAACGAAATCCCTGAGGAGCAAGTTCAAGTTCAAATGGCTGTACTTCTTGGTTTGCAAATACGAATGACGCTTCAATATCAAATAGGAAGGATTCTACAATTTGTGAATCACTATAAATCGGTGAAGTATTAACAAACTCAACTGATAATACCTGTTCAAAAGAATTTATTGTCCCCAAGGTCAACATATTGCTACGTACTTCTAATCGCCATTCAGGTATTACATTAACGTTTAATGACTGAATAAAACCACAATAAGCTTCTTCAGAAGCTAATGCTGTTCTAGGGACTTGAATTTTCGATTCTGGATTGTTCAATACTTTTACATGTTCAGGATCACTCATAGCAACTTCCTGTGCCCGTGTAATTTCTCGATTAATGGCAGCTTGTAAATTTGAACTATCAATCTGCCAGCGCCCTATTTCATTTGAACGAAGAATTATTTGGCCATTGGCCTCACAAGAAATCTTACGAAATCGAATAAACAAAGAATCCTGAGAAGTTCGCGCGGATCGGCGATCTTCTGCTGAATCATTTACTTCGGGAGAATCAATTTCTACCATCTGAATATTAGTTTCTTCGTTGTCAGAGCCGATCTCATCTTCTTGTCTCATAACAGGATGAATTCTTGCTTCAGTGTCGCGAGATAAGTTGCCGTCTGATGTAATACTTGCATCGCTATTAGTATTTACCGAGGTCTTGCTTTGATTTTGATGTTCACATTGTTGTGCAAATGTAGGGAATACTCGGTAGTAGCATGCCCAATGTACAGTAATATCAGTTTCTATAATTTCATTTTTTGTTCGTAGAAGAAATTCCGCACCGAAGGCTACGGGGGCAAGCTTGATCATCATCTCACGCAAGTGTTGCGATTGCATTATGGGATCTGAGGATTCATCCGGACGAGGACGAAGATTCCCAATAAAGTAGACGTCTCTTGGATAGTTACGTAAGCATTCCTGATCGCTTCGGCCACTAGACTTTTCCAATATGGATGCAACTAAGAATTCCGCAAGCTTTATTTCTTCCTGTTGGTTCCATGGTCCGCAACTCATAATTAAATCTCCCTTATTACCTGCCCTAAATTACTACGTAAAAAAGGCCCGCCTATTTTATCGATTCTTTGGACACTAAGTAATAACAAAGAGCTTCTAATATCTCCGAACGTTAAGCCTAATTCTCGGTCAATTACATCTTCATCATCTTTAGATACTACCCCTGTGGCTTGGTCTTGTAACCAACGATTTAGCTTGTGTGACAAACCGCGATGTAATCCTCTTAATCGGCTGGCAGCTTTGGAGATATGTTTATAATATTGATGAACAAATTTCATATCAAGAACTTCCGCTAATCGTCGTAAGTCTTCGGGTTCAATTGGACACAAAATATCTCCTCTAAGCCAGTAAACAAGAGTAAGCGGAGCCACAAGTTGGCTACCTAATGATTGCATTCTACGAAGAAGACTATCGACATTGCGTCTGCCATGTTGTTGAAGTTCAAGCAAATCCACAGTGCTTGTACTCCATATTTCATAGGCTATTCGAAAGTCTTCCTGCCAGCGTTGAATCATTGCAAGATGAAGTTCGATAGAGGGATGTTTGTGAACACGAGAAATGATCAAATCATACAGACTTTGCCGTTGTTGTCCATGAATGACTAGTACTTGATCTCCTACTTTCAATGAAGATACATAACGATAGTCAAGGCCATTACTGCTAACAATGTTAATTTTGTCTTCAAAAGAAAATAGTGCCTGCCAGTCTTGATCAAATTGTACTCTAATAGCTTCTTCACACCATAAGTCTTTTGGGAATTCGCTCGCTGGATGAACATCTGTGTTCTCATTATCATTTAAGACTAATTCTTCATCACCTTCGCTAGGTTCAAAGAGGCGAGAAACTTCAGTGACAGGATCTTCGGGTTGCCAAACCGATCCTGTAAATGATGTTCTTGTTTTTCGTGTAGTTGAGATATTTATTTCCACTGGTTCTTCAACAGTTATTCCACCGTGAGAAATAGGAACATCTGGAGGTTTTTCTACTTCTGACATATAAGCAAGTACATCAGCATTATGAGAAGTATTCCCGCCCAAACGAATAGACCATTCTGATTGACGCCGCATAAAAGATGGATACTGATGGGGAAATAAGAGTATTTTGCTTTTGGGAGAAAAAAACACATATAACAACTTTGGTACTAAAGTAGGGCTGGGCAGTCCAACTAAGATTGGTCTACATGCATTGTTTTCAAGGAGTTTCATAAGGTAATCATCTTGAATATTGCCAGAAGAATATTCATCAGAATGATACAATTGACGTAGCTCTCTTAGATTTAAAATCAGAATCTTTAACTTGTGCAAGTCATACTCTGTCGTGTTATGACGAGCAAGCATAGCAAAAAGAAACAACTGCTTTCTACTATTGCTAGTAAAAACTATAGTTCGCAATTCATTATCAATAGGATCTTCAATACAGATGTTCGTTAATGCTTCCCATAAGGCGCAACCATGGTCTTCTAATTCTTTTTTGGCATTATTCAATAAGGCTGCTACATCTATCAAATATTTGTATAAATAAGTATCGCTTTGCATACAAGCAGAACGATATCGATCACATACTTTATTGATCTCACTAAAAGACTGTAGCCCCCAATATCTATTAGCTTCAGCATCATAAAATTCTATGGGAACACAAAGCAATTCTAACGCCCGCAAATATTTCCAATGAACAATAACAGAATCTATTTCAATACGTCCTTTATTATTAGCATGCTGAGATGCATGACAAAGGAGAATATTAGCTTTCTGAAGTAATGTGCAAAATGAATTGATTGATTCGCTTTGCAGGACCAGAGGTTCAAGAGATATTGGATTCTGAGGATGTAATAAGCTATTTGGTTCACCATTTAATATTGTGGATGGCCAAGTGAAAATATGACCCATGGATGTAAAAGTGTCGATGCATTCAGAAAGTGGATTTTGTCCCCATGCAATTACAGGAATCTTTGCTCTGTGGGCTTCTTTAAGTAGAGGTTGCAACCAACTTAATGAAGCAGAGTCACTACAATCGATTGCTATCCAACATGGATGATATGTTTGCATTAATTTAATTGGCTCTGCTGGAGAGTATACTGTAATAACACGAGGTAAACGTGGATTTATTGATTGCTGTGATGAGGGCAGTTTGCTCAAAGAAGTAGATCCGCGAAGCACATTATCTTGTGAAAATACGCTAGCTAAATCAAGTCTCAATCCATGAATACTGGTACGGCGTAGTTGCTCACGAATACCTATGTTTGATCCAAAGTAGAGGACTGTATTACTTTGCGAACGTATAAAACTTATGGGATGATTTGAGTCTAAGAAATGACGAATCAAAGCAGTTGCCATTAAGAATGCTGGCCGATGAGGTTGCAAATCAGGCAAAATTAGTAATAGCTTTTCTCTGCGTTTTAGTGTTGCGGCAACGAGGCAGGCACTAATATGATCAACCTTATTGCCAATACCTTGGATCCCATCAAATATAAAATGATTCTGGCCCCAAACGTTTTGAAATAAAGCATCGTCAGTTCCAGGTAATTCTAACAAAACTCTATCAATCCATTTTTGCCACATAGCCTTGATTTACTTTCTAAATGCCATTGTTTGTGATTTCCTAATTGCACGCTTGAATTGTTTCCAAGAAAAGACGCAATGATCCCACGGAGATCTTAAGTATATAACAGAATCTGGTCGAAGCTCTTCAATAAAATCTCCCCAGTTAGCTGCAGCTAAAATGGCCGTAACGCCTAGTTTTTTTGCACAACGTCTTAAATTTTTCGCCACGATACTTGCTGTGATAGGATCTAGTGTTGCGCAAAACTCATCAACAATCCATACGTCTGCTCTGGAAGCTATGAGTTTAGCAACCATAGCACGATACCTCTGTCCATTACTAAGTTCTCTGAACCGCTTTACATAAAGGTGTGCCTCTGCGAGTCCAGATATATTCAATGCATATAGGGCATCTTCAAATGGAATGGAACCTAAAGAATTTACTAGAGGGTACTTATTATACAAAGGTTCAAGATTTTGAATTGTAATGCCTTTCGGAACCTTGACCTTGATAGTTCCGTGGCAGCCTTTAGGTACATCTTTTGGATTTCTCAGACATTGACTTAGTAATGAAAGCAAAGTAGTTTTGCCAGCGCCAGATGGTCCACAAAGAAGAACGATGTCCCCTGTATTTATTTTAAAGCTTAAATTAGAAAAAAGAGTAGTTCGTAACATGTCCTTGCTGACACCAAATGCTTGTTGTACTTTTCTAGTATTTTTTGTTCGTATAAGAGCCGAATCTAAATGCAATGAACAGTTACGAACAATAATATGGCCCGAAAACTTTGGTATATTTTTGTTTGTTCGATGTGCTGGATATTTCTCCGGCAGACCCAGTTGTTTCTTACGTTTATTAACAAATCTTTTAGATGCGGGGCTCAAGCCGATAATAAAAGTAGGTTTAGGTAGTCTAAAAATATAATGCAAAAGAGACCATTTCTCATCAGATAATCGTTGTGGGGAATGAAGCAAGAGGTTTAACAAATTGGTCCGTGATATTTTATGCTCTGTTTCAATCTTTTTTAGACAAGTTGCATAATGTACCTGAAGATCGACTATGCCTGCTGACTCTTCATCTAATATTTCACCGTTTTTAACACGTTCATAATTTTCAAGGATATAATTCATATCCTTATTCACTCGCTTCAGATTTCCCTCTGTTTCACCAATATAGTACATTCCTGCAGATTCAACAAATGGAACATATCTCAGCATGTCAGCTGTAATTTCAAGAAAAAGGGGTTTTAGTTTAGCAATATGCCAATGATATCTAGCATATTTAATTGCGTGTTTGACAAGAATGCTAGATAGTCCAAGGCCACGAAACTCAGGAGAGACCACACACCTAGCTATACGAACAACAACATTAGCATAACATTTTGTTGCTTCTTTTTTCCAGGAATTCCATGATATTTTTCCGGTATCATCTTGAAAAGTACTGTCAAAAAGAAGGGATCTTGGTTTGTTCATAAGAAAAGCAGTAGCAAGTTCAATGTAACCTAATACATCAGGCAATAATGGGTCATTAGAGATAAGTACTAAAGGTACACGGCGCCCGTGAATACTTTTGCCTCTATAATGGTATTCTTCAAGTTTATGATACCCTTCAATTTCTTTTTCAGTGATAGGCTCCTTAATCAATATAGAAATATTTTTCTCTCCAATCTTTATGTGATCTTTTTTGGAATAAAATGGTAGAATGATTGCACGGCCGTTAAGGCAATTTACATGGGCTACATTTTTACCTTTTATAATTAAATTATCTCCTTTTCCAAGACAACAGAAACGCTGCGTCTCTATGGTCTTTCCATTGTGCAAATAGTATGTTTTTGAAAAAGAATTATATTTGACTGAAATTACCTGCATACGATCTCTCCATAATTTAATAAAATTTAACAAGACATAATAGATAATTAATTTTACTGTCCAATTTTATTTTCGTTCTTTAACTCTTAGTGGAGCCAATAATTTATGTCGCTTGTAATAATAAAACCGAGCCAGTTCTCGGCGTTCGCTTTTTCGTTTGACATAACGCTTGAACCAGCCGGGGTATCGGCGGTTGCAGGCTTGACGCAACAATGCGTACAATATCGTCCGAAGCTGCGGAACCGTCATGGCAGGGGTATACTTTTTTCCCCCAGCGTGTTTCTACAATCAAAAACCACAAGGCAATAAGCGAGAGGATCTGATGATGATGCCAACCAGCCCATGTACGCACTTCATAATCCGAAAGCCCGGCCTCGCTCTTGGCTCGTTTAAGGCAGTCTTCGATACGATGCTCAGCCTTCACAATACGTGCCAGTTCTTCCCGCGGTGTCTCCACGGGTGCATTGGAAAGGTGATAATCATATTGAATGCGATTGTTTCCTGCCGGACGGCGGGTCACTACCAACAGTTCTTCCACAGGCTCATGCTGGCTTCGTTCAGTTCGAGCCACAACACGACAACTGACAATCTCAATAACAAGTGGGTCTTTTTCGCCATCCCGAACCTCAATCGTTGTCCAGGCACTTTTCTTAAGTGCATGACACCATCGATCAACACGCTGAAACGGCTGTTTGCAAGGTCGCCCTTTACCCCCATCGGCCGGGGGTTCACTCTCAAGATCACGGATATACGTATTGCTTGGGACAGCCAGAAGGTATTGCTCGTCCAAACCCCGCAAATCCCTTCTGAAACCGCTCGAACGCCCCATTTCATCGTCTCCGGTGATCCAACGATGAGGCAGATAGGGACCATTGCTTTCAAGCATCTCCAAGGCCAGTTCATGACGGGTTTGATAGCGAACATGTTTTGGCACACCGCATTTTTTTCTAAGCGATTTATTCCTCGCCCATTTTTTAGAAAGATACAATCGTTCATCTACAAGTGCATGTTCTTTGCGAGAAGCATACCCCATATAAATACCCACCTGGCAATTGTCCACCTTGCCAAGTCGGCCAATCCACTGACGCTGAACTCCCACCGAATCACACCCACATTTTTTATGCCCGGAGGGATCAAAGACGATCACACCGTCATCTTCACCAAGATCAAGCCCGACCTGCCGCACCAATTCCTGTTGCAACGGCTGATAATCCCAAGGTGCTGTACCGATGAAACGCTGCAAGGCCCGACGATCCTGGTCATACCGATACGCAATCGATTCGATGTTCTTTCGTTCCAAGTCCGACAACAACCCGGAAATATAAAATCGGGCATTGACTTTGGGCTCTGTCCTACCAAGCGAACCGATGAACGGGTTGATAAATTGTTCCAGACGTTTCAACATCCCTTGAATAACCTGTGGTTAAATCTCGGTTTCCTTAAGAATTTGTTGTTTTCGTACTTCAAATCGTCGCTCCATGACTTATCCTTTCCATGGGGACCATTCCCCTGGAAAGTTATTCGTATAAATAACTTACAGAACTTTAATTATGTTGGACAGTAAAACTATACATTAAAATAAGACTTCAGTCTATCCCACTCCTTAAGATATTGACTGAGATGGATTTTCCCATTTTTGATTTCAGCACGAATCAGATCCCGAACAATCTGTTGTTCGGTATTATACTGCTCGGTCGTGAAATGACCACCAAAATGAGCAGTCCGCAACCAGACAAGGTAAGTTGGCAATGCATCGAATTCATTATATTGAATGATTCTCTCAAGATTCCCTTCCAGCCAAAGATGGGCGACCTGTTTACCATCAACATCCATTTTACCAGGAATCCCGGAAAGTGTAGCGATTTCGTTTAATGAAGGAGTAGCTTTCCCCCAGCCGCCTATAACCTCACGAAGATCAATACTCGCTTCACTGTTACGACTATCAAAATAATCGGGACCTTCCCATGGCTTATTCGGACGCGTACAAAAGCCTTTGGCTTGAAGGCCGAGTACAATAGCCCGTTGGATAAATGCCTTCAAATCGGCAGAGGCGGAATTAAATCCGACAATCTGAGGCATAAATTTGCCGATTTTTGTAAGAAACGTACAAACAATATATTTTTCACTGGTCTGGTCCGGGTCAGTATAATCCCGCGGCAGGGTTAAAAGATGCAGTTTCACAGAACCATCTTTATTTTTCATCCGGTCCACAACAGATACTGAGACAATTCTGCACACAACTGTTTTCAAATATGGATAGGGATCTTCATCGGTGGCTCCACCCTGTTCCCACATATGCTCTATTACTTTGCGGTCGGATTTATCTGGGGAAAGTCTGTAAAGGAGACGACCCGCGACAGGATCTGGAATCCATTCAGCATCAAAAGCCCATACTCTATCTGATACAGTTTTGAACATAAGACCTCTCGATGATGCTTTTATTCATGAAAAGAAGGAAATACAAGCAAATATGCCGACCCTGCATGTCGATTATTTTAGGCAATTTCTGCATTGGAACCTCCTGTCAGCTCTCTATTTACGGGATATGATACCCGATTCGGGAGACTTGACAAGTGCTTTTTCTGGCCTTATATCCGGTCATTTAGGCAGGATAAAGTCAACAGTAGCCTGTCAAAACAGTAAAGAAACAAATGCAATAAGAACCCCCCCAAAATAATATTTGGATTAAGTATCTATATTCAAAGGTTTTAAAGATTTCAAGATAGGAATTAGCGATTACTGGTATGGGCCTTGCATGCAAGGGTTTTGCTCGGGTCGTTCAGCGTGAACGAAACGGTGCCCGAGAAAGCAAAGTTTCCCTGGGCAGAACAATGACTATATCCCGGCGGAGCCGGAGAAAGGAGATAAGACATGTCTCGTAATTACTCGCCAAAAAACTTCCTCCGAAAAACACCAAACACACTTCTGAAACGCTACTTTGAATCTAGGAAACTGCCGCTCGGTATTGACTGGCAAAAACTGGAGGAAGCAGATGTGGAGCCGGTCTATGAGGCCATCTTGAAATTGGAGCAGAATGATTTGATCAAGGTCGAAAAAGAGTTCCGTCAGGTCAATGAAATGGCCTGTGCGAAAGGAACCCAGTGTCTGCTGGAAGAAGGTGAATCAC
>Ga0208940_1003034_pt1 | contig 14734 bp, 15 predicted proteins | sample AD_JPNNA6_MetaG_FD_184445 | JGI IMG/M metagenome (GOLD analysis project Ga0208940, IMG submission 184445) | Active sludge microbial communities of municipal wastewater-treating anaerobic digesters from Japan - AD_JPNNA6_MetaG (SPAdes) (version 2) | ecosystem: Engineered > Bioreactor > Anaerobic... | reverse complement strand
CACTGGCTGGACTGTTTGGTTGGGTGCGGTGTGGCGGCCTCCATGGAAGGAGCCAAACTGTTCGGAACCGAAATTAACCAGGAGAATCGACCTGCACGAATACGGCTCTCCCAACTCCAGAAAGGCAAGCAACTATGCAGGACGTAAAAGGAAAACCCTCCAAAGGACTAGTTTGTAAGAGATGTGGCGGACGAAAGTTCAAGGTCATCTATACCCGGGCTGCCCACGGCGGCCGCCTGATGCGACGCCGGCAGTGCCGACAGTGCGGCAGACGGTTTACCACCTGGGAGTCGACGGCGTATCAATAAGCACAAAAAGACCAGGCGGGTCTTCTATCTGATATCTGAACCGAGACAGGAGATGGAACGCAGATTCGACCCATTAAAAAATAAGATTTTTGTAACATTTTAGCCGGGTAAAGCAAAAAATTTCAAAAACCTTTGTAAAATTCACATTTAGGATTTACGCTATCGGGTATTCTTTGTATAGTTCCGATTAATGGAACATCCAACGGGACAGCAGAATATGCTGGCGGGTACTGACCTGCGGACCGGATTAACCAAAGAGCAAGCCCAAGTCATTTACGCGTTAGGGAAGAGGTCGGGGTGTTTGCTCTGCTTCAATTGGCTCAATTGAATGTCCGACCGTAATCGCTGCTGGCGGCCATGGCTGCCGATCCCTCCACGCCCTCGGGCGCTAAGCCGGTGTTTGCCAATTGACAGGCACAAGGATAATTTTTCACTCCCTCACCCCAAAACAAGTAATCACGCGGCGTTTTCTCATTGACTGATAAAAAGAAATAGTATATCATAATTGCAGAAAAATTGAATACTTGACAGTCTACTGGACTTTAAACGCTTCGTACGAAATCGCCAGGTTATGTTTATGAGGAAGCGCAAAGGTCGGTGCCCTGATTCAGGCACCATCCGGCAACGTTCCTCATGGGTTCTGGCGAACCTTGTACGAGCGGTGTCGGCGGTGCCTCTTTTACGGGGTCGGCTCGCATGGGGGGGCAGGAGAAGGAATGGCGTTCTTATTTTTGAAAGGAGAAAACCCATGTATTCCAATCGTTTCTGCTTTCTGGTGTTTGTGTGTCTGTATGCAGCACTGGGAGGCACCGGCCCCTATGGTTTGGCGGCAACCGATGTGCTGTTTCTGATTGACACCACAGGCAGTATGAGCGGTCTTAACAATTTCAAGGCGATTTTGGATAATCTCGTTGCCGCGATCAACGAAAACTCCCTCTGTCCGGAAACCCTTATGTACGGTGTTGCTGACTACAGGAACTACACCGACGGCGGCAACTATCAGAGCTACGGCCTAAATTTAGTTCTGCCGTTCACCGACAGCATTCAGGATGCGCTATCTGCCCTATACGGGCTTACCGCCGACGGTGGCGGAGACGAGCCCGAAAGCCAACTCAAAGCAATGGTCAGCATAGCAGACAACTGGCTGACAAGCAGCGGCGATCTTGGCTTTAACGGCCGTGCCAATGCCCAAAAGATTATTATCTGGTCCGGCGATGCTCCCGGTCATATCGCCGGCGACGAGCCGGGGTCGGGCGGGTCTCCTCCGCCCGGTTATTACCCTTCGCTCGACGCGACCATCGATGCGTTAGCGGCTAAGGGAATTCTGGTTTTTGCTCTCAATTCAGCTAACTGCAATGCCGGCCTGAATGCCCCTTATGCGGGCATAAATAATCATACACCCCCTGCGCGTCAGCAGGCGAGCGAAATCGCAGCGGCCACGGGCGGAAAGTTGTTCTGCAATGTCGGTCCGGGCGGGCCGGATATTGAATTTGACATTATCGGAGCGATAACCTGCTTTTCGTTTTCCAAGGATGACGGCAGCGATCCGGGCGATTGTGTGGTTCCCTATCAGGAATTGCCCTATAAAATATGCTGGTCTAATGATTCCAGCCGGGCCCTTTATGACGCATATATCATTGACCTGCTGCCGGAAAACGTGGACTATCCGCAGGCGGTTTATACGGTTGAGTTCGGCGATCCCAATGACCCGAATCAGCCGCTGTTTGCATTGATCCCGCCGGATCCGGGATATGATGCGGAAACGCATAGTTATGTATGGACGCTCGGCGATATCGCTCCAAACACAAGCGGCTGTGTGGAACTGAGGGTTGTGGTGAATGAAAAAGCAGGTCCGGGGTCAATGCTGCATAACATGGCCGAACTTTACGGCACGGTGTACGACCCGAACAGCCAGACTCTCGTAGAGAAGTTAATCGCCGGAGCTGCCCGAGATACTCGTGTATGCTGCTATGAGGGAATCGTAGAGGAACTCTATGTGGACCCGTCGGCAACCGGCGGCAACAATACAGGACTGAATTGGCAGAACGCCTTTGTGAACCTTCAGGATGCGCTGAATTACGCGCGGTCCTCGATTTGCGCTCAGGTGCATTCGATCTATGTCGCCCAAGGGACCTACAGTCCCGGCGGGAACACCTCTGACAGTTTCGTATTGCCGGACGGTGTTTCGTTGTATGGCGGTTTCAAGGCGGGCGGCAGCGAGTTCGAGTTGCGGAATCCCAAACGGTATCCAACTACGCTGACAGGCAAAATCAATGAAACACAACGTAATAATGCGGTCGTGACAATGGGCAATGATGCGCTGCTGGACGGATTTACAGTTACAGAAAGCAACCCAATTGGTTATGGCATCTTTGGTTCCGGTGTTGATTTTTCAGTCAACAATTGTCAGATTGAAAAAAACGAAGGGTATGGACTCTATGTTGAAGACGGGGATGTCTCGCTCACTTGGTGTATCATTCGTAACAACAAGGCCGATGGCATTCGCCATATCGGGGAGGGGTTTACGCTGACAGTAGAGAATTGCTGGGTCCGTCAAAGCGGACGATACGGCATACGATGTGACTATTCGACACCACTCATATTTAACAGCGTTTTAACAGAGAGCGACATGGCAAAAGAAGGCCGTGAGGGCATTCGTATGATTAACCCATCGAGCCAGCCAATCCTACATAACTTGACTGTGGCCCATAACAAAGCAGCAGGTATCGCTCTGTTGGGAAGTACGCTGCCTGAAATCTACAATTCGATTGTCTATCACAACGGAGGGCCTGCGCTTGCGGGGTTTTCGGCGGATCAGGCGGCTTCATATTGCTGCATTCAGGACTGTAACGATGTCCACAACAACATCAGTTTAGATCCGAGGTTTGCCTATTTCGACCCCAATAATGTCAGAATTACGCTGGACAGCCCCTGTCACGATTCCGGCCTTACGCTTCAGGAAAATTACTCGCAGGTGGATATGGACAGCAGGTCCCGCGTTTTGGGTGATGCCGTGGACCGAGGGGCGTATGAAATCGAGTGTGAGGATACATCAAACCGTTTTGACCTGAACGCGGACGGGCGGGTGAACCTCCATGAGTTCAACGGGTTTTCAAAGGCCTGGCGTGGGCACGATCCCAACGACCCTGTTTGGCTGGCCGACCCCAACCTGGCTGATCCGAACCTGTCGGAGGGCTGGGATGAATGGAAATCCAGGTACAATTATGAAGCTGGCGGAAACAGCCGGTATTCGATAGATTTAGCGGATCTGGCGGTATTTCTGGAAGATGCCCCGTGGCTGTGGACGGCCTGCTGGCTTGAGGTTGAGGAACGGCCTATGATGGGGCAGATGTCCGGCGGCGGTGGAATACGGAGAATGGGCGGCATGGAAGTGATGATGGTCTCGACGATGGAGGCCGTCACGGAACCGTCTGCCGTGGAGGAACAATCCGTCCAGGAACAGATTGTTGATCTGGCGAGCGCCATCGTATTTCTGGAGCAACTCTGGCTGGAAGAGCCGGAGATTCAGGAGCAGATTGACCCTGCGGCATGGCAGCGGTTCATGGAGGCCGTGTACGGCCAGCTGCTTGAGTTAAAGAGGGAATCTATCCGGGTTAAGTAAATCCTTGACTTAACGACAAAAAGAGTATACAATAACTGTGCTTGGAGCGGTTTCACTTCCGCCCTCAGCAATCTTAACAGAATGGAGAACTGCGATGAAAAGAATAGTCCTGTGTCTTTCACTTACCCTTTGTCTTCCGACGGCATTTGCCGGGTATAGCGACGGTTTCATTACGGCAGGGGAATATGAATTTGGGGTTATATGGCGGTCGTGTCAAATACCCCTGATTGTGGATGGAGGCGGGGCAGACGAGATATCGGTCAGAGACAATGGATGCCTGATTGTAAAATCCACCTCGAAACCCTTGAGTTTGTATCATCCTGTTGGCGGTGTGTATGATATTCTGCTATTCGATGGCCATCTGCTTTACTTGGATGGCGTAACCGAGTTGATTCGGATTGCTGGCAACAACGCCACCGCAGTTCTCAAAGGTGGAAGTATCAATCTGATTAACAGCATGCAGTTTACGGAAAAAACAAATTCTGCCCCGCATATTGACCTGTATTGTCAGCCGGGCTGGTCGTGGCTTGACGGCGACCCGATGAAGGGCATCCAAGGGAACTGGATAAATGGCTCACCATTTGAAATAGAATTTAGCAACGATCCAACCTATGATCCTGTTTATACCAATATTAACGTCATCATTCCTGAACCGGCCGCAGTGGTGCTGTTTGGTATAGGCAGCATATTGCTTCGCAGAAAAAAGTGAGTTGACCCTTATAACGAGGGTAGACTGCTTGCGGGGTTTTCGGCGGTCTGCTGATTCGCCGCAAGAAGTAGTCAACAATCCAAGGGCCTCCGCTTTCGATAAGCGGGGGCTTTTTTATGCGTTTTGCACATGCTGCAAAGTCCTTCTGAGCTAGTTTTGGGGTTAAAGAACAGCCCTAGAAGGCCATGATCAATCTTAACTTTTCCTTTCATGTCTACCGGTGTAACCATTTTCAAAACCAACCATTTTTTCATTGGAACCCTTCCGGTTTTCGGTCATAATCGGATATGACAACTGAATAAGGCGTTGGGCTTGCGACTGATCCTCGCAGGTAAAACGAAAGATAACAAGGCCGTGTGGGGCCACACCCCCATACGGCCTTTTTTTGTTGGCCAGCGCCTGGTTGTCTTTGAGCGGGATAGAGCAATTGGTGAGCTCGCGAGGTTCATGCCCTCGAGGTTGAAGGTTCAAGTCCTTCTCCCGCCCGTATGGCTGAAGACTTGAAAAATTCGATTCAGGAGAATGCCAGCGGCCCTAAGCGAGCCGGCGGGGATGGCGTCTTAGTTGAGCAGCATTCGCTGACGGACCAAATTGCCGCCGACAAGTACCTGCAGTCCAAGCAGGCCGCGGCGACCAAGGGCCTGGGAATCAAGATCCTGAAGATTTCCCCGGGAGGGACGAGCTGATGTGGCCGTTTAGGACCAAAACCAAGCCTGCCCGGATCTCGCTGCCGGTGACGCTGCATGCCAAGTACGATGCGGCGCAAACCACCCGCGAGAACCTTCGCCACTGGGCGATGGCCGACGGGCTGTCGGCCGATGCGGCGGCTTCCAGCGATGTCCGCAAGACCCTGCGCCAGCGGGCACGGTACGAGGTGTCCAATAATTCCTATGCCAAGGGGATTATCCTGACCCTGGCCAACGATTGCGTGGGAACCGGCCCCCGGCTGCAGGTTTTGACAGAAGATGATGCCTTCAATCGCAAGGTCGAGGGGGCCTTCAGCCTGTGGGCCCAGCGAGTAGGCCTGGCAGCCAAATTACGCACCATGCGGATGGCCAAATCCACCGATGGAGAGGCCTTTGCCATCCTGACGGGCAATGGGGCTATTCCCGGCCCGGTCAAACTGGACGTGCACCTGGTGGAGGCCGACCGGGTTTGCACCCCGCACCTGAAGTTGATGGACGAAAACACCCTCGACGGCATCGAGCTGGACGCGTTCGGCAATCCGGCCCGCTATTACATCCTTCGTTACCATCCGGGTGACCTTCGGGCCACCCTGGATGATTTTGATAGTATCGGTGCGGATGCGGTCATTCACTGGTTCCGGGCGGAGCGTCCCGGCCAGCATCGGGGTGTGCCGGAGATCACCCCCGCCCTGCCGCTGTTTGCCCAGTTGCGGCGATATACCCTGGCGGTCCTGGGGGCCGCTGAAACCGCCGCCGATTTTGCAGCGGTCCTGTTTACCGATGCCCCGGCCAATGGCGAGGCGGCCTCGGTCGAGCCGATGGACGTAGTCGAGCTGGAAAAACGCATGGCCACCGTCCTTCCGGATGGCTGGAAGCTGGGCCAGATCAAGGCCGAGCAGCCTGCCACCGCCTATGGAGAATTCAAACGGGAGATCTTAAATGAGATCGCCCGCTGCCTGAACCTGCCCTACAACATCGCCGCGTGTAATTCGTCGGGCTACAACTATGCCTCCGGTCGTCTGGATCACCAGACATACTACAAATCCATTCGGGTCGAACAGGCAGATATGGCATCGGTGGTGCTGGATCAGATCCTGGCTGCCTGGATCTATGAGGCGATGCTGTCCAGCGAGTTTGCCGCGCTGCGGACCTTATCCAACCTGCCGCACCAGTGGTTCTTTGATGGGACTGAACATGTCGACCCGGCCAAAGAGGCCAATGCCCAGGCCACCCGGCTCCAGTCCAATACCACCACCCTGGCGGCTGAGTACGCTCGTCAGGGCAAGGACTGGGAGACCGAGCTCCATCAGCGGGCCAAGGAAAAGAAACTGATGACCCAACTGGGCCTTTTAGAAGAAACCACCCCCCTAACCGTAGAGGACGACGATGAAGAAGAATAACCTTCCCGAGACGATTCACTTTGAATGTTCCCTGACTATCGAAGCAGCGGGTGATGAGAAGCAAGTTCCGCAGTTTTCGATGGTGGCCTATACCGGCGGGCCGATGAAGATCGCCGGTTTTACCCATCCGGTCGTGGTGGACCTGGAGGGACTGGCCATTGACCGGCAGAACATCCCCATCCGCCTGGATCACAATCCCAAACAGGGGGTCGGACATACCCATCGGGTCGCGATCGAAAACGGGCAGGTGGTCGCTGAGGGTTTGATCTCTCGTGATACCAGCTGGGCCCGGGATGTGGCCAACAGCGGCTCTCGGGGGTTTCCCTGGCAGGCCAGCATCGGGGCGGACATCCTCGAGGCCGAGTTCATTCCCCACGGCAGTCAAATCCAGGTAAACGGCAGGACCTTCGATGGTCCTTTGTATGTCATCCGCAAATCGATCTTGAAGGAGATCAGTTTCGTGGACAGCGGCGCAGATACCCACACGTCCGCTCAGGTAGCGGCACAATTTGATGAGGACAATCCAATGAAAAAAGAAACGACAGAAAAAGAACAAACAGACCTCCAGCCAGAGGGTACTCCCCAGCCGGCCAAGACGCCGGAACAAATCCAGGCCACGGCCGATCCGGTCCTGGAGATCCGCAAACAGGCGGCCGGCGAGACCAAACGCATCCAGGCCATCCGGACGGTCTGCGATGGCAAGTTCCCGGACATCGAGGCAAAGGCCATCGAGGAGGGCTGGGATGTCACCAAGTGCGAACTGGAGGTCCTGCGGGCTTCGCGTCCCAAATCGCCGGCCGTCCATGTGCAGCGGTCCAATAGCGAGCCGAAGATTTTTGAAGCCGTCGCCTTACTGGCGGCCGGCATCCCGGATACTCGCATGCAGGCGATGTATGATGCGCCCACGCTCGAAGCAGCCGATCGCCTGCGCGGCATCGGTATCCAGGAATATTGTGAACGCATTTCCGGTGCCGGCAGCTTCCCGCGCTTCCGCCGGGATGCCTCCGGGTGGCTGCAGGCGGCCTTCAGTACCACCTCCCTGCCGGGCATCCTGTCCAATGTGGCCAACAAGATGCTGCTGGAAGGATACAACTACATCGAGGATGCCTGGCGGCGGATCTGCAAGATCGCCAGCGTCAACGATTTTAAGGAGCATACCCGCTATCGCATGACCGGCAGTTTCAAGTTCCAGCAGGTCGGGGCCGATGGGGAGCTCAAGCATGGCAAGCTCGAAGAGATGCAGTACGGCCAGAAGGCCGACACGCACGGGATCATGTTTGCCCTGACCCGCCAGATGATCATCAACGATGACCTGGGCGCCTTTGCGGACATTCCCCGATCCATCGGCATGGGAGCCGCTGAGGCCATTGCCGATGCCGTCTGGGGATTGCTTTTGAGTAATCCGAACAGCTTCTTTTCGACTGCCCACAAGAATTACCTGGAGGGGGCCGATACGGCCTTAAGTGTCGATGGCCTGACGGCGGCCGAGATCTTGTTTGGGGAGCAGACCAAGCCCAATGGCCGTCCTTTGGGGATCGGGCCTACAATCCTGCTGGTGCCCATCGCCCTGAAGGTGATTGCCGAGCAGCTGATGAAATCCGTCAACCTCAATGAGACGACCACGGCCAACAAGCCCAAGCCCCAGGCCAATCCGCATGTGGGCAAGTTCGAGGTGGTTTCCAGCTCCTATCTGAGCAACCCCTCGTTTCCCGGCTATAGCAGCAAGGCATGGTATCTGTTCGCCGATCCCAACCGGCTGCCGGCCCTGGAGGTGGCGTTTCTCAACGGCGTGGACCGCCCCACCGTCGAGAAGACCGATGCGGACTTCAACACGCTGGGGATTCAGTTCCGCGGCTATATCGACTTCGGCGTGCGGGAGCAGGACTTCCGCGGGGCGATCCGCATGAAGGGCGAGGCATAACCACTAATCTTAGCACAGGAGATCAACTATGAGTGCACGATTTGTTCAAGATGGAAAATCCATCGATTACACACCCGCAGCGGCCGTAACGGCGGGCGATGTGGTGGTCCAGGGGGACCTGATTGGCATTGCCAATCTCGACATTGCCGCCAATCAACTGGGGACACTGGCGATTGAGGGGGTCTTTGACTTCCCCAAGGCCACGGGCACCGGCAGCAGCATTGCCGCAGGCGCCATCTGCTATTGGGATGCAGGCGACCAGCAGGCCAAGACGGACTCGGAGACCGGGGCCAATAAGAAGCTCGGTAAATGTATCCAGGCCGCTGGGGACAGCGATACCACGGTGCGGATCAAACTGGATCAGTGATATATGGGCGATCTCCTCAAAAGCGGACTGCAGTTCCTGGAAAGTCAGCGGCAGCAGCACATGGCCCAGGAGGTCACCTACAAACGGGGCAGCGATTCGGTTGTCGTCTTGGCCACGTTTGGAAAGACCACATACGAAGTGGAAGAAACCGAAGGCATCACGGTTGGGGCGGAGGTCATTGACTTTCTGATCGCCGCCGCCGCTCTGGTGATCCAGACCCAGCTGATCCAGCCCAAACATGGCGACCAAATCGTGGTGGCCGGCCAGGGGACCTATGAGGTCCTGGACCTGCCGGGCGCCGGGTGCTGGAGGTACAGCGACCCGTACCAGATGACCTATCGAATCCACACCAAGAAGATTACCTGATGAGGACACCATGACCGACAAGACCGAAACTACCTGGCAGAAACTAACCCTGACCGTCCTGGGTCTGGCCACGACGATCCTGCTGTTTGCCTTTGGGTCTCTGGAGACCCGCAAGGTCGATCAGAGCGCCTTCCAGGTCCATAGGGAAAACGAGCGGGAGCAGTTTCGGCGGATCGAGTCGTCTCTTTCCAGGATCGAAGAGAAGGTCGACCAGCTGATTCTTTACCAGCAGGCATCCCAAAAGCAACTCAACAGAGGCCAATGATGTCTATCGTCAATCCGAAACAAATGGCTGATGCAATCTCGACCCTTCTCAATGGGACCAGTTTCAGTATCCCCTTTGAAAGCCAGGTCCTGCTCAAACCCCTGTTTGACCTGACGGAACTGGGGGATCTGAAGGTCACGGTCGTGCCGGTCTCCCTGGGCCTGGAAAAAATCGCTCGCGGCATGAGCTCCGGCCAGTATGAAATCGACATCGCCATCCAGCAGAAACTGCCTGCCGAGGACATGGATGCGGTCATCGAGTCCCTGATGGAGCTGGTCCTGGAGATCGCCAGTTGCCTGGCCAATAGCCCCATCGAATATGAGACCGGCAAACATACAACCGCTATAAAGACGGAGATCAAGCCCATCTATTCGATGGAGCACCTGGCTGAATACAAGGTATTCACCAGCGTGGTCACCGTAACCTGCAAAGTCACGTAAGGAGAACTATTATGCGAAAGATGGGGAGGATCCTGTTTGGCCTGCTTCTTGAGGAGATCTACTCCGGATGGATTGGCGGGGTGACGCTATGAATAATTTGATTGCGCGAGTCATTTCTGTTACATCCCAGTACCAGCCGCTAGCGCCGGGGCGTCTGGTAGCGACCATTACGCTTTCAGCGCCGCCGGCCAATAGTCATCCGGTCTATCTGCAGGGAGATACCGGCCAGGACGTGCCGCTGGTGCCGGGGGAATGGCATATCTTCCAGCGGGTGAACCTGGCCGAGATTCGCCTGAAAGGAACGGCTGGCGATAAGGTCACCGTTGTTGGGGGGACCTGGTAATGCCGTATATGCCGCCAACTCAATCGGGTTCTTCTGTGCCCACCGGGACGATTGTCCTGTGGTCCGGGACTGTTGCCACCATTCCTTCCGGGTGGTTTCTGTGTAACGGTCAAAACGGCACACCGGATCTGCGGAATCGGTTTGTGGTCTGTGCAAGCGGCGATTACGTCGGCGCTGCGGTCACATCCATCCAGGGCGGTCCAGCCCAGTATGGGGGCAAGAACAAACACCGGCACACCTTTAGTTTTTCAGGCGGCGGCTCATCCGGAGTGCCGGTCAGCGGCTCAATCAATGTGCAAAGCGGAACTGGTGCTACCGCGTATGGATCGACTCATGCCCACAGTTTCAGTTTCAGCGGCGGCGGAGCCACAGAATATCCATCTGAGGAGGGAGAATCGTCATCGCTGCCTCCCTTTTTTGCCCTGGCCTATATCATGAAAGGATAATCCGCTATGATTCCCCTGGCCAGGACCAAGCAGTTGTTCTTTGACCGCAATGCCGTCACCAGTGCCCTGGATAAGGGAACCCGCCAGGTCCTGTCTCAGTTCGGCGCCCTGGTCCGCAAGACCGCCCGCTGGTCGATCCGCAAGCGGAAGAAGTCCTCCTTGCCCGGCCAGCCGCCGTCCAGTCATACCGGGCTCCTGAAGCGGTTTCTCTTCTATTCCTATGACGACTGCCGCAAATCGGTGGTGATCGGCCCGGCCAAACTGAATGCCAAGAACACCGGCGCCCCAGAGGTCCTCGAATACGGCGGCACGGCCCTGCTCCAAATCGGCAAGGACAAAAAGAAGATCCAGATTGCCAGCAGACCTTATATGAACCCGGCCTTCGAAAAGATCAAAACCCAGCTGCCTTCTTTGTGGCGCAACAGCATTACTCAATAATAGGAGATTCTAATTATGGCAACCACGTATAAGCTCGGAATGGATGCAGTGATCCTGTACCAAACCCCTGCGGTGGACAATCCTTCGACCCTGACTCCGTCGTCCATGACGGAGCTGACCAACGTGCGGGACGTGACAATCAATCACGAGACCGGCGAAGCGGACGTGACGACGCGAGGCAACCAGGGCTGGCGGGCCACGGCGGCGACTCTGCGGGAGTGCTCTGTCGAGTTTGAGATGGTATGGAAGCCGGGGGATACCGGTTTCGAGGCCATTAAAAACGCGTGGCTGAACAGCAGTGAAATCAGTCTTGCTGTTCTCAGCGGGGATCCGGACGACTCTGAGGCAGAGGGACCGGTCGGGAACTTCTCGATTACCAACTTCAGCCGGAGTGAACCGCTGGAAGAGGCCATAACGGTCTCCGTGACGGCCAAACTGTCCGCCTGGGGGAAGTGGCATAATGCGTCCGGGCAGCAAACGTAATCCGATACGTACGGAAAGGACAGCAGAATGAAGGCGTTTGAGGATGCAAAGGGGAGGCGATGGGAACTGTCGCTGACAATCGGCTCGGCCAAAAGGGTTCTGGAAAAACTTGGTGTCAATCTGCTCGAGCCCGAAGGAGGGGAGCCGCCCCTCCTGACGCGGCTGGGAGCGGACGCGATGCTGCTTTGCGATGTCCTGTACGTGCTGTGTGAGCCGCAGGCGGAAAAGAACGCTGTAAGCGATATCGACTTCGGCGAGTCGCTCGGCGGGGATGCAATACGGGAAGCGATGCAGGCGTTCTACGAGGAACTTATCTATTTTTTCCAGCAAAGCGGCAGACCGGATCGGGCAAAGATGGTGCAAAAACAGAGGGAAATGATTCGGCTTGCCGTGCAGAACGCAGAGGGGCTTGTGGACAGGATCGACACCCAAGAAGAGGTTCTGAAAGCGTTTGGGCTGGCGTCTGGAAGCTCGCAGGGGTAATCGGGGTAAATCCACTACCGCTGACCTTGCGGGAATTGGTCTGGATGTCTGAGGGCCGATTCGAAAGCCAGTGGGCGCATACAAGCAGCATAATGGCACTGATTGCCAATGTGAACCGCGATCCCAAAAAGGGGAGAGTGTTTACACCGGATGATTTCAATCCGTATGCCCGAAAGAAAACCGACCGAGTGATTGAGATTAGCAAAAGTAATATTGGTTTGATGCGTCGAGCGTTTACAGGGAAGGACTGATTCTGTGGCTGGTCAGGCAGGTGCAATTCGAGCGGGAAGGGCCTATGTCGAGCTGTTTGCCGACAACAGCCGCTTTGTGGCTGGGCTGCGGGCCGCCGAAAGCCAGCTGCGGGCCTTTGGCTCCAAAATCCAGGGGATAGGGGCTTCCATGGCGGCGTTCGGCTCTGCGGCCCTTGCCCCTTTTGCCGTTTCAACCGGCATTTATAAGGGCTTTGAAGATGGGATGCTGGCCGTACAGGCGACCTCAGGGGCGACGGCGGAAGAATATGAACGGCTGACGGAGAAGGCCAAATCTCTTGGCATGACAACATCGTTTACGGCCCAGCAGGTTGCCTCGGGGATGCTGAACCTTGCCAGGGCTGGGTTTTCCGTCAAGGAGATTGACAACTCGATAGATTCCATCCTGAACCTTGCCAGGGCAACCGGCACCGACTTGTCTGAGGCGACCGATATTGCGGCGTCCACCCTTCGGTCATTTGGGATGGAAGCAAGTGAGATGCAGCGGATTGCCGACGTGCTGACTGCCACGGCGAACCGTTCGGCCCAGACACTGTCCGATCTTGGGGAGGCCATGAAATACGCCGCCCCGACGGCACTGGATTTTGGGCTGACGGTGGAGGATGTAGCAAAGGCCCTTGGGACACTGGCAAACTTCGGCATAAAGGGATCCATGGCCGGCACGGCCTTCCGAAATATCATGCTCCGAATGGCCGACCCAAGAATTATCAAGAAACTCAAGGAGCTCGGCGTTGTCGTAAAAGACAGCAGCGGCGGGTTTCGAAACCTTGCGGATATTATGAGAGACCTTGGGGCAGCGACAAAAGATATGGGGGATGTCGAACGCTTAAGCATTTTGAATGAACTTTTTGGTGTGCGGGCCATTGGAGCAGGGGCCAAACTGACAACAGCACAGTTTGATGAACTGATCAAGGCGATTGACAATGCTGCCGGCACGGCGGCGAAAACCGCAAAGGTGATGGATAGCGGGCTTGGCGGGGCCTTGCGGCGTATGTTTTCTGCCTTCGAGGGGATTGCTGTTGCCATTGGAAGGGCAATCTCCAAGCCGCTGTCCATTGCAGCGGACGTGATTGCCGCAATCAGCAAGAGAATTATTGAGTTTGTTGATGAACATCGAGTATTGGTCGCTGTGAGCGGTGCCGCCGCCGCTGCAATCGTTGCAACCGGTATGGCTTTGGTTGGGCTTGGGATAGCGTTTAAGGTGGCGGCTTTCGCCTTGGGAACCGTGCGGGTGCTGATAACCGCACTGCTGCTGCCGTTTAAGGCCCTCTCTGTCGTCTTTGCTATGCTTGCCTCGCCCATAGGGCCGATGGTTGCCGCCCTTGGCGGATTGACGGGGGCCCTTCTGTACACAAGCGGGGCCGGCGGCAAGGCCATCTCATTTTTGTCATCGAAGTTTTCCGAGCTGAAATCGACCGCCATTGAGGCGTGGGAGGGGATATCGGCTGCCTACGCAAAGGGGGATCTTGGGCTGGCGATGAGGATTGCCTGGCTGACAATCAAAATGGAGTTTGTGGAGGGGATGGATTATCTGAGCAAGAAGTGGTATGAGTTTCAGTTCGGGCTTGTTAAGGTTGCTCTGGATGCCTTTATTGGCATCCAATCAGCATGGGAAATTCTGCAGCATATTCTTGTAAAAGGAATCGTTCTCTTGTCCACAATCGGGCAGATTGCATTTAATGAATTGTGGAGTGCCTTTATTGTTGGAATTGGAAATGCTTATGATGCTCTCGTGGAGTTTGTCGGGACGTTCTATAATCTATTTCGCGAAACATTTGGCCAGACATTTATCGGCTTATTTTCTAATTTAATTCAGAAAATGCTTGGCAAACCCATTGAAGAATGGGATGCAGAAGAGTTCGACAGGCAGATGAAAGATTATCTGACTGAAGAACGAAAGCAGCGATATGAGGATTGGGATCGGCGGGTTCAGGATATTAAGAAAAAATATCAGGAAATGGAACAGCAGGCGGAAAGCGATTACGAAGACCGGCTCGAAGAGATAGCAAAGAAGTACATTGAAGCGCAAAAATACATTGGCGAAGCCGAAAAAGAGGAACTTGAAGGGCTTATCGATCGGCTGACGGAGGCACGGCGCCAGTGGGAAGAGGCCGTTCGGCAGGCAAAAGAGGTAAGCAAGGGGGAAGGAATTGAACCGCCGAAACAGGCGGCGTTCGACGCCGCCCAA
>Ga0208940_1003027_pt1 | contig 14762 bp, 17 predicted proteins | sample AD_JPNNA6_MetaG_FD_184445 | JGI IMG/M metagenome (GOLD analysis project Ga0208940, IMG submission 184445) | Active sludge microbial communities of municipal wastewater-treating anaerobic digesters from Japan - AD_JPNNA6_MetaG (SPAdes) (version 2) | ecosystem: Engineered > Bioreactor > Anaerobic... | reverse complement strand
CATGGCGATGCAGCGCACCACGTTGTCGCCGAGGTGCTGGGCCACCTCGATGACGAGGTTGTCCTCCGTGTCGTCAATGGCCTTGTTCGTGATGGTGAGGGCCGTCAGGATGTTGGGAAGCTTTCCTTCCGGGAACTCCACGTCGACAACAGGCCCGATGACCTGTACCACGGTTCCGATATTCATAACTCTCTCCTGTGCATGAGGTTTTCCTTCTCTGGGATTCACGGCCGCCCCTCCCTTCGGGGGGGCCGGTTCATCAGCCTGCCTTGAGGGCCTCGGTGCCGCCCACGATGTCCATGAGCTCCATCGTGATGGCCTGCTGCCGGGCCTTGTTGAACTTCAGCGTCAGCGTGCGGACCATCTCCTCGCAGTTGCTCGTGGCGTTGTCCATGGCCACCATGCGGGCGCCGTTCTCGCCGGCCGAGGTCTCCAGCAGCGCCCGGTAGATCAGGACGCGCAGGTACATGGGCAGCAGCTGGTCGAGGAGCACCTCGTCGGAGGGCTCGTAGATGTAGTCGATTCGCTTGTCGATCTCCACGTCCTCGCCCCCGATGGACGGCAGGGGGAGCAGCCGGACGGTCTTGGGCTTCTGGATGCCCACGTTGTAGAACTCGCTGTAGATCAGGTACAGCTCGTCGTACTCCTCGGCGACGAAGGCCGGGATCGCGTCCTCGCCGATGGCGATGGCGAGGTTCATGTCGAACTTGCGGAAGACGTCGGCGTGGGCGTTGACGATCTTCGCCTTCTTGCGGAAGTAGTCGCGGGCCTTGCGCCCCACGGGGATGAGCGACACCTCCTTGCCTTCCTTCTGCTTGGCCGCCATGAACTGCTCGGCGGTCTTGATCAGGTTGGTGTTGAAGCTCCCGCAGAGGCCCCGGTCGGAGGTCATGAGGATGACCCGGATCCGCCGGGGGTCCCGAACGGCGAGCAGGGCATGGGCCCGGGTGTCCACGCGCAGGGCGAGGCTGCTGAGCACGTCCATGAACTTGATCGCGTAGGGCCGGAAGTTCTCCATCCGCAGCTGGGCGGACTTGAGCTTCGCGGCCGCGACCATGTTCATGGCCCGCGTGATCTGCTTGGTCTTCTGAACCGCGGTGATCTGTCGCTTGATGTCTCTCAGTGCGGCCATTCTCTATCTCTCTTCCCGTACGTTGCCGTCATCCGGCCTGGGCCGGGCGCCGTCGCCCGGCGTGGGTGTCCTGTGAACCGCCCCGATCAGCCCGCCACGAAGATCGATTCGAACTCGGTGAGGGCGTCCTTCATCTTCTTCTCGAGCTCGGGGCTGATGACCTTCTTGTCCTCGATCTCCGTCATGATCTCGGGGTACTTGCTCTTGACGAAATTGAGCACCTCGGGCTCGTACTCCTTGATCCGCTCGACGGGCAGCTTGTCCAGGAAGCCCTTGGAGCCGGCGAAGAGAACCACGATCTCCTCGGAGAGGGACATGGGCTTGTACTGGGGCTGCTTGAGCAGCTCCACGAGCCGCACGCCGCGCTCGAGCTGGGCCTGCGTCGCCTTGTCGAGGTCGCTGCCGAACTGGGCGAAGGCGGCCATCTCCCGGTACTGGGCGAGGTCGAGCTTCAGGGTGCCGGCCACCTGCTTCATGGCCTTGACCTGGGCGGCGCCGCCGACGCGGGACACGGAGAGGCCGACGTTGATGGCGGGCCGGACGCCCGAGTAGAAGAGGTTGGGCTCGAGGTAGACCTGGCCGTCGGTGATGGAGATGACGTTCGTGGGGATGTAGGCCGACACGTCGCCGGCCTGCGTCTCGATAACGGGCAGGGCCGTGAGCGAGCCCCCCTTGCCGTACTCCTCGCTCACGCGGGCGGCGCGCTCGAGCAGCCGGGAGTGGTTGTAGAAGATGTCGCCGGGGTAGGCCTCGCGACCGGGGGGCCGCCGGAGCAGCAGCGAGATCTGCCGGTAGGCCACGGCCTGCTTGGAGAGGTCGTCGTAGATGATCAGGGCGCTCTGGCCCCTGTCGCGCCAGTACTCGCCGATCGAGCAGCCGCAGTAGGCGGCGATGTACTGCAGGGTGGCGGGGTCGCTCGCGCAGGCCGCGACGACGACGGTGTAGTCCATGGCGCCGTTTCGCCGCAGGGCCTCCACGACCTGGGCCACGGTGGATTTCTTCTGGCCGATGGCGACGTAGATGCACTTGACGCCTTCCGTCTTCTGGCGGATGATGGCGTCGACGCCGATGGCGGTCTTGCCGATCTGGCGGTCGCCGATGATCAGCTCGCGCTGGCCCCGGCCGATGGGGGTCATGGCGTCGATGGCCTTGAGCCCCGTGTACATGGGCTGGTTGACGGGCTGGCGGGCGATGACGCCGGGGGCGACCATCTCGATGCGGCGGAATTCCTTCGTTTCGATGGGGCCCTTGCCGTCCAGCGGGCGGCCCGTGCCGTCGATGACGCGGCCCAGCAGGCCGTCGCCCACGGGCACCTCCGCGATGCGGCCCGTGCGCTTGACGATGTCGCCTTCCTTGATGTGGGTGTCGTCGCCGAGAACGGCCACGCCGACGTTGTCCCGCTCGAGGTTCAGGACCATGCCCAGGATCCCGCCGGGAAACTCCAGGAGCTCCATGGCCATGGCGTTCTGGACGCCGTAGACGCGGGCGATGCCGTCGCCGACGGACAGGACCGTGCCGGTTTCGCTGATATCCAGCTTCTTCTCATACTCCTTGATCTGCTTGGAGATGATCTGACTGATTTCCTCTGCCCTGATCGGTTCCATTCTCCTATCTCTCCTCTCCTAAGAGCTTCCTGATATTGCCCAGTTGTGCCTTGATGCTGCCGTCGTACAGGGTGTCGCCCACGCGCACGACAAGCCCCCCGATGAGCGAGGTGTCGTCCTCGACCGTCATTTCCACTTCCTTGCCCGTCATCTCGGCCACCCGCTGCTTGAGGGTCTGTTCCAGCTCGGGGCTGAGCGGGTAGGCGGTCCGGACGGACACGCGGACCTTCTTCAGGGCCTTGTCCATGAGCTCCCGGTAGGCGTTCTCCACTTCCCCGATCATCCCGATGCGCTGCTTGTCCACGAGCAGCCGCAGGAAGTTGGCCGTCCGCTCGGAGGGTTTCACGAGACCGAGCAGTTCCTCGATGACGGCCTTCTTGGCTTTCAGCTCAAAGATGGGGTTGGCGAGGAATTCCTGCAGGTCCTTGTTCTGCATGACCATGGATGCGAAGGAGGCCAGTTCGCGGCCGTAGTCCTCGATCCTGCCCTCCTCGACAGCGATGTCGAAAAAGGCCCGTGCGTAACGCTTTGCCAGGTCGCTGCTGATCAATTTTTCTTCACCATCCTGTCGAGATATTCGCGAACCATGCCTTCATGGTCTTCCTTCGTGACCTTCTTCTTGAGAATGTCCTCGGCCATCTGCACGGCCAGCTCGGAGGCCTCGAGCCGCAGCTCGTTGCGCGCCTTCTTGAGTTCCTGGTCCATGCGCGCCTTGGCGTCCTCCTTCATCTTCTCGGCCGCCCGCTGGGCGTCGGCGATGATGCGCTTCTTCTCCTCCTCGCCCTGGGCCCGGATCATGTCGGAGATGCCCTGGATCTCCTCCTCGGCCTTCTTGAGCTTCTCGTCGTATTCCCGGAACTTCTTCTCCGCATCGGCCTTGACCAGCTCGGCCTCTTCCAGGGAGGCCTTGATGCCCTCGCGCCGGCCCGCGAAGAAGGTCTTGATCTTCTTCCACATCAGCCAGTAGAGAATGCCCATCAGGACCAGGAAGTTGGCCACCCTCCAGCCGAAGTCGATGAACTGGGCCTTGGCGTCGCCGTGGTCCTCCCCGCCGCCGGCCGCCCAGGCGACCGTGGCGACCAGAACGATCCCGAGGACCGTCATCACGCTGAACCACTCGGACTTGCCCAGAAAAAGCGTCTTCTTTCCCCGGTTCATTGGATGCTCCTTCCCAGGACCTTTTCGGCGATTTCGGAGGAGATCCGGATCGATTGATTCCGCAGGATTTCCCTCGCCGCGGCCAGCTCCTTTTCCAGTTTCGCCTGGAACTCGCCCATCATCCCGGCGATCTCGGCCTTCGCCTTGTCGGTGATCCCCTTGGCGGCCTCGGCACCCTCCTTGGCGAGATCCCCCTTCTGCCCCATGGCCTCCATCTTGGCGGCCCGGATCTTCTCCTCGTACTCGGCCACGCGCCGGTCGATCGTCTCCTGGACGTTCTTGACCTCTTCCTGGGCCTTGTCCAGGATTTCCTTCCTGCGGTCCATGATGCGCAGCAGCGGCTTGTAGAGCACTTGATTGAGAATCCAGATCAGAAGGAGAAACAGCACCAGCTGGATGAACAAGGTGGAATCGATATCGACCATCTACCTACCCCTCTCTCTCGCTCCATCGAGCAGGCATAAAAAAACCGAGGGAACTTATCCATTCGCCCGGTTCGTAACGGAAAACAGCCGCTTCGCATCCTTGACGGCAACGCGGAGCAAATATACGGACAACTTATTGAAATGATTGGCGCTTTTCATGAAACGTCCCTTTGCTCCGTCCTGTCAAAACCGCGGTCTTCTAACCACAAACGTTCAAAATTGTCAAGCTTTTTTTCCCTTGAATGCAGGGCACTTTGACGGCTCGGGACGGCCCCCCGCGGCCGCTCACGTCCCGGGGGAAACCGGTGCGGCGATGCAGGGAAAAGGGGGGCTATTCGGCTTTCGGGGCTGCGCCTCCCCTGGCCATCTGGCAGTTGCCCTCGAAGAGGCCGCCCTCGTGAACGACGAAAACTCCCGTCTTGACGTTGCCGGTGAGCCTGCCCGTCGAGTCGATCTCCATCCGTTCCCGGACCTCCACGGTCCCGCGGACATCGCCCCCGATCATCAGGCTGTCCACCTGGATGTCGGCCTCGATGCGGCCCCCCTGCCCCACCACGAGGGTGCCCTTGCCGAGGATCTCGCCCTTGAACTTGCCGTCGAGCCTCACGGCGCCGGTGAAGATCAGCTTTCCCTCGAACTCGGTCCCCTCCCCCAGAAAGGCTTTGATTTCCACGTCTTTTTTCCCCTTGGTCAGCATGAGAATCTCCTTCGGAGGGCGTAAGGCACAGGGCTCATGGCTCATGGCAAAAAACGCTCTTCTTCCTTCAGCCCTATGCCTTCAGCCCTATGCCTTCAGCCCGGCGCCCGGTGCCTGTCTTTCGTTCCTTCGCTCTTCCCGACGCCCGGCGCCTGATGCCTGACGCCCGCAGTTACGACTGCAGCACATACCGCCGCATGCTCACGTTCATCAAAAAGCCCATGGCGGCCATCATCTTCACCATCGAGGAGCCCCCGTAGCTGAAAAACGGCAGCGGGATCCCCACGACGGGGAGGATGCCCAGGACCATGGCCACGTTGATGAAGACGCCCCAGAAGATCAGCATCGTCACGCCCACGGCGATGAGCGTACCCAGGTAGTCCCGGGAGTGCCGGGCGATCTTGAGCCCCCAGAGGATCAGCGCCAAAAACAGGAGAAGCACGAGCAGGGCCCCCAGGAACCCCCACTCCTCGGCGAAGACGGAAAAGACGAAGTCCGTCTGCTGCTCCGGCAGAAACTTCAGCTGGCTCTGGGTGCCCCTCATGAACCCCTTGCCGAGAATGCCCCCGGAACCCACGGCGATGATCGACTGGATGATGTGGTAGCCCGACCCCAGGGGGTCGCGCTGCGGGTCGATGAAGGTCAGGACCCTTTCCTTCTGGTACTCGGCCAGGAAATTCCACCCGATGGGGATGATGAGGAGCCCGACCGCGGCCAGCCCCAGGAGCGTCCTCCACCGGACGCCGATGAAAAGAACCATGGACCCGAAGAGGATCATCAGCATGAGGGCCGTCCCCAGGTCCGGCTGCTTTATTACCAGAACAAAGGGCACCAGGACAATCAAAAAGGGAGCAAAGAGTTCCCGGATTCCGTAGCTGCCCTCGATCCGGTGGTCGTTGAAATACTTCGCCAGGGCCAGAATCAGGGTGATCTTCACCAGCTCCGAGGGCTGCATGGTGAATCCGGCCACGTTGATCCAGCGCTGGGAACCCTTCGTCACCGACCCCACGGCGAAGACGGCGATGAGCAGCACCACGGCCAGCGCGTGCATCGCGTAGGCGTACCGGGCGATCCAGCGGTAATCGAAGGCGAAGGCCAGGGCCATGACGACGATGCCGAGAAGGACCCAGCGGATCTGCTTGACATGGGGCTCCCCCGAGATGCCGTGGCCCGCGCTGTAGAGGTTCAGCACGCCCATGCCCACGATGAGCGCGACGAGCAGCGCGAGCGTCCAGTCGAAATTCAGGATGAGCCGGCGGTCGATCTTCATGGCCGCGCCTTCCCCGCAAAGTAGGCTTCCAGGACCTTCCGGGCCACCGGCGCCGCCGCGGACCCCCCGTGACCCGAGTGCTCGGCCACGACGGCCACCACGATCTCCGGGTTGTCCCGCGGGGCGAAGCTCACGAACAGCGCGTGGTCCCGGTATTCGTAGGGATAGGCCGACCCGTCGTCGCCCTCGGCCATCCCGATCACCTGGGCGGTCCCCGTCTTGCCGCAGACGTCCCGGCCGGCCACGCGGGCCTGCCCCCCCGTGCCGCCGGGCTCGTTGACGACGCCCCAAAGCGCCCTCTTGAGCAGCTGCACGTTCTCGCGGCTCACGGGAAGCACGGCCTTCTTCTCCGGGCGGAACTCCTCGATGATCTCCCCGTCGTCGGTCTCGATCCGCTGGACGACCCGCGGGGTGAAGAACTCGCCGTTATTCGCGACGGCCGCGTAGGCGTTGGCCAGCTGCAGCGGCGTGACCGTGTTGTAGCCCTGGCCGATGGCGATCGAGATCGTCTCGCCGGGCTGCCAGGGGACGCCGAAACGGGCAAGCTTCCAGTCGCGCGTCGGGATGAGCCCCCGGCGCTCGCCCGCCATGGCGACGCCCGTGCGGGCCCCCAGCCCGAAGGCCTGGGCGTACTGGGCGAGCCGGTCCACGCCGAGCAGCCTGCCGACATGGTAGAAATAGACGTCGCAGGACTCCACGATGGCCCGGTGCAGGCTCACGCGGCCGTGGCCGTGCTTGCGCCAGCAGCGGAAGGTGCGTGTGCCCATCTCGAACGACCCCGGGCAGTTGAAAGAGGTCTCGGGGGTGATGAGCCCCTCCTCCAGCGCCGCCGCCGCCACGATGAGCTTGTACGTGGACCCCGGGGGGTACTGGCCCGCGATGGCCCGGTTCTCCATGGGGTGCAGGGGGTTCGAGGAGATCTTTTCCCACACGTCGGCGCTCACGCCCCGGTTGAAGAGGTTGGGGTCGAACCCCGGCCGGCTCACCAGCGCGAGGACGGAGCCGTCGCGGGGGTCGAGGGCCACGACGGCCCCCGCCTTGCCCTCCATGGCCGCCCAGGCCGCCTTCTGCACCTGGGAGTCGATGGTCAGGACGACCCGGTATCCCTGGACGGGCTCGACGCGGCCCAGGGTCTTGACCTTGCGTCCCACGACGTTGACCTCGACCTGCTCGCCGCCCGGCCTTCCGCGGATGTAGCGGTCCAGGGCCTTCTCGAGGCCGAACTTCCCGATGAAATCGCCGCTCTTGTAGCCGGCGGACTTCTCCCGCTCGAGCTCCTCGCGGCTCACCTCGCCGATGTAGCCGATGACGTGGGCCATGCTCTCCCCGTAGTAGTACTCCCGGACGGGCATGACGTCGATGCCCACGCCGGGCAGGTCCAGGGAGTGGGTCTCCACGAGGTCGAGCTTCTCGCGGCTCACGTTGCGGTCGACCCGCAGCGGCGTGAAGGGCCTGCGGTTTTCGAGGATGGTCTCGTAGTCCATGGGGAAGGTGAGGCCCACCTTCGCGTAGAGGTTCTCGAGCTTCTCCACGAGCCCCTTGAGGTCCTTGACGTCCTCGGGGAAGATGACCACGTCGTAGGAGGGCCGGTTCTCCACGAGCACGACGCCCCTGGCATCGAGGATGATCCCCCGCATGGCCTTCACCTCGCGGATGCGGATCCGGTTGTTCTCCGAGCGCTTCAGCAGCTCTTCGCCCTTGATGATCTGGAGGTACCAGAGCCGCAACACCAGCAGACAGACGGCCGCCAGGATCACCCAGAAGAAAACGGTGAACCGATCGCGGTATTCGCCCGGGTCGTACCGGACCAGCCTATCGCGCTTCTCCGGCATGGATGTCGACCCCCAGGCGGTTGAACAGGGTGAAGATCGCGGGGCTCAGGACCCCGGCGACCAGGGCCTGCGGCAGGGTTGTCCGCAGCAGGCTGTGCGAAACGTCGGTCCCGTAGATGAACCAGTAGACGGCCACGATGAAGAGCCCCTCCAGCAGGGCACAGAGGAAGACGAAGGCCGTGATGAAGAGCATCCGCTCACCGTAGATTCTCGGCGACAGCATGCTGGAGAAAACAAACAGGACGGCGTAGACGAAGGTGTAGAGCCCCGTGATCGTGCCCGAGAGACAGTCGAGGAGGAAACCCAGGACAAAGGCGAGCATGCCGCCCCTCACCATGTCGAGGTGGAACCCGGCCCAGACCACAAGGATGAGGGACACCTCGATGCCGATCCGCCCGCCGAAGACCAGGTCCAGCAGCGTCCGCTGGAGGACGACGAGCAGAACCGCGAGGAAGGGGAGAACAACAAAATAGGCCATAAAGAAGTTCGTTAGTTGGCTGGTTCGTTAGTTGGTTGGTTCGTTGGTTCGTTGGTTCAAGAACGAATCAACCAAAGAACTAACCAACCAAGGAGCCGTTTCTATTCCTTCTCCGTCTGCAGCACCAGCACTTCCTCGATCTTCGAGAAGTCCACCGACGGCAGCACCTCGATGGTCTGGAACAGGCCGGGATCCTTCTTGTCCGCCCGGGCGACGGTCCCCAGCATGAGCCCCTTGGGGAACATCCCCCCGAGCCCCGACGTGACGACGGCTTCGCCGACCTTGACCTCCTCGGTGCGCTGCACGTACTTGAGGCGCGAGAGCCGATGCCCGCCGCCCTGGAGGATCCCCTGGGCGCGGCTGCCCTGGACGAGGGCGTCGATGTTGCTGTTGTAGTCCGTCACGAGGAGGATCTTGGCATAGTTCCACGACGCCTCGATGACCCGGCCCACCACGCCGTCCGGCGCGATCACGGGCAGGCCGTCCTTCACGCCGTCGCGCGTCCCGCGGTTGATCAGGATCGTGCGGAAGGGCGAGGAGCCCTCGTTGCCCACGACCCGCGCGGCGATCGTCGGGTAGACGGTGCTGTCCTCGAGGGCGAGCACCTTCCGGAGCCGGGCGCCCTCGAGCGACATCTCGCGGTAGGTGTTCACCTCGCTCTGCAAATCGGCGATCCGCTTGCGCAGCTGCCGGTTCTCCTCCTCGAGCCCGACGAGGAAGAGATAGCGCTTCCAGACCCCGCCCACGGCCCCCAGGGCCGCATGGATCCCCTGCTCGACGGGGGCCGTCACCTCGAGGACAAGCCTCTTCACGATCCCCGGGCTTCCCGGGCGCCTGAGGCTCTGGGACAGAATGACGAGGGAGGCGGCAATCAGGATGAAGGCAACGATGACGGCGAGATACTTCTTGAACAACAACGCTCCTCACCTGCTGTGTCTTTGAAGCGGCGGGCCCCTCCGCCCGGACGCCCGCGCTGCGCCGGTTGCGGTGCCGCCGGCGATGGGCGGGGCGCCGCGGTCCGGATCACAGCTGGATGGCGACCTCGCGGAGCAGTTCCAACTCGTCCAGGGCGATGCCGGAGCCCCGGGCCACCGTGGACAAAGGGTCGTCGGCCACGCTGACGGGCAGCCCCGTTTCCTCGCGCAGCAGCACATCGAGATTCCTCAGCAGGGCGCCGCCGCCGGTGAGAACGATGCCGCGGTCTACGATGTCGCCCGCCAGTTCCGGCGGCATCTGCTCCAGGGCGTCGCGGATCGTGTCGACGATGATGCTGACGGGCTCCGCGATGGCCTCCCGGGCTTCCTCCGAGTTGATCTCGATGATCTTCGGGATCCCCGAGATGAGATCCCGGCCCTTGACCTCGACGGTCTTGAGCTCCTCGTCCGGATAGGCACAGCCGATCGTCGTCTTGATCATCTCGGCCGTGCGCTCGCCGATGAGAAGGCTGTATTTGCGCTTCAGGTACTGCACGACGGCTTCGTCCATCTTGTCGCCGGCCACGCGGACCGACTTGGCGTAGACGATGCCGGAGAGGCTGATCACGGCCACCTCCGTCGTCCCGCCGCCGATGTCGACGACCAGGGAGCTCACGGGCTCCTTGATGGGCATGCCCGCACCGATGGCGGCCGCCATGGGCTCCTCGATGAGATAGACCTCCCGGGCGCCGGCCGACTCGGCCGTCTCCTTGACGGCCCGGCGCTCGACCTGGGTGACCCCCGAGGGGATGGACACGATGATGCGGGGCCGGATCAGGGTCCGGCGGTTGTGCACGCGCTGGATGAAGTGACGGAGCATGGCCTCGGTGATGTCGAAATCGGCGATGACGCCGCCCTTCATGGGCCGGATGGCCTCGATGTTGCCGGGCGTCTTGCCGAGCATGTTCTTCGCCTCGGCGCCCACGGCGAGCACCTTCTTGACCCCGCGGGCGTCACGGTGAACGGCCACGACGGAGGGCTCGCGAAGGACGATGCCCTTCCCCCGGACGTAGACGAGGGTGTTGGCCGTGCCGAGATCGACGGCCAAGTCATTCGAAAATTTCCCGAGAATAAAGTCGAAGAGCAAAACCTTTCCTCCCGATGTTGCTGGGAAAAACGGCGGACGAACCCGCAGATTTCCCGTTGGAAAGGTGACATATACAGTATTTGACCGGGCGAATCAATGCCTTTTTGACAAAAAACCATTGCATTTTCACCTTAATTATAATAGGGATTTCCCCTTAACGCGACACCCGAGGGGCACCCCATGCTTCAATTCATGCGCAAACACGCCCAGAGCTGGCTCATCAAGGTTCTGCTGGCCCTCATCATCGTCGTCTTCGTGCTCTACTTCGGATCGACGCGCTGGCGCGAGCCCGCCGAGGCCCTCGTGACGGTGGGCGAGAAGGTCATCACCTTCGGCGACTACCGCAAGGAGTACCAGAACCTCCTGGACATGTACCGCCAGCGGCTCGGCGCCAACCTCACGGAAGACCTCATCAAGAGCCTCAACCTCAAGCAGCAGGCCCTGGACAACCTGGTCAACCAGGCGGTCCTCGCGATGAAGGCCGAGGAGATGGGCATCCGGGTCAGCGACGAGGAAGTCCGCGCCGTCATCGCGATGCAGCCCGCCTTCCAGCGCGACGGCGTCTTCGATGCCAAGCGTTACGAGCAGCTGCTGCGCTACCAGCGGATGAGCCCCGAGGACTTCGAGGCGATGCAGAAGAAGGCCCTCCAGACGGCCAAGATCCAGGACATCTTCCGCCAGGGCGTGAAGGTCTCGGAGCAGGAGATGCAGGACATTCATCGCATGCAGTCCGAGCGCATCAACGTGGAGCTCTTCAAGCTCCCCGCCCGGGCCTGCCGCGGCAAGGTGAGCGCCTCCCGCGAGGAGCTCGAGAAATACTACGCCGACCGCAAGGACGATTTCCGAATCCCGGCGCAGGTGCAGGTGAAGGTGCTCGCCTTCCCCGCCGAGAGCTACCTCGGCAAGGTCGACGTGTCGCCCGAGGAGATCCGCAGCGCCTACGAGTCCAACAAGGGCAAGCTGCCTGCCGTGAAGGGCCAGCCCCCCCCGCTGGAGGCCGTCAAGGGGCGCATCGCCGAGGAGATCCGCCTGATGAAGGCCATGGGCCACGCCGCAGAGCAGGCCAAGAAGGCCCACGACACGATCTACCAGGAGGAGAACTTCGAAGCCTACGCGGCGAGCAACGGGCTGCGCGTCCAGGAGACGGGCTTCTTTTCGGCCCGGGACCTGCCGGCGGAGCTCAGGGCGATCCGGGACGGGGAGACCCAGATCTTCAGCACCCGAACGGGCGAGATCACTCCCGTTCTCTCGTCACCCCGGGCCCACTATGTCATCAAGGTCTCGGCGAGGAAGGATGCCGTGACCCCGCCCTTCGAGGAGGTCCGGAAGGACGTCGAGGAGCGCTGGGCCGCCGGCGAAGCGCTCAAGATCTGCCGCAAACAGGCCGAGGCGGCCCTGGAGCGGATGCGCAAGGGCGAGGACTTCCGGGCGGTGGCCCGGGATACGGGCGCGGAGGTCGTGGAAACGGGGCTCTTCGCCCCGGGCACCGAGATCCCCAAGGCCGGGGCGTCGCCGGAGCTGATCAACGCCGTGTTCCAGCTCTCCGAGAAGGCACCCTACCCCTCCGAGGTCTACACCACGGGCGACGGGACGCTCGTCATCCCGCGGTTCAAGGAGCGCAAGCGCGTCGACGACGGCTCCTGGGAAAAGCAGAAGGACATCCTGAAGGTCATCCTCCTGCGGGCCAAGGAGGCGGAGTACTTCCAGGCGTGGCTCAAGGAAGTCCGCGAGGGCATGGAGAAGGACGGCAAGATCAAGATGAGCGAGAATGTGAATAAATTATAGGCGTCAGGCATAGGGCAAAGGGCTTAAGGCAAAAAGGATCGGAAAACCCCCGATCCTTTTTTGTTGCTCTTGATCCTTTGTCTTCCGACCCTATGCCATTCGCCATAAGCCTTAAGCCTATTTTGTGCCAAACTCCCCCGTGTCGATCCACTCGGCCTTCACGAGCGACCACCAGTCCAGGGCCAGCTCCTTGAGCACATACTCGTAGGGAAGCCAGCCGTAGCCCTTCTCGCCCCACTTGGCGCCCCAGGAGTTGCGGATGAGGATCGCCCCCGTCGTCTCCGGGCCGCCGGGGCCCGCGTTCTTGATCTTCATCCTGTCGTCGTAGCCCACGGCCATCACGGCGTGGCCGCCCAGGAGCTTCTCGCCCTTCGCCGGGTAGGGGATCTTCCCCGTCTTGCCGGCCTGGTCGATGGAGCTGTAGACGCTGAACCCGAACATCGACGGCAGGCCCGCCGCGAGCTTGGTCCTGATCCCGGCAAGCAGATCCGCGGGCGAGGTGCCGGGCGGGTCGAGGCGGTAGTACTGGATGGCCTGGTAATTCTGGGCGAAGGCGTAGCAGAAGGCCGGGGGCTCCTTGTCGAAGTCCTCCGTCCGGTAGGGCCAGTACTCCTCGGGCGGCACGCCGAAGAGCACCAGGGCCCCCATGGTTGTTCGCAGGAAGGCCCCCGTGTCGCCCGTCCAGTGCAGCAGGTTGCGGGTCACCTTGTAGAGGAAGAGCCGCGAGGCCTCGACGTGCCTGCCGAAGGCCCTGCGCTCGAAGTACTCGATCATCCCCACGCCGGCGTTGGCCGTGCACGAGCCGATCTTGCCCTGGTCCTCCACGGCCGGGCACCAAGCACGGAGGTCGCAGCTCGCCGGCAGCCTCGGCTTCTTCCCTTCGCCGCTCCCTTTCACCTTTTTCATGAGGGGAAGGATGGTTTTCGTCTGCGCCGTGTAGTCCCTGAAGTCGGGGTAATCGGGCAGCCATCCCATGGCGGGACGCTCAAAGAGCTCGGACATGGAATTTCTCCTTGAAAAAAATAGGCATCAGGCATGAGGCATTGGGCGTCAGGTCCAATCGAACGAGATGCCGTTCTCTTTCCTGATGCCTGAAGCCTGCTGCCCGGAGCCTGTGTTGTCATCACCAGTACGGACGGCCCCACGGTCCCCAGGGCCTCCACGGGTACGGGGGCCCCCAGTACCAGGGGTCGTAGTAGTAGGGCGGGTACGGGATTCTCTGCTCCCAGAGCTTGAGCTCGCTGGCCCGCACCACGGGGTAGACGTAGCGGATCTCGCCGATGGGGTGCGTCTCGCTGCCGGCGATCTCCCCGCCCACGGTGAGTTCCCTGCCCTTTTTGAAAATGTCGGGATCGAGGAACCGGTCGACGACGACGATGAACCGGCCCTCGGAGCGGTCGAGGTCCGTCGGCCGCCCCTGGAAATCGAGCGCCGTCTGCATGACCCGGACGGACGTCGAGTCCTGACGGTTGACCGTCTCGATGATGACGCCGCCCCAGAGGACGACGGCGCCCTTGAACTTTTCGGGGTTTTTCCGGATCTCGCTGAAGGGCGCGCTCGCTTCGGCCTCCCGGCGGAGCTCCTGCGAAACCGGCGCACAGGCCGCAAGGCCGGCCAGCAAAAGGCCCATCACCACGCAGATCGCTCCCGCTGTCTTCATCGCCATATCCCGAACCCGATGCCGAACCGGACCGCCGGGCCCGACCCGGCCGCGGGGTAATCATCCTCGGCTCTCCAGAGGTAAGTCTCCCTCTCGAGCACCGAGGGGACGGTGTAGGGCCTGCCGCCGATCGTGATCACCCGGCCCCCCTCGACGACGCCGCCCACGGTGATCTTCCGCCCCTTCTCGAAGATGAGGGGATCCACGAAGCGCGGGTAGACGACGAGAAATCGTCCCTGCGAGGGCGCCGTGATGTCGGGGGCGTGCCGCGCCCCGAGGGGAAGCTGGAGGACCTGCACCCAGGACTCCTGTTCCCTGACGGCGGTCTCGATGATCTGGCCGCCCAGGATGACCACGGCCCCCCGGAACCGATCGGGCTTCTGCAGAAGCTCCGGGAAAGGAATCTTCTCGTCTTCCTGCACGATGCGGTTCGACAGGACCGAGGTGCACCCGGAAAGAACGAAGAGAAGCAGAGCGGCGGAAACGAGCCGTTTCGCCATGGGACCACCCCCGGGAGGACAACCTGGAATTCCCGTTCATTCTAGGACATCGCCCGCCGGGGATCAAACACAAAAATCGACGGCCCGGGGTTTTTCATACCCAGGGGCGGGGATATCTGGTAGAATCCGAGACCCGAAAAAAACTGCCAGGAGGTGGGGC